>Ga0307429_1001014_pt1 | contig 14152 bp, 15 predicted proteins | sample SalMarWE160230MG_FD_202151 | JGI IMG/M metagenome (GOLD analysis project Ga0307429, IMG submission 202151) | Salt marsh sediment microbial communities from the Plum Island Ecosystem LTER, Massachusetts, United States - WE1603-230 | ecosystem: Environmental > Aquatic > Marine > Intertidal zone >...
CGAGTTTTCCATGTGGACGGCCAAAGAGCGGATAGAAGAAGCCGAGTCTACCGGAGCCGAGGCAATCGCTACCGCCTGTCCGTGGTGCGAGAAGAACTTTAAAGAAGCTATCAAAGAGAGCGGCAGCGACTTAAAGGTTTACGATATCATTGAACTGGTCGAGAAGGCAATCTAAGGGAGGTTATGAATCATGGCTATAAGAAAAGATGTATATAAGGAATTCGAGGGTGTGGTGGGGGCGGAGAATATTTCCGATGACCCGGCCATAAAAGACGCCTATCGTGCGCCGGATGTAACCGTGGTTCTTCCCGGGAACACGGAAGAGGTTGCCGCCGTCGTCAAGCTGTGTAACAAGCACAGGATAGCGTTCAAAGCCCAGAGCACGGGCTGGATGTTTTTCCCTCCCGCCTACGACCTCATATTTTTAGACCTGAGAAGGATGAACCGCATCATCGAAATCAACGAGAAAAACATGTACGCCGTGGTCGAGCCTTACGTAATCTCGGCAGAGCTGCAGGGCGCGCTGTTCAAGAGGGGCATGATATGTAACATAAAGGGGTCGGGCTCCACCTGCACCGCCATCGCCATGTCCGGCCATGGCCATATGGGGCTGTCCACCAGCACCGGGGACCGCAATGACCTTGCCACGGAATGGGTGACCGATGAAGGGGAGATAGTCAGGCTGGGGACGCTGGCGGCTTCGGAGGAGTGGTTCTGCGGTGACGGGCCGGGGCCGTCTCTAAGAGGTATACTCAGGGGCGGGGGGGTAATTACCAAACAGGCGACCAAAGTTTATCACTGGCCGGGGCCCTCGGAATATCCGCTGGAAGGGTCATCACCCCGCTACACCCTCAGCCAGAAACCATCAGAAATGAACATGATGGTGCGCTATTTCTCCTTCCCGTCAATCGAGAAGCTGATTGAAGCGGAACTCAAGATAGGTGAAAGCGAAATAGCCTTCGAGCTGATGGGTTTTTGCCCATCAATGGTATCTTCCAACATAACGACCAGTAATGAAGAGGATTTTGCAACTCTGGAGCGATTCACTAAAGAGGTACAGGGGCCTGGCTTCATGGTCATAATCACCGGCAACTTCCCGGAAGACTTTGCCTACAAGAAGAAGGTGCTGGCGCAGATAGTAAAGGAAACCGGCGGGAAGTCCCTGAAAGCGGTGGAGGACCCCGATGCCGAAGCAACCCTGTTATTCCAGTGTACACGGATTAGCGCCTCTATCAGAGAGACCTTCCGTGCCGGCGGTATGTTCTCTTCGATGATGGTGCAGGGCCAGAGATACGATAACCACGTGAAGTGGCTGGAAGAGGCGGCGGTATGGAAGAGGGAACTGATAGAGAAGGAGCTGGTAATAGCCGATGACGGGCAGCAGTTCGGATGGGGAGAGGAGCAGGGGCACCTGGGACACACCGAAATATTCTGCCGATATAATCCGTACGATGAGAAATCATCGGAAGCGGTACAGAAATGGATGGAGAGGGTGGGCAAGAGGGCTTTAGATGGCTGTTTTGCGGTGCCGTCAATGGGCGTTTTGCCTGTTGATGTAATCGGAAAACGCGTATCTAATTACCATATATGGTTCGGCAAGCTCAAGCAGGCGTTTGACCCCAATGGCGTAGGCGAGAATACAGGATTTAGCTATGTGGGAGCCGACGCTGCTGGGATGCATACCTCCATATATGGAAAGAAGCCCGAGAAGGCGCCGGCAAAAAAGTAACGAACTAAAATTTAAGGGGCTCTCCTCGAGGAGAGCCCCTCTTTTTATTACTGAATTAAGGTCTATTTGCTGAATTTCTTGATATCAGCCACCACCGAGTCCAGACCCAGCTCCTTCAGCTTTGCCTCCGAGGGTATGCCCTGGCGGGTATAGCCGAGGACGTCATAGTACTCATCGAGGAGGCCGTCCAGGTTCTTGAATGTCTGCCCCGTGGCCGGGCCGGCATCTTTTAGCGGCTCGGTACGCATTCTCTTGGGCAGGGTATCGTCCTTGCGGTCAAAGCCCTCACGGACATTGAAGCAACGCTCCAGGCAGAGCGTCCTCTCACCTATCTTTTCCACGTAGGCGGGGTCGGCGAACTCCTTAAAGCCGGTAGCCATTACCAGCAGCTCGCTGCGCTGCTGGGCATTAAAGCCGGTAACCGGACTGAAGGCGCACTGAATGACCGTGTCCTGAGTCGCCTGCAGTATTTCGGCGTCAGCGGCGTCTTTCCCCTTGTCAACCTCGGTCAGCTTGTCCTTCTTGCCGGCAAGCTCAGCCCGGGGACGGCCGTACATGTGGTGGGCACCTACATTGGAGGTGGCGAAGATTAGCCCGTACCCCTTGACGGCGCGGGGCTCATAGCCGGGAAGCTCCAGCCCCTTGACCTGCATGGCGTAGTCCTCGGCACCCTTGCCAATCTGCGCCGCCGCCCGTTTGGTACCCTCACCGAGGAGCTTGCCAAGGCCCTCGCGGTCACTGATTTTCTGAATCAGCGTCATCATGGGGGCAGGGTCGCCCCAGTTGAGCTCAAGCCCGTCAGTGTCTTCCCTGGTGATAATGCCCCTCTGGTACAGCTCGTAGGCAAAGCCGATGGAGTTGCCGGCGCTGACGGTGTCCAGGCCGAGCTTATCGCAGAGGGAGTCAGCGGCTATCAGCGCGCCGACATCGGTGTTAGCCAGATTGCCCCCCAGCGACCAGATGGTCTCATAGTCGGGGCCTTCGCTGACAGCGCCGTCATAGGTGCCCCCGGTAACCTTACGCACCTGGCCGCACTTGGTCATGCAGCCGTAGCAGCCGTCGTTTTTGATCTTGATGCTGGCCAGGGCTTCATCGCCTATCTTCTCCACACCCTCAAGGTGCCCTTCCTGGAAGTTCTTTATCGGGAAAATGCCATCTTTCTCTAAGCTCAATGTCAGATAGGAGGTGCCGAAATCGCTCATCTTGATTCGTCCCGGACTGGTCTTTAAGCCTTCAATGATTTCCTTGGTCAGCTTTTTAAAGCCATCGGCGTCATGCAGGCTTAAAGGTCCCGACGAGTTGACGGCAAACGCCTTGATTTTCTTGGCACCCAGCACCGTACCGACACCGGTGCGCCCACCGCAGCGGAGGTCGCTGATGAGAATGGCGTAGCGGACCAGGTTTTCTCCCGCCGGGCCGATGCAGGCTACCTGGGTTGATTTGCCGTGCTTTTGGCGCAACCTCTGATGCGTCTGCTGAGTATCCAGTCCCCAGAGGTCGGCGGCATCGAGGAGATGGATGCCCTCTTTATCAATATGAAGATATACCGGTTTGGCCGATTCGCCTTCAACGATAATACCGTCGTAGCCGGCGAACTTGAGGAAGGCACCGAAGCTGCCGCCCATAATCGATTTGGACACCGCCCCGGTAAGCGGGCTCTTGGTTGCCAGCGCCATCCGGGATACCGACATGGCAGTGGTGGCACCGAGGGGGCCCATCATCATTATCACCTTGTTCTCGGCACTCAAAGGCTCCACCCCGGGTTTAAGCTCTTCATAGAGATATTTGACGCCGAGGCCCCGCCCGCCGAGAAAATCCTTTAGCCACTGCCGGGGGATTTCCTCAACCTGGCTCTTGCCGGTAGTCAGGTTCAACCGTATCAGCTTGCCATTGTAACTGCTCATAATACCCTCCAAAGTTAATATCGGCCGGCGGCTAGCCACCCATCAGAAAGTTGAGGATGACAATCTCATCGCCGTCCCGCACCGTTGTATCCAACTCTATGGGGCAAAGGACATTTTCATTGAGATAGATGCCAAAAGCACGCAACAGCTTCCCCTGCCTGTCAAACAGGACTTCTTTTACGCCGGGAATCTGTGCCTCAAGCTCTTCAAGGCACTCCGCCACTGTCCGCCCGCTTACTTCAAGCGTCTCAACACCACCGCCAAGCTCCTGCAGGGCCGGCGGCAGCTTTACCCTAACGCTCATCTTATCTATTTTACCCGGAAGACCAGCCCCTCGTCGGCGTCAACCTTAATCTTTTCGCCTTCCTTAATAACCAGGGTGGCGTTGCCCGTGTTCGCAACCAGGGGAATATCATACTCACGGCAGTGAATGCAGGCATGGCTTAAGGCGCCGCCGCCGGCGGTGACCATCCCCTTGGCCAGCGGCAGTATCGGCGTCCACCCCGAAGACATACCCGGGCAGACTATGATATCGCCCGGTTGGGTAGCCAGAACATCCTCGTTGGTCACCACCAGGTGGGCCCTGCCTTCCACAGTGCCCGCCGGACTGCCGCAGAGGCCGAACAGGGTAGCGCCGGTCTCCGGCCTTTGGACAGGGGCATCCCCGGCCACAACCTTGGCCACTATGGCATCGTGAGCCGAGGCTATATGCTTGTTTATTTCTTCCGGTGTTAACGGACCCGCGGTAATAATGTGCGAGCGCGACTTGTATTCCTTCTGGGCTATCCAGTTTTTCTTTCGGTCGGCGACGATATCCTTGATTTCATATGAGTCGGGGAAGTTGATAAACAGCTCTAATTCTTCGGGAATGAAGAGGAACATATCATCAGGGTCTTCGATGGTGCCAAACTTTACCAGCGACTCTCCAATCTTCCTTACGCAGTAGCGGAAGGTGGTATGGCAACCCTGCTCCCAGGCGACGTCATGGCTCTCGCTGAAAGCACTTGACCTCTGGGCTACATTGAGGGTTGCCAGGAACCAGTCCATATCCTTGTAACCGGACGACTTTACCTTGTCAATGAGCTCGCGGGTTAACTGTTCCCGCTCCTTGACCAGGCGGGGCCGGATGCTATCCAGCGGGAAGGGGGCATTTATATCCTTGGACAGGGCGAGGTACTGCTGGATGTGAGCGATAGCCGAGGTGGGGTCTTCCCACCACGAGGGCACGATAAACTCCATCATTCTTGGTGAGCGCCAGCCGTAGCCCTTGCCTATCATAAAGTCGTTGAGGTCTTTCTCCAGCCACTCCTTGCCTACCACCGTTTTTTTAAGGGCGGGGACAACATCGGCCGCCGCATTCTTGGTGAAGACATCGGCTATCTTGAGCTGAAGGGCGCGGCTGCGCAGCCCCCAGAGCGCCTTGTCCTGGACGAAGAGGTCGTTATCGTAGCCACGGATGAGGCGGTGCCAGGCGGGGGAAAACTCCTTTATACCAGCGTATTCTTCGGCAATCTCGTTGCAATTCCAGTATGCCTCATACACCGGGTACATCAGGTAGAAATGGGTCTCCCACTCCCGGTAGAGCATCTGCACCGCCTCCCGGAAGAGCTTGTACCTATCGTACTGGGTGGCATTTTCATAGTCAAATGTCCTGATTTTGTTGCATCGCTCTATCAGGTCATCTTCCATATCCTTGTAGAGCTTGTCCCCCTTGGGGGCGTAGGTTTCCATGATGAACTTTTTAAATTTCTTCTGCCTTTCGGCAATCTCAGCCTCGTCGCTAATCCTGATGGAGCTTGCCAGGGCGCACCCGTCTATGTTACGAGTCTCGCTGCCCCTGATGGTGGGTATCGAGGACTCATTGATACCATAGACGAGACCGTGGGCCAGGGGAAAACACCACATCCAGTTAAATAGCGGAGTCCAGGCCGGGTAGCTGTGGGCGAGGTTAACGAACCACAGCGGGTATTTCTTGAGGTCTCGCTGCGGCCAGAATTCTCTGACATGCATATTCCACATCCAGGGCATCTTATTATCCTCCTTAGTTTTTTATATCACACTTTGCCGACCCTATTATAGCACAGCGCCACTGGTCGGCGTAAATTTTTTAGCCTCTAGTTTACCCGGCGGGCGCCGTCAATGAGTAGTGACTGACCGCTGATAAAGTCACTGTCATCGCTGGCGAAGAAGACAACAGCACCGACTACATCTTCGGGTTTACCGAAACGGCCCATGGGAACGGAGGCGGTTTCCATCTTGTTGATGTCGACGTAGGTGGCGGTGGCTTCGGTATCAATGACGCCGGGGGCGATGATATTAACGCAGATGTTATACTTTCCCATCTCGCCGGCCAGGACGCGGGTGATGCCGATAGCCGCCCACTTGGAAGCGGTGTACTGAATAAAACCTTTAGTTGGGGCAAAGCACGCCTCGGAGGCGACATTGATAATCTTGCCTTTGTTCTGTTCTTTCATCTGGGGAAAGACCGCCCTGGCGCAGAGCCAGGCGCCCTTGGCGTTAATCAGCATCGCCTTGTCCCACTCTTCCACCGAGACTTCGTAAAAGAGCTGTCTCTTCATACCGTAGTAGTAGCCGGCGTTGTTGACCAGGACATCGATGCGCCCAAACTTCTTGACCGTCTCCTCAGCCATGCGGATGGTGGCTTCTTCAGAGGTGACATCGGTTTTTATAGCCATTGCCTGACCGCCGGCGGCTTTGATTTCATCGACTACCGCCTGCGCCTCTTCCTCCAGAATATCAGCCACCACTATTTTAGCCCCTTCCTCAGCCAGCCTCAGGCAGTAGGTTTTGCCCAGTCCCCGGCCGCCGCCGGTAACTATTGCTACTTTATTATCTAATATTCCCATTTTAAGCTCCTTCTAGTTCACCCGGCGGGCGCCGTTGACCAGCAGCGTCTGGCCGCTGATGAAATCGCTATCGTCACTGGCGAAGAAGACAACGGCACCGACCACGTCTTCCGGAACCCCGACACGACCCAGCGGGATGGAGCTGACATCGAACTTAGCCACGTTGCCGATGGTCCAGCTGGCCGGGGTATCGGTGAAGCCGGGGGCAACGGCATTGACGCAGATGTTATACTGCCCCAGCTCGCCGGCTAAGACACGGGTGATGCCGATGACAGCCGCCTTGGAGGTGACGTAGTGAATCATGCCCTTGGTGGGGGAGAAAGGCACCTCGGAAGAGAGGTTGATAATCTTGCCCTTATCCTGCTTTGTCATGTGGGGGAATACTGCCTTGGCGCAGAGCCAGGGACCCTTGGCACCTACCGCCAGCGCCTTGTCCCAGTCTTCCGGCGAAACTTCGTGGAAAAGCTGGCGACCCACGCCGTAGTAGAAGGCGGCGTTGTTGACCAGAATATCGATGCGCCCAAACTTCTTGACCGCCTCCTCAGCCATTTGCACCGTCGATTTCTCATCGGTGACATCAACGGTAACACCAATTCCGCCCTTGGCTTCTATCTCCTTGACCGCCTTGGTCGATTCCTCGTCCATACGGTGCGCCGCCATCACCACCTTAGCCCCTTCTTTAGCCAGGGCGAAGCAAAAGGCTTTGCCCAGTCCCTTGGCACCGCCGGTGACGATGGCTACCCTGTCGTCTAATCTTCCCATTTAAAAAACCCTCCTTGCTATTAATTATTATTTAAAAGCCTTATACCGCCAGAAAGCCGCCGTCGATGGGGAGGGAAACACCGGTAATTGAAGTAGCTTTATCGGAGACGAGAAACAGTGCCGCATTCACTACCTCCCCCTCGGTGACGTACCGGCCCAGTGGTATGCGCTGAATATCCTTCTTTACCCACTCCTCCGGGCTGATGCCCAGTTTCTTAGCTTTCTCCCCGGCCATGGCTACCCTCTTCTCGGTTTCCACCCGGCCGGGACAGACACTGTTGACCCGGATATTGTCCCCGGCTAAATCTACCGCCAGCTTGCGGGTCAGCATTACCAGTCCGCTTTTAGCCAGGCAATAGGTCATCGAGTAGCTGGACTGCTTAAAGCCGGCGACCGAACTGGTGAACAGAATTGAGCCGCCTCCGGACTTGCGGAGCTGGGGAACGGCGAATTTAACGCCGAAGACGGCGGCCTTAAGGTTCACCGCCAGTGTATTATCATATACCTCTTCGGTGATATCTTCAACATTATCGGGGCCGACAATGCCGGCGTTGTGCCAGAAGATGTCCAGCCGACCGTAGCTGTTAACCGCTTTTTCAACCAGGCGCTTGATTTCAGCCACCACCAGCATATCGGCGGGAATGAAACTTGCCTCACCACCCTGCTTTTTTATAGCCTCCACTACCGCTTCGCCCCGCTGGCGGTTGCGGCCGCTGACGACGACCTTAGCCCCCTCCCGGGCAAAGCCAATGGCGCCGGCCTTGCCGATACCAGCCGTGGAGCCGGTGATGATGGCGACCTTTCCCTGAAGCGACAGAGGCAAAGAGCTTCCCCCTTAATCTGGTCAGGCGGAGTTCAAGTGCGGTCGGCAGTTAGAATATTCTTTTGAAGATTAATATATCGGCGGTTAAATGTCAATAATTACGCCCGCTTGACAGAGGGAGGGCGGGGCTATAAGATTTCTCAAAAGGCGGAGAGGGCAAACGATGAAAGCGGTTATCCTGGTGGGGGGAGAAGGCACCCGGCTGCGCCCCCTGACCTACAACACCACCAAGGCTATGGTGCCAGTACTGAATAAGCCTTTTCTGGAGCACCTGCTGGGCTACCTCAAGGGACACGATGTCACCGATATTATCCTTGCCCTGAGCTACCTGCCCGAACACATCCTTGACTACTTCGGCGACGGGGCCAAAATGGGAGTGCGACTGTCTTACCTTATCGAGGAGGACCCGCTGGGCACCGGCGGCGCCGTCAAGAACGCCGAAAAATACCTGGACGAGAGCTTCCTGATGCTGAACGGCGACATTTTCACCGACATGGATATTACCGCCATGATTGATTACCACCGGCAACGCCGGGCGGCAGTGACTATTGCCGTCACCCCGGTGGAAGACCCCACCCCCTACGGGCTGATTGAAACCGACGACAGGGGTAGAATCAGCCGTTTTACAGAGAAGCCGAGCCGGGCGCAGGCGACTACCAACATGATAAACGCCGGCATCTATGTCCTGGAGCCCGATATCCTGACCAGGATACCGTCCGACAAAAAGGTCAGCATCGAGAAGGAGACCTTTCAGCAGCTATTAGCCCGGAAGGAAGCGATGTACGCCTATTCGGCTTCAGCCTACTGGCTGGATATGGGCACCCCGGAGAAATACCTGCGCCTGAACCACGACCTGCTGCTGGGTAAAGCCCTTTCCCCTATTAACATCGGCGGGGGTAAAAGCCGGATTGACCCTTCGGCTGATATCAAAGCGCCGGTGCTCATCGGGGAGGGATGCGTTATCGGGCGGGGGGTAACGATAAAGGGGCCGGCGGTGCTGGGGGCGGAGTGCCAGGTGGATGAGGGGGCTACCATCGAGGGGGCGGTGCTGTGGAACAATGTTAAGGTAGGGGCAAAAGCGGTGCTGAAAAATTGCATCGCCGCCTCATACAGTGAAGTCCATGAAGAAAGTGAAGTGCCGGATAACTGCGTACTGGGGGATAGGGTGGTGGTGGGTAAAAATAATAAGCTGGCCGAGGGTACCCGAATCCGGCCGGAGAAACAGATAGCGCCGGGGGCTATGCCCTTCTAAACGGGGCCCTTAAGGGTGACGACAATCTTATCACCCTTGACCTCAACCCCTTCCACCATCGGCATCTTGCTGATTACGCTGGCCAGTGGCATCTCTTTGGTCACCGAAATAGCGATGAAGGTGCCTTCGTCCACCGAGCCGCCGGTCCAGACTACCTTAACACCTTCTATTGCCGCCAACTGGTCGGCAATCTGCTGAACCTGCCTAAAACCTGCCTTCAACGGCAAAACCAGCTGGAAGTTGCCCTCGTAAGCGTCCGGGCCCGCCTCTGCGCTGGGTTCCTTCTTAGTTTTCTTAGCATTCTTGGCCTGCTCTTTGGCCAACTTTTCGGCTTCCTTCTTCGCCTTCTTGGCTTCCTCGGCCTCTTTCTTAGCCTTCTCCTTGGCCAGTTTTTCGGCTTCCTTCTTCGCCTTCTTCTCCGCCGCCTCAATCTCCTTTTCTGACTTAACCGTACCCTCTTTTTCTTTCTTTACCGCGCCGACTTCCCGCTTAGCCTGTTCCTTGGCCAGGCGCTCGATTTCCTTCATTGCCTTCTTTTTATCTTCGGTTTCTTTATCAGCCACAGTTCATACCTCCGGATTTAACCTAGAAAAAGGTATACTTATATCGAGAATAGCCCATTACCTGCCTCATGTCAACATTTCCTTGAAGTACCTTTTACCTATGACTTCAGTCGATATATGTCGAAATATGTATAAATGTATAGAACTCAGGGCAAACATTAAGTTATACTGAAATTAACTATTGAGGCCAGTAAAAAGAGGCCGAGGAGGTGAAGCACGATGGGCAAAATGGTGGCAGTGGGCAAGAAGGGAGAACTGGCCGACGGAGCCATGAAACACGCCCCTACGGAGATGGGAGAGGTTCTGGTAGCCAGGGTAGGCGATAACTATTACGTGGCCGATAACCGATGCCCCCACATGGGCGGGAGGCTGTCAGACGGCAAGCTGGAAGGCACCGTGGTCACCTGTCCCCTACATGGCTCGCAGTTTGACCTGAAAGACGGTAAAGTGGTGCGCTGGCTTAAAGGAAGCGGGCTTATGTCCAGAGTGGGCAAAGCCCTTAAATCCCCCAGGCCGCTTATCACCTACCAGGCTAAGGTTGAGGATGACCAGATAATGATAGAGGTTTAATCTAAGTCTAAATGTGATAACTTTGTAACATTTTTCCCCCCTGATTTTATGATTTTTTCACTGTTTATTCGTTATTATGGTGGCAGCAGCCGGGGCGGGCGAGGGTTTCTGGCAATACTGAACCGGAAGGGGTTAAGTCTATGACAACCGGAAGCGAACAGGATAAGACGCTACGGGCACTCCAGACCGCCATCCAGATGGAAATCGACGGCAAGGAATATTATCTAAAAGCCAGCCAGCAGAGCGGCAACGAGCTGGGTAAGAAGCTGCTTAAAACCCTGGCGGCGGAAGAGGATATACACCGGCAGACATTCGAGCGGATATATAACGCCATACGCAAGAAAAAGGACTGGCCCAAAACCGACTTTGAGCCGGACGGCGGCCGGAGCTTAAGGACTATCTTCGCCCAGGCCGTCGGCCAAGGAAGCGCCAAAGCCAGAGCGGCAGCCAGCGAGTTGGACACGGTCAAGAAAGCCATGGATATGGAGAACGAGACCTACGATTTCTACAGGCAGCGGGAGCAGGCGGCCAGTTACGACGCCGAGAGGGAATTTTACCAAGCCCTGTCCGCCCAGGAAAAGGAGCACCACCTGGTCCTGCTCGACTACTACGAATACCTCAAAGACCCGTCCGCCTGGTTCGTCGAGAAGGAACACCACTCCCTGGACGGGGGCTAGTAAATATAGATTCTGCCGAAATTTATGTAAGCGGGGCGAGAGATGGACACCAGTGCACTGCATACCATAGGCTACGGTCTTTATATCGTCTGCTCGAAGAAGGGTAAGCAATTCAACGGGCAGGTTGCCAACACGGTGACTCAGGTTACCGCCGAGCCGCCGGCTATCGGTGTGATTATAAATAAGGGCAACCTGACCCATGAGTTTATTAAGGAAAGCCGGGTTTTTACCGCTTCGGTACTGGCTAAAGATACACCTCTGGCCTTCATCGGCCACTTCGGCTTCAAGTCAGGGCGAGAGATAGACAAGCTCAAAGGTACTAACTATATACTGGGTGATACCGGGGCGCCGATAGTTACCGACCACACCCTGGCCTTTCTGGAGGTTAAAGTAAACCAGGAGATGGATGTGGGCACGCACACCATTTTCGTCGGGGAGCTGGCGGGGGCCGAGGTTCTAGGGAAAGGCGAACCGATGACCTACGCCTACTATCACCTGGTCAAGCGGGGCACCACCCCCAAGAGTGCCCCCAGTTATCACAAGGAGAGGAAGGAGGCGGCAGCTAAAATGGCCAAATACAAGTGCAGCGTCTGCGACTATGTCTACGACCCAGAGATGGGCGACCCCGAGGGCGGGGTAACGCCAAGAACACCCTTTGAAGAATTACCCGACGACTGGGTCTGCCCTGTCTGCGGGGCCGATAAGAGCCAGTTTGAAAAGGTTGAGGAATAGCCCATTATGTACAGCAAATGTCCCGGGCAGGACATGAGGAACCTGAGGATATCGGTGCACAAGTGCCCCAACTGCGGTGCCGAGGTGGAGATATTCTCCGACGAAATACGGGTTAAGTGCCCAAAGTGTAAAAAGTATGTCTATAAGGAGAGGGTGCCCTCCTGCATCGAGTGGTGCACCTCAGCGCCCCAGTGCCTGGGGAAGGAAAAGTGGGAAGAGCTGATGGGCACTAAGAAAAAAGAGCCAGGCTAAGCCGGAAAGGATACTCAAGATGAAACCGACAGAGATAAAGCGGGGGGTCTACTGGGTGGGGGCTATCGACTGGGACCGGCGGCTTTTTGATTCACTTATCCCGCTGCCCGACGGCACCAGCTATAACGCCTATTTAATTAAGGGTAGTGAAAAGACCGCCCTTATCGATACCGTTGACCCGCCCACCCGAGATATACTGCTCCGGCACCTGGATGAGCTTAAGGTCAAGAGGATAGATTACTTGATTGCCAACCACGCCGAGCAGGACCACTCCGGTACCATCCCCCGGGTACTGGAGAGATACCCCGAAGCTAAAGTAATATGCACGCCGAAGTGCCAGAACATGCTCATCGATTTGCTGATGGTACCGGAGGAGAGGTTTAAAGCGGTCAATGATAAGGAGACTATTTCGCTGGGAGACCGGACGTTGGAGTTTATCCACGCCCCCTGGGTACACTGGCCCGAGACCATGCTCACCTATCTAAAAGAGGACAAGATACTCTTTCCCTGCGACCTGTTTGGCTCCCACCTGGCCACCACCGACCTCTATGTTACTGATGATGGTCGGGTCTACGAGGCGGCCAAGCGGTATTATGCCGAAATCATGATGCCCTTCCGCACTCATATAGAGAAGCACCTGGATAAGCTGAAGGATTATAAGATTGATATCATCGCCCCCAGCCACGGGCCGATGTACGATAAGCCCGATTTTATAATCAAAGCCTATAACAGCTGGGTATTCGATAAGCCCAGGAACCTGGTGGTGCTGCCCTATATCTCAATGCACGGCAGTACCCGCCAGATGGTGGACTACTTCGTTGAGGCGCTGGCCCAGAGAGGGGTCACCGTGCAGCAGTTCGACCTCAGCGTTAGCGACATCGGCAAATTAGCCATGGCGCTGGTTGATGCGGCTACGGTGGTCATCGGCGCACCTACCGTTCTGGCCGGTGCCCACCCCAACACCGCCTACGCCGCCTTCCTGGCCAATGCCCTGAGGCCGAAAGTTAAGTTCGTCTCCATCATCGGCTCCTACGGGTGGGGCGGCAAAACGGTGGAACAGCTTAGCAGCCTGATTCCCAACCTTAAAGTGGAGGTGCTGGAGCCGGTGTTATGTAAAGGACTCCCCCGCGAAGCCGACTTCAAGGCACTGGAGAAGCTGGCCGATACCATAGCTAAAAAGCATAAAGCCGAGGGCTTTGTATAGCCCTCTTCATAAAAATAAAAGGAGGTATAAATAAAATGGAAGAAATCAAAGAACAGGTCATCAGCCTGCCCCAGTTGGGCAAGCCGGCGCCGCCCTTCGAGGCGGTGACCACCCAGGGTCCGCTCAAGCTGGAGGACTACCAGGGGAGCTGGCTCATCCTGTTTTCCCACCCGGCTGATTTCACGCCGGTGTGCACCACCGAGTTTATCGCCTTTGCCGAAATCTACCCCGAACTGCAGAAGCGGGGGGTGGAGCTGCTGGGCTTAAGCGTCGACAGCGTATCATCGCACATCGCCTGGGCGCGCAACGTGGAAGAGAAGACCAAGGTCAAGATACCTTTCCCCATCATCGCCGACCTGAATAAAGAGGTCTCCACGGCTTACGGCATGATTCACCCCAGCCAGAGCAAGACGGAGACGGTCAGGTGCGTCTTTATCATCGACGACAAGCAGGTCATCCGTACCATACTCTACTACCCGCTGACCACCGGCCGTAACATGGACGAGATAGTGCGCATCATCGACGCCCTGCAGACCACCGACGCCAACGGCGTTGCCACCCCGGCAAACTGGAGGCCGGGGGACAAGGTGGTGGTACCCCCACCCAACACCCAGGAGATGGCCGAGGAGAGGCTGAAAGAGGGGTACGAGTGCGTCGACTGGTACCTGTGCCAGAAGAAGCTTTAAACAAATAGGAGGCAAATATGGCTTGCATTAGCCCTGACGGTAAACCGACCGTATCCGGAGCCAGGATGCTCCGTGCCCTTAAAGCCAAAGTGGGGTCGGCGGAAGAGGTTTCCCAAAACGCCGGCCTGCCC
>Ga0307429_1001015_pt1 | contig 14148 bp, 6 predicted proteins | sample SalMarWE160230MG_FD_202151 | JGI IMG/M metagenome (GOLD analysis project Ga0307429, IMG submission 202151) | Salt marsh sediment microbial communities from the Plum Island Ecosystem LTER, Massachusetts, United States - WE1603-230 | ecosystem: Environmental > Aquatic > Marine > Intertidal zone >...
GTGATCTCGGGGCAGGGTCCGGCGCCCGCCGCGGCCACGCCGGAGCGGTTCCGCAGCCTGGGGGTGGAGCGCATTCCCCCCGACGGCCTGCTGGCCGCCACGGTGCCCGCCGCCTTCGACGCCTGGTGCCTGCTGCTCGAGCACTTCGGAACCCGCCGGCTGGCCGACGTGGCGGCTCCCGCGCGCAGCCTCGCCGCGCGCGGCTTTCCGATGTACCCGCTGCTGCGCAACCTGCTCGAGCTGGTGGAGCCCCGCTTCCGCGAGCAGTGGCCCTCGAGCGCCGCGCTCTACTCGCCGGTGCCGGCGCTGGGGGAGCCGCTGCTCAACCCCGAGCTGGCGCAGCTGTGGGACGACCTGATCCGCGCCGAGCAGGCGTCCGGCGGCGGACGCGAGGCGGGCCTTCGCGCGGCGCGCGACCACTTCTACCGCGGCCCGGTCGCAGAGCGCATCGCCGCGTTCATGGCGCAGCCGGTGCAGGACGCGAGCGGCGCCGCTCACGCGGGGCTGCTCGGCGCCGAGGATCTGGCGCGCTACAGCGGCTGCCTGGAGCAGCCCGTCGCGGTCGACTATCGCGGCGCCACGGTCTGGAAGTGTCCGCCGTGGAGCCAGGGCCCGGTGCTGCTCCAGCAGCTCCGTCTGCTCGAGGGCTTCGACCTGCGCGCCATGGAGCCCGGCGGCGTCGAGTTCCTCCACACCTGGGTCGAGTGCGCCAAGCTCGCCTACGCCGATCGCGACGCCTGCTACGCGGACCCGCGCTTCGAGAAGGTGCCGCTGGAGCGGCTGCTCTCGCCCGGCTACGCGGCGGAGCGACGCCGCCTGGTCGACGCCGCCCACGCCTCGCTGGAGCTGCGCCCGGGGACGGGCTCGCTGCCGGCGGGCTGGCCGATCCTGCTCGAGGCTGCGCCCGCGCAGCCGAGCGAGCCCCAGGCGCTGGCGGCGACGCGGCAGGCGGCCCGCGTCGCACCGGGTCGCAGCGACACGACCCAGTGCGTGTCGGCCGACGCCGAGGGAAACCTCGTCTCGGCCACGCCGAGCGGCGGCTGGGTCCTCACCTCACCGGTGGTCCCCGGCCTGGGGTTCCCGATCGGGACGCGGGCGCAGATGTTCGTGCTCGACCCCGGCCATCCCAACTGCGTCGCCCCCGGCAAGCGGCCGCGGACCACGCTCTCGCCTTCCCTCGCGCGGCTGCCGGACGGCCGGCGCATGGCCTTCGGCACGCCGGGGGGGGATCAGCAGGACCAGTGGCAGGCGCAGTTCCTGCTGGCGCTCCTCGACGCCGGCGTGACGGATCTGCAGGAAGCGATCGACGCGCCGACGGCCCACAGCACCCACATGCCGAGCTCCTTCTATCCGCGTCACGCCGAGCCGGGCATGCTGCACGTGGAGGCACGCATCGAGGCGGGAGTTCGCGCCGGACTGGAGCAGCGCGGGCACCGCGTCCAGACCGACGGCGCCTGGAGCCACGGGCGCCTGCTGGCCGTCCGTCACGAGCCGCGCAGGGGAGGCCTGGAGGCCGCCGCGTCGGCGCGCTTCCAGGTCGCCTACGCCTGCGCGCTGCCCTGAAGCACGACCCCGCGGCGGCGGGGCTTGAGGCCGGCCCGCGGACGGCGTAGAAGGGGACGGCGTATGGCAGGCGAGCCCAAGACGGCACGGGAGCGGCTCGAACGGCTGCTCGAGCGCGGGGTCCGGCACACGTCGCGGGACCCCAGCGATCGGGACGACGACCACCTGCTACGCGCCCTCGAGGTGCTGCGCGTCATCATGGTGGAGGTCGGGCCCGACGGCCGGAATCTCTACGTGAGTCCGAGCCTCACGCCCGTGCTGGGCTACGAGCCCGACGAGGTGCTCGCGCGCGACGGGTTGTCCTTCGTCCCCGAGGAGGACCACCCCACGCTGCTGGAGATGGCTCGGCAGCTCGCGGAGACCGGACAGCCCGTCAAGGGGATCTTCCGTTCCCGCCACAAGAGCGGCCACTGGGTCTGGCTCGAGTGCACCTCGATGCTCCTCGAGACGCCGGAAGGCGAGCAGCGGACGGTGACCCTCGCCAGGGACGTGACCGATCGCATCACCACGGCCGACGCCCTGCGGGCGAGCGAGGACCGCTTCAGCGCCCTGACCGAGCACGCGTCGGACCTGATCGTCGAGGTAGACGAGAGCGGCCGCCTCCTCTTCGTGAGCCCGAACTGCAAGCACATCCTCGGACTCGACGCGCGAGAGCTGCTCGGCCATTCGATCACGGAGTTCGCCGGCGCCGGCAAGGTGCATCCCGACGACCGCCACGCGATGCTGGAGGGCTTTCGCAGGACGCGGCAGAACCGCTCCGGACGCGGCACGCGCGAAGCCCGCCTGCTGCACGCCGACGGATCCTGGCGCTGGTTCGACAGCCGCTTCACGACCTACCACACGCCGGACGGAGCCTGGCGCGCGCTGGTGATCTCGCGGGACGTCACCGAGCGCATCCGTGCCGAGCAGGAGCTGCGCGAGAGCGATGAGCGCTACCGCCTGATCTCCGAGACGACGCACGAGGTCATCACCGAGCTGGACGCAGAAGGCCGCGTGGTCTTCGCGAGTCCTGCGATCGAGACGGCGCTGGGCATCCGGCCCGAGCAGATCGTCGGGACCACGCCCGCCGTGCTGCTCCACCCCGACGACGTCGAGCGCGTCGTCGACCGCTTCCTGGCCGGCGTGCAATCGCGCGAGCCGATCCACATCGGCCGCTACCGCGTGCGCCACCGCAACGGCTCCTGGCACTGGGTCGAATCCGAAGGCATCGCCTTCGAGCACGCCGACGGCGCCGTCCACTTCCTGGCGGTGGCGCGCGACATCACCGAGGAGCGCCGGGTGGAGCGGGAACGGCAGCAGCTGGGCGAGCGGATGCAGCAGGCCCAGCGCCTCGAGGGCCTCGGCGTCATGGCGGGCGGCATCGCGCACGACTTCAACAACCTGCTGACACCGATCCTCGGCGACGCGAGCCTGGCGCTGATGGACCTGCCCGCGGGGTCGCCGCTGCGGGAGCGCATCCTGAAGATCCAGAAGGCGGCGCGGCGCGCCGCCGCCCTCACGCACCAGATGCTGGCCTATGCCGGCAAGGGCCCGCTGCTCGTCGATGCCCTCGACCTCTCGAGCCTGGTGCGGGAGATCGCGCAGCTGCTGGAGAGCTCCGTGGCCCGCAAGGCCGAGGTCGACTACGAGCTCGCCGAAGACCTGCCCGCCATCGAAGGAGATGCCGCGCAGCTCACCCAGGTCGTGATGAACCTCATCACCAACGCCTCCGAGTCGGTGAAGGAGGCTGCGGGCCACATCGCCATCCGCACCGGGCTGCTGGAGGCCGGCTGGGAGGCCCGTGCGGGGCTGCTCGGGGAGGAGCTTCCCGTGGGACCGGCGGTCTATCTGGAGGTCGAGGACAACGGCTGCGGGATGGACGAGACGACGCGCGCCCGCATCTTCGACCCCTTCTTCACCACGAAGTTCACGGGCCGGGGGCTCGGCCTGGCGGCCGCCCTCGGCATCGTCCGTGGACACGGAGGCGCGATCGAGATCGATAGTCACGTAGGCGAGGGGACGCGCTTCCGCGTCGTGTTCCCGGCCTCGAAGCACGCGCGTCGGGTGACGGCTCCCGTCCGCACCGACATCCGGAACTGGCGGAGCCAGGGGGTAGTGCTCGTCGTGGACGACGACGAGGGGGTGCGCGATCTCGCCCGGGAGACCCTCGAGCGAGCCGGCATGCACGTGCTCGTCGCCAGCGACGCCACCGCGGGCATCGACCTCTACCGCACGCACGCGGACGAGATCGAGCTCGTGATCCTGGATCGCACCATGCCCACGATCAGCGGCGAAGAGGCCTTCCATGCGCTGCGCGCCATCCGAGCCGATGCCCGCATCGTCCTGCTGAGCGGCTACTCGAGGGAGCGGGCCGCCAAGCGGCTGACGGCCAAGGGGCTGGCCGGCTTCCTGCAGAAGCCCTTCCTCCCGGAGGACTTGCTCGAGAAGGTGCGCAGCCTGATCGAGCGGCACTGATCAAACGCGGTTCTCTCCCAGGACGAACGCGGTCCAGTAGGGAATCACCTACTTGTGCTCGTACCCTGCGGCGGCGTATACGAGCTTCAGGACAGGTGACGGTGTCTTCCCCCAGCACCCGTCGCCACATTCGGGGTGAGGTGGGCGACGAGGTCCGCACCAAGGCCGAGCTGGTCGCCGAGCTCGAGAAGCTCCGCAAGCAGGTCGCCGCGCTCGAAGAAGCCCGCACCAAGGAGCTGCCCCGCGCACTCGATGCCCTGCGCGCGAGCCAGGCCCTCTACCAGCGCGTCACCGAGAACGCCTCCGACCTGATCGCCGAGGTCGACGGCGACGGTCGCTTCCTCTTCGTCAGTCCGAACTGCGAGAAGGTGCTCGGGGTGCCGGCCCGCTCGGTGGTCGGCCTCTCGATCCGCGACGACGCGCTGTCCAACCTGCTGCATCCCGACGACCGCGGCGCCCTCTTCGACGCCTTCCTCTCCGCGATGCGCCACAAGGGAGAGGGAGAGATCGTCTATCGGTTCCGGCGCGCGGACGGCGCCTGGCGCTGGTTCTCGAGCATCGGGCGGACGTTCCGCACGCCGGAGGGGAGGTGGCGGGCCGCCGTCGCCTCCCGCGACGTGACCGATCGCGAAGAGGCCCTACGGCAGCTGCGGCAGAGCGAGGAACGCTACCGGGTGCTCGTCGATTCCACGCACGACCTGGTGGCGGAGCTCGACAGCGAGGGGCGCGTGGTCTTCATGAGTCCGAGCTGCGAGCAGATGCTCGGCTTCAAGCCCGACGAGCTGGTGGGCACGACTCCCTTCAGCCTGCTGCATCCGGGCGACGTGGAGCGCCTGGCCGAGCGCTTCCTCGACCGCCTGCACGCCGAGCGTCCCCCCGGCCACGGCCAGCTGCTGCGCGCGCGCCACAGCGACGGATCGTGGCGCTGGCTCCAGGGGGGCGGCGTGAACTTCCAGACCGTCGATGGAGAGACGCACGTCGTGGCGGTAGCCCGCGACGTCACGGACCAGATACGAGCCGAAGAGGAGCAGCGCCGGCTCGAGGAGCGGGTGCAGCAGGCGCAGAGATTCCAGAGCCTCGCCATGCTGGCGTCCGGCGTGGCGCACGACTTCAACAATCTGCTGACCCCGATCCTCGGTGCCGCCAGCCTGGCCTTGATGGACCTGCCGCCCGACTCGCCGGCGCGTGAGCGTCTGGAGAAGATCCAGCGCGCCTCGCATCACGCGGCGGCGCTCACCAACCAGCTGCTGGACTACGCGGGCATCGGCGGCCTCGACCCCGAGCCCATCGATGTCTCCCAGCTGGTGCTCGACATGCGCGAGCTGCTCGCCAGCGCCGTCTCGAAGAGCGCCGAGCTCCGCTACGAGCTCGCCTCCGGTCTGCCGCAGGTCGAGGCCGAGCCGGCCCAGCTCTCCCAGCTCGTGATCAACCTGGTCACCAACGCATCCGACGCCATCGCGACCACAAGCGCGGGGACGGGAAGGATCCGGCTCGCCAGCGGCTGCCTGGAGCTGGACCGCGAGAGGCTCAGCCGCGCCTACCTGGGGGAGGACCTGATTCCCGCCACCTACGTGTTCCTCGAGGTGCAGGACGACGGCCGCGGCATGGACGTGGAGACCCGGGGGCGCATCTTCGACCCCTTCTTCACCACCAAGACCAGCGGTCGCGGTCTCGGTCTCGCGGCGGCGCTGGGCATCGTACGCAAGCACGGCGGAGCCATCGAGATCGAGAGCGAGCCGGAGATCGGGACGCTCGTCCGGGTGCTGCTGCCGCCGCGGCGCAGCGCCGCGGCCCGGGTCGAGGTCGCGGCGCCGTCGGAGCGGATCCGGTCGGACCGGGGCGCCGTGCTGGTGGCCGACGACGACGAAGGGGCGCGTGATCTGCTCACCGAGACGCTCGAGCGGGCGGGTCTGAAGGTGTTCGCGGTCGGCGACGGGCGACAGGCCGTCGAAACCTTCCGCGCGCACATCGACGAGATCCGGCTGGTCCTGCTCGATCGCACCATGCCGGTGTCCACGGGCGAAGAGGCTCTCGACGCCATCCGCGCGATCTCGGACGTTCCCGTCCTGCTGGTGAGCGGCTACAGCGAGGAGACGTCGGTGCCCCGCTTCGCCGGCCGCAGCCTGTCGGGCTTCCTCCAGAAGCCATTCCTGCCGGAGACCCTGATCGCCAAGGTCCGGCAGATCCTCGACGACTGATCGCTCGCGCGCCGCTTTGGGGCGGCGCGAGCATCGACTATCCTCGCGGTCCCCCATGGAGCTCGATCACGTCCTCATCCGCGGCGCGCGGGAGCACAACCTGCGCGGGATCGACGTCAAGATCCCCAAGAAACGGCTGGTGGTGCTGACGGGCGTCTCGGGCTCGGGAAAATCCTCGCTGGCCTTCGACACGCTCTACGCCGAGGGACAGCGGCGCTACGTGGAGTCGCTCTCGGCCTACGCCCGGCAGTTCCTGGGCCAGATGGAGAAGCCGCGATACGACACGATCCGCGGCCTCTCTCCGACCATCTCGATCGAGCAGAAGACGACCGGCAGCAATCCGCGTTCCACCGTGGGAACCATCACCGAGATCGCCGACTACCTCCGCGTCCTGTACGCGCGCGTGGGCAGCCAGCACTGCCACGTCTGCGGCGAGCCGGTCCGCAGCCAGACGGCCCAGGAGATCGCACGCGAGATCGCGACCGCACCTCCGGGCACCCGGCTCTCGATCCTGGCGCCGCTGCTCGTCAACCGCAAGGGCGAGCATCGAGAGCTGCTCGCCGAAGCCGGGCGCTCCGGCTTCGCGAGGCTGCGGGTCGACGGAGAGCTGGTGCGGACGGAGCAGCTCGAGGCGCTCGACAAGCGCAAGAAGCACACCGTCGAGGCGTTGGTGGACCGGGTGGTGCTGCGCAAGGGCCTGACCTCCCGGGTGACCGACTCCGTGGAGACGGCGCTGCGCGTAGGCGAGGGAATGCTGATCGTGGCGGCGCCGGGACGCCGCGATCGCGTCTTCTCCGAGAAGATGGCCTGCGCCGCGTGCGGGCTCTCCTTCCCCGAGCTCACGCCGCAGAGCTTCTCCTTCAACAGCCCGCAGGGCATGTGCATCGAGTGCAACGGACTCGGCTCGCGGGTGGAGATCGACCCCGACCTCGTCGTGCCGGACGACTCCCTGTCGCTGGACCGGGGGGCCATCCGCTCCTGGGGTCCCGGCGTCTCCGGCAAGCTCGGCTGGGTGCACGGCTTCCGCGGTCAGATCTGTCGGCAGCTGGGGATCGACTTCGACCGACCCTTCCGCAAGCTCCCCAAGCGGCAGCGCGACCAGCTGCTGTGGGGTAGCGGGGATCGCTCGTTCCGGGTGCGCTGGTCCGGCAAGTCGGGGCAGGGAAGTCTCGAGACGCAGTGGGAGGGTGTGATCCCGCGGCTCACGCGCCGCTTCAAGCAGACGGGCTCGGAGCGGGCCAAGCGCTGGTACGGCCAGTTCATCGGCGACGCCCGTTGCTCGAGCTGCAACGGCTCGCGCCTGCGACCCGAGAGCGCCGCGGTGCGCGTGGGCGGGTGCACGGTCGTCGAGGTGTCGGCGCTGACGGTGTCGGAGGCGCACGGATTCTTCGCAGGGCTCGCGCTCGAGGGAGCGGCGCGTCAGATCGCGGCCGAGGTGCTCAAGGAGATCCGGGGACGCCTGGACTTCCTGGCCTCGGTGGGCCTCGGATACCTCTCGCTGGATCGCGCCGGCCCCACCCTCTCGGGCGGCGAATCCCAGCGCATCCGCCTGGCCAGCCAGGTGGGTTCGGAGCTGACGGGTGTCATCTACATCCTGGACGAGCCCTCGATCGGCCTCCACCAGCGCGACAACCGTCGCCTGCTGTCGACGCTCGAGCGCATGCGCGACATCGGCAACACGGTCGTGGTCGTCGAACACGACGAGGAGACGATCCGCAGCGCCGATCACGTGATCGACTTCGGTCCCGGAGCGGGGATCGCGGGCGGGCGGATCGTCCACGCCGGAACGCCCCCGAGCCTGGAACGGAACCGCCGCTCGCTCACCGGAGCCTATCTGTCACGACGGCGGGAGATCCCGGTACCGGCCGAGCGCCGCACCGCCACCGGCAGCCTCAAGCTGTCGGGCGCGCGCGAGAACAACCTGGTCGACATCGACGTCGAGTTCCCGCTCGGCGTGCTGACGGCGGTGACCGGCGTCTCGGGCGCCGGCAAGTCGACGCTGGTGAACGACGTCCTGTACCCCGCCCTGGCGCGCCGCTACCACGGCTCGACGCAACGCATCGGCCGACACCGCGCGCTCCTCGGCGCCGACCAGCTCGACAAGGTGATCAGCATCGACCAGAAGCCGATCGGACGCACGCCGCGCAGCAACCCGGTCACCTACATCAAGGTCTTCGACGAGATCCGGCGCTTCTTCGCGCAGCTTCCGGAAGCGCGCATGCACGGCTACAAGCCGGGCCGCTTCTCGTTCAACGTGAAGGGAGGGCGTTGCGAGGCCTGCCAGGGGGATGGCGTCCGCTGCATCGAGATGCACTTCCTGCCCGACGTCTTCGTGCGTTGCGAGGAGTGCCTGGGCAAGCGCTACAACGAGGCCACGCTGCGTGTCCTCTACAGGGGGCGTTCGATCGCCGACGTGCTCGACCTGACCGTCCGGGAAGCCGCGGAGATCTTCAGCGCGCACCCGCGCATCGTCGGGCCGCTGCGGCTGCTCGCCGACGTGGGCCTCGACTACCTCCAGCTGGGGCAGGCATCGCCGACCCTGTCCGGCGGCGAGGCACAGCGCATCAAGCTGGCACGCGAGCTGGCGAGGCGCGCCACCGGTCGCACGCTCTACATCCTGGACGAGCCGACGACCGGACTCCACTTCGACGACGTGCGCAAGCTGCTGGACGTGCTGGGTCGACTGGTCGCAGCCGGCAACACGGTGGTCGTGATCGAGCACAACCTGGACGTGATCAAGACGGCCGACTGGGTGATCGACCTCGGACCCGAGGGCGGACCCGCAGGCGGACGGCTCGTCGCCCAGGGTCCGCCGGAGGCGGTCGCGCGCGAGCCCGGCTCCCACACGGGCCGCAGTCTCCAGCGCAGCCTGACGCGTCGCGCCTGAGTCAGCGGCTGGGGGGCCCGCCGGCCGACGGGAAGCGGCTGCGGATCGAACGCGCCAGCGCCGCCTGCTGCAGGCGCTCGGCCAGTCGCAACGCCTCCTGCGCGGTCACATCGGCCTCTGCGGCGCGGCCCGCCGCGGCATAGGCGGTCGCCAGCGTGTCGAGCACGCCCGGGTCGCCGCGCGCCGTCAGCCGCGTCGCCTCCTCGGCCAGCGCGACGGCCCCGTCGGGATCGCTGGACCCGGGTGCGGGCGCGCTGCACAGCAGCCAGGCCAGGTTGTTCAGCACGCGCGGCGTGCGCCCTCCCAGCTCGAGCGCGCGCCGATAGGCGGCGATCGCCGCCTCCGTTTCGCCGCCGCGCTCCAGCAGCGCCGCGCGCTCCGCGTGGAACTCCGGCCGCTCGGGCTCCAGGCGCAGCGCCTGGTCCAGCTGCTCCAACGCGGCCTGCGGCTCGCCGCGCGCTGCCAGCAAGGCGGCCAGCCGGGCGCGCACCTCCGCCTGGTCGGGATCGCGCTCGAGCGCCGCGGCGAAGTCCTCGATCGCCCCCGCTGCGTCGCCCCGCGCGGCCCGCACGCGCCCGCGTCCCACGCGCCAACGCGGCGCCTCCGGCTCGAGGCGGAGGGCGGCCCCGAAGTCGGCGGCCGCCGCATCGAACCGCTCGCTCGCCAGACGCAGCTCGCCCCGCAGCCCCCAGGCGGTGGCGGATCCCGGCTCCAGCTCGAGCGCCGCATCGAGCTGCCGCTCCGCCTCGGCGAGCTGTCCTTCGGCCGCCAGCGCCTGCCCGAGGTTGATGCGCGCCACGTGGTTGCGCCGCGTCACGGCGAGCGCGTGCTCGAAGAGGCTGCGGCTGTCCCGCCAGACGCGTACCTGCGCCGCCGTGGCGCACGCGAGTGCGAGGAGCACGGACAGCGCGGCGACCGGCAGCCAGCGAGCCAGCCGCTCCCGCCGTGCGCCCAGCTCGCGCAGGCCCCAGGCGACCGCGATCGAGAGGCCGATCAGCGGCAGGTAGGTGTAGCGATCGGCCAGGGCGGCCTGCCCGACCTGCACCAGCCCGCTCACCGGGATCAGCATCCCGGCGAACCAGAGCCAGCCGACCGCCAGGTAGGGGCGCCGGCGCCACTCGCGCACCACCCAGACGCTGACGCCGACGAGCAGCAGCGCCGCGCCGGCGATACGCCAGGCCGGCAGCGAGGCGTGCGGGTGTGGATAGAAGGCCGAGAGACCGGACGGCCAGAAGGCCCGGAGCCCGTACGTGGCGTAGGCGACCACGGCGTTCTCGAGACGCACTTCCAGCGGATAGCGATCGGCGCCCTGCAGCGCTCCACCCGCGCGCTGCGCCAGCAGCGTCACGACGCCGACCGCCGCCGCCAGCGCGAAGAGGGGAAGCTTCTCGGCGACCGCGCGCCAGCGCCGGCGAGGGTCCGTCGGAGACCATCGCGCGAGCGGCCAGGCGTCGAGCAGCAGCAGGACGCAGGGAAGCGTGACCAACATGGGCTTCGCCATCAGACCGAGCGCGGCGGCGGCGAAGAGCAGCGAGCCCCAGAGCAGCGGCCGGCTGCCGCGCGCGACCCGCTCGTGAGCGAGCAACGCCAGCATGAAGAAGAGGCCGCTGACCACGTCCTTGCGCGCCGCGACCCAGGCCACGGATTCCACGTGCAGGGGATGCAGCGCGAAGACGCCCGCCGCAAAGGCACTGGGTCCCGTGTCGCCGGTGAGGCGCCGGAGGGCGGCGAACAGCAGCAGCGCGTTGGCCAGGTGGAAGGCCAGGCCCACGCCGTGGAAGGCGGCTGCATCGACCCCGAAGAGCTGCGCGTCGAGCATCCACGAGAGCCGGGTCAACGGGAACCAGTTGGCTCCCTGGAAGCTGGTGAAGGCCCAGACGACCCCGTCCGGGGTGATTCCCTCGCGGACCTCGGGCCGGTCGACGACGTAGAGGTCGTCGTCGTAGTTGACGAAGGCGTTTCCGATGACGCCGGCGTAGCTGATGCAGGTGGCCAGCGCGAGCAGGCAGGCCACGAGCAGCGGGCGAGGAGCGGGCACGCGCCCAAGGATGGCGCAGGCACGCGCGTTGCACCGCTGCAATACGGCGAGGCGACCCCGCCACGGGATGCATCCGGCGCGCAGGCTGCGCGCGGATCGCGCCGATCCCGACAGCGAGCCCCACCGCGCCTGCGGCTTCATCTGCGAGGAGATCGATCGGCTGAACGGGCTGATCACCTCGCTCCTCAGCTTCGCCTGTCCCTCCGAGCCCCGGCTGGAGGCGATCTCCGTGGAGAAGCTGGTCGACCGCGCGCTGGCGCTGGGCTCCGGCGAGCTCGAACGGCGCGGCGTCGGTGTCTCGCACGAGATCCCTACCGCGCTCTCCGAGCTCGTCGGCGATCCGGACCTGCTGGCCCAGATGCTGCTCGGTCTGCTCACCAACGCCGCCGAGTGGCGCGCGCGCTCGAGGTCACCCGCCTCGCGCGCGAGAACCGCGACCTGCGCGCCGAGGTGGCCGACGACACCTGCGCCGCCGCGACGGCGCCCGGCGGCCCCGGACTCCAGGCGTTCCTCGACGGCGCCGCGGCCGAGCGGATCCGCGTCGTGCTGGCCGAGGTCGGCGGCCGGCGCGTCGAGGCCGCCCGGCGGCTCGGCATCGACCGCACTACCTTGTATCGCCTGATGCGGAAGCACGCGATCGAGGAGTAGCGGTCGGGCGCGGCACACCCCCGGGGATCCGAGGCCGATGAACTTCTCGCCGCCCGCTTCGTCCAAGCGGGGACAGTGCACGCGGAAGCCCCGCGCGCGCGGGCGAGCCCAGCGTAGACCGGACGGCGGCTCGCTGGACATTTCGTCCCGGTTGGGATCCAATCCTGTCATGAGCCGCAACCACCGCCTCGGAGCATCGATCCCGATCAGCCTGCTGCTCGCCGCGCTCGCGCTGACGGCCTGCCAGACCTCGGGACGCGGCTGGCGCAACCAGAAGCCGGTGCTCTATCCCAACGAGCACTACCGGCAGGTCGGTGTCGAGGCCGCGGAGATGGACATCGCCAACTGCCAGTACCGCGCCGAGCAGGGGGCGCCGCGCGAGAGCCAGGCCAAGGATGCCGCGGTCAACACGCTCGGCGGTGCGGCGGCCGGGGCCGCGCTGGGGGCCATCGGCGGCGCCATCGCCGGCAACGCCGGCACCGGGGCGGCGGCGGGCGCCGCCGTGGGCGGCACGGTCGGTGTGGGCAAGACCGTCTACGACGCCAGCAAGCCCAGCGAGACCTACAAGGGCTACGTCGAGGCCTGCCTGCGCGAGCGCGGCTACGACGTGATCGGCTGGAAGTAGCTCAGCAGCGGCGACGCCAGGCGAGCAGCAGCACGCCCAGGCCCAGCAGCGCGCCGCTGCCCGGCTCGGGGATCGGCTGCGAGATGACGAGCGTCTCTCCCGTGAGATCGTCGTCGCGCACGCAGTTGGCGGCGTGGAGGGTTCCGCACAGCGGGGTGGGCCCGAGGTCGAGCACCGCCGTCAGTGGGATGGTCTGCTGCACCTCCTGCATCAGCACGTCCTCGAACGCGATGTCCTCGGTGTACTGACCGAGGTCGTCGTCGGCGATCACCTCGCCGTGGCTGCGCGAGAACGAGGAGACGCGCGCCACCACCTCCGCCGAAGCGTCCACCCGCAGCTGGCTGTCGAGGAAGAGCTGGTCGAGGTCCAGCAGCTCGGGGACGAAGCCCGCCGAGAAGTCCCGCGGAATCAACAGCGGCCGGCGGGCGTAGGGGCCGATCCGGTCGGCAACGGGCGCGCGCTGCGTGTCGTCCGTCGACTGCGCGAAGGCGATCACCGAGGCCACGTGGATCAGGCCCGGCGCGAAGAACCCGCCCGCGACCAGCAGCGGGAAGAGGCTCATCAGCAGCACGACCACGCGCTCCCGCCGGCGGCGGGGAGGCTGCTGCTGCTGGTCGCGCCCGGACATCGTTCGAGCCCCTTGTTCGGGCTCCCGGTCCCGCGCGCAGCCACCCGGGCAAAACCCGTGGAAGCGCGCCGGAAGCGAGGGAGCCTCCAGGCCCGTATCGGGCGAAGCGGAGGGCGGCTTTACCCGCGAGAGGCGCTGCGCGGGCGGGGCCGGTGGCCTCGCGCGGTCGCAGCCGCCTGCCCAACCTGGCGATATCCCTGGGCTTCTCGGCGGTCGGGTCTCAGACGCCGGCGCCCGGCACCCCCAGCAGCTCGCGCACCCGGTCGGCGACGCCTTCCAGCTCGCCCAGGGCACGGAACTCGGCGGGCGCGGGGCCGCCCCAGAGGCGGGCCGCCCCGGCTCGCAGCAGACGGCCCTGGAGCCGCTCGCGATGGCGCGGCGGACGCACCCGCCCGCGCTCGATCAGCCGCGAGCACAGCCGCTCGAGCCCCTGCTGCGGGCGCAGCGTACCGCGGTCGTTGCTCCGCCCGCGGCAGGCGATGGCCTCGACCAGCGCCCGGCTCGCCTCGACCGGTCCGCGGCGGACGCGCAGGGGATGCAGCACCAGCGGTCGCCCGCTGGCGCAGACCTCGGCGAGCAGGTCGTCGGCGTCGCCCGCGAAGTGGATCTCGTCGGCCAGCTCCGCGCAGGCGAGCGCCGGCTCGCAGCGCGCGTCCAGTCGACGTCGTTCGACTCGGCTCGCCGCGGCCAGCGCGTCCGCCGGGAAGCGCGGATCGACCACCGCGAAGAGCGATCCCTCGAGCTCGCGGACGTGCACCAGCAGCCGCTCGGCCAGCCGCCGCAGCGCGCCGACGGAGACACCGGCCACCCCGCCAACCAGCAGCGCCAGGCGCGGCCGGGTTCTGCTCGCGAAGGCCTCCCGCCAGCGGGCCGCGGCCGCGTCGCGCCCCACCCGGTCCACGGCGACGAGCGGCAGCGCGGTCTCGAGCCGTCGGGGATGCTCGAGGAAGCCGGCCGCCGCGGGGGTGACCACCAGATCGAAGTCCTCGGCGCGCGCTCCCTGCTCGGCCCCGAGCACGACCACCCGGGTGCTGCCGTTCGCCTCGCTGCGGATGCGCCGCGCCGCCGCCCCCGCTCGCCGACCTGCGCTCAGCACAAGATCCGGCC
>Ga0307429_1001017_pt1 | contig 14120 bp, 11 predicted proteins | sample SalMarWE160230MG_FD_202151 | JGI IMG/M metagenome (GOLD analysis project Ga0307429, IMG submission 202151) | Salt marsh sediment microbial communities from the Plum Island Ecosystem LTER, Massachusetts, United States - WE1603-230 | ecosystem: Environmental > Aquatic > Marine > Intertidal zone >...
GAGAAGCGCGAGCCCGCGAGCGACATCGACACTGTGACGGTGGATGGTCTGAAAGCGCTTGACCCTGACCGGCCGATTAGAGAAGCGGACATGGTCTATCGCACTGCAAATGTCCGCTTATGACCCATAGCTGCCATCGGGCTAGCTGCACACGATCTCGGGATGATAGGCTCTCAGCGCGCAAATGCGGGCGAACCGACGGGTAGCCCCAATGACCGAGCAGCAAATTCGTTTCGAGGACGGCGTTGCATACGAGCAGATGATGGGAATTTGGAGCCGGCTCGCCGGCGACGTGTTCCTTGACTGGCTAGCGCCACCGCAGGATCTCCGGTGGATCGATATTGGTTGTGGCAATGGCTGCTTCACCGAGCTGCTCGTCGAGCGCTGCGCGCCGGCTGAGGTCCAGGGGATCGACCCATCTGCCGGCCAGCTCGCGTTCGCTCGCGAACGGTCCGAGAAAAGCATAGCCGCATATTGCCTAGGTGACGCCGAGGCGCTTCCCTTTTCCGATGATCGTTTCGACGCCGCGACAATGGCGCTGGTCATTTTCTTTCTGCCCAATCCGGTCAAAGGCATCGCGGAAATGATCCGGGTGGTTCGACCTGGTGGTATCGTCGCCGCCTATGCGTGGGACATGCTGGGAGGCGGATTTCCTCTTGACCCTCTTTTGATCGAACTCCGTGGCATCGGCGCTACGGTCCCAGTGCCGCCAAGCGCCGCGATCTCGCAGATAGACGCGATGAAGAACTTGTGGATTGAGGCGGGTCTGGGTGCGGTTGCGACCCGGGAAATCAGGGTGCAGCGGACGTTCACCGGTTTCGACGAATTTTGGAACACGGCGCAGAGTTCGAGCTTTGGCAAGGTCGTTGCCGCGATGCCGCCCGACGATGTCGAACTTGTAAAAACGCGCACACGGCCACGATTACCAGCGGACGGCGAGGGGCGTGTCACGTATGAAGCTCGCGCGAATGCGATAACCGGACGTGTTCCGCAGGTGCAATAAGCCCAGCCACAACACGGAAGAGTCCGCTATTGAGGGTAAAGCAGACCTGGATCTGTTAGATCTGCGGACTGATCCACACAAAGCGAGCGGGCGATAGCCGTGGCATCGCTGTGGGGCGGCAGACCTGGAACAACCTACGCGCCTTCCGCCATCGCCTTCAACATCGTCAGCGCCTCGAGCACGGCCTTGCGCCGTACGTTGGCGCGTCTGATGTCGCCGTAGCGCATCTCCTTGTGGGTGAGGGCGCCACCGCGTGAGGCGGCGGCGAAATGCACCAGGCCCACTGGTTTGTCCGCGCTGCCGCCGGTCGGGCCGGCGATGCCGGTGACGGCGACGGCTATATCGGCGTTCGACTTGGTGATGGCGCCGCGCGCCATTTCCTCCGCCGTCTCGCGGCTCACCGCGCCGTGATCGCGCAGCGTCTCCGAAGATACGCCCAGCATCTGCTGCTTGGCGTGATCGCTGTAAGTGATAAAGCCGCGGTCAAAAACTTCGGACGAGCCGGCGATGTCGGTTAGCGCCCCCGCCACCAGCCCGCCGGTGCAGGATTCCGCCGTCGCCGCTTTCAGCCGGCGCGTGCGGCAGACATCGAGTGCGATGGCGGCGGCGGCGTGCAGGTCCTCGTTCATGCCGAATCCCTTACGCAGCGCCAAACGGCAGCCGCACGGTCGCCGTCGCGTAAGCCGCGATGCCTTCGCCGCGGCCGGTGAAGCCGAGTTTTTCGCTGGTGGTTGCCTTCACCGCTACGCGCTCCACCGGGATGCCGGTAAGCTCGGCGATCTTCGCGCGCACGGCGTCGCGGTGCGGGCCGATTTTCGGCGCTTCGCACACCACCGTGACGTCGAGATGGGCGATGCGCCCGCCGCGCGCGGCCACGCGTTCAACCGCGAAGGCAAGGAAACGGTCCGACGAGGCGCCGCGCCACTGCGGATCGCTGGGCGGAAAATGTGCGCCGATGTCGCCCTCGGCCAGCGCGCCAAGAATGGCGTCTGTGGCCGCATGCAGCACCACGTCGGCGTCGGAATGGCCGGAGAGCATTTGAGTGTGGGGAATGCGCAATCCGCCCAGCACGACATGATCGCCGGGCCCGAAAGCGTGCACGTCGAGCCCCAAGCCGGTGCGCACGTCGCCGAGCGATGCAAACTGCATCGCTTCCGCGCGCGCGAAATCATCCGCGCTAGTGATCTTGATGTTGCCCGGCTCGCCGTCGAACACGGCGACCTTCATGCCGGCCCATTCGGCCAGCGCGGCGTCGTCGGTGAAATCCTCGCGGCCTTGGGCCGCGGCCTTGCGGTGCGCCGCGAGCAGGGGCGCAAACGCGAAGCCCTGCGGCGTCTGGATGGTGCGCAGCGTTTTGCGGTCGAGGGTCGCCGCGACCAAGCCGCCGGCATCGACGCGCTTGATCGTGTCGGTCACCGGCAGCGCCGGCACCGCGGCGCCGGTCCTTTGCGCGGCGTCGATCGCGCGGGCGACCAGCGCGCGCGTCGCGAAGGGGCGGGCGGCGTCGTGCACCAGCACGAGGTCGGGCTGCTGCGGTGCGAGCGCCTCGAGCCCGGCGCGCACCGAGGCCTGTCGGGTGGCGCCGCCGAAGACCGGTTCTAGCAAGTTGATTTGGGACACCGCGGCCTCGTAGAGCTTGCGGTCTTCGGGCCTGATCACCGCCTGTACGACGCCGACGTTCGGGGCTTCTACGAGCATTGACAGCGCCCGGCGCAGCATGACCTCGTCGCCTATTCGCCGGAATTGCTTGGGCCGATCCCCGCCGGCGCGCTCCCCGCGCCCGGCGGCCACCACCACGGCTGCGACGCCTGGCATGCTGCTTTTGCTCCGATTTTCCGGCTTGGCTTTAGCGCGTTCCGGCGAGGGAAGGAAATCCTGTGCGAAACTGACGTGTTCTTGCCTATTGACACTTTTTTGCACTGCAGCACTTGCGTCGCCCATCGGTTTGGCTAAACTATGAGCATCACTTGAGGGGCGCCTAAATGGTAGGCAGCAATCCCGGAACGCGCGAAATCGAGGCTGTTTTGCGCGGGCCTTTGCAGATCGGTCCGGTGACCGTGCCAAATCGCGTGATTTTGGCGCCGATGTCGGGGATCACCGACACGCCCTTCCGCCGCCTGGCCGAACGGCTGGGAGCCGGGCTGGTGGTGTCGGAGATGACGGCCTGCGCGGGGTTAGCCCGTGGCGAGCGCGAAGCGCAGGTGCGCAGCGAAAACAGCGGTATCGCCATCCGTGTCGTGCAACTCGCGGGCTGCGAAGCCGTTTGGATGGCCGAGGGAGCCCGCATTGCCGAAGCTCAAGGCGCCCAAATCATCGATATCAACATGGGCTGCCCCTCCAGGCAGGTGACCAATGGGGCGGCGGGTTCGGCGCTGTTGCGCGACCTCGATCACGCCCTGACCCTCATCGAAGCAACGATCGCCGCTGTTCGCGTGCCCGTCACACTCAAGATGCGCTTGGGCTGGGACCACAACGCTATCAACGCCCCCGAACTCGCGCGCCGCGCCGAAACGGCGGGGATAAAGATGATCACCGTCCACGGCCGCACCCGCTGCCAGTTCTACGGCGGCGTCGCCGACTGGACTGCAGTCCGCGCGATAAAAGATGCAGTTTCGATTCCAGTAGTTGTGAATGGTGACATTGCGTCTTTCGATGATGCAGATCGTGCGCTTACCCTTTCCAACGCGGACGCCGTGATGATCGGACGCGGGGCACAAGGGCGTCCATGGTTTCCCGGCCAGGTAGCCTGCTATCTCGCGACCGGGGAGCGCAGGCCTGCGCCGTCGCTCGCCGAGCAGCACGCGATGACGATGGCGCTCTATGACGAGATGATCGAGCATCATGGCCGCCGCATCGGCCGCCATCATGCGCGCAAGCATCTCGCGTGGGCGCTTGACACCGCCGGCGCCACGGCCGGCGCGTCCGCCACACTCTTGAAAGATCACCGCGCCCGCGTGCTCACGGCCGAAGAGCCGGGCCAAGCGCGTCGCCTGCTCGCCGACGCCTACGACGCCTTCGCCTGGAGGGCCGCCGCATGAGCCGGGCCCACGCCGTTACCGCCGCCGTCAATTCGCCGGCCGACGCGGTGCTCCACGCGCTGCCGCATCCCGTCATTACGGTATCGCCCGATGGCAAGATCGCCGATGCTAATGTGGCGGCCGAGCAATTTTTCGAGGCCTCGATCCCGGTGCTGCGCCGGCACATGCTGCGCGAACTGGTGCCGTTTGGCTCACCCTTGCTAGCGCTGATCGAGCAGGTTCGCCAGCGCGGCGCGGCAGTGAACGAATACAAGGTCGACCTCGCGACGCCGCGCAATCCGGGTGAGCGGCTGGTCGACCTGTACGTAGCGCCCTTGCCGGAATATCCAAATCATGTCGTTGTGATGCTGCAAGAACGCACCATCGCCGACAAGATGGATCGCCAGCTCACGCATCGCGGCGCGGCCCGCTCGGTGATTGCGCTCGCGGCCATGCTCGCGCATGAAATTAAGAACCCGCTGTCGGGCATCCGCGGCGCGGCGCAGCTGCTGGAACAGTCGGCCGCCGACGACGACCGTTCACTCACCAAGTTGATTTGCGATGAGACCGACCGGATCGTGAAGCTGGTCGATCGGATGGAAGTCTTCGCGGACGAGCGTCCGGTCAAGCGCGAACCGGTCAACATTCACGTCGTGCTCGATCACGTGAAGCGCCTGGCGCAATCCGGTTTCGCCCGCCATATCAAATTCGTCGAGGACTACGACCCCTCGCTGCCGCGCATTCTTGCCAATCGCGACCAGCTTATTCAGGTCTTTCTGAATCTGCTGAAGAACGCGACCGAAGCGATCGGCGAGACGGCCATCGACGGCGAAATCCAACTGACGACGGCGTTTCGTCCCGGCGTGCGCTTGTCGCTTCCCGGCAGCAAGACGCGGGTATCGTTGCCACTGGAGTTTTGCGTCAAAGACAACGGTCCCGGCGTGCCGGAAGATCTTATGCCGCATTTGTTCGACCCCTTCGTCACCACCAAGCAGAGCGGCAGCGGCTTGGGGCTCGCGCTGGTGGCCAAGATTGTGGGCGATCACGGCGGCATTATCGAATGTAAATCGCAGCCACGACGGACGATCATTCGCGTGCTGATGCCCATCTACGTCGGCGCCGGCAACGTGGCCGACGACGCGCCGTCGGTCCAGAGCCCGTGAGGTAACACCATGCCGACGGGAAGCATACTGGTTGCCGACGACGACGCTGCGATCCGCACCGTCCTCAATCAAGCCCTGTCGCGCGCCGGCTACGGAGTGCGCTCTACCGGCACTGCCGCAACGCTCTGGCGCTGGATCAGTCAGGGCGAGGGCGACCTGGTCATTACCGATGTTGTCATGCCGGACGAGAACGCTTTCGATCTGATCCCGCGCATCCGCAAAGCGCGCCCCGATCTGCCGATCATCGTCATGAGCGCGCAAAACACCTTCATGACCGCGATCCGTGCCTCAGAACGCGGCGCTTACGAATATCTGCCGAAACCGTTCGATCTGAAGGAACTCATCGCCATTGTCGGGCGCGCGATGTCAGAACCGAAGGCGCGTCCGGCGGCGCCCGCCAAGGGTGAGGAGTTCGAGAGCATTCCGCTGGTCGGCCGTTCGCCGGCGATGCAGGAAATCTACCGCGTCTTGGCGCGGTTGATGCAAACCGACTTGACGGTAATGATCTCCGGTGAATCGGGCACCGGCAAGGAACTGGTGGCGCGCGCGCTGCACGACTACGGCAAGCGGCGCGCCGGCACTTTCGTCGCTATCAACATGGCGGCGATCCCGCGCGATCTGATCGAGTCCGAATTGTTCGGCCACGAGAAAGGCGCTTTCACCGGCGCCAATACGCGCTCATCCGGCCGCTTCGAGCAGGCCGAGGGCGGCACGTTGTTCCTCGACGAGATCGGTGACATGCCGATGGAAGCGCAGACCCGGCTATTGCGCGTGCTGCAGCAGGGCGAGTACACCACAGTGGGCGGCCGCACGCCGATCAAAAGCGACGTGCGTATCATCGCCGCCACCAACAAGGATCTGCGGCTGCTGATCCAACAGGGCTTGTTCCGCGAAGATCTGTTTTTCCGGCTTAACGTCGTGCCGCTGCGGCTGCCTCCCTTGCGCGAGCGCACCGAGGACATTCCTGACCTGATCCGTCATTTCTTCGCCCAGGTCGAACGCGAGGGCCTGCCGCCGAAGCAAGTCGACCAGGCCGGGCTCGACCGCCTTAAGCACCATCGCTGGCCCGGCAATGTGCGTGAGCTGGAAAATCTGGGGCGCCGATTGGCGGCGCTATACCCGCAGGAGATCATCACCGCGGCGGTCATCGACGCCGAACTGGCTCAGCCGGCGCTGCCGCCCACGAGCGAGGAGCCGCACGCCGAAGAGGGCCTCAGCAGCGCCGTGGAACGGTATCTGACGGCGTATTTCGCCGGGTTCGAGGATGGCCTACCGCCGGCGGGCCTTTATCACCGCGTTTTGCGCGAGATCGAATATCCCCTGCTGATGGCGGCGCTCGCCGCCACCCGCGGCAACCAGATCCGCGCCGCCGACCTTCTCGGGGTCAATCGCAACACATTGCGCAAGAAGATGCGCGATCTCGACATCCAATTTTTCCGCGGCGGCGGCTGAGCTCGACGAATTAGGTTGTGATTTCTCGCCGCGGAATTGTCGTAATTCGGCAACATTGTTGTATAAAAGCATCAGTGCCGGGGAGGGCGTAGCCCCTTCGCGCGCATTTCCCGGGGCCGCCGTGCCCTGCCATCCGCCGCCAGGAGTCAATGAGCGTCGAACAGGCTGCCGCCGCCGAGACCGCGCTCGCCGTTCCGCCTGCCAAGCGGGGGGAAACGCGAGTGCTCGGCCCGATTGCGGTCGGGCTCGCTCTGCTGTCGGCTTTCCTCACCTTCATCGTTCTCGCCGATCTCACCCCGATTGCGCCGACCCACTATGTCGTCGTCACGTTGTTGCTGGTGAACACGTCGACGGTGCTGTTGCTGCTTGGCATCATCGTGCGGGAAGTGTGGCTGGTGGTGCAGGCGCGCCGCGCCGGACGCGCCGGCGCGCGCTTGCACATTCGTATTGTCGGCCTGTTTGCCATCATCGCGGCTGTTCCTGCGATCCTGGTGGCGATCGTCGCTAGCATCACGCTCGACCGCGGCCTCGACCGCCTGTTCAACGCCCGCACACGCGCCGCTGTCCAAAACTCATTGATCGTGGCGGACGCATATTTGCGCGATCACGCACAAATCGTGCGCTCCGACGTTCTGGTGATGGCTTTCGATATGGCGCGTGCAGAGCCTGTCTTCAAGGATGATCGCGCCAAGCTTGGGCAGTTCCTGACCTTCCAGGCATCGGTTCGCGGCCTTGCCGCAGCGATCGTGATTGACAAGAATCTAGATGTTATCGCGCGCGCGAATGTCCGAGCCAATGAGACATTTGCCATGCCGCCGCGCGATGCGCTTTCGCATATCAGCGACAAGGAACCGCAGATCGTCTTGCTGCCGGACACGAATTATGTAGCCGCTGTCGTCAAACTGCAGAAATATGACGACTTTTATCTGTACGTAACCCGGCTGCTAGATCCGCGCGTCGTGCCCCAATTGCAGGCGACACGGGCGAGCGCGAGTGAATACGCTGCGCTCGAAGCGCGCCGGCTCGGGGTCCAGGTCGCGTTCGCGTTGATGTACACGGTTATCGCGCTCACCGTCCTTTTGTCGGCGGTCTGGATCGGGCTGAATTTTGCCAACGTCTTGGTCGCGCCAATCCGGCGCCTGATCGGCGCCGCCAATGTCGTATCTACGGGAAATCTGTATGTGCGCGTACCTGTTCGCGAGTCGGAGGGCGATCTTGCGCAGCTCGGCGAAACTTTCAACCGTATGACCCAGGAACTGCGCACCCAACGCGACGATATCATGCGCGCCCGCGATGTTATCGATAGCCGCCGCCGGTTCACCGAGGCCGTGCTCGCGGGTGCCAGCGCCGGGGTGATCGGCGTTGACGTTAAGGGCTGCGTGAGCATCCTCAACCGATCGGCGGAGAAGCTGATCGGGAGCACTGAGGCGGAGGCGCTCGGCCGTCCCTTGACCGAGGTATTCCCGGAACTCGCCTATATCCTGGAGGCGGCGCAAACGGGCACGCGCACACAAGATCAGGTCACCATTACCCGCAACGGTCACGAGCGCAACCTGTCGGTGCGGATCACCAGCGAACAATCGAGCGAATCCGAGCACGGCTACGTCGTGACGCTCGACGACCTCACTGAACTGGTCGCCGCCCAACGCACGTCGGCCTGGGCAGACATCGCGCGCCGCATCGCGCACGAGATCAAGAATCCGCTCACGCCAATTCAATTGTCGGCCGAGCGCCTTCGCCGCAAATACGGAAAGATCATCGGCGAGGACCACGCCGTGTTTGACCAATGCACCGATACTATCGTGCGGCAGGTCGACGACATCCGGCGGATGGTCGACGAGTTCTCGCGCTTTGCCCGCACGCCCAAGCCGGTGATGGCAGACGAGGACGTAGCCGACACAGTCCGGCAGGCCGTGTTCTTAATGCGCGTCGGCAATGCGGAAATCAATATCGATGTCGAAATAGCCGAGGACCCTATGCCCGCTCGGTTTGACCGGCGCCTGATCTCGCAAGCGCTCACCAATCTCATCAAAAATGCCGCCGAGGCGATTGCCGCGATGCCGACCGGCGAACTCGGCAAAGGATCAATCCACATCTTCGCCGCACGCGACGGCGGCGACATCGTCATCGACGTCATCGACAACGGCATTGGCCTGCCGACGGAAAACCGCAGCCGCCTGCTCGAGCCCTATGTCACCACCCGCGAGAAGGGAACGGGTTTAGGCCTCGCCATCGTCGGACGCATCATCGAAGAGCACGGCGGCAGCATCGCGCTGCACGACGCCGGCGAAAAGAATCCCGGCCAGCGTGGCGCCTGGATTCGCCTGCGTTTTGCCGCGTCTGGCGAACCAGAGGAATCGAAATCCGAAAAGCAAAAAACGACGGTGAACGAGCAATCGCATGTCCGCTGATATTTTGATAGTCGACGACGAAGCCGATATCCGTGATTTGGTGGCCGGTATCCTGCAAGATGAAGGCTACGCGCCGCGGACCGCGCGCAATAGCGATGAGGCGCTGGGCGCCATCGCCGCTCGCCGGCCGTCTTTGGTGTTCCTGGATATCTGGCTGCAAGGCAGCAAGCTCGATGGGTTGCAATTGCTAGACGCCATCAAACAAGAACATCCCGAAGTTCCAGTGGTCATGATCTCCGGCCACGGCAACATCGAAACGGCGGTCGCCGCCATCAAGCGCGGCGCCTACGATTTCATCGAGAAACCTTTCAAGGCCGACCGGCTGGTGTTGGTAGCCGAACGCGCACTGGAGACTTCGCGGCTCAAGCGCGAGGTCAAGCAGCTTAAGCAGCTCGCGCCGATTCCGGCCTCGCTCATCGGCAAGTCGGTGGCCGTTGCCCAATTGCGTCAAACCCTCGAGCGGGTGGCGCCGAGCAACAGCCGCATCCTCATCGTCGGCCCCTCCGGCTCCGGTAAGGAACTGGCGGCGCGCACGATCCATCAATTGTCGGGCCGGGCCAATGGTCCATTCATCGTCATCAACGCCGCCGCGATCACGCCTGACCGTATGGAAGTGGAATTGTTCGGCGTCGAGCAGTCCAACGGATCGGAAGGCCGCAAGCCGGGCGCGCTGGAAGAGGCGCATGGCGGCACGCTGTTCTTCGACGATATCGCCGATCTGCCGCGCGAAACGCAGAACAAGATCCTGCGCGTGCTCGTCGACCAGACCTTTCAGCGGGTCGGCGGCACCACCAAGGTCGCGGTCGACGTGCGCATCGTGTCATCGACCTCGCGCAATCTCGAAGCGCTGATTGCAGAAGGAAAATTCCGCGAAGACCTTTATCACCGGCTTTCGGTGGTGCCGATCCGTATGCCGCCACTGGCGGAACGCCGCGAGGACATCCCTGGCCTGATCGACTATTTCATGGACCAGATCTCGCAGGCCACCGGACTGCCGAGGCGTCGCATCGGCGACGACGCCATGGCCGTGCTGCAATCGCACGACTGGCCCGGCAATGTTCGCCAACTGCGCAACAATGTCGAACGGCTGATGATTCTCGCCGGTGGCGACCCGGACGCCTTGCTCGACGCCAGCATGCTGCCGCCCGACGTCGGCTCGATGGTGCCGAGTATGCCGAACGGCAATGGCGGCGAGCATCTCATGGGATTGGCCCTGCGCGAGGCGCGCGAAATGTTCGAGCGCGAATATTTGGTGGCACAGATCAGCCGCTTCGGCGGCAACATCTCGCGCACGGCCGAATTCGTCGGCATGGAGCGCTCGGCGCTGCACCGCAAGCTCAAGGCGCTGGGGATCGGGTAGTGACCGTAGCCGCGAGGCAACCTCCGTTCGTTTCCGCGCAAGCGGGGACGAACGGTTAAACTGAAAATCCCATGTCCCGCATCGCCTATGTCAATGGCCGCTATTTGCCGCGCGCGCAGGCTTGTGTCTCGGTGGAAGACCGCGGCTTTCAATTTGCCGACGGTGTCTACGAGGTCTGCGAGGTGCGGGGAGGGCACCTGGTCGATGAACGCCGGCATATGGCGCGGCTCGATCGTTCCTTGAGCGCATTGCGCATCGCGCGCCCGATGACACCGGCGGCACTGTCCGTCGTATTGCACGAGACGGTCAGGCGCAACCGCGTCACCGAGGGCATCGTCTATGTGCAGGTCAGCCGCGGCGCGGCGCGGCGGGATTTCGCGTTTCCGGCGGCCGATACGCGCCCGACGGTGGTCGTCACCGCACGCAGCAGCGATCTTGCGCGTCTCGAGCAGCTGGCGAGCGAAGGCGTCGCCGTTGTCACCGTGCCGGATATCCGCTGGGGCCGCGTCGATATCAAGTCGGTGGCGCTGCTGCCGAACGTACTGGCCAAGCAGGCCGCGCGCGATGACGGCGCCCACGAAGCCTGGCTGATCGACGCACAAGGCCGCGTCAGCGAAGGCGCCTCGTCGAATGCCTGGATCGTTACCCATGACGGCAAGCTCATCACCCATCCGCTTGGGCCCGACATCTTGCCGGGCATCACGCGTTCGGTGGTGATCGACGTGATCAAAGCGCAAGGGCTGTCGTTCGAGGAGCGCGCTTTCAGCGTCGAGGAAGCCTATACCGCGCGCGAAGCGTTCATCACGTCGGCCAGCCAGATCGTCCTGCCGGTGGTGCGCATCAACGGCCAGCCGGTCGGCAACGGCGCGCCCGGCCTGATTGCCGCCGCCTTGCGCCGCGATTATCACCGCTACGCGGAAATCTCCTGATCCTGGGCGCCGGCAAGCATCACCATTGGCGCCGGGAGCGGTCGTTGCTGCGGCGCGCGGCGGCGCTCGACAATCCACGCCAACGGCAAAAATATCAACCATATCAGTTATTTGTCGGCCAATAGCGGGCTTGGCTTGCACCCGGGGACCGGCTGCAATCTAATAGCAACCCCGGAGCCTTAGACCGCTTTTGCGTGGGGCAAAGCGGCGCATGCATTGCAACTCGCATGCGGAAGGCTCAGGCAACGACGGTCTCGCGCGCTAGACGCGAGCAAAAAATGGAACACGGCCATGGCAGCCGATCGTGCGCAAAATCTCCAAGACACTTTTCTCAATCACGTCCGCAAAAGCAAAATCCCGCTCACCATTTTTCTAGTCAACGGCGTAAAATTGCAGGGCGTGGTGACGTGGTTCGATAATTTTTGCGTGTTGTTGCGGCGAGACGGACACTCCCAGCTCGTCTACAAGCACGCGATCTCAACCATCATGCCGGGTCACCCGATCCAGCTGTTCGAAGGTGGCGAAGAGCCGCCGGCCGCCGCCGAGAAGGCGCCATCCTGATTGGAACCACGCCGCCGCGACAAGCGCGCCGATCTCTTAAGCCCGACGACAACGGGGCCTGAGACCGGCCGCGCTATTGTCATCGAGCCGTGGCTCAAAACCGCTGCGGGCAGGGCAGGGCCCACACGCGCATCAGCGGACTTGCGCACACCGGAAGCCCGTCTTGCGGAAGCCGCCGGCCTTGCGCGCGCCATCGATCTCAACGTCGTGCAAGAAGGGCAGGTGACACTCGCCGCCATTCGCCCCGCCACTTACATCGGCAAGGGCAAGGTCGATGAGATCGCCGGACTGGTGAAAAGCCTGGAAGCTTCCGTCGTGGTGATGGATTGCCCGGTGTCGCCGGTGCAGCAGCGCAATCTGGAAAAGGCCTGGAACGCCAAAGTCATCGATCGCACCGGCCTGATTCTGGAGATTTTCGGGCGGCGCGCGCGCACCCGCGAGGGCGCGTTGCAGGTCGAGCTTGCGCATCTGACTTATCAAAAGAGCCGGCTGGTGCGCTCCTGGACCCATCTCGAGCGCCAGCGCGGCGGCTACGGCTTTCTCGGCGGCCCGGGCGAAACCCAATTGGAAGCGGACCGGCGCGTGATCGAGGAGCGCATCGCCCGCATCGAAGGCGAGCTCGGTAAGGTCAAGCGCACCCGCGCGCTGCACAGAGAGAGTCGCAAGCGCGTGCCGTATCCGATCATGGCGCTGGTCGGCTATACCAATGCCGGCAAGTCGACCTTATTCAACACCATGACCTCGGCCCGCGTGGTCTCGGCCGACATGTTGTTTGCCACGCTCGATCCGACGTTGCGCGCGGTCGATCTGCCGCACGGCAACCGCATCATCCTGTCGGATACGGTCGGGTTCATTTCCGACCTGCCGACCATGCTGGTGGCGGCCTTCCGCGCCACGCTGGAAGAGGTGATCGAGGCAGACGTCATCCTGCACGTGCGCGACGTATCGCACGAGGACACGGCCGCGCAGTCGCACGACGTGGAGAAGGTGCTGGGCGAGCTCGGCATCGCAGCCAGCGATCCGCGCCTGATCGAAGTCTGGAACAAGATCGACCGGCTCGACAGCGAGGCGCGCGCGCGGCTTTTTAATCTGGCCGAACGGCAGCCGCCTGAGCGGCGCGCGGTGCCGGTCTCGGCATTGAGCGGCGAAGGCATCCCGCGGCTTATCGATGCCATCGAAGCGCGGCTGGCCGAAAGCCGCCAGACGCTGGAGATCGCGATTAATCCGTCTGACGGCGCCGGCCTGAGCTGGCTCTACCGCCATTCCGAAGTGCTGGAAAAGCATATGCGCGACGACGGGCAACTGGCGGTGACGGTGCGCGCGGACGCCGACAAGGCAGCGCGGGTGCGGGCGAAGTTCGCGGGGTGATGAGCTTTGCGTTGCGTGGCCGCGTTGCGTTCCCACATGAATTGGGGGAACGGCTTTGCTAGATGAGATCCCGCGGCAACTTTGCCACACGCGGGTAACACTGAAAGGATTTCCTCTTTTGGAAACCATGTATCAACCGAAAGAATGGCATGAAGCATATGCCATCCTTGCCAGCGGCGGCGCGGTGATCGCTGGCCTCCTGATTGTCGCGACAGCGGTTCGCGCAAATCAATTATTGTCCTCGCTGCATTGGCGATTGCGCGCTCGGAATTCTACTCTGAGCATGATCACCATCATGATCGGTTCAAATCTTGTTCTCTTGCCGCAGGACGTGATTGTGCTTGGCGTTGAATTGATCGTCTTCAATATAGCAAGCGCGTGTTTGCTACCCGGACCCGTCATCGTCAATGTACTTCGTAAGCGCGAAGGTTTATCCATTCGCGTTCCCGTGCGGGCCGCGTTTTTCTATCTCGTCGCGGCTGCGGGAGGTGCCAGTTTGATTGTTCATTGGGGCGGCGGTCTGTATCTGCCTATGGCCGCTTACTCGGCGTATTTGCTCTCAGCCGTTGCAACCGCATATGCACTGTTAATGCCGCATCGTAAGGCATCGAAAAGGTGAGAAAGTCCGCGAATAAGCTGACGAACGGCCAATGTCCGCTGTTGCCCAACAGCAGACATCGAACGGCACATCAAAGGCAGTATTTGACTCGCCGTTTATAAGTCCACGCCCTAGGTGGCGTGGACAAAATCATTGACGCGTGGATCCCGTTTTGATTCAAGGCTGCAGATTCGAGGAGGCAGCCTTGAGCCGCGGCGATCTGACAGAGGTCGAGTGGCGTATTTTGAGGGTTTTGTT
>Ga0307429_1001018_pt1 | contig 14120 bp, 13 predicted proteins | sample SalMarWE160230MG_FD_202151 | JGI IMG/M metagenome (GOLD analysis project Ga0307429, IMG submission 202151) | Salt marsh sediment microbial communities from the Plum Island Ecosystem LTER, Massachusetts, United States - WE1603-230 | ecosystem: Environmental > Aquatic > Marine > Intertidal zone >...
GTTGCCTTTTCGGGGCGGAGCGGATAATATGCCGGTTCGTGGTAAATATTGACGGCCAGTATTTACGCCAGGATATTTCTTAAAGTTAAGGAACGAAAAGAATGAATATTTATGTAGGTAACTTGTCATTTGACGTAAGCGAAGACGAACTGAGAAAAACATTCGAGGAGTTCGGCGAAGTCACAGAGGTCCGCCTGATAATGGATAAGTTCAGCGGCAAATCGAAGGGATTCGGCTTTATCGAGATGACGTCCAAAGAAGAGGCAGAAAAGGCAATCGCTGAAATGAACGGCAAAGAGTTCAACGGACGTGCTATAAATGTTAACGAAGCCCGGCCTAAGGTCGATCGCGGCGGCAGAGGCGGCGGCGGAAGAGGCGGCGGCAGCAGAGGCGGCGGCAGCAGAGGCGGCGGCGGAAAAAGAGGCGGCTTCGGCGGTAAAAGCCGAGGTGGTTTCGGAAACAGCCGAGGCGGAAGGTATTAAATAAACGCCCCTGCCGGACGGCAGGGCTAACCGAAAAAATTAACCCCGCAATAAACACAAAGGTGTAATTGCGGGGTTATGTATTTCAAATTATTACTCGGGAGGCATCAAGCGACATCGGCGAGGCCGAGCGTGTCGCCGAACTTCGCAAGCAATGCCTTGCGGATATTTTTATGCTCTGCTTTTGTGAGCATCGGGTCGGAGGCAGCTAAACAAAAGGCATTTTTTCTGGCCATCATGAGCAGCTCATAATCGTCAATAATATCCGCGATTTTCAAATCGGGCAGGCCGTGCTGGCGAGTGCTGAATAACTCGCCCGGCCCACGCAGACGCAGGTCCTGCTCGGCGATTTCAAAACCGTCATTGCTCCTTGTCATTATCTGGAGCCTGCTTTTGGCTTTTTCGTCGGCAGAATCGGAAAATAAGAAGCAGTAGGATTTGTTCTGTCCCCTTCCGATGCGGCCTCTGAGCTGGTGCAATTGTGCCAGGCCGAAACGGTCGGCACCCTCGATAACCATAATGGTAGCGTTTGGGACATCGACGCCGACCTCGATAACAATGGTCGAGATGAGAATACTAATTCTGCCGGCTCTGAAATCTGCCATAGTATTTTGTTTTTTGGCAGAGGGCATCTGGCCGTGAAGGAGGCTTACTTTGAATTCAGGGAAGACCTCTTTCGATAATTTGTGCCACTGGTCGGTGGCAGCCTTGATGTCGCCGTCCGGCTCGACGGAGGTGATTCTCGGATAGACAAAATAGGCCTGCCTTTTTGCCTTTATTCTTTCGCGAATAAATTCGTACGCTTTTGCCCTGTCAGTCTTATCGACCCATCGGGTGATGACCTCGCCTCTGCCTGGCGGGCACTTGTTTATAACCGAGACATCAAGGTCACCGAAAGCGGTCATTGCGAGCGTTCGCGGGATAGGTGTAGCGGTCATAACAAGATAGTGCGGCGTTGCCTGCTTTCGCAGGGTTGCCCTCTGTCGGACGCCGAATTTGTGCTGTTCGTCAACAATCACAAGGGCAAGTGATTTAAACTTGACGTCAGCCTGCAGAAGAGCGACCGTCCCAACAACAATATCTATCTGGCCTGATTTTATCTGCTGGAGGATTTCTTTTCTTTTTTTGCCGGTAAGCCCGCCGGTGATTAAAAGCCTTTTGACGGCGCTGCCCTTGAGGTATCTTTCCATACTTATAAAGTGCTGGCTTGCGAGGATTTCAGTCGGTGCCATAATTGCGACCTGTTTTTTGTTGGCGACTGCGAGCAAGGCTGCGTAAAGGGCGACAACGGTCTTGCCGGAACCGACGTCACCCTGCAGGAGGCGGTTCATCGGCTCAGGCTTTGACATACCGGTTACGATTTCGTTTATTACCTTATCCTGGTCATCGGTGAGCAAAAACGGAAAACGTTTTCTTATTCGGCTGTCAATTTTGTCGGTCAGCTTCATTTTTACAGCAGACGAAAAATGTTTAGCCCTGTACCTGCGAAGTGCCAGGCCGAGCTGCATTAAAAAGAGCTCATCATATTTCAGGCGGCGCTTCGCCTGAGCGAGCTTTTTTTCATCGGGCGGTGAATGTATCCATTCGAAGGCCTGTCTTCTGTCAACAAGGCCTGCTTTTTTACGAAACCGCTCATCATAAAATTCGTCGACGAGCTCATCGAGGCAGCTAAGTAAAGGTTTTATTATCCGCTTGATTTGCCTGCTTGTTAATCCTGCAGAGGCTGAATAAACAGCACCGCCGAAAGAGGCCTCAACGTCGATGTCTTTGCCATCAAGGACAACGAACCTGGGATTGGTGAGCTGCACCTGATGCTTATAGATACTGACTTTTCCAGAGACGGCAATGAGCTGTCCCGGCTGAAGCTTATCTCTCAAGAATGAGCCGTGAAACCAGATAATTCTGCAGACACCGGTCTGGTCTGCGATAAGAGCTTCAAAAATTGGTGGATTTCTGAAGGATTGAAAGTCAGTTGATTCGACCTGTCCGATGACGGTGACATTGCAATTTTTGCGCATTTGCGCTATTTTTATTGCCGGCGGGATAAAGTGCCAGTCTCTTGGGAAATATTCGAGCAGCTCTCCCGCGGTTTTGACACCCAGTTGAGCAAAGATGCCGGCCCTGGCTGGTCCGACACCTTTTAAGAACTGCACCGGTGTTGAAAGCTCGAAAGGCTTAATAGTCAGCTTTTCAACTTCTATCAGTCTTTTCTGCCCCGAGCTTTTTGAATATCGAACTTCTGCGTTTTGGTTAGTTATATCATTTGCCACGGCTGTTATTCCGGTTTTCTGTGATTCTTGAAACAGTGTAGTATTATATCACAAGGATAAAAAAAAGAAATGAGATACCAATATTTTTTGGATTCCCGCTTACGCGGGAATGACACAGTGTTTTCACTTTGCTGTCGCAGCAACCCACGCTGCTATCATTGCCAGCATAGCAATTACCGTTGCTATTAATGCAACCCAGAAATTTCTGGTAGAAATCCTGCACATTTCAATCATTGTCTCCGTTTGCAGCGATTCTTGGATGTTATGTGCAATTTCTGTTTCCGTAATTTCATTATTAGCTAAATATTTCCCAGCTATTGCCATTCTTGTAACACTCGCCCCAACTTCTTTAGCTAATTTTTGAATTTTTTCTAATCTAAAACCTGCGTTTTCCTCTCCCAAAATAGAAATCAATTCGTCCCGTTTTTTCTTAATTTCTTTCCGTGTCATCTCTTATTCCTATTTTTCAAAGAAATATATTAATGTCATTCCTGCACCTGTTTCCACAGTGGTGACAACCTTACTCATGAATGACAAGGTAATAAAAGCCAAAATCATACAACATGTCATACCTGCGAAGGCAGGTATCCATTTATCTTGACAATTGATTATAAAGGTCAGTCCATAATGGATTTTCCTTTTCAATCAATTTAATTTTCCACTGTCTCTTCCATTTTTTGATTCTCTTTTCTCTTGATATTGCGTCGTCAATGTTATTATATACCTCATAATAAACAAGATTATGCACTCGATACTTTTTCGTGAAACCATCGACTAAATCATTTTTATGCTCGTACACCCTCTTGATTAAATTATTTGTTAGTCCAGTGTAAAGTGTTCCATTCCTTTTACTTGCAAGAATGTAAACAAAATACTGTTTCATATTTTCTGGATTCCCGCTTTCGCGGGAATGACACACTATTTTAAGAGAACACACCTTTTATTCTTTGAATCCATACTCACCAATTAGTTTTACGAACCTGACGTCGCAGACGGCCTGCTCGGCGCAGCCGATGAGTTTCTTTTGACATAGTATAAGTCTTTGTACCGAGCTGCTGCCGACGGGCGCGATAATCAGGCCGCCGGTGACAAGCTGCTCTAAAAGAGGCTCAGGTATTTTGGGGACAGCAGCAGTTATCATAATGCGGTCGAACTCCTTTTTTTCAGGCCAGCCGCTACTGCCATCACCGATGCAAAATTCTATGTTGCTAAATTTGAGTCTGCCAAGAACAGCCTGTGCGGATTCAGATAGCTGGTTGAACCTCTCTACGGTATAGACTTTTTTGACGAGGCAGGCAAGGACTGCTGACTGGTATCCGCTGCCGGTGCCCACTTCGAGAACTTCAAAAGAAGGTTTGAGTTTCAATTCCTGTGTCATAAGAGCAACTATATAAGGCTGAGAAATAGTCTGACCCAAACCGACAGGCAGCGGGCCGTCAGCATACGCCTGCGATTTGGAGGTGGCGGGCACGAACTGGTGTCTCGGCAGCTCAGCCATAACCTTTAACACACTTGGGTCGGTAATGTCGCGGCCTTTGAGGTCGAATCTAACCATCTGCTCACGAGCGAGCGTGAATTTATCTTCCCTGGCGTCCATATATATAATATTCCATTGTCAGGGGCTTTTTGCAAACCAATTCTGAACATATTTGATTGCCATTGACAGGGTAAATGATAAAATAGCAATAACCGTTAAATATAATATTTATAAAAAATTCTCAGGAGCGAAAAAAATGAAGATTAAAAAAATTCTTTTCTATCTGTTAGCGGGAATGTTAGGCGCATGCGTGCCGGTTATGTCACTGCATCCGCTATACACGGATAAAGACGTTGTCTTCGAGGAAAAGATATTAGGCAGGTGGTTTGGTGAAGAGGAGGGCAATATTTTTGAATTCTCACGCTCCGAAGAATCGCCAAAAAGATACCAGCTCATCTTCACCGACAAAGAGGGACAAAAAGGTCAATTCGAGGCACAGTTAGTGAAGCTGGAAGACAAGCTCTTTCTCGATATTTACCCCGAGGAGTTTGCCTGCGATATAGAAGATGCGAATAAAGCAGAATGGTTTTATAATGCTTTCTTTTTCATACCGGCACACACTTTCGCTAAAGTTGATTATAAAGAACCGAAGCTGAAGCTGACGTTAACCGACGACGAGAAGATGAAAGAGCTGCTCGAAGCCGACCCGAATGCCGTCAAATTCGAATCGGTCGATGACGGAGTGATATTGACAGCTTCGCCGAAAGAGCTTCAGAAATTTGTGCTAAAATATGCCGATGACGAACGACTTTTCTCAGAAGAAATTGAACTGGTTCGCAAAAAAGCAAAAGACCCGAACGAGGCTGGTAAAAAGAAGGATTGATATAAAACAAATAAAAATGTCAGCAGATAAACAAACAACGTGGCGTCAGAGTGGCCGGCAAGGTCCGTTCGGACAAAGCAGGCGTTACTTAGTAGAAGTCGATACAAGCTCTACTCAGCAGATTTTCACGGATTGCTTAGTTGTGGGTGCAGGGATTGCGGGGCTTCGGGCGGCAATTGAGGCGGCGGAGAACTGCAAAGTCATTGTTGTCTGTAAAGGCAAACTCGACGAAAGCAATACCTGGAAGGCACAGGGGGGGGTAGCCTCGGTGATTGAAAAGAAAGACTCTTTCGAATCCCACATATCGGATACGATAAAGACCGGCTGTGGTCTCGCTGACGAAGGGGTGGTCGATATGGTTATCCGCCAGGGGCCGGAGCTGATAGAGCAATTGATTCGCTGGGGCGCCGGATTCGACAAATCCGCAGGCCATTTGACGGCGACGATTGAAGGAGGACATTCACACAATCGAATAATTCATGCACACGGAGACGAGACGGGTCGAATAATAGCAGAAACCCTGATAAAAATCGCAAAACAGCGTCAGAACATAAAGATAGTGGAAAATTTCTTTGCCATAGACTTGCTGTGCAACGACGAAAACAAATGCTCAGGTATAATCGGCCAGGACAAGCGGGGCAGACAAATAATCTGGGCGGCGAAGACGATACTGGCAACTGGCGGAGCGGGCAAGCTGTACAGGGAAACGACTAACCCGGATGTTGCGACGGCTGACGGCATTGCAATGGCCTGGCGTGCGGGGGCGGTTCTTCAGGATTTGGAATTTTTACAGTTTCACCCCACGACTTTGTATGTCGCCGGCGCATCAAGGGCTTTGATTACCGAAGCTCTTCGCGGCGAAGGCGCTATTCTTCGAGATGCCAAAGGCAGAGCGTTTATGAAGGAGTACCATAAAGATGCGGAGCTGGCACCGCGCGATGTGGTGAGCAGAGCATGCCTTATGCAGATGCTGAAAACCAAATCAACACATATTTACCTTGATGTTCGGCACTTAGACAAGAAATATGTCGCCAAAAGATTTCCGCATATTTTCGAGCTGTGTGAAAGCTTCGATATAAACATCGGCAGTGACCTCATTCCTGTCCGGCCTAGCGCACACTACATAATCGGGGGAGTGAAAACCGACCGGTCAGCAAAAACGAGCATTAAAAATCTCTACGCCTGCGGCGAAGCCGCCGCCACGGGTCTGCATGGTGCAAACAGGCTTGCGAGCAACTCGCTTCTGGAAGGACTTGTCTTCGGCAGGGCAGCGGGAATAGACGCCTGCGAAAAAATAAGAGCCAAGAAAATCCGCGCCAGGGCTTTTGCGATTGAACAAAAAATTCCTCATTCAAACAGGACGCTGCTCGATACTGACGACGTAAGAAATTCTTTGAGGGCTCTGATGTGGCGGAACGTGGGAATAACCAGAAAAGCGAGGCCTCTGATAGAGGCACAGGAAATCATCCGGTTCTGGCAACGTTATGTAATGGACAAGACATTCGATTCACCTGCGGGTTGGGAATGCCAGAATATGCTAAGCGTGAGCCTTCTTATGGCCCGATGCGCCCAGCTTCGCCGTGAAAGCAGGGGCGTTCACTTCAGGGGTGATTTTCCCGACACGGACGAAAAAAACTTCAAAAAACATATAGAAATAAGTATCCAAACCGCCAATCCTTAGCTGTTCGAGAACAACTGCCGCCGATAAGGTCCTATATAATCAGGCAAAGTCATCTGAATTCGGCGATTGTCATTCAATAAAGAATCTGCCGGTCGAAAAGGATAATCTCGGACTTTTTTGCATTGACATCATCTTTAACAACTGATATAATAAAATCAGCCTTCGAAAATTGAGAATGTTACAGCTATTGAGCGAAAGCCGGTTCTAAAAGCCGATTTCAGGGCCGGCACTTTAAGTTGCATTGAGGGGAAAAATGATGAAAAGAAAAATTGTTTTGGGGTTAATTCTGTGCTTTATGGCGTTCTGGCTGACAGGCTGCCTGGAACAGCTTGGAGAGACCTCTGCTGAAGGAAAGAGAAGGCATACACGAGCAGCCCGTATTAACCAGCAGGAGCTGATAGGCGACATAGACAAGGTTCTGATGATGGACAAGCCCAGCAAATTGAGCGACAGAAGGATACCCTGAAACACTTTTGATTCACGGTTAAAACATAAGCAGATTGCAGGTTATCATCAAAGGGACTTGATTTTTGGAAATGCTCACCGATTACCTCAGACGGGTGATGGAATACAACTTATGGATAGTTGCAATCGAGCTTTTTCTTATCGGGCTGGTAGTTTACTGGGTGGTGGATTTTTTAGAAGGGACTCGTGGTGAAAGGTTATTCCGCAGCGTAATATTCATTTTAATCATCGGTTTTTTAGTTTTGAATCTTATCGTTAAGCGTCTCGATTTCGCAAGACTTCAATACCTTTACAACGGCTTTTTGATTTTCGTTTTGATAATTGCGGTAGCAGCCTTTCAGCCTGAAATAAGAAGAGCGTTGATAAGAATAGGACAGCCGAGATTTCTGGGGACATCGTCTCAGAAACTGGCAAGAACGGTCGAGGGAATAATAACCGCGGTTACGGAACTTTCGGCATCGAAAACCGGCGCCATAATTGTTATGGAAAAGCGAGTAGCTCTCGGTGAGTTCATCGAGACAGGCGTTCGGCTTGACGCCCTTGTCAGCGGTGAGCTGTTAAAAACAATCTTCAAGCCCGGAACCGCGCTTCACGATATGGCGGTTATAATACGGGGTGACCGAATAATAGCCTCTCGTGTGCAGCTTCCGTTAGCGGAGGCGGGAAGCGAGCACGGTGTTGAGCTGGGCTCCCGGCACAGGGCCGCCATAGGAATCACAACAGGTTCGGACGCCCTGTGCATCGTGGTCAGCGAGGAGACGGGAATTATTTCCATCGCCGAAGGCGGAGGACTCGCAAGAAATATAAGCCAGTCACAGCTTAGAAGAAAGCTGACGAGCCAGGTAGATGAAATGCTGCCCATATTCGGCAGAATATGGAAACATCGAATGAAAAAACACGACACAGAGAAACAATAACGGGTTCGATTCAAATGGCGAAGAAAAAATTAAAGCTCGGCAAAATTTTCGTTGTGATATCACTTACAATACTGATATGGGTATGGGCGGACAGGGCGAAAACAGAAACGTTAACCGTAACGACAGGAGTAATAAAAATCAACGAAACGGCCGAGCCGAAGCTGTGGATAACCTTCAATAACAAGAAAACAGTCAACATTGAAAAGATAGAGCTCGAAGGAGCGGCCTCAAAAATCGACGAGGTGCAGAGAAAACTCCGTGATAGGAGAGTTACATTCGAGTTTTTTCTCGGTCCGGAACAACAAAGCGGCTTAAGACAAGCCGGTGAACATTCTTTGAACGTACTTGAACTGCTGCGAAAAAGTCAGAATATAAGACAGCTCGGACTTTCAGTTCAATCCTGCGTGCCGACAACGGTCAGCGTACAGGTTCACAGACTCGTGGAGAACTCCTTAAGTGTCGAATGCATCGATGAAAACGGCTCGGTGCTTAAACACGAACAAATAGAACCATCTAAAGTGACAATAATGGTGCCCGAAGACTGGGCACATTCGGCCCAGGTCAAGCTGACGGAATCGGAGATAAAGCAGGCGAGGTCTCAGGCGATAAGCGAAAAAATTCCTTTTATTGAACTTCCTGACGACCAGCTCAGGTACAGCGGCACAGCGGTAACAGTGAAACTACCGCCGGCACAGGTTGAGAAGCCGGCCCTGACGATACAACAGGCTGGTCTCGGGATAGTTGTAAGCCCGAACCTGTTCGGGGAATATAACATCGATATTAAAAACAGAGCCGACCTTTCGATAGTCAATATCAGGGCGACCTCGGCTGCGGCCCAGCGATACAAAAATGAGCCGTTCCAAATGTATCTGTATATCCTCGATGAAGACGCAAAAAAGGAGGGCAAACAATCGAAGCCGGTCATCTATAATTTCCCGGATGAATTAGTGCGTAATAATGAGATTGAGCTGGTTCCGCCGCCGGCAATAGCTGAATTTGAACTGATACCCATTTCCCCCGCCCAGTAGCATAAGAAAAAGCTGAAAAGATTAAAGACTGACGACTTTTTTAATTGTTCTGAAAGCCTCGACTATTAAAAACACGGCCAGCAATAACAACACACCTGCAATAAAGCCAATCAAAGAAAACCCGCCTTTTATAAGCAGCAGGACCAAAGCCCAGACGGTCATAACATTCATAAAAATCATCGGACCAAGTGTGAACCATATTTTTTTGCCCATTTTACTGAGCCAAACGGTTATAACCAGGAGAACCAGTCCGGCGAGGAGCTGGTTGCTGGCGCCGAAGATAGGCCAAATCGCCTTCCAGGCGGGTATCGGTTTGCCGGAGGAGTCCTTCAGGGTAATCAGAACAAATATCGCAGGCAGCAGCAGAGTTGCTATAGTTGAAAGATAGCGGCTGCGAGTGGTCTTAAGGTTAAAAAACTCTTCAAAAATATATCGGCCTAACCTTGTCGCAGTGTCAAGAGTGGTAAGAACAAAAGCCGACAATGCAAGCAGGCCGAAAGAGAAACCCAGCTTTTCCGGTATTCCCAACGACGATAAAAATGAACCGATTCCTTTTCCGTAAATAACAAGGGGCGCTTCGGCGACGAGTGGGTCTTTTGTGCTAAGCATTGCAACCGTCGATAAGGCGACGACAGCAACAAGTCCTTCGAGGAGCATCCCGCCATAGCCGATGGCCTTGGCATCGCTTTCTTTGTTGAGCTGCTTCGAAGATGTGCCGGAAGCTACAACGGAATGAAAACCTGAACAGGCTCCACAGGCCACCGTTATGAACAAAATCGGAAACAAAGTTCCCATCTGAGGTACGTTCCAGGCGGTAAAGGCGGGATAATTGATTGCGACACCACCCAAAAATATACCGAGCATTGCGCCTAAAACGGAAGCGTAAAGAAGATATGACGACAAGTAATCGCGTGGCTGTAATAAAATCCAAACGGGGGTAGTCGAAGCCAAAAAGCAATAGAAAATCAAGGCCAGTGACCAGGTCTTTTTGGGGTCGTTACCAATAATAACAGGTATTATATCTGCCGAAAGAGGTATCTTCTGGCCGAGCCAGACGGCTGCGAAAATCAGCGGCACAAAAAACAAAGTGGACCACAAGAGCGAGACTTTGAACCTGTTTATACTCAGGCCAAACAAGACGGCCAGTACTATAAACAAAATCGAAGCGGTTGCAACACCGCCATCCTGAATAAACGTCGTTGCGGTCAGGTCGGCGAAAACAGTCAGGACGTAAACGAGGCTCAACCAGATAAAAGCGAGCAGGAGCCTGTATGCAAGAGGTGACAAATATTGTCTGGCAATTTCTGCGATTGAGCGGGCCTTGTGGCGCACAGACGCAACCAGAGAAGAAAAGTCGTGTACGCCGCCGATAAAAATCGAGCCTAAAATGACCCACAATAAAACGGGAAGCCAGCCAAAAGCTATGCCTGCGATAATCGGCCCGACGATAGGAGCAGCTCCTGCAATGGAGGAAAAATGATGGCCAAGTAAAACTGCTTTGTGAGCCGGTACGCGGTCAACGCCGTCGTAATCGGTATGAGACGGCGTGGGATGGCTATCGTCCAGATTGTATTGCCTGGCTAAAAACCTTCCGTACAAAAAATAAGCCAGAACAAATGAAAGAATAGCGATTAAAAGTATTACAACCAACATCGTACCAGCCCTTTACGATTACAAAATCAATAAAAAAATCCCTCAGCCCAAACAAGTTTATTCCAAATTAAAGCTTCGCCTTAACAGATGTTTTACTGCTTCGAGGTCTGGCCAGCAGCCGTACAGGCACTTCGGCTATCGGGAGCATTGATTGCAACCTGCCTACTATATATCTTCGGTAATTGTCATCAAAAAGTTCCAGCTTATTTACAAACATAAGTATAGTGACTGGATTCACGGCGATTTGGGTGGTATAATATATTTTAGGCCAGCCGGCCCGCCTCGCGGCGAGGCCGCGGGCTTTTCTTCGTCTAACGCCTCCCGTCTTTTCAGCCTTTATAAGCTCAAAAGCCTTATTAAGCCTGGCTGTCTTTATCCAGGTCGAGGACTGCTTGAAAATATTGGCGGTAAGGTCCAATAGACCTTGTACATTCTTAGCCTTAGTTGCTGTTGTAAATGCGATGGGGGTATTTTTCAAGGCGGGCAGCATTTTTGTAAGATAATCCTCATAGTCACCGGTAGAGGCCTTTTGTTTGGCGAGGTCCCATTTATTCACAACGATGATACAGCTTTTGTATTCGGCGGTGATAAAACGAGCGAGCTTTTTGTCCACCTGCGACACGGGGACTGTTGAATCAATCAGAAACAAAACAACATCAGCGCGACGAATCGAGTGTGTCGCACGAACATAGCTGTAAAATTCAATACTGTCGGCCATTTTACCTTTTTTTCTCACGCCTGCGGTGTCAATTGCAACTATAGTCCTGCCATCTTTTTCAAAAGCCACATCGACAGCATCCCTTGTCGTGCCGGGCAGCTCACTGACAATCATCCTCTCGTCGCCGACCATAGCGTTAACAAGAGTACTTTTGCCGGCGTTTCTTTTACCCACTATCGCTATTTTCATCACGGGCACAGCCGGCTTTTCCCTCGCCGGTTCCCCGAGTCTTTCAATAATTTTTTCAAGGAGTACATTTTTGTTGATGTTGTTCGTTGCCGAGATACAAAGAAAGTCCCCGAAGCCCAGTTTTGCAAACTCTCCGGCAGCGGGAAACAATTTTGCAGAATCGGCCTTGTTGGCTACGCCGATAATGTTGAAATTTTCCTTACGAAGCAGTTTTGCTATCGTCTGGTCCAGCGGGACCAGGCCGTCACGGATATCAACCATAAAAATGATAAGCTCGGCTGAGCCAATGGCCTGGCGAATCTGCTGCTCGATATGCCCGGTCAAATCGCCTCTGTCCACTATTCCATAGCCGCCTGTATCCACAAGCTCAAAATACCTCTTGTCTTTCTCAATAACAGCACTGACCCTGTCCCTTGTGACACCGGCAGTCGGCTCAACGATGCTTATCATCCGGCCGGTGAGTGCATTCAGCAGGCTGCTTTTTCCGATATTGGGCCGGCCGATAATCGCTACTTTAGGCAATGACATAAATCACCAATTATATATCCTTATCTGTTGTGCCTGATACCTGTTTTTTACATATAAAGCTATGATATGATTTTAGCAAAATTTTACTTATTTGAAAGGGGCTATTCAGAAACGCGAATCGTCTGAGAAATCCAGCTTTGCTCTTTGCTGCTTTAAGGCGCTTCTGCTTTTTTTTTCCTGCCGGCGTTTTAATTTTTCTTTTTCAGGGACAGTAGTCTTTTTGCGTATGGTTTTCTTCTTTAATGCATTTTCCAAGAGCTCTTCAAGCCGTTTTACAGTCTCCTTGCGATTGGCGGTTTGAGTCCGGTATTTCTGTGACACTACCCTTAAAATTCCGTTTTTGTCAACCCGCCGGCCAAGCCGTTTCAGTATTCTTCTTTTTTGAGTTTCGCCAAGCTCGTTACTGCCGGCTATATCAAAAAAAAGCGTAACTCGGCTGTTAACCTTATTTACGTTCTGGCCTCCGGGCCCGCTGCTTCTGGAAAACTTAAAGGTGAGCTTTTCTTCTGAAATAATTGTGTCGGAGTTTAGTCTAATCATAATGCGACAGCCCAAAAACGACATCCAATGCGAGTTACGAGCCTTTTGCGAAAAAACTTTGCAACAAATAAGCAGTTCAATTATACTGCAAAACGGGCTTGTAAACCCTGTAAAAAATGAAATTATAGGGCCAACAAGCTAAAAATGTCAATATCCGATAAAAGATTGACACGTCGGCTTAACAGCCGTTACAATGATGAGCTTAATTGCGAAATCACAAGGACGTGAGCTTGATTTTATATCTATTTGCCGAGGCATTAATGGCTGTAAAAACAAAGAACAGCACTGAGAAAACCTCTAAAAGGGCGAGCAGCCTGACAACATTATCCAATCGCACGATGCCCGAATCGCTCGAGGCTGAAGCTGCGGTGCTTGGTTCCATGATAACCGACAATAAATGCATCAGCGAGGTTGTCGAGCAATTAAACAGCGAGGCTTTTTATCACATCGAACACCAGATGATATTCGAGGCTATCATCGGCCTATATGAAAAAAACAGAGGCGGTGTAATCGACGGAGTCCTGCTGCGTGACGAGCTTAAAAAACGCAAGCAGCTCGATGAGGTGGGCGGCGCGGAATACCTGGGGAAAATTATGGAATCCGTTCCATCGTCGGCAAACGTAGGATACTATATAACTATCGTCAAGGACAAGATGCTGCTGCGTGAAATGATTTGGGCTGCAAGTGAAATCATTAACGAATCATACGAGCCCGGCGGTGAGCCGGATGAAAAGCTTGACGAGGCTGAACGAAAGATTTTTGCCGTTACCGACAAAAAGATAACGGACTCGGCAGAAGCCTTAAAGGACCTTGTTGTTCGAGCATACGAACTGATAGACAAGCGAGAAGGCAAACACGTTACCGGCCTTGCCTGCGGCTATTACGAGCTTGACGACAAGACCTGCGGTCTTCAGCCCGGAGAGATGATTATCATTGCAGGCAGACCGAGTATGGGCAAGACCAGCTTTGCCCTGAACATTGCGGAACATATCGGCGCTGCAAGTAAAATTCCGGTTGCAATTTTCTCTCTCGAGATGGGCAAGCAGCAGTTAGCGGAAAGATTTTTGTGCAGCAACAGCAAGGTCGAATCGCAATTAGTCAGAAAGGGGATGCTGAATACGGAACACTACGAGAAGCTCGTCGAGGCCTGCGGGCTGCTGAGCGAATCGCAGATATATATCGATGATAATTCGGCGCTGACACCACTTCAGCTTCGCGCAAAAGCAAGGAGATTGAAAAGTCAGCACGATTTGCAGTGCATTATTGTAGATTACCTGCAATTGATGCAC
>Ga0307429_1001020_pt1 | contig 14109 bp, 15 predicted proteins | sample SalMarWE160230MG_FD_202151 | JGI IMG/M metagenome (GOLD analysis project Ga0307429, IMG submission 202151) | Salt marsh sediment microbial communities from the Plum Island Ecosystem LTER, Massachusetts, United States - WE1603-230 | ecosystem: Environmental > Aquatic > Marine > Intertidal zone >...
ACGACCTTCTTTACGAGGCGCACCCGGCACGCGCAAGCGCAGCATCGATCAGGTCGATGGCAGCCTTGAACGCGGCGTCTATATCCAAATTCGTGGTGTCGAGCAAGTACGCGTCGGGCGCTTTTCGCAAGGGCGCCGCGGCCCTGCCGGCGTCGCGCTCGTCGCGCCGCCGGATATCGGCGAGCACCTCCGCCTCGCTCACGTGAGCGCCCGACGGCTTCAACTCCAGATAGCGGCGGCGCGCCCGCTCTTCCGGCGTCGCGGTAACGAAGAGTTTGACCTCGGCATCGGGGCAAATCACCGTGCCGATGTCACGCCCGTCGAGCACGGCACCTTGTTCGGCGCGGGCGAACTGCCGCTGATAAGCAAGGAGCGCCCTGCGCACCGCGGGATGCCTGGCGACGAGGGAGGCAGCCTCGCCGAGCCCTGGCTCCCGCAACTTCGGATCGTCCAGGGTCGCGGGGTCGAGCCGTTTGGCGCTCACGACCGCCGCCGCCTCGATTGCTGGATCGTCCCCCCGCGCCAGGGTATCCCTGGCGACGGCCCGATAGAGGCTGCCGGTATCGAGATAAGCGAGCCGGTAGTGGACGGCGACGCGCTTGCCGATGGTGCCCTTGCCCGAGGCCGCCGGTCCATCGATGGCGATGATCATTTGAACTCGGCTCCGAGCTTCGTCATCAGCGGCACGAAGTCCGGGAAGCTTGTGGCGATCATGGCGACGTCGTCGACGGTGACCGGCTGACCGGCGCCAAGACCCAGAACCAGGAAGGCCATGGCGATGCGATGGTCCATGTGGGTCTCGACCATGGCGCCTCCCGGCACGGCGCCCTTACCGACGACGATCAGATCGTCGTCCTCGATCCGCCCCTCGACACCGCAAGCGGCAAGACCCGCGGCAGTGGCGCCGAGACGGTCGCTCTCTTTCACCCTAAGCTCGGACAAGCCCTCCATGCGCGTCTCGCCCTCGGCGAAGGCGGCGACCACGGCAAGCACAGGATATTCGTCGATCATGCTCGGTGCGCGGGCGGCGGGCACGGTGACGCCGCGAAGCGCGCTCGCGGTGACCTTCAAATCTCCGACCGGCTCGCGGCCCTCATGGCGCAAATCGACGAGCTCGATCCCGGCCCCCATGTCGCGGAGCGTCTCGATGAAGCCGGTGCGGGTCGGGTTCATGAGCACGCCTTCGAGCATGATTTCGGAGCGCGGGCAAATCAGGGCCGCGGCAATGGCGAAGGCGGCCGAGCTCGGATCGCCAGGCACGGCGAGGCTGACGCCCCGAAGCTCGGCGTCGCCGCGGACGCTGACGGCGCGGCGACCGTCGGCCTCGTCCTTGACCGTCACCTCGGCGCCGAAATGGGTGAACATGCGCTCGGTGTGATCACGGCTCGCCATCGGCTCGATCACGGTGGTGCGGCCTGGCGCATGCAGTCCGGCGAGCAGCACCGCCGACTTCACCTGCGCCGAGGCCACCGGCAACTCGTAGACGATGGGAATGAGGTCCGGCGTCCCTCTCACGGTGAGAGGCAGCGTCTGCGCTTGGTCCTCGGTGGCGAGACCCATGCGGCGGAGCGGCTTCAGGACGCGGCCCATGGGGCGCTTGGAGAGCGAGGCGTCGCCGGTGAAGCGGGCCTCCATATCATGACCGGCCACGACGCCGAGCATCAGCCTCGCGCCAGTGCCGGAATTGCCGAAATCGAGGGCGCCTTGCGGGCCATGCAAGCCACCGACGCCCTGGCCCTTGATTTCGACGGCGCCATTGTCCCGCCTCACCTCAGCGCCAAGGGCGGCGACGGCACGGGCCGTGGCCATGACGTCGTCGGCCGCGAGCAGGCCGGTGATGCGGGTCCGCCCCGTGGCGAGGGCGCCCAAGATCAGCGCGCGGTGCGAGATCGACTTGTCGCCGGGCACTCGCGCGCGGCCGGACAAAGACCGTGAAGGCGCGGCGGTGAGAGGCTTGGTCATGGGCCTTGATTTTCGGGTGTTCAGGGGCTCTTGATAGCTTTTGACAGCACCAGACAAGCGTGGCAATGGGGGGCGAAATCTGGGGCCAAGTAATCGAGGATCATCATGTCCAAACCCGCGAGGGGAACGAAGCGCGTTTGCCAAAGCTGCGGCGCGCGGTTCTATGATCTCAGCCGCAATCCGATCGTCTGCCCCGTGTGCCAGACCGCGTATCAGGTGACGCCGCCGACGTCGCGCCGCGGCGAACGGGCGCCGGCACCGGAACCTCGGCCGAAGCAAGAGGAAGAGCTTGAGACGGTCGCTACCGAAGGACCGGAGACCATCAGTCTTGAAGAGGTCGAAGAGGGCGGCGACGACGTCGCGCTCGACGAGGACGAGGAGATCGTCGATCTCGGTGACGACGACGCCGAAATTCCTGCCGCCGACGACGACGACACCTTCCTCGAGGAGACTGAGGGCGACGAGGAGGCGGACGTGACCGGGATCGTCGGCGGACCGGAGAAGGAAGAGAGTTAGATCAGGAGAGGCGTGAGGCCCTGGCGCACCTTGCTTTGACAGGGGGCGCGGGCGCCACTAAATCTCACCCTCTCAAGACACCGATGTGTCGCGGGGCCATAGCTCAGTTGGGAGAGCGCGTGAATGGCATTCACGAGGTCGGCGGTTCGATCCCGCCTGGCTCCACCAGTTTCTCAAACATTTAAGGCTTAAGACTTCGAGGCGGCCGGGCGGGTCTCGGGGACGCCGAAATAGAACACGAGGAAGGCGACCGCGGCCCACCCGGAGAGGAACAGGAAGCCGCCCGGGTAGCTGGTCCAGTCCACCACATAGCCTGCGGTGAAATTGCTCAGGGCCGCTCCGAGGCTCGCAGCCGTGGCGATCGCCCCGAGCACGAGATTGTAGCGTCCGGTGCCGCGCGTGAGATCGGCGGCCACGATCACCCAAAGAACCCCGAAGATGCCGGCGCCGATGCCGTCCAGCAATTGCACGCTGACGATCCAGTACGGATCGGGGCTGACGGTGTAGAGCAGGCCGCGCAAGATCAGCGCGGCGAACGCGATCAGAAAGATCGGGCGGCGCCCCCAGGCGTCGGCTCGGTCCCCAGTGAACTTCGCCACCGGCATCATAACGAGCTGCGCGGCGATGATGCAGGCCGACATGTAGATCGAGGCGCTCCCTGGCGAGGCCTGCGTCATGTACTGACCGGCAAGAGGCAGCATCGCCCCGTTGGCGAAATGAAACAGCACGATGGAGAGGGCAAAGAGGAGCAGCGTTCTCGAGGAGATCACCGCGGCGAAGCTGGAGATATGGGCTTCCTCCTCCTCCTCGCCTTCGACGATCTCGCCTCTGGCGCCGCGCGCGAGCTCGTTGTCCACGTCACTCTTGCGGATCAGCAGGACGGAGGCGATGGCGCCCACCGCGAACAAGGCCACGGCATAGAACAGCCACTGCAGGGCTATGAGTTGCCCCACAAGGCCGGCGAAGGCGGCTGCCACCAGATTGCCGGCGTGGTTGAACACCTCGTTTCTGCCCTGCCGCTTGGGATAGCGACGATAGCCTACGAGTCCGAGCGTCAGCGCAGCGATGCCCGGCGCGAGGATCGCGGCGCTGACGCCGATGAGAACCTGGAAGAAGACAATCGCCAGCAACGAAGAAAACACCGTCATGAGCACGCAAGAGACCGCGACGACGAGCGAGGCGGCGGCCATCACCAGCCTCTTTTGGGTCGTTGCGTCGATCAGTGCTCCGGCCGGGGTCTGCGCGACGACCATGGCAACGCCCATGGCGGCCATCGCCATGCCGATCGAGCCTGCATCCCACTTATAGGCGGCGAGAAGATAGACGCCGAGATACGGACCGATGCCGTCGCGAACGTCGGACAGGAAGAAATTCGACCAGTCGAGCGCTCGGAGCGAGCGCTGCGTCACCGGCTTGCCGCCAGTGGCACCGAACTGCGGATTGCCCTTGACGAGACCGCCGGCGAGAGTCGTCGTGAGAGGGTCGTAGGCTATGGTTTCGTCGCTCCGTCGCCCGATCCTTGAAGGGGGGGACAATGAGCCGCGAATGTTAACGCAGCGCTGACGCCGCGCAGCCGAAACGGGTCTTTTCGACAACGCGCGGCGAAATGCCGCGCAGGCTGAGATGAGTGAAGCTGTTCGTGCGCGACGGCTGCGCGTCAGAAGGCCTTCATGCGGCCGGCGGTTCGGTCCCGCCCGGCTCCGCCATGCCTTCCCGCACCGCTTCAGTCAGACGTAAGGCACGCCTCGAACAATGTCGCGTTAGGGCAGAAGTCTGGAGACGTCCTCGGCGCCTTGACTGTCAGCCAGCGCCGGCACGCCTCTTCCTTGCCGCAGTAGCGGCATTTGGCCCGCGCCTCGAGGAAGGCTAGCCCGCCATCCACCTCGCGCGCCGCATCGGCATCGACGCCACGCTTCTGCATCATCAGGTCCATCAGACCATAGCGACGGTTGAGTTCCTCTTCCGTCGGCCAGAGCAGCCTTGAGCTTGACATTTCCTCCCCCTTCCGCTGCAGGCGAATGTTTGACGTGGACGCAAAGCCAACCGGTTACAGCCTGCGTCGCCGGCCGTGCGCCGTCCTTGCGCCAGATCAAATTCTGTCGGGCTAGGCGACTTCGTGGACGGTCCGCTCGTCGCTATGGCCGGCCTTCACTTTCTAGGCAGCCAGCCTTTCAGCACGTCGCCCGTGATCGGGGTCGCGACGGCGCGGACGTTAGCCGCACCGGTACCAGCGGCTCGACGCCCGCTCTGACCACCATGCGGCGGCCGTCGGGCTTCTCCCAAAGGTCGCGGCCCTGCGCCGTCTTGCCGAGTTTAAGCCAGCCGCATTGGGAGGCGCGCCAGACGATGCCTGGCAGGAAAGCCCCGACGGGACCATGATCGTCTTGGGTCATTGCCGCATTCAATCGAACAGCCGCACCGCGAAGCATCGCTTTCGCAAGCTCCGGATTCGATTGAAGCAATCAGGCGTTAACTAGGCCCTAACGCTGTCGGGCGCTGGGGCAGAGTGGCCCACAATCTTGAGCCGGCGAGGAGAAGGCCCGGCTGCGGGCACGCGCCTTCGCGCTAATGCCCCCCAAGCACCGCGACCACGACATTGGCCTGACGCAACGCAGAGATCTGCTTCGGCAGGTTCTGGTCGTAGGTGCCCGGGGCAATGAGTACCGTGTCGCCGGTCTTGGCGGCGTGAAGGGCGTGCTGGAGGCTCCTGAAAGCCGTCTCAGGCGTGCGGCCGTCATCGGCGTCGCTGCCGAGCCGCGAATCGACATACCACTGCATGGCTCCACCTGATCCGATGGGCCCGGGCACGGTCAAGCGCTAACCACTGATCGGCGCGCCGGGATGCCTGGCGAAGCGCCGCAAGCCGGGCCATCAAGCCGCCGTGAACCCGGCCGGCGCGGTTCTTGAATCCGCTTGGGATTTTCCCCATATCCAGAGCGGTTCTAAAGAGCCCAGTGCCGCGACGGGCTGGGCTCGCGTTATGAGGGGCGCCGCCGAGGGCCCTTGAGAACGCTACGACATGTCGCAGCCGCTTGAGGTGAAAGGGCTTGGCACAATGTCGCGCATGACACTCCTGAAGGGGGAGTTGTGGCTGGGAGACACCGCGCCGGATCGCGCGATCCCTCAGTTCGTGAGATCGCCGCAGGCCGGCGGCTATCCTCCCTACAACATCGAGCTCGTGGCGGCGGAGGGGCAGGCTGACGTCTTGCGCATCACGCTCGCCGTGGCCGGCTTCGACCTCGATGAGCTCGCGGTGACCGTCGAGGACGGCGAGCTCGTGGTTTGCGGGCAACAGGTCGAGGAGACGGAAACCCGTGACTTTCTCTATCGCGGCATCGCGGCCCGCAGGTTCAAGCGGAGCTTCGCCCTCGCCGATGGCGTCGAGGTGCGAAGCGCGAAACTGAAGAACGGGCTGCTCGCCATCGAGCTGGAACGGCCCGTCAGGGAGGCGACGGTGAAAACCGTGACCATTACCAGTCACGATACGGGAGGCCGGACACGCGGGGCGCCAGCGTCAAGACGCGCCACAGTCTCTGATGCGGAGTAAAACGAATGAACGATTTTGCAAAAGCTGAACGCCAGGCGGTCCTTCCCATGAGCCGGAAGGAGTTCAAGCTGCTCGGCGACGGCGAAGTGGCGTATATCAAGCAACTCGACACCGACCTCGCCCAGAAACTGTTCCCGGCGCTGAGCGGCAAGCTCGAGGGCATCGATCTTTTCGCCGTGCTCGGCGCCGACGGCACGCCTTTGGCGCTGACCGATAGCCGCAGCGCTGCGATCGCCAACGCCATCGAGAACGACCTCGTGCCGATGAGCGTGCACTGAGCAAGCTCCACACAATTCAGTAGATCGGATACCGCCGGCAGAGGTCGAGAACCTCCCAGCGCACCTCGTCGATCGTGCCCTCGTCACCGGGATCGGTAAGCACGCGATCGATCATGCCGCCGATCCTCTCGAACTCGGCGACGCCGAAGCCACGCGTCGTGCCGGCGTTGCTCGAGAGGCGTAACCCGGATGGCGCTTCCGGCGGCCGTGAATCGAACGGGATCTGGTTCTTGTTCACCGCGAGCCCTGCTTGCTCCAGGCTCTTCGCCGCAACATCGCCGGTAATGCCTCTGGCCGAGAGGTCGACGAGCATCAACCCGGTGTCGGTGCCGCCGATGACGATGCGCAATCCTCCTGCTGTGAGCGTCGCCGCCAGAGCCTTGGCGTTATCCAAGACGGCTTCATTGTAGAGCTTGAACTCGGGGCGGAGCGCTTCCCCGAGACAGGCTGCCTTGCCGGCGACATTGGCCAGCATCACCGAGCCTTGGACGCCTGGAAAGATGCCCTTGTTGATCTTGCTGCTCAAACCCTCGTCGTTCCAGAGCACGAGACCACCGCGCGCACCCCGCAGGGATTTGTAGGTCGTGGTGGTGACGACGTGCGCGTGCGGGAAGGGATTGGGATAGAGGCCGGCCGCGACCAGCCCGGCGAAATGGGCCATGTCCACCATGAGATAGGCGCCGACCTCGTCGGCAATCTCCCGCATCGCGGCAAAGTCGATGGCGCGCGAATAGGCCGTGCCCCCGGCGACGATCAACTTCGGGCGCTTCGCGCGGGCCAGATCGCGGAGCTGCTCAAGGTCGATGCGCTCGTCGTCGCGGGCGACGCCGTAGCTGGCGATATCGTAGTCGCGCCCCGTGAGCGTCGCGGGATGGCCATGACTGATGTGACCGCCGGCGGCGATATCCATGGAGAGGATCCGGTCGCCGAGCGTGAGCAGTCCGAGGAAGACGGCGGCATTGGCGTTGGAGCCTGAGTGCGGCTGCACATTGGCGAAGTGGCAGCCGAACAGCTCCCGCGCGCGCGTAACCGCGAGCGCTTCCACGGCGTCGGCGAATTCGGCGCCGCCGTAGTAGCGCTGATAGGGCAGCCCCTCCACGGTCTTATTGGTGAGCACCGAGCCTTGCGCCTCGAGTACGAGGCGCGAGACGATGTTCTCCGACGCGATCAGCTCGATGCCGTCCTGCTGGCGCCGCATCTCGCCGCGGATCGACGCCGCGAGTTCTGGGTCGGCGTCGAGGCCGGCGCTGAAATAGCCGTCATGCAATCGTGACATTTGACCCTCGGCCGGCCGTGACGCGTCACTTGAGGCGTAAAGTGTCAATTCGGTCAACCTTAGCATCCATGGGTGTTTCCCCCTTCCCCAGCCTCTTGTAGGGTCGCCGGTGCCAAACGTGTAGACAGCCATCTGTTGAATCTTTTCGCCGGAGGGAACCGTGACAACACCGCCGACCAGAATGACCCGCGCCTGCCGCAAGCTCCTTTCGGCTTCATTCGTGATGCTCGCGGTTGCCGGCCTTGCAGCCGCTAGCACCGCCGCGGCGAAGGCCGATCCATTCCTCGACGAGATCGTCGACTTCACCGGCGGTGTGTTCTTCCTTGAACACAAGGTGCCCGGCTTGATCATCGGTGCCGTCAGCAATGGCGACATCTCGGTGCATGGCTATGGCGAGCGCGCCGGCGAAGGGAGCGGGCCGCCCGACGGCGACACCGTGATGCGCCTCGGCTCCATCACAAAGGCCTTCACCGGGGAGGTCCTTGCCTATCTCACCGTGGATGGCACGGTGCAATTGGCGCAGCCTCTGATCAAGACGGCGCCGGAGTTCGCCGGCAAGGCTGACGTAGCGCAAATCCGCCTGATCGACCTCGTCACGCACTCGGGCGGCCTGTCGCGCGAGCTGCCGCACGAGCCTGGACCTAAGGACGATCCCCACGCGCCGATCACCATCGATGCCTTCGCCAACTGGCTGCACACCGAGCCGCTGCTGTTCAAGCCTGGCCACGCGGTGCTCTATTCCAATTTCGGCTTCGACCTTCTCTCTCATGCCCTCGCCAACGCGGCGAAGAAGCCCTACCCCGACTTGCTCGAGGAGAACATCACCGGTAAGTTGGCCTTGAAGGACACGGTGTTCAAGCTCTCCGATGACCAGAAAAAGCGGCTGATGCAGGGGCACGGCTTCGGCGGCGAACCGCTGCCGGACATTCCGACCGGCGACGTCGTGGTCGGCTCGGGCGGCCTCTATTCAAGCGCCAACGACCTGCTGCGCTGGATGCAATGGCATCTCGACCGCTTCGGCGAGAAGGACGCCGAGGTCCGCCTCCTCGATCACGGGCTCTATCTCGTGCGCGACGGCCTCGACCGCGTCTCCGGCATGGACGAGTCCGGCCGCATGGACGCCATGGGACTTGCCTGGGTCGGCATGATGCCCAAGGACGACCGGCCCTTCATCCTGCAAAAGGCGGGCGGCATGCAGGGCATGTTCTGCTACATCGCCTTTGCCCCGGCGAAGGGCACTGCCGTGTTCATGGCCATCAACAAATACGACTTCGGCGCCGCCATGGCCATGGGCCAGCTTGCCAACGAGTTGATCGCAACGCTGTCGCCGCGCTGATTTCTCCGCTTGTCAGCCTGCAAGTTCCTGCGCCTAGTGGCGGAGTGCAGCAACCTCGCGGGTGACACATGCGACAGACAAATTTTGGCCGTTTGACTTTAGCGATCGGGCTTGGCGTCCTGATGATGCTTGGAGGAGCGCCGGCGCGCGCCGCCGACAAGCTCCTGGACGAGACCGTCGATTTCACCGGTACCATCCTCTTCCTCAGCGCCAAGGTGCCCGGCATGGTCATTGGTGCCATCCGCAACGGCGAGACCGTTGTTCATGGCTATGGCGAGATCGCCGACGGCAGCGGCAAGACCCCGGACGGCGACACCAGGATGCGTCTCGGCTCGATCACCAAGGTGTTTTGCGGCGCCACGCTCGCTTCCATGGTCGCCGACGGCACGGTGAGCTTCACCGACAGGCTCCAGGACCGGCTCGGCTGGGACGTGACCATTCCCACCCGCGACGGCAAGGAGATTAGGCTGATCGAGCTCGCCACCCATTCGTCGGGCCTGCCGCGGGAGGGCGAAGATAGGCCGGGGGAGACTGTGCCCACGGCAGAGCGGAGCAAGGAAGACTACGTCAACTCGCTGAAGTCCGATCCGCTGTTATTCGCTCCCGGCACGGGCATCCTCTACTCCAATTTCGGCTTCGACATGCTCGCCCAGGCGCTGGCCCATGCCGGCGGCAAGCCCTACCCCGAACTCCTCAAGGAGCGCGTGCTCGACCCCGCGGGCCTCAAGGACACGAGCTTCGATCTTCCCGACAGCGATAAGGGCCGGGGGATGCAGGGTCACAATTTCGACGGCTCGCCGATGCCCTTCGTGCCGACCTCGCCCATGATCGTCGGCGCCGGCGGCCTCTACTCCAGCGCCAACGACATGCTGCGCTGGCTGAAATGGCAGCTCGACCGCTTCTCGCCGAAGGAGAGCGAGATGCGCTTCCTCGATCACGCGAGCTATCTCCACCGCGACGGCCTCAAGCCGGTGTACGGCATGGACGAAGCTGGCCGCATGGACTCCATGGGTCTCGGCTGGATCGTGATGGAGCCCGAAGGCAACAGGCCCTTGATCCTGCAGAAGTCAGGCGGCCTGCAAGGCGAGTTCAGTTTTGTCGCCATGGCGCCGACTCGGGGGATCGCCGTGTTCGTGTCGATCAACGAGTTCAGCGTCGGCGGCTTCGATGCGATGTCGAAGACGGCGATCGAACTGATCACCGAGCTCGCCAACCGCTAGCCGATTGGGAGGCGCTCTTGCTCAGGCGGCGTGGGGCGTCGCCTCCGCGGTGAGGACCGCATAGAGGGCGGAGGCGTCCTTCGACGCCCGCAGCTTGTCGACGGCATGGCCCTCGCGCAAGAGGCGCGAAATGCGGGCGAGCGCCTTCAAATGATCCGCGCCGGCGCCCTCTGGCGCGAGCAAGAGGAAGACGATGTCGACCGGCTCGCCGTCGACAGCATCGAACTCAACCGGCTCGGCAAGCCGCGCGAAAATGCCGACGATCCGCTTCAGCCCCGCGAATTTGCCGTGGGGTATGGCAATGCCTTCGCCGAGGCCGGTGGAGCCGAGCCGCTCGCGCTGGAGGAGGGTGTCGAACACGTAGCGTTCTTGCAGGCCGGTGAGGCGCGCGGCACGCGCCGCCAGCTCCTGGAGAAGCTGCTTCTTGGTCTTTGCTCTGAGCGACGGAATCACCGCCTCGGGGCTGATGAGATCAGCTAAATGCATGTTGCCAACTCTTCTTGATCGTTGTGGCGCCCAAGCGGTCGAAACCGCTAGCGGCGCGCGCGCGTCTTACGCTTCGCCGCCGGATCGATCCAGCCGATATTGCCGTCGTCGCGGCGGTAGACCACGTTGATCTCACCGCTTGTCGCGTTACGGAACAGAACGAAAGGCTGGTCGGAAAGATCCATCTGCATCACGGCGTCGCTTACTGCCATCTCATGTACGACAGTCGGGGCCTCGGCAATGACGATCGGGTTGTCCTCATCCCTCTCCTCCTGTCCTTCCTGCGGCGATTGCAGCACATAGGACGTCGCGGGGGTCTCCTTGCGGGCCGTATGGGCGCCGTGTCGTTTAAGCCTTCCCTTGTAGCGCCGGACCCGCTTCTCCAGCCGCTCGCAAGCGCGGTCGGCACTCTGATAGGCATCCGGCGCCGATCCATGGGCTTCGAGGCTCAGGCCTTGCCACAAATGGATGGTGCAGTTGGTGCGGAACTCCCCGTGATCCTTCTCTACGCGCACATGCCCATTCGGCAACCGTCCAATATATTTCTCGACGGTAACAGCGATGCGCTCCTGGACATAGCCGCGCAAAGCCTCGCCGACGTCTAGATTCTTTCCGGTAACCTGTATCGTCATCGCCCGCGGTTATTGCCGACAGACCAGTCTTCTTCGTGTCCCCCCGGGACGCATGACGACTTTCATGCGGGGCATTGGCCGAGCTTCTTGCCGGCTCGCCTTCCACCCGCGGGCAGGGAAGCTAGACCGCTCACCCCAGGGTGTCAAACCCTATCGGCCAAGCGTCCCATCACGAGAGGTTTCCGAAGTCAACACAGCCGTTTGGCTCGGGGGAGGCGTCGCAGCTAGAGGCTCGGACGCGCCGCGATTCGTTTCTGCCGCCGGCGCTGCACCGAGGATGGGATGCGCAGCGCCTCGCGATATTTCGCCACTGTGCGCCGGGCGATATCGACACCGTCCCGCTTCAGCCGCTCGACGATCTTGTCGTCCGAAAGCACGTCGCTCACGGGCTCGGCGTCGATCATCTCCTTGATGCGGTGACGCACGGCTTCCGAGGAATGCGCGTCGCCGTCACCGGCCGCCGGGATCGATGAGGTGAAGAAATATTTCAGCTCGAACAGGCCGCGATTGGTGGCCATGTATTTGTTGGCGGTGACGCGGCTCACCGTCGATTCGTGCATGGAGATGGCGTCGGCCACGGTCTTCAGGTTCAAGGGCTTCAGATGGCGCACGCCGTGGGTGAAGAAGCCGTCCTGCTGGCGCACGATCTCCTGCGCCACCTTGAGGATGGTGCGGGCGCGCTGGTCCAAGCTCTTCGCCAGCCAATTCGCGGTCTGCATGCACTCGACGAGGTAGCTCTTGTCTTCTTTCTTCATCGGCGTCTTGGTGACGCACGCGTAATAGGTCTGGTTCACCAGCACCCGCGGCAAGGTCTCGCTGTTCAGCTCGACATGCCAATTGCCATCGGGAAGCGGGCGAATGAGGACGTCAGGGACGATGGGTTGGCTCGGGCTCACACCATATTTCAGCCCGGGCTTCGGATTGAGCCGCTTCACCTCCTGGATCATGTCGCAGAGGTCTTCGTCCGATACGGCGCAGACACGCTTCAGCTGGGCGAGATCATGGGCGCCGAGAAGATCGAGACGCTCGATCAGGGCGGCCATGGCCGGATCGTAGCGATCGCGCTCCTTCAGCTGTAGCGCCAGACATTCGCGCAGGTCGCGCGCGAACACGCCGCAAGGCTCGAAGCCCTGCATCACGAGAAGCGTCTCCTCGACCAGCTCGGGCGGCGCGCCGAGCAGTTCGGCAAGCGCGTCGAGATCGCCGCGGAGGTAGCCGCCCTCATCGGTCATATCGATCAGATGTTGTCCGATCAACCGCCGCGCCGGATCGGAAAAGGCGAGCGTGAGCTGGTCGGCAAGATGGTCTTTCAGCGTCCGCTCTTCGGCGACATAGGCCTCGAGGTTCGGGGCGCCACCGTCCTCGAGCCGCTGACCTCCGGTGAGGCCGCTCCAACCGGAATCCTTGAGCGTGCCGGGACTGAAGCTGTCGGCATCGGGAAAGGCGTATTGCGGCTCGGTATCGAGGTCGTCGGCGCGGACCTTGTCATCGGCCTGAAGGTCGAGCCAATCGCCGTCGCCCTCGGAGGCATCCAAGTCAGGCGCCGGGCTCGCGCCTTCGCCCTCCTCCTGGCTCTCGTCCTTGAACAGGCTGGGAGCGGCCTCTGAGGCCTCGCCATTGACGGCGCCGGCCTCCTCGCTCTCGGCGTGCTCGAGCAGCGGGTTGCGCTCGAGCTCGGTTTCGACGAAGGCGGCAAGCTCCATATTGGAGAGCTGCAGCAGCTTGATCGCCTGCTGCAATTGCGGCGTCATCACCAGGCTTTGGCTCTGGCGAAGCTCAAGCTTTGTGGTGATGGCCATGTTCGATTTCAGACGCTACGCGCAACGGGAGCAAACCTAAATTTTGAACTGATCGCCCAGATAGACGCGCCGCACGTCCTCATTGTTGATGACTTCGTTGGCGGTGCCATGGGTCAGCACCATACCATCATGGATGATATAGGCCCGTCCGACCAGATCGAGGGTCTCGCGAACATTGTGATCGGTGATGAGGACGCCGATGCCCCGCTGGGTCAGGTGGCGCACCAGCGAGCGGATGTCGCCGACAGCAATGGGGTCAATACCGGCGAAGGGCTCGTCCAACAGCATGAAGGACGGCCGACTCGCGAGAGAGCGCGCGATTTCGACGCGGCGGCGCTCACCGCCGGAGAGGCGGATGGCGGGGGACTTTCTCAACCGGGTGATGCGGAACTCCTCCAGCAAGGCATCGAGCTGGGCCTCGCGCTCGGCCTTGTCGGGCTCGACCGTCTCCAGCACCGCGAGGATGTTTTCCTCAACGGTGAGGCCGCGAAAGATCGAGGCCTCCTGCGGCAGATAGCCGATGCCAAGCCGGGCGCGGCGATACATCGGCAGCTTGGTCACGTCGCGGCCGTCGATGCGGATCGAGCCTTCATCGGCCGGAATGAGGCCGGTGATCATGTAGAACACCGTGGTCTTGCCGGCGCCGTTGGGGCCGAGCAGACCGACGGCCTCGCCTCTTCCGAGCTCGAGACTGACGCCGCGGACCACGGTGCGCTTCTTGAAGCTCTTGACCACCGAATGCACCGTCAGCCAGCCGGCGAACGGATTCGCTTCCGGCTCATGGCCATAGTCGGCCTCGGCGGGATCCTCGACCTTGGCGACCGCCTGGCGGCGTCCTGGGAACGACAGCAATTTGCCCACTGCCCTTTCGCTCCTCAGTTGGGGCCCCCGACGGTTAACGTCGAATAAAGGAACGCGAACTCACTGTTGCGGCGGCGGCATGAGCGGCATTGGCGCCGCGTCCTGAGGCGGAGCAGCGGCCGCCGGCGCAGCCGCCGCAGGCTTTCCACTGCTCGCGTTCTTGCCACCTGACGCGCCACCGGCTTGGCCATTGCTC
>Ga0307429_1001021_pt1 | contig 14094 bp, 13 predicted proteins | sample SalMarWE160230MG_FD_202151 | JGI IMG/M metagenome (GOLD analysis project Ga0307429, IMG submission 202151) | Salt marsh sediment microbial communities from the Plum Island Ecosystem LTER, Massachusetts, United States - WE1603-230 | ecosystem: Environmental > Aquatic > Marine > Intertidal zone >...
GTCGATTGGGTTTTGTCTCAGTTCGATTCAGACCGGGAACGTGCAGTTCGTGCATACCGCCGATTCATTCGACAAGGACGAGGAATCAATGTGTGGGATGAGTTGAGGGCGGGCGCACTGCTGGGGAGCGATGGATTCGTGGATCAACTGCGGCCCCTGCTCAAAGAGAAACCACTCGATCCGGAGTATCGCAAACGTGAACGCTTCGCAGCGCGACCGAGCTTGGAGGAGCTGTTTGCGGATGTCACCGACAAGGCGACGCGCAATGAGCGGATCTATCAGGCGGTGCGTATTCATCACTACACGCTCAGAGAAGTGGGAGACCATGTAGGACTCTTGTACTCCACGATCAGCGTGATCGCGAAACGCGTCCATGAGACGATGAAATCCTAAGAATGAAGGTCTGACCCCAATATGACCCCGCCGCATCTCGCCCCCCAAGGAGCCTCCCAGCTTTCTCAGGAAGCCTCACTTCCTGGAGGTACAAGAGGATCATCCAAGTCGTCCTACTTTTGCCTCCAGTCATCCTCCTTCCACTCGATCTCCGGGACTGGGAGTGGGATCTTCACATGCCCAAGGCTCGCTAGGCTCCGTAACCACAACAGAAGCCCCCGGTCAACGATGTGAAGAACCCGAGCTGTGGGATCGTAGTCGAACACAAGCGGGCGTATCCCCTTGGAATTCTGCAGCCGGACTAGTGACTTGAGCGCTTGAGTGATGTTGCCAGGGTTCAACTGCCTCCCTAATGGGTGTTTCTCGATGACTCTGTCCTGAAGCTCGGAAGCGGGAACCCCTTCTTCTAGCTGATCCACATTGCATGTCAGTATCGAGTAGGTCAGCCACTTGTCGATCTCAAGGGAGGTGCGTTGGAACCCCCTCGCAATCTCGCTAATCAGCGACAGGTACCTACCATCTTGCCGGGCAAGCACTTCAAGGATCTCCCTGTCGGCGCGAAGCCCCCTCCCAATCCTCCTTGCCGTCGATCGCTCGCCCTCAACACCTTGTTCAGAGAAGACATTGTAACATACTTCCTGCAAGATGTATACAAAACCATGGCAGTGATATGCCAGACTATCTGCGAAGCCTTGATCGATGTCCGTGTCCAGTAGCTCTGCTCCTGTCTCTGCAATCTGAACTAGCTCAGACTGCCGCCAGCCGTCGACATCGACTTCCTCAATCCGGCCCAGGAGGTCACCGTTTAGCGCTACTAGTCTGTTCTGGTTACGCCACACTCCGACTACGATAAAGCAGATGTCCGAGCTTTCGAAGTACCCCTTAAGCGTATCTGCGAACTCCTTCTCCGTATGGCGAGAGAGGTAGTGGAAATCCTCCAGTACCACTCGCTTGCTGAATCCGACACCATCGAGTGCAGCGATGATGTCGTTCGGATTGGCCAGGTCGATATCTGGATACTCAAAGGACAGCTCTCTAGACTCCTCGCTTTGCCTTCTTCCTTCGACCTGTGCTCCGATTCCAAGGGCTTTGACGCCAGCCTCACCGCCAAACGTTCGGCGAGATGCAATCCCGTGCTGCTCTGTCTGGATGCGCTTGTAACCTGCGGCCTTCAGTATCGACGCTTGCAAAGCGCGAAGATCCATGGTAGAGCTACACTGAACTACGACATACTCCCCTGGCTCCATGCAATGCTTCCGCAAGCACGTCTTGCCCTGTTTTGAGCCTCCGTATAGGACGATGTGCTTTCCGCGCCGAAGTGCCCTTCGAAAGGCTGGATCAACACTCGGTCGCTCAACGTACGAAAGGGGCACGCCTCTCCCAACACCAAACACGTCCTCTAACCTAGGCACGCGCACCTCCCCCTCGAGGGTTTGCTACCTCTTCTCACAAGTGTAGATGAGATACTAGGAAAAGTCCAGCATCAGAGTTGTCTCATACAAGATGAGCATGAAGCGAGGGGGTGTTTCTCGTGCGAGATGAGCATGAGATGACACTGGTAACGCACGCGCGCGTGTCGAATCATAGGAGGCATGATTTTGATGATGACAGACGCACGTGCAATGAATATCGACGAACTGAAGGCATTTCTCGTTTCGAGTGATGTATTCACGTTCAAAGGGAACTCTCGGGAAGAGACATACGCTTGGATCGAGCGCACATTGCGTTCTTACCGCTACTGCTCTCGGCCCCGTTCAGAAAAAGGATTGATCAGATCGTACATGCAAAAGATAACAGGGATCTCTGGTTCACAATTGACGCGACTTATTGGCCAGTTTCGTCGCACGAGGCATGCCCGTGTTCGCACCTACAATCGGCATGGGACATCCTCCGATGTCGCATCGCTTGAAGCCTCCTGTTGCAATAGGAAGGTCGCGCTGTAACGTTTTGCCGTACAAAATCTAGATCCACTCACCGGAGGCGATTTGCAAGCCTCTCATTCGATCGACACGGCCTTTATCCATCCTGCAGCTCCAATTGTTCTACCCGGTCCCCAAGCTCATAGAGCTCGTCTTCCAAATCCCCTATATCGCCCTCAAGATCATCTATCGTCCTTAACAGCTTCTGTAGCTGGGTCCCAAGTGCTTCAACCTTCTCGGTCACCTCCTCCAGGTCAGTCTCGGACAGCTCGGCTTCAACACTTAGATTGAAGAGTGCTTGAAGGATAAAGCTTCTCTTCGGACCTATCCCATGAACGGCCTCCAGCTCCTCTACGGTCATAATAGGGACAGCTTCTTCCAGGGCTTCCATCGTCTCTGGCTCAAAATCCGGGAGCTGCTCGATATAGGGCAGATGATCTTCTGTAATTGCAGGTGGCCTACAGCTGATCTGGAAGAACGCCGCAAATTCCTCTGGAGTTATAACCTCCTCGGACTGGCTGCCACTGAAAGCAGTTCCCACAGTTAGAAGCGCCACAAACAACAGCGCCACAATTACTCTTTCCAACATCTCCTTTACCTCCTTTGCAATATCACCGCTCAGCCCCGGTCCAGTTACTGGACAGTCAGGCCAAGGTTTGACGCCTTTTCCCTCACGTTGTATTATACAATATGACACAATCACAGTGATAAGGGGGTGACGGATGGCTAAGAAGGTAATCTCCGACAAGCTGTCGATCTACATTCCGCAATCGAAGATAGGTCAGAAGCCCGTTCAGCGGTTGATTAGGTTGGGAGACAAAAACGATCGCTCGATCAACTACCTCGTAGTGGAGGCGATCCTTGAGTATTTGAGGAGAGAAGAACGCAAATAGCCCGCAAGCACCGCTCAGCAGAGGTAAGCGGCCTTCTACGGGTGTGGCTACAATGGGGAGGAGAATATGCGTCGCATATTGACGGTGGTCATTTTAGGTGCCATGCTCTGTTTCCTCGTAGGGTTTCAGTCCTGCTATCAAGACGGTGACCATGGCTCAACTACTAGTAGCGACACGCTCACGATCTGTTCCTTCAATGTCCAATTCCTGGGGCACTTCAAGGATCGTGATGACGAAGCTTTGTGCTCCCTACTCAAGGACTACGACATCGTAGTCATCCAGGAACTTGTCGCCCCACCCTATGCGATGGACTTCCCCGATGGAACTCCAGTCAAGTCCGATGCGGAAGCAGCGGAGTTCTTCGACGAAATGACCACCCATGGGTTCAGCTACTTTCTCTCGGAGGAAGACACAGGGACAAATGAGGAAATCCACATCAACACAACGGCCACTGAACGGTGGGTTGCTTTCTACAAGCCTACACAAGTCACTGTGGCGAATGATCTGCCTTGGGGATTCCTAGCTGATGATCGATCGAACAACGATTCCTACGAAAGAGTCCCGTATGCTTTTGCTTTCCGAACCCCGGATAGCAACCTTGACTTTGTGTTGGTCTCCGTCCACCTCCAACCCGGCAGTTCATCCAGTGACAAGGCAAGAAGAAAGCAAGAGCTCACGTCGATTGCCGGGTGGGTCGATGCGAACGACGCCTCGGAGAAGGACTTCATCATCCTTGGAGACATGAACATCCAGGATTGGAAGGAACTCTCCAACGTCATTCCCACAGGGTTCATCTCATTGAATGATGTCTGCGCAGCGACGAACACTGCCAAGCGCAAGAAACCTTATGATCATGTGATGTATCGGCCAGCGTACTCACCCGAGGTTCAGGATGGGCTTGTCATCGTGAAGCTTGTCGAGGAGATGAAAGCCTTCTGGACAGCATCGGAGCCATACCCTGGCGATCCCTACGACCACAACGCCTTTCGTGTGTTATACTCAGATCATAATCCGATTGTGTTCCAGATCGAGGTGCCGGAGTCTGACGATGACTAGTACGCAGACCTCGATTTGGGATGCCTACTTCCGCAAGATCGGCGCCCGAAACCTTCAAGAACAGAGCGTACATCCTTGACACTACGTGCCGAACTAGCTAGCATCAGCGTGCAACCCAATAGTGGTTGAAAGGGACTGCTGGGCATCAAGTGCGCGCCGGGAGGAGCTTCAGTGCATAGGGTAACTTTCGACTCAAATGTGTGGCGCAAAGTAGCTAGTCCATTGAAATTTCCCGACGATCCATGCCTGGCTTCTTATCAGAAGCTTAATGTCGCGTGTCGTTCGGGAACCATTCAAGGCTTCTTAAGCGAAACCACGTTCACGCTTGAGCAGATCAAAAGAGACGACAGACTCGCCTGGCTAAGGTCGGTCGCGCACGTAGGACCGAGCAACGTTGTCGTTCCGAAGATCACCCAAATGGTTCAGGACCACCTGGATGATGCCTACGCGATCGGCATTCGCGTCCTTCGAAGCAAACGCATCGCGGGTCCAAATAGCGCACTCTTAAAAGACGCGAAATACTTTTTCAACTATTCATCTGATGCTGAATATCGCCACTACAACAACAAGAACGGGGAAATCGCGCGAGCCCTCGAAAACATGGGTGTTGGTATCGCCAACATCAAAGGCACAGGCCACGCAAGTTCTTCGGGCAAAGGCGGTGGCCATTGGACCGACGGCATCGCTGCGCTGCCCGACTCGGAGAAGGAGACAGTCGCAGAATTGGTAGCTGAATGGGCAGACGCAGACGCTATAGCAACGTCCATCGCTCATGATGTCGTTTATTTCTGCACCAACGACGTCGGGAAAGGATCATCAAACAAAGGGGTCGTGAGCGCGATGTCTCCCGCAAAGGCGAAAGCAATTACGAGCAAGTATGGCATCCAGTTCGTTTCGCCGGACGATCTTGTTCAAAAGCTGGGCTTACAGGTGCCAAACAAGTCGCTCCAGCCGACCGTCCAGCCTACGCTTCGCCACGGCCAGTCCAGCGGCAATGTCAAATACGTCGCAAAGAACGTTCTGGAACTTGGCGAACGGGGCGGGTCTCTACGGATGGTCATTGTTGAGAATCTGAAAGCTCACAATATCAAGCACGTTATCGCCCGCAATCTTGGCGAGTTTGCTTTCCGGTATTCGCATCGGAAGGAAAAGGGACGGCTCATGGATCTTGTGTTGGCAAATGCAGAGGTGCGAAATTGAGCGACAAAGAAAAGCATCTTAACAGGGCAATCCCTCCCCTGGCACACACCCCGATGTATGTCTGGCACAAGTATTGGGGCTCAAAAACATGGAACGTCGTGGGGGAACACATTGAGGCATACACAAAACCTGGCGACACTATTATTGACCCTTTCTGCGGTAGCGGAGTCTCTGGGATAGAAGCTGTTCGGCGGGGGAGGAAGGCAATTCTCGTTGACCTGAATCCAGTGGCATGTTACATCGCGCAGCTTACGCTCATGCCTGTGTCAACTGCGGAATTGAAAGCTGCTTATGATAGGGTAGTACGGCGCACAAGGGACAGAATCTCGAATCTATACAACACTAAATGCCGAAAGTGCGGGTTCGAGTTCCCTGCTTCGTGTTTCATTTGGGAGAACAGCACATGCGCGCAAGTACGCTATAAGGCTTGCCCACAATGCGAAGACCGCCAAGTGGGCGCAGAGCCGCTTAGTGATGATATTGATCGCATTCGCAAATTGGAAACTGCCTCAATCAATGAATGGCACCCCGACAGCCCCCTCTACTATTCCGACGGGACTCCCTTCAAGAAGAAGGAACACTACGAGTCCCTTGACGAGCTATTCACTAAGAGGAATCTTCAAGCATTGGCCTGGCTCATGGAGGCGATCGAACTTGAGAAGAACACAAGGATCAAGGCCCTTCTCAAAGGGGGGTTCTCATCTATGGTCCACCTATGTTCTCGCATGTGTCCTGCCCTCGAAGCCGCATCAACAAATCACCAGACCGCATTCAGTTCGACATGGACACAGCACAGTTACTGGTCGGCAGCGCGGTTCACCGAGCAGAATGTATGGAATAAGTTTGAAAGCGCAATCGTCGGCCCCCAGGGCTTGCTAAACGCTAAGGAGGAATCCAACAGGCTTCTTGGTTCTGATGTCCGTATCAAGACAGTAAAGAGGGTGAGAAACCTGGACTGGGCAAAAGCGGATATCTATATCATCAACGCGGATTGCCTGGAAGTGATGAAAGAACTCTCTGATCTGGGCTTTGAGGCAGATTACATCTTTACCGACCCGGCTTACGGATCGTCAATCCAGTACGGAGAATTATCATTCCTTTGGGCGGCTTGGCTCAAACTTGATGCCGGATATGTTGACCGCCTTAGCAGTCACGAGATTATTGAGAACGACAGACAGGGCAAAGAATTCGAGGTTTATCGCAGCTTGTTACGCAACGCCTTCGAGCTAATGTTTTCCCTGTTGAAGCCAAGCCATTACTTAACCATGACATTTCATAGCCCTGCGTTCAAGGTTCGTAACATGACGATTCGTGAGGGAGAAATCGCAGGTTTTGATTTCCAGCACATTCATCACCAGCCACTTGCGCAGAAATCTGGGAAGTCGATGTTACAACCATTCGGCTCCGCTCAAGGCGATTTCTATCTGCGGTTCCAGAAACCACGACGAACTCTTTCATTGAAGAATGAGGAACTGTTTGATGCTGGGCGTTTCGAGCGCGTGATCGTAGAAAGCACAAAACAAGTGATCGCAGAGCGGGCGGAACCAACGCCTTATACAATCATCGTCAACTACATCGATCCACAGCTTGCCAAACATGGGTATTGGCAAACTCATGTGACAGGGATCGATGTCAATTCCGTTCTCAGGACACACGTAGGGAAGGAGTTTTGCCTGATTCCAGTAGAGAAAGGGCGCGTGAAGGGGAAGCTCTGGTGGCTGACAGATCAGGCTCTCGTGCGACGGCTGAAAGAAACCCCATTAAGCGAACGTGTTGAACAAAGTGTTTTCCTCCTCTTGCGGAAGAAGGGGCGCATCAGCTTTACGGACGCTTGGGAAAAGGTTTCCGTAGAATTCCCAAACTCCCTGACGAGTGACCAAATGAGCATTCGCCAGGCTCTTGAGGCATATGCGCGGCCTGTCAGCAAAGGAAAATGGCTACTACGCCCAGAAATCAAAGAACGCATCAGCGAACATAACGCGATGATTGAGCGACTGGCCTGGATAGGAATGAAACACGGCTACCATTTCTGGATTGGAAAGCCCGAGCAAAGCAAGAGAACGGAACTTGGCCTGTTTGCGCCCCAACTTGAGCATAAGCTGTTCCGCGATGTGATGAGCTTGAGGAAACTTCAGATTGCCGGTGTCGAGAATCTCAGAACCGCTGAATTGATAGATGTCTTATGGCTTGATGGTGAAACAGTGGTTGCTGCCTTTGAAGTCGAATGTACTACCCAAATGACTAGCGCACTCCTCCGCGGCTCCAACCTTTCTGCTGGCGTACCCAAGTATATGCTAATCCCAGAAGAGCGAGAACGAGCGTTCAAACACAAGATGGAATCCCCTCTGTTCGCAACCCACTTTCAGGAAGAGAACTGGCACCCAATCTTCTTCGATGCCTTTCGAGAAGCGTTCGACAAGGACAAGCACAAGGTAGCACTTGACAGCCTGATAGGCATCCCCTCAAGGGCGCAGAGAAAACGCAGGCAGGAAGCCATATTGCCGCTACTTTGAGGCCAGGAACTTCGGACTAGGATTCACCATGTCTACGGCCTGGCAGTAAGTTTAAAACTCGTCCCGTAAGGTGTACCTTTTTAGTGAGGCAATTCACATCTTGACTAGTCTTTCTCTAGGTGATATAATCACTGGTCGATATCCGGTGACGATGTTAGAAGTAGCAATGCACGGGAGGAGGCTGCTGCAAGAGGACACGAAGGTCGTTTGTATCGCAGAACGGTGAGTGGTAGTTTTCAAAAGGGGGTGAGGTTGGGTCCAATAACGCGTTTCTTATTAGTTGTACAGACGTTATTCGTCGGAATTGCGATTGGCATAGTCATTGATGCACTTCCAAATAAGCCGCTTAACAACCCTGCGGCGTATTTTGTTATTCCCCTTGCTGTGATAGCGGGTGCGTTGTCTTTGCTCCGTCTTCGCTATATCCGGCTGCATAAATGAATTCTTTCGTCCTGGCTGGGTTTGCCTTGATTGTAGTAGCTGGAGCATTGTTTCTCTTACAATCAGCACTGCCAGATAGGGTATTGGTACAAGAGCTATACGGGAGGACGATCGGCAACATCCTCAATGGAGTAGCGGGTTGTTGTTCCGTCTTAGGTGGCGCCCTTATTGCTATTGGGGTCATATCTTAGGGTTCTGACGAAATCAGGAGGCTGGTGGCATCCAGTCCACGAAAGCCTATCTGAATCATCGGACTGCATGCGTTAGTTATCGCCTCGCCCAGAGTTGTGGACGCGTCCTTAGTGGGCGAGATTGGTCTTATTGGCATGTAAAAGGCGTTGATTCCAGAACCCGTTGCCAGGGTATACAGTAAGGATCACATGAGGCAGATATTCGTTTTGTGAGTTATGCATCTTCTGGGCTTGAGTTTGTTTTTCACCGAATACTCGCGCGGAATGTTACAGTGAGTCCCGCGCTACTTCAGATTGTGAGGCCGAGCGAAACGCACTGCTGAGAGAGACCCTGCAATAATCGCGAGCACACCAGCAGCAAGATACATGCCCCAACCATCGCCTCCGCGTGAAAAGTTTGCTGCAACTAGTCCGATGCTGATACTCACTAGAAGAAGCTGTATCCTTAAGAACAGCTTTGTTAGCATTGGCGTCCCCTCGTTCTTCTCTCCACCCAGACCCATGGTCTCTTCTTTGGACAGGAGGTACACTTGAACCTTTTACCCGTTTCTAGATTAGTAGGTAATTCTGAAGATTATGTGGAAGAATGGTGCAGATCTAGTGGGTGTTTTTCTGCTGTGGAAGTGATAATCGCGGCTGGCATATCAGGCAGCGGACACGTCACCGCTGGACACTCGACCAATCGGATTCCAGAGTCGACTTCCGCAAGAAAACAGTAGTAAGAACATGCTGGAATCCTAAACAGCACCTCCATCGGAATGACGAGGCCGTTCACTCTTGGCCGGACCTTCTACTTCAGTGTCGTTACTTTCACCACATTGGGGTACGGCGATATTCGCCCAGCTCCTGGGTTAGGAAGTGCCTTGACTGCCACAGAAGCCGTCCTTGGCGGAATCATGATGGCCCTCACGGTTCTTGTCATCGGTCGCAAGTTCATGCGGTAGGAACGTAGACTGTCACTAGCAACAAAGAAGAGTGTTGGAGTTCAAAACTCGTCCAATAAGGATGCCAGGTATCACCGTATCTCAAACTGTCCCTAAGTTCCTAAGTAGTCCACTAAGGGGTACCAAGATTCTCTGTACTGAGTAGGCACGAGTTTTGAACTCGGTAGTTCGAAACGGCCTGTTGGGACCTTAACGATGCATTAGATGTGCTCTCTACGGCTCAAATCAGGGCGTGTGTCTTTGGAATTCCGAAATCGTTTTCCTCGCAGAACGGATGGTGGTCGCGTCTTAGCGAAGCGCCAACCCGCAAGAAGCGGAGAATTCGGAAATGGGTGATATGTCCCCTGATTTCCAGTTCTAGAAAGGGCTAAAACGTCGTAATTAGGATATGTGTAGCCAAACGCCTCGCGTACCGCGTAAAAGAGGTTCTGACCATCGGCAAAGGTTACAGCTCTCTTGATAGCAGGTTCAGTGATCATCAATAGAGGATAACCCCACCCGGGCCATTTCTGGCAAGTCGAGTGGGGGGCAAATAGTATCAGCAGTGTAGTACGGTTTCGCCTCAAAGTCAAGTAGTTGGTCAAGTAGTTGGTTCCGGCCAGTGTAGGACACTATTTCGCGGGCTTCGGCAACAAGGGCGATCTTATGTTGCATCAAGTATGTGAGTTCGAATCCCTATGCTCCAGAAGCCGTGTCCCAAACACCCTTTCCTGACTGTAGGTTGCTAGAAGGCCCAGGCAGCACTGTAGCATCTCCGCGATTGGGCTAACACCAGAAGTGGACCGACCACTTGGCAGAGGCCAATGGCGCAGGCGCTCAACACGGATCCAAAGCCAGGCTTTGCGAAGACGACCACATCCCAGCCGCGTTCTTCGCCGTCACTGTGACCGAGACGGATCCACCGCTGGCCAGGGACACGTGAAGCGTCGCACTTCCTTCGAGGTCACTGCCTTCCGTCACCGCGAGCACGACGTCGGCACTCGAGACCTCCACCGTGACCTGGCACGGCGTGGCGCATGCTTGGACGGACCAGGATACCCGGATTTCGTGGCTGTAGTTCGGCTCGCATGTCGCCGTAGCCACGGCATCGAAGACAATCGGTGTGGCGGTGCTGGAGGAGATGGGCAGGGTGTAGGTGAAGGCTCCATGACACGACCCGTCGTAGTAGAGATTGATCCCCGTTCCCGACGTCGCCGCCTCGACTGTCGCCTTCGAATAGGCGACGCCGACGCAGTCATCCGGTGGATTGTAGCTGCTGAAGACAAGCTTTGGAGCCAGGCGTAACCACCGATAATCCGCTTCGTAGTACGATTCTTCATCGTTCATTCCGAATGCGATGACTGACGTGGGGAACCCCTCGATGGCCTCGCTATCCGCCCGAAGAAGCTGCATGAACCCTCCCCAGCTCTGCAGGATGTAGACGTAGCGGCCAGACTGGCCCCGCGGCGAGAGGATGTCCATGCAGTGGAAGTCATACCACAAGGCCATGTCCACCTCGAGGGCGAGACGCACCTCCGGCGTCCAATCCTCGGGGGCATCCGGCCTCTCCAGATACCACGAGTAGTAAAAGTCATAAAGGTAGCTGGGTATCGACGGCTTGAAGATGGAGTGTCTCTCGAAGATGAGGAATAGATTGCGGTGTCGCCACGTGCTGAACGCCCCACCGATGTGGTATGCGAAGGCGTCGCCCGGTATGAGAATCCCTTCCGGGGTCTGATCCATAACAAGCCACGGACCACTCCAGCCGCCCGGTCCGGCCCACCCGAACCCCTTGGCCCAGTAGAGGGTGTGCCCCAGAAATTCCGCCTCGGGGTAGGTAATCCGATCGACAAAATCCTCGTCAGAGTACTGGGCCGGCATGTCGCCGGCGTACGTGAGGACGAAACTGAGCGGCGGGACCCAGGCCAAGTCGACTACCCCCGCGTAATCCCAATCAACGCTGGTGGTGCTGTCGGAGTAGGCCTCCTGCCACGTGGCACCCTGGTCCGGGGAACACCACACGTGAATTCGATCGTCCCGGGTCAATACGGCGGCCGCGATGACATACTCTTCAGGAAAAGAGAAGTACGATCGCGCCACATCGAATCTCTGGATCCCGGCGCTGGGCACAGGTCCGAACTGGTATGCGGTTGTCTCCATCGACGGAACCGATAGGTTCCAGAGATTCATGATCCCGAGATCCCTGTTCACGAAGAAAATGTGAAGAAGATCGCCCCGGCCATCCTTCCCGACCACAAGCTGCAGCGTGCTGAGGTCGTGTTTGACGTCCCCGAAAACGAAGAATTCCTTGACGATCTCCCATGTGTGGCCGTGATCCTCCGACCGATAGGCATAGAACGAGACAAGGTCCTCGTTAGGCCAGGTACCCGGTTCCGGGTCCCCAGGGAGCCCCCATGCGATTAGAACCGCGTACATCACGCCGTCCTCGGAGCTGTCGATGTCGAAGGCGCGAATCCATCCGTGGTGAATGACGGTATCGCTGCCCCAGGAGAAGGCGCCGAGAGAGAGCAGGAAGGTTGCCAATACTCCGGCCAAGACAGAAAAGGCTACTCTTCGCATAGTTAACCTCCTTTTGTAGCTCGTTGCGCAACCTTCCAGACTAGCACATCGAGCCTTGGCTGACAAGTCTACCACGCTGCACCGGTGTCCCACCTGAGTTGGGTCAATCGTGCGACAATGGGGTCATGCGACAATGGGGTCAGACCTTCATTTTTCGGATTTGCCATGATAGACTGTGCACACCATGGCGAGACCGTTGCGGTTGGAATACGAAGGCGCTCTCTACCACGTTACCAGTCGTGGCAATGTGCGAGAGAGCATCTTTCTCGACGAGGACGATCGGTCCCGATTCCTCGAGATCCTGGCTGACGTTGTCGAAAGATACGGCTGGATCTGTCATGCGTACTGCCTGATGACGAACCACTACCACCTCCTCATCGAGACGCCTGAAGCTAACTTGTCTCACGGGATGCAGCTCTTAAATGGGGTCTACACACAGTGGTTCAATCGTCGATACCAACGAGTCGGGCATCTTCTTCAAGGTCGCTTCAAGGCGATCCTTGTCGAGAAGGAAAGCCACCTGCTGGAACTGGCCCGCTACGTCGTGCTGAATCCGGTCCGTGCGAAGATGGTGCGGAGCGTGCGTGATTGGCCCTGGAGTAGCTATCGCGCCACAGCGGGCCAGACTGAGGTGCCTAAATTCCTGACGACCAGCTGGGTCCTCTCGCAGTTCGATACGGACCCGGAACGTGCCGTCCGTGCATACTGTCAATTCATTCGACAAGAACGAGGGATCAATGTGTGGAAAGAGTTGAGGGCGGGTGCGTTCCTGGGGACCGATGGATTCGTGGATCAACTGCGGCCCCTACTCAAGGAGAAACCACTCGATCCGGAGTATCGCAAACGTGAACGCTTCGCAGCGCGACCGAGCTTGGAGGAGCTGTTTGCGGATGTCACCGACAAGGCAGTCCGCAACGAGCGGATCTACCAGGCGGTGCGAGTTCATCACTACACGCTCAGGGAAGTGGGAGATTGCGTAGGACTGCTGTACTCCACGATCAGCGTGATCGCGAAACGCGTTCATGAGACGATGAAATCCTAAGAATGAAGGTCTGACCCCAATGTTCCTACTTTCGAACTCTGTGATCGGTCACCCTGACTGCTAGCGGATGCGTAACACGCAATGCCAGGAACCTTGGGCAGAGTAGTTTGCGAACTTATTAGCGATTGAGCAGCTCCCGGTAGCAGTTAGATTCAAAACAGGAAATAACATGGGGATTGCCTCCCTGTGATAAACCCTGCTGCTCTTACCACCCAGCATTTCCCCCAGGCTCGGTTCACCTTAAGATTTTGACACCAGGGATCTTTTGCGCTTGACAGGGAACCCGATATATGGTATAATGAGTTATTGCATGAGTTATGCCCTGAAAAGAGTAAACTTATTGAGAGGTAAGGGCACAAAGCCACGGGACCTAGAATAAGGTTAGCCGGGCTGCCAGCCAGGGAGATAGGGCATGGGAGTTTGTCAGTCTGTAGAGGGGTTTGTAGACGTGTCTCTTGAGCAATCGGGAGGCATATTGCTTTTGGAGAGGAGGTGAGGCTGTCGGTCCATGGCAGTCCAATCATGTAGTGGCATGGACCTGTACAGCAGGGAGTAGGAGTGACGCGAAGGTAAAGAAGGGCGAGACCCCCAGCACCGTGTGACGAGACTGAGGGCCTCTACAAAGGAGCCCCATTGATAGTGAAGCCCCTTCGTACTCTGAGTATAGCGACTCTTGACTCCACCGACAAGCGGGCCGAGGGGCCGCGGTCGACGGTGTCTTACCGACAGTACGCTTCTACACTCTCTATTGACCCCTCAAAAAACGGCTACACGAAAGGAAGTCGTTTCCAATCGATCTGAAGCTATTTCACGATCTGGAAAGGGGGTGAGATAAGCAACAATTGGCAAAAGCGTCGATACGGGCCGGTATCGCAATACGAAAGGAAGACTTTGAAAGGGGGTGAGAAGATACTTTTAAAGGAATCAGCTAGTCCTAGCCTAT
>Ga0307429_1001024_pt1 | contig 14066 bp, 15 predicted proteins | sample SalMarWE160230MG_FD_202151 | JGI IMG/M metagenome (GOLD analysis project Ga0307429, IMG submission 202151) | Salt marsh sediment microbial communities from the Plum Island Ecosystem LTER, Massachusetts, United States - WE1603-230 | ecosystem: Environmental > Aquatic > Marine > Intertidal zone >...
ACCTTGGAGGCCGCCGGCCCCAGGCCCCCACGGCTCTCGAGCTCGAGCTCCTCGGGCACGGCCAGGTCGGAGCGCGTCCGCTCGAGCTCCTCGGCGAGCACCCCCACGGTGCGCTCGAGCTCGGCGATCCGATCCTCGTAGAGCAGGTCGCGGTCCGCGGTCGAGGCGCCCGCGCGCTCGGAGGGCTGCGAGCCGCTCGGCAGCTCGTCCGCCACGGCCGCGGCGGCCAGCGGCAGGGTCAGCAGCAGGCTCAGCCATCGGGGAGCCGTCGCCATCGAGTCCGACCTCCAGGCCGCGCGCGGCGCGGCCGGTCGGGCTCGGGGTTCGGGACCGCTGGCCTCGGGGTTTGCAGGATTCGCCTCATCGGGCTTCGCCCTCGGGAGCCTGGCCGATGCGTCGGACCTGGCCGGGGGGCGGCAGGGGCACCAGCAGCGTGCGCTTGCAGCGTCGGCACTTGAGCTCGAGGCGATCGCCGACCACGCGCGCCAGCAGGCTGCCGCAGGCGCAGCGGCAGTCGGCGGGAGCGGAGCGGGTCGCAGGAGCGGGCAGAAGCGGCGTCGGCTGCGGCACGGCCTTCAATCCTGAAATTGAAAATCACATTCAATTTCGACGGCGCACTGTACAGGCCGCACAGACCCGCTGTCAACAGGGTCCGCCGAGCCGACCCTTTCCGGCGAACCATGCGAGCCTGTTCGCTTTGCGGCCCGGGGTCGGGCCGCAGGCTCAGGAGCTCTCGTGATCCTCGCGGCAGCCCGCGCAGTGGCCGTAGAGCTCGTGGCGATGGCGCAGCACGCGGAAGCCGTAGCGGGCCGCGATCTCGTCCTGCGTCGCCTCGATCATCGCGCACTCGAACTCCACGATCTTGCCGCACTTGAGGCAGACCAGGTGATCGTGATGCTCGTGCTCGATCTCGTAGCGCGCGACACCGTCATCGAAGTGTCGCTCGTTGGCGACCCCTGCATCGCACAGCAGCTTGAGGGTGCGGTAGACGGTCGTGAAGCCGATGTGGGGATACTGCTCGCGGACCGCCTGGTAGATCTCCTCGCTCGTCACGTGGCCCTTGGCGCCGAGGAAGACCTCGAGGATCGCCTCGCGCTGCTTGGTGTGCTTGAGGCCATGCTCCTCGAGGTAGCGGGCGAGCGCGCGGTGTTCGACCTCGTGGCTCATGCGCCGACGGTAATGGACGCCCCCGAGCGCGGCAAACTGAGGGTCCGTCAGATGTCGTCCATGAGCGCCTCGGCGTGCTCCGCGACCTCGTCGTCGGGCCCGTCGGCGAGCATCCGCAGCTGCCTGAGCAGACCCGCCGAGACCTCGAGCTCCGCCCGCGCGCGGGTCTCGCGCAGCGCCTCGAGGCCGGCGCACACGAGCTCGCGATCGCCCGTGTCGAGGAAGCAGGAGATGAGCCGTGCCTCGCGCGGCGGGCCGACCGCGTCGAGGTAGGCACGGCACGCATCGGACAGGCCCGGCGTGCCGCGGGCGTCGAGCATCGCGCGCGCGAGCCGCTTGCCGTCGGCGCCGCCCGGACCGCCGACGAACAGCTGATCGAGCTGCTTCAGGTAGGCCTGGGCCCCGGCTGCCGAGCGCCGCTGCGCGGCGGGATCGCGCGGACGCGCCTCGCCGGGACGCGACTCGCGGCGCATCCGGTCGCGCTCCGCGAAGCTCTTCTTGTCGCGATCGTGGTAGGCGGGCCGCTCGTCGTCGTCGCCCATCAGCGCATCCCCGCGCTCCGCTGCTCGGCCGCCGCCAGGTTCTGCTGCGCCGCGGCGTTGTCGCAGTCGAGCTCGACCGCGCGCCGGAACGCCCTCAGGGCCTCGGCGTCGCGGCCCGCAGCCGCATAGGCGAGCCCCAGGTGGTTTCGCACCTCGGAGGCCTGGGGCACCAGGGTCGCCGCGCGCTCGAGATCGGCGATCGCGCGCGCCGTGTGGCCCCGCTCGAGGGCGAGGCTCCCGCTGCGATACAGCCGGGCCCCCTGGTAGGAGGCGCAGCCGCCCCCGAGCGCCAGCGCCACGAGCGCCGCCATCAGGCTCCGGGCCCTCATCTGCACGGTGTTACCCCACGCCCGGACCCGAGTGCAATCGGATTCCGGTTGCCCGGGCCGCGGCCTCGTGGTATCCGTTGCGGCTGGGCAGGACCACTCGATGAAACATCCCGATCGTTCGGTACAGAGGATCGCGTCCTGACCTGAAGCGTCGGAGCCCGGACCGGAGGCCGACCAGGCCACGGACGCGAACCGCGACCGTGGCCCTTTTCTTGTCCGGAGCTCCCCATGGCGCTGACCACCAGAACCGGAATCCCGTCGACGGCGCAGCCGACCGCTGGAGGCCTGCGCGAGGTCTTCGCTCTCGCCCTGCCGGTGGTCGTGCAGCAGATCTCCGCGACGGCGATGGGCGTCGTGGACTCCGCGATGGTCGGCCGCCTGGGAGCGACGGAGCTCGCCGCGGTCGGCTTCGGCTCGATCTGGATGTGGACCGTGTTCGCGATCGTCTACGGCACGACGAGCGGCGTGCAGACCTTCGTCTCGCAGCGCGACGGCGCCGGGCGCTCGCGCGAGTGCGGAGCCTGGGCCTGGCACGGCGTCTACGCGCTGGCTCCGGCGGCGCTCGCGATCGTTCTGCTGGCGGCGCCGTGGATCGGCACGCTGCTCGCCTGGCTCGGGCCCTCGCCGGCGCTTCAGCAGGCCGCGCTGGGCTACGTGTCGATGCGCCTGCCGGGCGAGGTGGCCTTCGCGCTGCTGATGGTGTTCACGGCGTTCTTCCGCGGCATCGGCGACACGCGCACGCCGATGTACGTGACGATTCTCGCCAACGTGGTGAACGCGATCCTCGACTACGGGCTGATCTTCGGGCGGCTCGGACTGCCGGCCTGGGGCGTCGAGGGTGCGGGCGCCGCCACGGCGGTCGCGAACGGCCTGGGTGCGCTGGCGCTGCTGCTGCTGTTCCGACGCCGCCGCCTCGACGAGCGCTTCGACACGCGACCCGTGTGGCCGAGCCTGCGTGCCACCCGCCGCCTGCTGCGCATCGGCGCGCCGATCGGCGGCCAGTGGTGCGTGGGACTCACCTCCTTCGCCTTCTTCACGACGCTGGTGGCGCGCATGGGCGACGTCTCGATGGCCGCGAGCCAGGCCTTCGTGATGCTGCTCTCGCTGTCGTTCATGCAGGCGCTGGGCCTCTCCACGGCGGCCACGACGCTGGCTGGGCGCTACGTCGGGCGGGGGGACCTGGAGGCCGTTCGGCGCAGCTTTGCCTCCTCGTTGTGGCTCGGTGTCGCACTCGGCGGGGGCGTGGCCGTGCTGTTCGTGGCCGTGCCGGGTCCGCTGCTGCGCATCTTCACCGACGATCCCGGCGTGGTGGCGCTCGGAAGACCGCTGCTGCTGATCGGAGCCTTGTTCCAGCTCTGCGACGCCATCGCCATCATCAGCGAAGGAGCCCTGCGCGGGACCGGCGACACGCGCTGGCCCTTCCTGATCGAGACGGCCTTCGGCTGGGGCGTCTTCGTGCCGCTGGCCTACGGCCTGGGCGTCTCGTTGGGGGGCGGCCTGGCGGGCGCCTGGCTCGGCGGCCTGATCTCGATCGGCCTGATGGCGAGCGTGCTGGTGCGGCGCTTCCGCTCCGGCGCCTGGCAGCGCATGCACATCTGACGCGTCGCTCGGACGCCGGCCTCGCTCAGCTCGGGGCCGGCAGCTCGATGCGCGCGAGGATGGGCAGGTGGTCGGAGGCGCTGCGCGCTGCGTTGCTCCGATGCGCGCCGACCTCGAGCACCTTCACGCCCCGGGAGTAGATGCGGTCGAGCGCCAGCACCGGCCGGGCCGCGGGGAACGAGGCGGGCCACTCCAGGTTGTTGTGCAGCTCGTCGTCCAGGGCTCGCGTGGCCTTGCACTGCCTCCACGCGTTCATGTCGCCCAGCAGCAGCGTCGGCCCGCCCTGCAGACGGGGATGGTCGAGCAGCTGCCGCACCTGGCGGTGACGCGTCCGGTCACCGAGCGCCAGGTGCGTGGCGACGACGTCGAGGACGCCGCCGCTCTCGAAGGGGAACTGCGCCGCCACGGCGAGGCGCCGCTCCATGCGCGAGAAGGAGAGGTCCAGCACCGAGACACCGGCCATCGCCCAGCGCGACAGGATCGCGTTGCCGAGCTCTCCGTGCCGGTGCACGCGCGTCGAGGCGAAGGCCACGTGGAGGCCGAGCGCGTCGGCGATCGCCTCCAGCGGATCCTCGCCCCGGAACGGACGCAGCACTTCCTGGAGCGCGATCACGTCGGCCCGCAGCTCGGAGATCACGAAGCCGGCGCGCGCCGCGTCGGGCGCGCCGCGTCCGTTCAGGCCCGTCCAGCGGTGGACGTTGTAGGTGGCCACCGAGATGCGGCGCCGCATGGCGCCGCTCTCCGACGGGGAGCGCGGGGAACGCACCAGCCCGAGATAGGGCGTGACGGAGCTCGGGGCGCGGTGCGCGCGTCGAACGCGACGCGTCGACTGCCTGCTCGCGCGTCTCCTCACCGCCATCGGCGGGTCACCCCCGAAATCCATCGAAGCCACAGCATAGCCGGCAGACCGACCGCGGGGAGAGCCCCACGGCGCGTCGGCAGGCGCGGGGGCCTCACCCAACACCCCGTCGTCCCTGCGGTTTGGGAACTTGAGCGCAAGCCGTCCGCGCGGCGCGCCGATAGCGCGGGACGCCGGTAGGATCTCGCATGCCCCGACGCAAGCCCAGCCCCTTCGAGAGCCTGATCGCCGCCCCCCGGGTCCGGGAGGCGGCGCGCGCCCTGGTGGAAGCGGTGGCGGCGGAGGCGTCCGAGCGGACGCTCACGCCCCGGCAGTACGAGCAGGCCCTCCGGGAGCTCTCGCGGCGCCGGGGACGACCCCTGCTCTTCCCCCTGCTGCTCGGCAGCCCGGGCTCCGGCGCGCGCGTGCGCCTGGCCGACGGCACCACCAAGCTCGACTTCATCGGGGGCATCGGGGTCTACGGCTTCGGCCACGGCGATCCGGATCTGCTCGAGACGGCCGCGGTCGCGGCGGCCAGCGACACGGTCTTCCAGGGTCACCTGGCGCCGGGTCTCGAGTATCTGCGCCTGACGCAGGCGCTGCTGCGCCACGCCGGGCCGAAGCTCAAGCACGCGTGGCTCTCGGTCTCCGGAGCCATGGCCAACGAGAACGCGCTCAAGATGATCCTGCAGAAGCAGCATCCGGCCGACCGCATCGTGGCCTTCGAGCGCGGATTCGCCGGACGCACGCTCGCCCTCGCCGAGATCACCGACAAGCCCGCGTACCGCCAAGGCCTGCCGCTGCGCGGCGGCGTGCTCTACGTACCCTTCTACGATCCGAAGGATCCCGAATCGACCCGGAGGAGCGTGGCCGCGCTCGACGCCCACCTGCGCCGCTACCCGGGTCGCGTGGCGGGGATGCTCTTCGAGCTGGTGCAGGGCGAGGGCGGCTTCCACACCGCCCCGGCGGCCTTCTTCCGCGCGCTGATGGAGCGCTGCCGCGAGGCCGGGCTGGCGGTCTGGGTGGACGAGGTGCAGACCTTCGGGCGTACCGGCGAGCTGTTCGCCTTCCGGGGCCTCGGCCTCGAGCAGCTCGTCGACGTCGTCACCGCCGGCAAGCTGGTCCAGGGCAGCGCGGTACTCTTCTCGAAGGCCTACAACCCGCGACCGGGGCTCGTGGCGGGCACCTACGCGGGCTCGACGGTGGGCATGGCGGTGGGAGCGCGCATCATCGAGCGGCTCGAGAGCGAGGGCTACCTCGGCAGCCGGGGTCGCGTGGCGCTGCTCGGCCGGCGCTTCGAGCGGCGCCTGGCGGCGCTGCGCAAGCGGCTGCCCCGCGCCGTCGGCGCCCGCTCGGGCATCGGCGCCATGCAGGCCTTCGTGGCCTTCGACGGCTCCGCCGAGCTCACCGCGGCGCTGCTGCGGGCCGCCTTCGACGAGGGGCTGCTGCTCTTCAGCGCCGGCGCGGCGCCGACCAAGCTGCGCGCCCTGCTGCCGGTCAACACCAGCGACGAGGAGCTCGAGAGCGGCTTCGCGATGCTCGAGAAGGCGATGCGGCGCGTCGGCGAGGAGCGGGGGCTCGCGTGCTGATCCTGCGTCCGATCGCCGACGGCGATCTCGACGCCCTGGTCGAGCTGGCGCAGCAGCTCGACTCCGTGAACCTGCCGAGCGACCGCGCCTTCCTGGCCGATCGCATCGCCGCATCGCAACGCTCGTTCGCGGGGCGCCTGGAGGACCGGCGCTTCGGCGTCTACGTCTTCGTCCTGGAGGACACGGCGCGGCGACGCTGCATCGGCACCTCGGCGATCTTCGCGAAGCACGGCAAGCCCGGGCTTCCCTTCTTCTGGCTCGGCGTCAGCACCGAGGAGCGCAGAAGCACGGAGCTCGGCAAGCGCTTCGTCCACAAGAAGCTCCAGCTCCACTCGACCGAGGACGGCCCGACCGAGATCGGCGGCATCATCCTCGACCCCGCCTACCGGCGGCACCCGGAGCGGTGCGGCAAGGCGCTCTCGATCGTGCGCTTCGCCTACATCTCGCTGCACCCGGACTGCTTCGAGCGCGAGGTCATCGCCGAGATGCTGTCGCCCTTCGAGGCGTCGGGGCGCAACCTGCTCTGGGAGGCCTTCGGCGCGCGCTTCACCGGCATCTCCTACCGCGAAGCCGATCATCTCTCGGCGCACAGCAAGCAGTTCATCGCCGACCTGTTTCCGCGCGATCCCGTCTACGCGACGCTCTTCCCGGCGGAGGTCCAGGCGGTGATCGGCAAGCCCAACGAGACCGCCAAGGCGGCGCTGCGCATCCTCGAGAAGGTGGGCTTCCACGAGCTCGACCAGGTCGATCCCTTCGACGGCGGTCCCTACGTAGGCGCCGCGCGCGACGCCATCCGCTCGGTGCGCGAGCGGCGGCGGCTGGTGCTGCCGGGCCTGCCGTACGGCGGCCTGGAGCCGGCCGCGGATACGCTGGCCCTGCTGTCGGCCGAGGGAGCCCTGGGATTCCGCGCCACGGTGGTGCCGCTCGACGTGGAGGGCGGCCCCCTGGTGTCGAAGGAGTGTCGTGATGCGCTGGGCGTCGCTGCGGGCGATCCGGTGCTCGTGACGCCGCTGCCCTAGGTGCCCATGCCCGACGACGACCAGAGCAGGCCGGCTCAGCCGGCGCGCAGCGAGGCGAAGCCGAGCGAAGGCGGGTCCCCGCAAGGCTGGCTCGAGAGCCGCTCTCCCGCCGATCCGGAGGATCTGGTCGGCCGCTTCGAGGTCGCCGACGCCGCCGGCGTGGACGCGGCGGTGGGGCGGGCGCGCCGCGCCTTCCCCGCCTGGCGCGACGCCGGTCCGCGCACCCGCGCCGCCGTGCTGCGCCGCTTCGCCGCGCGGGCGCGGGCGGCCGAGCCGGAGCTCGCGAAGCTGGTCGCGCGCGAGGTGGGCAAGGCGCTCTGGGACGCGCGCAGCGAGGCGCGACTGCTGGCGCCCAAGGTGGAGGTCACGCTCGGGGACGGCCTGCGGCTGCTGGCGCCGCTCGAGGCGGGCAGCGGCGCGCGGGCCGAGCACCACCCGCGCGGCGTGCTCGCCGTGCTCGGACCCTTCAACTTCCCGCTGCACCTGCCGAACGGGCACCTGGTGCCGGCGCTCGCCACGGGCAACACCGCGGTCTTCAAGCCGAGCGAGCTGGCGCCGGCGGCGGGCGCGCGGCTGGTCGCGCTGCTGCGCGAGGCCGGCGCGCCGGAGGGCGTGGTCGAGATCGTCCAGGGCGGTCGCGAGACGGGGCAGGCGCTCGCCGTACACCCTGACGTCGACGGCGTGCTCTTCACCGGCTCCTACCCGACGGGGCGCGCGCTGAAGGCCGCCACGCTCGACCAGCCCGGCAAGCTGCTCGCGCTCGAGATGGGGGGCCGCAACGCCATCCTGGTGCTCGAGGACGCGGACCTCGATCTCGCGGTGTCCGAGACGGCGCTCTCGATCTGCGCCACCACGGGGCAGCGCTGCTCCTGCGCGAGCCGCCTGTTCGTGGCGCGGGCGCTGCTCGACCCGCTGGCCGAGAAGCTGGCGGCCGTGCTGCGCGGCGTGCGGATCGGGCCGCCGCTCGCAGAGGACGTGTTCATGGGGCCGCTGGTCTCGAAGGCCGCCCACGCCAAGCTCGCGCGCTACCGGGAGCTGGCCGCCGAGGCCGGCGGCGAGCGCGTGCTGCAGGTCGAGCCGGACCTGCCGCCGCCGTACGTCGGCCCGGGCCTGGTGCGCTTCGCCACGACCGAGCAGCGTCATCCCGTCCAGCGCGACGAGCTCTTCGGACCGGAGGCGGCGCTGTATGCGATCGACGATCTCGAAGAGGGAATCGCGGCGGTGAACGACTCCGACTACGGCCTGGTGGCGTCGGTCTTCACGCGCCGCCGCGCGCACTACGAGCACTGCATCGGGCGCATCCGCACCGGCTGCCTCAACTGGAACCGTGGCACGGTCGGCGCCTCCGGACGCCTGCCCTTCGGAGGCCGGGGCAAGAGCGGCAACGACCGACCGGCGGGCGTGACCGCGACGCTCTACTGCACCGTGCCCCAGGCGCGCCTCGAGAGCGAGGCGGGCTTCGACCCCGCGACGCTGCCGCCCGGCATGCCCAAGCCTTGAGCTCCTCCCCCGCCGGCGAGCGACTCGTCTTGATGGGCGACCCGACGCACTTCAGCGTCCGGGGCGGCGCCAATCCGCACACGCGCACGCGCTGGGGAACCCGGCGGCGCGTCGACCGCGCTCTCGCCATCCGCCAGTGGCAGCGCCTCAAGGCCACCCTCGAAGACCACGGCGTGCGGGTGCTGGTGGTGGCGGCGGACGCGGCCCAGCCCGGGCTCGTGTATCCGGCGAACGCGGGCTTCCTGACCGACGTCGACGCGCCGCGGCCCCACGGCGAGAAGACCTTCTACCTCTCGAACCTGCTGCCGTCCCGGGCCGGCGAGAAGCCCCACTACCGCCGCGTGCTCGCGGCGGCGGGCTTCCGCCTGGACGGGTTCGACGAGCGCTACCGCTTCGAGGGGGAAGCGGACTTCTTTCCGGTGGGCGACGCGTATCTCTTCACCTGCGGCCGGCTCGAGCGCCAGCGCTTCGTGCCGGCGCTGCGCATGCCTCCCTGGCGGCGCGTCTACGGCTTCCGCAGCGACGCGCGTCTCCAGCCCGAGCTCGAGCGCATCGTCGCTCCGAAGCCGGTGCAGCGCCTGGAGCTGGTCCTCGAGGCGCACTACCACGGCGACACCGCGCTCTGTGCCTTCGGCCCGCGGCGCGAGCACCTGCTCGCCTACCGGGCAGCGCTGGCTCCCGGCGACTGGCCGCGGCTGGTCGCGCGCTTCGGCGACGCGCTGCTCGAGCTCGAGGAGGCGGACGCTCGCCGCTACGCGGCCAACGCCTTCCGGCTCGCGCACGCCGGCGGATCCTTCCTCTTGCTTCCCGCCGGCGTCTCCGAGCGCCTCTGCGACCGCATCCGCGAGCGCGGCACCACGCCCATCGCCGTCGACGTCTCCGAGTTCCTCAAGAAGGGCGGCGGCTCGGTCAAGTGCATGATCGGGGATCTGGGGATAATCCCTTAGCTTTCGAGGGGTTGCGACGGCGACAAGCGGGTGCGGAAGTCGCTCGGAACCACCAGCGCGGCGACGCCCGTCGTCTCCGGCCTCATGTGGATTCTCGCGCACTTCTTCATGCAGACGCGTTCGCGTAGACGGTGTACGTCCCGGTCGAGCACGAGCTGCGGGCCGCCGAGTTCGCTCGCCTCGAGGCCAAGGGCCTGCCGGTCGTCGAGCTCGAGCCCATGCGGGGCCGACGCACACCTCGGGCCCGAGCGCATGGCGGCTCTCCAGGCGCTCGCGGGACGGCGCTTCGACCGGCGCTGGAAGCTCGAGGACGCTCTCCTGCAGCAGGGCCCGGCCTGGCAGCCGCGCGAGGCGCTGCCGATCCACCAGCTCTACAACAGGGAGCGCGCCGCGCAGCTCGCCTACGTGTTCGAGAGCTTCGCGGTGAAGCCGCAAGACGAGGACGAGGCGGAGGAGTAGCTTCGCACGCTTGAACCCTCAATCCGGCCGGTCGGCGCGCGGGCCGAACTCGCGGCGGTTCTGCTCGCGGATCGCCGCCACGATGACGGGGAAGTCGTCCTGCGTCACGGACGGCCCGAGTGCATCGAAGGGGGGCTGACTCGCGATCGCCGGATCCACGCGCAGCTCGAGCGTTGCCAGGGTTCGCAGGCGCGTGGCTTCGAAGCTGGAAGGAATGGTCAGGGAGAGCGGGGTCGGCAGAGCACCGCACTCGCGCAGCAGGGCCGCCTCCAGTGCCTCGGAGGCCAGCGCCTCCGGGACGAGCCAGGGGGTGACAGTCTCGCCGATCGAGAGGTTGCGGCGCAGCACGACACCGGGATCGGGGAGTCGCGCAGCGGCGCTCCACCAGGCTCCCTCCAGGCTTCGCATGGCCTCGATGGCCGTCTCCTTGGAAGCCGGTCCCAGGAAGCCGACGACCGCTAGGAGCCACGCGTCCACGCTCCGGTCGTAGAGGGCCTCCGAGCGGGCCGCGCGTTCGAAGGCGGCGGCAACCGCGATCTTCGTCCCGAGGACGTTCGAATAGAGGTCCTCTGGAGAGAAGGCGGAGAGCTTCTCCGGATAGCCGGGAACCGCGGACCAACCGTACCAGGTGGCGATCTCGTGCCAGATCGAGAGCTGGAACGCGAGCCACTGCGCGATCGCCATCGTGAGCGACACCGGGTCGTGCCCGCGCAGGAATTCTGGGTCCATCCTCTCGAGCACAACGCGGCGCTTCCCCGCCTCGTTCGGCAGCTCGATCGTCGTGCCGGACGCAAGCTGCTCGAAGAGCCTGGAGCCGAAGTAGATCGTCCAGTCGGCGTAGTCGCGCACGTGGGCCGTATCGATGAACCCGCCGCGGCACGTGAAGACCAGACCGTTGTGTTCCTCGTCCACGAGGTGGCCCTCGCTCCCGACCGTGAACACGCCGCTGTCGTAGTGATGGGGTCCGATTTCGTCGATGGTCTTGAGATTCTCCAGGTGGTAACCGAGGATCGGCAGGAAGGCGACCCGGGCCCGGAGGTTGTAGCCGAAGGCGCAGCAGGGCCGCAGGTGCTCGCGCACGGGGATGTCCGGAATGCCGGTGGGTCGCAGTCGGTGGGAGAGGGAGGTGGTCGAGACCTCGCTGAGCAGGATCTTCGCGTCCCGCCGGGTCGGCTCCTCCGGCGCGAGCCAGCGGACCGCAACGCCGCAGCCGGGGATGGCGAGGACGGACGCTGCCGCAACGGCCGCCACCCAATGCCGGGTCATCTCGACGGCTCGGCAGTCGACGCGCCGGCAGCGTCCCGCCGGCTTGCCGGGCCGTCTCGGGGATCCCCGTCGTAGGGAAAGTTCCAGCCGAAGCCCCAGCGCGAGGGCAGGGGGATCCAGGAGGCACCCCCCGCGCGGACGCCCAGGTACATCAGGTGGGCGAGACAGGGATGTCCCAGGTCGGCGACGCATTGCTCCAGCAGTCGGTCCGCCTGTCTTCGCCCTTCCGCAGTACCCCCGCACCAGTACACCGCGTCGTGCTCCACGCAGCACTCGACCCACCCGTCGTTGGCGAAGGCCGAACAGCCGTCGGTCACGAAGTTCCGTGGCGGGAGCTGACTCGTACGCTCGAGGCAGGAGGAGCGCGCGCGATCCGCAAGTTCCTGGGCCGCATGGGCGTCGTCCCGGTAGGGCGCCACCGTGTGGGCGGTGTGCGCGCAGCCCCAGAGCGCGACTCCGATCAGGATGGGGAGCGAGCCGCGGCCGCCACAGGTCGACTTGCGCCAGTCCGCCCGGGCGTGCGCAGCGGCGTCGCCAGGGAACGGGCGATCTCCAACGAATCCGATGGAGGCCGGCCCTCCGTGGCCCGGAGCCTGCGGCGCACGGGGCGGTCTCGAAGCGGGCGCTCGCTCCACGATCGAGGAAATCAGCCCCATCCTTACAGGTTCGAATCCTCTCTTACAGGTTCGAATCCTCTCACGCCGACCATCGCAGTGATGGCAAACGCAGGAACGCTACTCTCCATCTGATATCTCGTCCATCGGCGAAGCCAGGCGGCTGGTGATCTTCGCGTTGTCGCCCCCCCGAGATGAAGCACGAGGCCTTCCTCGACTACGACTACAGATGGTGGAATGCGTCTCCGCCCTGCGCGCCGATCCGCGGCTCGAGCCAGACCTGAACGCGTTGTCAGACATGCGGGAGATCGAGGTGGGCTTCACCACGGCGGGGATCTCCCGCATGATCGACGTCATGCAGAGGACAGCCGATAGGCGCCGCACCGCAAAGGCCGCGATCGTCGTGAGCAGCGACGTCGCGTTCGGAATGGCACGGATGGTCGAACTCCGGTCATACGAGCGGGTTCGGGGATCAGCCGCGCCTTGTCAGGCCGCGCCGGTGGCGTCTTCGAGCCCCGCCTGCAGCTGTGATTCGTGCTCCAATATCCACGCGCAACAATCGCATGCCCAACGCTCGGCCCCCAGCTCGAGGGAAGTGGGCTGCTTCGATGCCCGACAGTGTTCGGCGAGCCAGGCTTGGGCTTCTCGGATGGCCAGCAGGGGGTCCGCGGGGGCAAGAGGACCGTAGGAATCGAGGAAGCACGCCAGCCTCTGTCCAAGTTCGAAGGGCTCTCTCTCGGGGTTCCCAATGTCGAGCCAAGCCCACGCGGCGTATCCAACGTCGAGGCGGCGAGGTCCCTGATGGCAGGCATCAAAATCGATGATGGATACCGGGAGGCCCGACTGGAACACGAAGTTGCACGGGCTGAGGTCGCCGTGGCAGACGACTTCGTGGGCACCGCTGATGGGACTGAACGCCGTCGCCTCGTGAAACGCTGCGATGAGCTGGGCGGCCGCTCGAAGCTGGGACAACGCAAACGTCCCCAAGTCCGTTGGAACCCAGCCTTCCGCATACGTCAGGATCTCTCGGCCCTGACAGTCGATCCCGAGCAGGCGCGGAGCATGTGAGAAACCGACTGCCTCGAGATGGCGAAGGAGCTGATGCCTAAGGGAGGAATTGGATCCGAGCGGCCGCCGCACGGTGTCGCCCACCCGAACGACGCCGCGCGTCGCGCGGCCACCAAGGAGCGGGATCTCGTCTTCCATCGGCGCCGCCTAACGGATCGGGGGCAGCCTAATTCGACTGACCGAACTCGTTGATCTCGAGGGAGAAGCCGAAGCCGTCCGTGATCGCAAGGCGACCTCCGGCAGTACGGTACTGGAGCGAGTTCAGATCCACTTCTTGAGGAATCACGTTGATGATGTGGGCGGCATCGGAGAGCGAGAACAGTCGCGTGCGAGCCTGGGGATGCTTGACATACGAGTTTGTTCCAGAGTCGAACACGAACGAATAGCCCTGGGCCCTGAAGATGGGACCGGAGACGGCGGAGATCTCGCACACGAAGTGTGGATGAGCGTCGTCCGCGAAGAGCCTTCGAGTCATGATGTGAAGCTTGTCGCCGACAGCAAGGACAGAGTTGGCCATCCGTTCCTCCACGCCGCGGGCGCTGACCACCAGCGCCACAGCACCCGAGCCCCGACACCAGAACGGTACCAGCTCCGATTGGACGCGGCCCGCGGCGTCAGACTGCAGCGCCTGGTTAGACCGCGGCCCGCGCAATGGATCCCATGGACCGGTCGTGGGCACGCCCCAGCAACAGCTGCGCGGCTAGCGAACCTAGAAGCGCCAGAAACATGTCCCACTGAGTGTCCCAGACGTCGCCCTGGGTCCCCAGAAACGATTCCGCCGAATCACCACCGATGAGCGCCGCCCACCACTCGATCAGCTCGTAGAACGCACTGAAAGCAAGACAAACGCACACCACGAGGAAGAACAGCCACTTTCCGGGCCGAAGAGGCGACAACCTCAGCAAGAGCTCCCGTGCGAGAATCGCCGGGATGAACCCCTGTGCTAGATGACCGACGCGGTCGTAGTGGTTCCGCGAGAGATCCAGCAGATCCTGCACCCAGAACCCAATGGGCACTCTCGCATAGGTATAGTGGCCGCCCACGATCAATATGACTGCGTGGAGGAACAGCAGGCGATAGAGAAGCGGCGATAGACGAAACACCGAGAAGGTCGCGACGAGCACGGGTG
>Ga0307429_1001025_pt1 | contig 14059 bp, 15 predicted proteins | sample SalMarWE160230MG_FD_202151 | JGI IMG/M metagenome (GOLD analysis project Ga0307429, IMG submission 202151) | Salt marsh sediment microbial communities from the Plum Island Ecosystem LTER, Massachusetts, United States - WE1603-230 | ecosystem: Environmental > Aquatic > Marine > Intertidal zone >...
CGGAGCCCACCGCGATCCTCCTTGCTTGCGCGCGCGCAGCGGCGGCGCGCGCCGACGGAGCAGCATAACCTAGCCCGACGCAGGGGGAGACGTTGTCGTCGACACCTCGGAGCCTCAGCCAACGCGTCCAGGGCCTCGGGCTGTCGGTGGGCTTCGATCTCGTGGGGGTGGCCTCCGCCGAGCCCGGCCCCGACACGGAGTTCCTGCGCGAGTGGCTGGCACGCGGCTACGCCGGCGAGATGCACTATCTCGAGCGGCGCGTGGAGGAACGCGTGGACCCGCGGTGCGTGCTCGAGGGCGTTGCGAGCGTGGTGGCGCTGGCGCTCGTCTACGATCCGGGCGGACGCCCCGAGCCCGGACCCGGGACGCTGCAGGTGGCGCGCTACGCGGGCGGGAGCGACTACCACGACGTGCTGCTCGAGCGCCTGCGCGCCTTCGAGGCAGGGCTTCCGGCGCTCTGCGGCGGCCCGGTTCGCACGCGTGGCTACGTCGATACGGGTCCGGTGCTCGAGCGCGTGTTCGCGGCCCGGGCCGGGCTCGGCTGGGTCGGCAAGAACACCTGCCTGATCCATCCCCGCCTCGGCTCCTACCTCTTTCTCGGCGTGGTGCTGACGGATCTGGCGCTCGAGCCGCAACCCCGCGAGACGGATCACTGCGGCAGCTGTCGCGCCTGTCTGGACGCCTGCCCCACGCAGGCCTTTCCGGAGCCCTACGTGCTCGACGCCACCCGCTGCATCTCGTACACGACGATCGAGGCCCGCGGCGCGGTTCCGGAGGCGCTGCGCGAGGGCCAGCGCGACTGGGGCTTCGGCTGCGACATCTGTCAGGAGGTGTGTCCCTGGAACACGCGGGAGCGCCGCCAGCTGCCGGCCGATGTCGCAGGCCTGCGCGCGCGTCTGGCGCCGCGACCCGAGTGGCTGGCGCCCTCGCTGGCGTGGGTGCTGAATCTGTCGGAGCCCGAATGGCGGCGGGCGACCCGCGGCACGGCGTTGCGGCGGGCGCGCTATCGCGGACTGCTGCGCAACGCACTGGTGGTCGCCGGGAACTCCGGCGCGACGGCCCTGGTGCCGTTGCTGCGCCGACACGCGGAGGGAACGGATCCCTTGCTGGCCGAGCACGCGCGCTGGGCGCTGGCGCGCCTGAGCGCCGAGCGCTGAGCGAGCGCGAGGTCCGGCGGCGGGCTCCCGCCGAACGGGCCCGCGCAGCGGGCGCGCAGCGAGGCGCGCGAAGCCCCTTCAGCCTGGCTTGAGGGCGGCCAGGCGGGCCAGCGCGGCGGGTGCTGGCGTCGCCTCGAGCCCCTCCCAGGTGTCCAGCACCCGGAGCTCCGGGAAGCTCTGCATCAGCTCGCCTTCGCGAAGCAGAAACGCAGGATTTGCAGGGCCATGGCCCAGCTGTCTCTGGTGGATCGTGAAGGTCTCGTAGAGCAGCAGCCCGCCCGGTGCGAGCGCCCGGACGATCGCCGGCGCGAGCGGACGATACAGGAAGCGGAACACGAGGATTGCGCCGCAACTGCCTGCCCGGATGGGGATTCCATACGGTGCCTCGAGGTCCGCACGCAGCCCGTCGAAAGGCAGCCGGCGGGCGCGGGCCGCGGCGGCCAGCTCCGCGAGGCGCGCGGCGTCGCGGTCCACGCCCACCACCCGCGCACCCCAGGCGGCCACGAGCAGGGCGTGGCGGCCACGCCCGCAGGCCAGGTCGAGCACGGGACCGCGGCGCGCGGCCGCGAGCAGGCGCGCGCGGTTCGCCAGCAGGAAGCCCGAGGGCGGATTCAAGCGCTCCGCGCCCGCGTCGCGATCACGGATGCCACCCGGCCCGGGAAGTCCGAGACCAGGGCGTCCACTCCGAGATCGAGCAGACGCGTCATCTCCGCCGGCTCGTTGACGGTCCAGACGTGGACCTGGAGGCCATGGCGATGCGCGTGCGCGACGAACTCGGCCGTTACCAGGGGACGCTCCTGGAAGCGGGCCGGGACCTGCAGGGCCATCGCACCGGGAGGCGGTGGCTTGCCGTCCAGGGCCGCGCGCACGAAGGCCAGCACGTCGGCCGCCGAGGCGCCGCGCGCTGCGCCGATGCCCTCGGCATCCAGGTGGCGGTGGATGCGCTGCATCAGGGCGGCTTGCTCCGCCGTGAGCAGCACGCGGGCCTCCGCCTGCGCCTCGCGGACCAGCTGCGCCGTGCGCTCGACGATGCCTGGCAGGTCCTCCTTGAGCTCCAGGTTGAAGCGGGCCTCGGCGAAGCGCTCCAGGGCCTCGGCGAGCGTCGGGATGCGCAGCCCACGCCCGCGGTAGGGGTGCGCGCCGTCCCGCTCGAAGCGGTAGCCGAAGTCGAGCTGGCGCAGCTCGGCCAGGCTCCGCTCGGCGACGCGACCGGAGCCGTCGCTGACGCGCTCCAGCGTGTCGTCGTGGATCAGCACGGGGACGCCGTCCCGAGTCAGGTGGACGTCGCTCTCGAGGATCACCGCGCCGGCGGCCAGGCCCGCCTCGAAGGAGGCCAGCGTGTTCTCGGGCACCTCGCCGGCGCAGCCGCGGTGGCCGATCGAGAGGGGCGGTCGGAGCGCGAGGAAGGGGTGGGACACGCGCATAGGGTATCATCCGCCGCTCGATGACCGTCTTGACGCGCGACGCGATCCTCGCCGAGCTCGACGCGGGACGCTTGGTGATCGCGCCGTTCCAGGCCGATCAGCTGGGCGCCGCCTCGATCGATCTCACGCTGGGCGACGAGATCCGCGTGATCGCGGATGGGCCGGAACCCATCGAGGTCGTGGAGCAGGCGGACTACCGCGATCACACACAGGTGCGGCGCCTGGACGAGCCCTACGTGCTGACGCCCGGCTGCACGATCCACGGGATCACGCGCGAGCGCATCACGCTGCCGCGCGACCTGTGCGGCTTCCTGGAGGGCCGCAGCCGCTTCGCGCGCCTCGGGCTGATGATCCACGTGACCTCCGCCTTCGTGCAGCCCGGCGTCTCGAACCGGCAGGTGCTCGAGATGAGCAACGTCTCCAACCGGCCGCTGCGCATCCACGCCGGTGTGCGGCTCTGCCAGCTCGTCCTGATGCGCACCGCGGGCGAAGCGGCCTACGCCGGGCGCTTCGCGGCCCAGCAGGAGCTCTAGCGGTGCGTGCCGTGGTGCAGCGGGTGCGCTCGGCCCGCGTCACGGTGGCTGGCGAGGAAGTGGGACGCATGGGCGAGGGGCTGCTCGCCCTGGTGGGCGTGGGCCGCGAGGATACGGCTGCCGAGGCCGAGGTGCTGGCCGGCAAGCTGGTTCACCTGCGCGTGTTCGACGACGAGCAGCAGCGCATGAACCGCTCGCTGCTCGAGGCCGGGGGCACGCTGGGCGTGGTCTCCCAGTTCACGCTGCTCGGTGACGCGCGGCAGGGGCGTCGACCCTCCTACGCGCGCGCGGCGCCCGCCGAGCAGGCCGAGCCGCTGGTCGAGACGCTGATCGCGCGGGCGCGCAGCCTGGGCGTGGGGGTCGTGAGCGGGCGCTTCCGGGCGCGCATGGACGTCGAGCTGGTGAATGTGGGCCCGGTCACCATTCTGCTCGACACACGGGGCGCGTTCTAGGCGGGCGGTTGACGGCGGCTGGTCGCGGGGCATCCTAGCGGCCGAGACGGGTGGGAGGTGGAACCGTGACGAGTCTACGCAAGACGAGCGCGCTGCTCGCGTGCATCCTGGCCTTCGGTCTCGCGCCGGGCACGGCCCGAGCCGAGGAGAGCGCCGCCTACGAAGCGGGCTTCGGGGCGCTGTCCGCGTTCTGCAGCCTGATCTATGCGCCGGTGAAGGTGGTCTACGCGCTGGGAGGCGTGATCGTGGGCGGTTTCGCCTGGGCGCTGTCCGCCGGCGACAACGACGTGGCGAGCGCGGTCATCACGCCGGCGGTGCGGGGCGACTACGTGATCACGCCCGACATGCTGCGGGGGGAGAAGCCGATCGAATTCATCGGCCGCAACCCCGACGACGTGCGCGGCGACGCCGAGTACCTCTGAGCCGGGCCCCCAAGGGGGCGCTGGCACGGCGCGCGGTGGACGCGCATCCTAGAAACGCGCGCCATGCTCGAACTCGGCTCCCATGCCTACCTCGCCTTCGCCGCGGGTCTGCTGTCGGTGCTCTCGCCCTGCGTGCTGCCGCTGATGCCGGCCTACCTCTCCCTGATCTCGGGGATCACCGTCGAGGAGATGCGGGAGTCCCACGGCGAGTCCCACCTGCGTCGCCGCGTGATGCGCGCCTGCGTCGGCTTCGTGTCGGGCTTCTCGCTGGTCTTCATCCTGCTCGGGGTCGGGGCGGTCTCGATCGGCCGCGCGGTTCGCACCTGGGACCTCGAAGTCTGGGGCCTCCGGATCGGTTTCGTCGAGGTGATGGGCGCGATCGTCATCCTGTTCGGACTCCACATGGCCGGCTTCACGCCGATTCGCGCCCTCTACCGGGACACGCGCTTCCACGTCAACGTCAAGCGTCGCGGCTTCGCCAGCTCCTTCGTGGTGGGGAGCGCCTTCGCGCTCGGCTGGTCGCCCTGCATCGGGCCGATCCTGGCCGGGATCCTGGGCCTGGCGGCGGTGCGGGAGTCCGCGATGCAGGGCGCGGTGCTGCTGACCATCTACTCGGCAGGTCTGGCGGTGCCCTTCCTGCTGGCGGGCTGGAGCATCGAGTACTTCTTCGGGACGTTCTCGCGTCTCAAGCGCTACTTCCGGCTGCTCGAGGTGGCATCCGGCATGATCCTGGTGGGAGTGGGGGTGTTGCTCGTGACGAACCAGTTCTCGCGGCTCAACAGCCAGTTCGGCTTCATGAACGACTGGATCTCCGCGGCCGAGCGATGGCTCCAGTGAGGCGGAGGCTGCTGGGCCTGGCGTGTGTCCTGCTGCTGGGCCTGCCCGGCTGCGGGAGCGGCGAGCGGAACGGCGGAGCGCGCGGAGCGGAGGCCGGCGGCGACCTGGCGCCCGAGTTCACGCTGCCCGACCTCGCGGGCCGACCGGTGAGCCTGTCGGACTATCGGGGCCGGACGGTCGTTCTCGACTTCTGGGCCACCTGGTGCCCACCCTGCGTGTTCCAGGTTCCCGAGCTGAACCGCCTCTCGAAGGCGCACGAGGAGCGGGGTGACCTGGTGGTGATCGGCGTCTCGGTGGATGCCGGGGGTCTCGAGGCCGTGAAGCCCTGGGTGGAGGAGCAGGGTGTCACCTACACGGTGGTGCTGGGAGACGAGCAGCTCGCCTACGACTTCGGAGCGCTCGGCTTCCCCACGATGGCGATCGTGCGGCCCGACGGTCGGCTCGACTCGCTCCACGTGGGGCTGATGGACTACGACACGCTGGAGCAGCTCGTCTCGGGCCTGGGGGAGGATCGCTCGAGCTAGCGCTCAAGCACCCCGTGCGTCGGGTCGAAGTCCCCCTCCGGAGGCAGGGGCGCTTGCGGCGCAAGGGAGACACGGCCTTCGAGGTCCGCAGTGCCTACGGGCGCAGCCTCGAGCCCGGCGAGACCGTCTTCGACGAGGGGGAGCCGGGCGATCACCTCTACGTGATCCAGTCCGGCGAGGTGGAGCTCACCCGCGAGGTGTCCGGCGGCCAGCGCGTGGTGGCGCACCTGGGTGCCGGGGACTTCTTCGGCGAGCTCTCGGTGGTGCTGGGACAGCCGCGCACCACGCGTGCCGTGGCCGTGAAGCAGACCCGCGTGCTCGAGCTGGACGCCGAGACGCTGGAGGCGATGTGCATGGCCCAGCCCGAGATCGCGATCCGCATGATCCGCATCCTGGTCTCCCGACTGATCGAGGCCGAGCGGCGCCTGTCGATGCTGGGCGTGGACGACCTGCTGCGTCCGGTGGTGCGCGCCATCGTGCGCGGCGCCGAGCCTTCTCAGGCCGGAGGCGGCTTCCGCGTGGCGACGAACCTGCGTCGGCTCGCCGAGCAGGCCGGTCTGTCGATGCTCGAGGCACACCGCGCGCTGCACCGGCTGCTCGAGCGCGAGCTGCTCCAGCTCGTCGACGACGCTCTCGTGGTGCCCGATCCCGAGAAGCTCTCCGCCTGTCTCGACGGCGCGGACTGACTCCGCTTTCCTGCCCAGCGGCCGCGGATTCTGATAGCGTGAGTCGCGGGGGAGGCTTGCTTGCGTCGTCTCGTGGGCTTGTGGATCGCGCTCTGCCTGGGCGCGGCCGCGCCGGGCGCTGCGGACGAGGGGGGGGGCGCGCCCGGTTCCCGCCTGTTCGAGCCCGGCGTGCCGGTGCAGATCAGCGCGGACTCACTCGAGTACGAGGCCGGGCGCGATCTCTACGTGGCGCGGGGCCACGTCGTGATCCGCCAGGAGCAGCGCCAGCTCAGCGCCGATTGGATGACGTTCAGCCGGGTGACGCGCCGCGGTGTGGCGAGCGGCGACGTCGTCTTCACGGATGGGACGGACACGGTCCACACACGCTTCGTCGAATTCGACGTCGACACGCTGGAAGGCGTGATGTTCGACGCCTCGTTCGAGGGCGATCGCAACCGCTTCGAGCTGCGGGGTGAGGAGATCGCCAAGACGGGCGAGCAGACCTACCGCTTCAGGAACGGCGAGTTCACCACCTGCCGCTGCCCCGATCCCGAGGCGCGAGAGCCCTGGCAGGTGAAGGCCGAGCAAGCCGACCTCGAGATCGAGGGCTACGGCACGGTGCGCAACACCACCTTCGAGGTGCTGGGGGTTCCCATCCTCTGGCTGCCCTGGATGATCTACCCGCTCAAGACCGAGCGGCAGTCCGGTCTGCTGTTTCCGGATCTGGCGGTAAGCGGGCGCAACGGCTGGGAGGTCGGGCTGCCGATCTTCTGGGCGGTGGCCGACCCCGTGAACCTGATCTTCACGCCCCGTTACCTCGGCAAGCGCGGTCCCAAGGGGGACCTGGGCGTCGAGTACGTGGTGGGCGAGCACTCCGGCGGCGACGCGCTCGGGGCCTACATCTACGACCGGGACGTCGCGCCCTTCAGCCTGCGCACCCCCTTCGGTCGGCACCGCTGGGCCACGCTCGGCAGCCACGACTTCTCGCTGCCCGCCGGCTGGCGCTTCCAGACGCGCTACGCGTTCGCGGCCGACAACTCCTATCCGAACGACTTCGACGATCTGGCGCGCTATCGCCAGGACCGGTTCCTGGACTCGCGCGCCTTCGCCACCCGTCCCTGGGGGCCGAGTGACGCCTTCGGCTTCGTGGCGGGCGCCGACCACGCCGACGACCTGCAGAATCCGGACGACACGGACCGGGACGACTTCGTCCTCGACCGCCTGCCGGAGGCCCGCGTGCACGCGCTTCCGCAGGGGCTGCCCTTCGCCCGCTGGCTCGTGCCGGCGCTCGACGTGCGCTACGCCTGGTACCAGCAGCAGGAGCTGCCTCAACGCGCCTACGACGACGCCCTGCTGCAGACCGCCGACTTCCCCTTCCTCGATACCGGCGTCGACGGTCTGCCCACCAGCGCCGACGGCCTGGGGGTGGAGCAGGGCCGCGACGGACAGGGCCAGGCGACCAACCCCGATCCGAACTTCGACAACGCGGCCACGACGCCCGGCGGCACGGAGGGCGACAGCGTCTTCCAGGAAGGCGAGCTGCTGGCGGACAGCGGTCAGCGCGTGCTGCTGACGCCGCGGCTCGGCGTGCCGTTCCGGCTGTTCGACGCGCTCGAGTTCTATCCGGAGGTGGGCTGGCACGAGACCCTCTACGAGAGCGACGCCAAGGGCTTCGAGCGGCGCGGGCTGCTCACCGGCCGGATGGAGGTGCGGACGCGCTTCGTGCGCCGCTTCGGCGAGACCGTACACCTGCTGGAGCCACAGCTGAGCTGGGCCTACGTGCAGGACGTCTCGCAGTTCGGAAACCCGGTGTACGTGCCGGCCACCGCGGTACCGCAGCAGCGGCTGCGCGAGCTCGACCTCGAGAACCTCACCCGCGACTGGGCCGACCGGATCGGGGATCAGAATCTCGTGAAGGTGGGCCTCGGGAACCGCTTCTACGCACCCGGTCCGCGCGGGGCCGCGCGCGTCATCGCCGACTTCGTGCTCTCCGCCGTCTACGACATCGACGGCACGGAGTTCGGCAACCTCTACCTGGACGGACGCAGCTACCCGTTCCGGAACAGCTCGCTGCGCTTCAGCCTGGGCTTCGATCCCGTGCGGGCGAGGCTGTCGGAAGCGCTGCTCTCCTCCGGCTGGCGCGACGCTCGCGGCGACCGCTTCACGCTCGGATACCGCTTCATCCGCAACGTGCCGAACGTCTTCGAGGCATTCCCGCGTCAGAACGAGCGCTTCAACGACTTCCGGTCGGAGTTCGATCAGGTGAACCAGCTGGACGGGGGGCTGCGGGTGGCCATCACCCGCCAGTGGGGCATCACCTACCGGGGAGCCTACTCCTTCGAGCGCCAGATCTTCCTCGGGAACCAGGGAGGAGTCGAGTACATCTCGAAGTGCGGCTGCTGGGCGGTCCGCGTCCAGGTCAGCGAAAGCCGCTCGCGGGGGGCGCAGGTCAGCTTCGAGTACACGCTGCTGGGTCTGGGCGACGACACCACGGCGCCCTTCGAGGCGGGCGGGCGCCGGGGCCCCCTGGGCTTTCTTGACGGCCCCTGACGCGTTTGATAACAACCTGAAAAGGCTGCCCTTTTTCCACCCCGGGCGCCTCGTCCGAAAGGCCCAGGTGCTGCTCCCCTGCCAGGAAGCGTTCGAGGAGCTCGCGAAGCGCGGGAACCTCGTCCCCGTGGTGCGGGAGATCCTGGCGGACCTCGACACGCCGCTCTCGTTGTTCCGTCGCCTCGACGACGGCCGCACCAGCTTCCTGTTCGAGTCGGTGGAGGGCGGGGAGCGCTGGGCCCGCTACAGCATCATCGGCAGCGGAGCGCGGGCCATCTTCCGGGCCCGGGGTACCGAGGTCGAGTGGGTCGAAGGCGGGCGCACCGAGCGATTCACGGTGAGCGGAGATCCGCTCGAGGTGCTGCGCGCCAAGCTGGCTGCGCTGCGCACCGCGCTGCCGGAAGGCGTACGGCTGCCGCCCTTCCTCGGCGGCGCCGTCGGAATGGTCGCCTACGACTGGGTGCGCTTCGTCGAACGCATCCCGGACGACAACCCCGACGAGGCGGATCTGCCGGATCTCTGGTTCGTGCTGCCGGAGACGGTCGTCGTCTTCGACAACCACCAGCACACGGCCCTGGTCGTGCGCCACGTCGCGGTCGAGCCTGGAGTCGACACGGCCGCTCTCTACCGCGCCGCGGTCGCCGAGCTGGATGGGGTCGTGCGGCGGCTGCGCCAGCCGCCCGCCGAGGAGCCTTCGCAGCAGGCGATGCGCGCCCCGATGGGTCTCCAGCGCAGCATGACTCGCGAGGCCTTTCACGAGATCGTGAAGCGCGCCAAGGAGTACATCGAGGCGGGCGACGTCTTCCAGGTGGTGCTCTCGCTCCAGTTCCGCATGCCGCTCCAGGTGGATCCCTTCACCATCTATCGCCATCTGCGGCGCATCAACCCGAGCCCGTACCTCTTCTTCCTGCGCTGCGAAGGCCCGGTCCTGATCGGCTCCTCCCCGGAGATCCACGTGCGGCTCGAGCAGGAGCGCATCGATCTGCGTCCCATCGCGGGTACGCGTCCGCGCGGACGCACGCCGGAGGAGGACCTCGAGCTCGAGCGGGAGATGCGAGGCGACGTGAAGGAGAACGCCGAGCACCTGATGCTCGTGGACCTGGGGCGCAACGACGTGGGCCGCGTGGCCCGGATCGGCTCGGTAGACGTGAACGAGCTCTACGGCGTCGAGCGCTACTCGCACGTGATGCACCTCGTCTCGAACGTCCAGGGCCGTCTGCAGGAGGGCCTCGACTGGCTCGACGTGTTGCGGGGGACGTTTCCGGCGGGAACACTCTCCGGGGCGCCGAAGGTGCGAGCGATGGAGATCATCGACGAGCTCGAGACGCTGCGACGCGGCTTCTACGGCGGCTGCGTGGGCTACGTCGACTACTCCGGCAACATGGATACCGCGATCGCGATCCGGACCATGCTCGTGAAGGACGGTGAGATCTTCCTGCGCACCGGGGCCGGGATCGTCGCCGATTCGGATCCGCAGCTGGAGTTCGAGGAGTGCGAGAACAAGGCCCGCGCCCTCGTTCAGGCCATCGACATGGCTCGCGAAGGGATCGACTGAGGCGGCGAGCATGCGCCTGCTGATGATCGACAACTACGACTCCTTCACCTACAACCTCGTGCAGTACCTGGGCGAGCTCGGAGCCGCGGTCGAGGTGCACCGCAACGACGCGCTGGGCGTCGCGGAGCTGATGGACCGGGAGCCGGACGGTGTGGTGATCTCGCCCGGGCCGGGCGAGCCGTCGGGGGCCGGCATCTCGATCGATACGGTGCGAGCCTGCGCGGAGCGCGACGTGCCACTGCTCGGGGTCTGCCTGGGACACCAGGCGATCGGCGTGGCGTTCGGCGGTCGCATCGTGCGGGCCCGCTCGATCATGCACGGCAAGATCTCGCCGATCGAGCACGAGGGGCGCGGTGTCTTCGCGAGCCTTCCGAACCCCTTCGAGGCGACGCGCTACCACTCGCTCGTGATCGATGCTTCGAGCTGCCCGGGCGTGCTCGAGGTCACCGCGCGTACGGCGGACGGGGAGATCATGGGGGTCCGGCACCGCGAGAAGCGCATCGAGGGCGTGCAGTTCCACCCCGAGTCGATCATGACGCGGCCGGGCAAGCGGCTGCTGGGCAACTTCCTCGCGGGCTGCAAGCGCCCGAGGGCCGCATGAGCCTGCGCGAAGCGCTCGAGGCGGCGCTCCGGGGTGAGGAGGTGGCGGGCCCGGTGCTGGAAGCCGCCTTCGGTGAGATCATGGACGGCAAGGCCTCGCCGGTGGCGACCGCCGCACTGCTCGTCGCGCTGCGCACGAAGGGCGAGACGGTGGACGAGATCGTCGCCGCGGCCCGCGCCATGCGGGCGCGCGCGGTGACGGCGCGCTGTCCCGATCCGCGCGCCGTCGATACGTGTGGCACCGGCGGCGACGGGGCGCAGACCTTCAACATCTCCACGACGGCTGCCTTCGTGGTGGCCGGCGCGGGCGTGCCGGTGGCCAAGCACGGCAACCGCGCCGCTTCCAGCCGCACCGGCAGCGCGGACGTGCTCGAGGCCCTGGGGGTGCAGATCGACCTGCCGGTGGAGCGCGCCGCGGGCCTGCTGGCCGAGGTGGGGATCGCCTTCTTCTTCGCACGCCGTGCGCATCCGGCCATGCGGTTCGTCGCGCCGGTGCGCCAGGAGCTGGGCATCCGCACCCTGATGAACTGCCTGGGACCGCTGCTGAACCCGTTGGCGGTGCGCTACCAGCTCGTCGGAGTGTACGACGCGGGGCTGGTGGAGCCCCTGGCGGCGGCGCTGGGTGCGCTCGGCGCCGCGCGAGCGCTGGTCGTGCACGGCTGCGACGGCCTCGACGAGCTCACGACCAGCGGCCCGAGTCGGGCCGCCTGGCTCGAGGACGGTCGCGTGCAGGAGCTCTCGATCGATCCGGCCGACTACGGCCTCCCCCCGCCGGTGGCGGGGTCGTTGCGCGGCGGTGCTCCGCTGGAGAATGCGAAGATCCTGCGCGAGGTGCTCGAGGGCGCCAGCGGGGCGCGGCGCGACGTGGTCGAGTTCAACGCCGCCGCCGCCCTGTGGGTGGCGGGTGCGGTGCCCGACCTCGGCGCCGGCCTCGATCGGGCCCGCGACAGCATCGAGTCGGGGGCGGCGCGCGAGCGCCTGGAACGCCTGGTGAAGGCGACGCACTCGTGACGATCCTCGACGAGATCCTGGCCGCCAAGCGCGAGGAGGTGCGGACCGCGCAGCGTGCGATCTCCAGCGCGGAGCTGGCGCGCCGGGCCGAGCGCACCGGCGAGCCCACGCGCGACTTCCGCGCGGCCCTGCGCGAGGGACCCGAGCCGCGCGTCATCGGGGAGATCAAGCGACGCTCGCCGAGTCGGGGCGAGATCCGCTCGGAGCTCGACCCGGTCGACTGCGCGCGGGCCTACACCGAAGCGGGGGCGGCGGCCATCTCGATCCTGACCGATCAGCGCTACTTCGGCGGACACCTCGACGATCTGGAGAAGGTCCGGCGTGCGGTACCGCTGCCCCTGCTGCGCAAGGATTTCGTGATCGATGCCTATCAGATCGACGAGGCGCGCGTACGCGGGGCCGACGCGGTGCTGCTGATCGCGGCGGCCTTTCGCGGTGGAGATGGCGCGCGGGCGCTGGCGGAGCTGCGAGGGCGCGCCCTGGATCTCTCGCTGGCGGCGCTGATCGAGGTGCACGACGAGGCCGAGCTGGAGCTCGCGCTCGGAATCGGAGCCGACCTCGTCGGCATCAACAATCGCGACCTGCGAAGCTTCGAGGTGGATCTGGCGGTGACCGAGCGGCTGGCGGGGCGGGTGCGCGAGGGTGTCGTGCTGGTGGCGGAAAGCGGCATCCACACGCCCGCGGACGTGACGCGCCTGGCGGCGGCCGGGGCGCACGCCTTTCTCGTCGGCGAATCCCTGATGCGCGAGGCGGACCTGGCGGCCGCCCTGCGCCGGCTACGGAGGGTCCTGTGAACATTCGGATCAAGATCTGCGGGATCACGCATCCCGACGACGCTCGCACCGCGGTGGCGGCGGGAGCCGACTTGATCGGACTCAACTTCGTGCTCGGCAGCCCCCGTTGTCTGGAGCTTCCGACCGCAGAGGCGATCGCGGCGGCCGTCGACGGGCAGGTGGAACGGGTGGCGATCTTCCGCGACGCGGGTCCGGACGAGATCAACCGCGTGCTGCGGCGCATCGATCTCGAGCGGGTGCAGTTCCACGGCGACGAGACGGAGGAGGAGGTCGAGGAGGTCGATCTGCCGGTGATCAAGGCGCTGCGGGGGGCGGACGTCGAGGCGGCCGAGGCGTATCCCGGCACGCTGCTGCTGCTCGACAATCCGACCGAGGGAGGCGGGCAGGGCAAGGCCTGGAACTGGGCCGATGCCGCGCGCATCATCGAGCGCGGCTACGACGTGATCCTGGCCGGCGGGCTCGGACCCGGGAACGTGGGGGAGGCCCTCGGGGCACTCGGCGATCTGCTGCCCTGGGGCGTCGACGTGGCGACCGGCGTCGAGGGTGACGGCTACCGCAAGGATGCGCACAAGATCACGGCGTTCATCGAGGCCGTGCGCAAGGCGGAGACCAGCGGGTAGGTCCGGAGCGTGAAGAGCGAAGCCGATGCACGCGGGCGCTTCGGGGAGTACGGCGGGCGTTTCGTACCGGAGACCCTGATCGCAGCGCTCGACGAGCTGGGCGAGGCCTATCCGCGGGTCCGGGCCCAGGCGGAGTTCGTCGCCGAGCTCGAGGGGTTGCTGCGCCACTACGCGGGACGTCCGACGCCGCTGACCCTGGCCGCCCGGGTGAGCGCGGACCTGGGGGGCTGCCGCGTGTATCTGAAGCGCGAGGACCTGGCGCACACGGGCGCCCACAAGATCAACAACGTGCTCGGTCAGTGCCTGCTGGCCCGCTACATGGGCAAGCATCGCGTGATCGCGGAGACCGGGGCCGGCCAGCACGGCGTGGCGACCGCGACCGCCTGTGCCCTGCTGGACCTCGAGTGCGTGGTCTACATGGGCGCCGAGGACGTCGAGCGCCAGGCGCTCAACGTGTTTCGAATGGAGCTGCTCGGTGCCGAGGTGCGGCCGGTGGAGAGCGGATCCCGGACGCTGAAGGACGCCACGAACGAGGCGCTGCGCGACTGGGTCACGAACGTCCGCACCACCTACTACTGCATCGGGTCCGTCGTGGGCCCGCACCCGTACCCGACACTGGTGCGCGACTTCCAGCGCGTCATCGGTCTCGAGGCGCGCGCGGAGATGTTCGAGCGGGAAGGTCGACTTCCCGACGTGTTGCTCGCCTGCGTGGGGGGCGGCTCGAACGCGATCGGGCTGTTCCACCCCTTCCTGGAAGACGCCGGGGTGCGCATGATCGGCGTCGAGGCGGCGGGCACCGGGCTCGACTCGGGCCGTCACGGGGCCGCGATCGCGGCGGGCTCTCCGGGCGTGTTGCACGGCATGCGCACCCGGCTGCTCTTCGACGACGACGGCCAGATCTTCCCGGCGCACTCG
>Ga0307429_1001031_pt1 | contig 14023 bp, 14 predicted proteins | sample SalMarWE160230MG_FD_202151 | JGI IMG/M metagenome (GOLD analysis project Ga0307429, IMG submission 202151) | Salt marsh sediment microbial communities from the Plum Island Ecosystem LTER, Massachusetts, United States - WE1603-230 | ecosystem: Environmental > Aquatic > Marine > Intertidal zone >...
TAAACAATTTTCGGATTTTATTTCTGGCTCTCTGATTTTCATTAATCCATTCCGATATGATATCTGTAGCTCCTTGCAGGACATCTTCAATAGTTGGAGCTTTTTCACTAATGAATGATTTTGCTCCCTCATAAATATTAGATTCCTGCTGCTTCATGATTATCTTTGCCAGGGGTTCAAGCCCTTTTTCTCTTGCAAGAAGCGCACGAGTCTTTCTTTTGGTTTTGTAGGGCAGGTAAATATCTTCCAGTTCAGTTAAAGCGTATGTATTTTCAAGCTGAGCTCTTAATTCATCTGTTAATTTTCCTTGCTTCTCAATGGAATTGATAATACTTTCTCTTCGCTTATCCACTTCCTTTAGTTTTGCCAATTGTTCTTTAATCGCCGTAATTTTGACTTCATCAAGGCTACCGGTTGTCTCTTTTCTATATCGGGAAACAAAAGGCACAGTAGCTCCTTCCTCTAATAACTTTGCGGTGTTTTCAATCTGTTTAGCTGAAATAGCTAGTTTGCCTGTAATTATTTCCAGATGTTGTTTATTCATAAGATTTTTATCCCTTTCAAGCTCATGGTACTTTCTGTCAGTGAAGTGGATTCTATATTTCAGAGGTCTCTTATGCGCAATTATAGAGAAAATCTCAAATTAGAACTTTTTATCTACTATTTAAAAAGCTCTAATTGTAGCCCGTTAGCCTTCTTTCGAACTTTCTTTGAAGAAAAGGGAGCTTTGATGTTTTTAATATTTGAGGGTATATCGGCAAGAAAGGGAGAAGGATAGCGCTTTACCCTTCTCCCTCTTATCTTTCTACTTTCTGCATATGATATAAAAAGAGACTGTTTTGCCCGTGTCATACCAACATAGAAAAGACGACGTTCCTCATTTAAATCGGCTTTTTTATTATACTCGTTATAAGGGATAAGTCCTTCCTCACAACCCACAATGAATACTACCTTCCACTCAAGCCCTTTGGATGCATGCAGTGTCATAAGCGTGACGCCTTCTACACGAGGATCGTAAAAATCGGTATCTTTACCCAGGCTAATTATAGTAAGGAATTCGGAGAGGTCAGTATAGGAAACAACGCCTTGTATCAAAGGCAACCAGTGCGGTTGTTGTAATTCTTCCTGTTCTATGTCCATGGCAAGGGCAGCATGTTCTAATGCCTTTGGCAAATCCTTACAGCGAAGAGCTGCCACCACACTTTGTATATTCATTTCAAAATGCGTAATAGCCTGAGATTCTGTATATGATAGCCTACCCCATCTTCTTAACCAATCAAAAATATTTTCATTACCAGAAAGTTCAGAAGGAAGCGTGTTAATAAGTCTTACAGCAGAATGCTTTGAAAGACCTGGTATCCCAATATAGAAAAGATTTTCAGCATTAAAAATATTTTGTGGCTCTCCAATCAATTTAATGCAAGCTAAGGCTGCCTTGACCCCTTTATTGTCTAGAATACTTGTGCGCGCAGTGCGTTGGGTCGGTATTCCTGAACGGCCAAGTGCCTCCGCAATAAAATCACCCACCGAATGCACACGGTAAAGAACGGCAATATCCCCAAATGAAATATCACTGGCATTTCCGTCGCCCGAACGTTCTGTATCAACGGCAAAATAACTCGAGCCACCAATGAGTTCTTCTATAGTCTTTAAGACATTCTCTGCTTCGGAGCTTTCAGTAGGCAGTCGGTTGATGTCTATACGCGGGGAACCTGATATTCCACTCCATAACTCTTGTTTATTTGCCAGCGCACAGCATGAAATCATATGACCACTAGCTTTCAAAATAGTATTAGTTGAACGATAACTTCTGGTGAGCCTTACCATGTGAGCATCAGGATAATCATCCTTAAAACGTGTAAAATACCCTACGTCAGCACCTCTGAATCCATATATAGCCTGATCAGCATCACCTATGACAAAAAGATCTTTACCAGCCGGAGCCAGAAGCCGCAGCAGCCGATATTGAAGCGCATTCACATCCTGATATTCATCAACAAAGATATGCTGCCATTGCTGCCTGTATTGCGCAAGTATTTCTTGATTATTTGTCAGAAGTGAAAGCGGGAGAACGAGAAGATCAATGAAATCAATGAGTCCATGTTTGCGTTTATACCTAGTATAGTGTCCGAAAACATCACCTATTTGCTTGTAAATATCTTCTGGAACAGCAATACAATCCCCACTTTTTTCAATGAAATCAATGATACGCTTTTCCAGAGAAGAAGAATCTGATATGTTACCTGAATCTTTTGTCTGTTTGGCTATACGGGAAAAGAGATACGCCATGTCATTTTCAGAGAGAACCACAGGTTGCTCTTTCAGTTCAAATTCACTATGATTTTCAATGACAATCTTAAGGCCCAATTTATGAAAAGTAGTAATTTCCGGCCTTTCTTGCACCCCTTCTCTGGCTAATACAGCCTCAATGCGCCCTGCCATTTCTCGCGCGGCACGGTTTGAAAAGGTAACAGCCAGGATAGTTTGAGGTAGAACAGATTTTTCAGTAATGAGCCACATAATCCTCTCAACAAGAGTTCTTGTTTTACCTGTTCCTGGGCCGGCTATAACCAGAAGTGGGCCAAAAGGACTTTTAACTGCCTCTTTCTGTGCCTCATTAAGTCCCTGGCTGGGCTGATGTTTTTCTTTTGTAATTTCAAAATCCAATTTAGGAGCATCGGGTCTCTGAATAAAGGAAACCTTCATCTCTTTTTTTGCTAATGTATCATCTTCTTCTTTTTTTTGAAGAGGGAAAAAAGTTGTCTGCCTGCTGTAGTCATTACGTTCCTTGTCGGTAAAAGCCTGAATGCTTCCATATTGGCCATCAAAGCCAGGAGAAGCATGCACTTTACCATTTCTTACTCTTCTTATTGCTTCCACCAGGATGCTGGAAGCATGCTTTCCAATAGTATCAAAAGGTAAAGCAAGAAGTATCGATAATTCTGTACCGAGCGAGCCAAGCAGCCTGTGATATTCACGCTGAACCTTCTTGCTTGCAGGTCCGCTGCCCATAATCTCGGCAACTATTTTATCCAGCGAAACGATACTTTTATAGGAAAGTGCTGCGGTCGGTTTGCGTCCCATTGCATAATCAGCTAATTCAACAACCCTGTACATAACTCCCAGCGTGAGTGGCTTGCCGCAACTGGGGCAGATGCCATTATATCTCTTGCTTTGCTCTGGTGAAAGACAGACATCGCATTTTCTATGTCCATCAAAATGATATTTTCCTTCCTGGGGGAAGAATTCCAGAGTACCAAGAAAACCTTTTTTTGACCCATGCCTCAGTGCATTCATTATGGCATTATAACTCATTTCGCAGTCAAAAAGATTAGCTTCTCTTCCAATTCTTGGCACCGAGTGAGCGTCAGAATTACTTATCAGCGTATAACCATCTAATTTCGAGACCATCCAATTCATAGGAGGATCGGAAGAAAGACCCGTCTCCAGAGCAAAAATATGTTCCGAAAGATCCCTGTAGCACTCTTCAATAGAATCAAATCCTGATTTCGAGCCGAGAACAGAAAACCATGGTGTCCAGATATGTGCTGGGACCAAAACAGCCTCTTCTGAGGTCTCCAGTAGAACTTCAAGCAAATCTCTTGAGTCAAGACCTAGTATGGGACGACCATCGGAGCGTATATTACCAATAAGATTGAGTTTATTTGCAAACCGTGCCGCTGAATCAAAATCGGGCATGCATATGAGGTTATGAACCTTACGCGTTTTTCCCTCATACTTGTAGATATTACTGATTTCGCAGGTAATTATAAAACGGATGGGAGTTAAATCCTCACAGGGAAGTTTAATATTAAGGGAGGGGATACTTTCATCCCTGAGCTTGAAAAGACCTTTGCCATCAGGAATAAGTTTTTCTTTTATCTCGGCAAGCCATGCTGGATGAGTAAAATCTCCTGTGCCAATAAGGGAAACACCTTTTAAACTAGCCCACTGATATAGTGTCTCGAAACATAAATCTTTGGAAGTGGCACGGGAGTACGGAGAATGAATATGAAAGTCAGCTATGAAAGACATAAAAAATATTTCCTTTTAACAATAAGAGACTAATCCCTTAACATTTCTTCCAGAATCTCCGCAGCATCTCGGACGAACTTGGGACAAACCTTGGAAAATAAGGCTTCCTCTCTTGCTGTTCTCAAGCCTTGCGGAGTGCTGATATCACATCCCAATATGTCTTTACAGATAATTGAGTCGTGACGAGCTTCAAATTTTCCTGCAAATCTTTTGACCAATACATATGTCTTTTCTTTTGATTTATTATCTTCGGCTCTCATCTCAGAAATAGCATGCTTTCCCCCTCACCCCCGATCTCTCACTTCAGGGAAGAAGGAGACTAGATACGATTCTGTGGCGGAGAGGGTGGGGTTCCTTCGGGGGAGAACACCCCCGTCGCTACGGGGTGCTCACCGTCGCGCAGCAACTATCCCCCGGATGCGCTCGGCTCGGCTTCGAGTCCCAATGGATATCAAAAACTGGCGGACGCAGTTGCAACCAATTCGAACCGCTGCCGAAATAACCGCACATATTAAAATACTGCCTGCTCGCCAACCCTATTTATATCAGAAACTATCGCAAAAAGCAACCCAACCCCGTCTTCTAGGAATGACCTACGGGGAAATAGCTGAGAGCTTACACATTAATAGAAAAACTGCTACTAAGGCTTGTAAATATGAAGGGAGGTAAGCCAATGTTTTGGCTATTAAGCATTTACAGGCTAATGCACCCAAAGGAAAGATGTATCTGGGTCCAAGTTCCCATACTACACGAGACTGATAAGGCCGTATTGGTTGACGACGGCATAAAAACCTGGATACCAAAATCGCAGCTTTCACTTGTTACTTCTTGGATTACCTATGGATGGGTAATTCTGTGCCAGAGCGCAATAAGTCTAAATACTTCGTATAGGCAAACAGTCGATTTCGCTCTCGGGCTGTAATCTCTTTTAAAATACCTAACCTTACAAACTCATTGACTAAGCGATTAGCTGTGCCAAAGGCGATCTGAAGCCTATCTTTAACCTCTGGTATTGAAATTATCGGATATCTAAAAAGCAATCCCAAAAGGTTTACTCCTTGTCCACTACGAACCTGCTCTTGGATTAGATGAGTATGCTCGGATTCTAAAGATGTGATGTAGCGAGAGGTCTCAACTGCTTCCTTAGAAACCTCCCAAATTCCTTTCAGAAAAAACTTAATCCATCCTTCCCAGTCTCCTTTCTCTCTTACTGACATAAGGCAATTGTAATACTCACGTCGATATTGTTTAAAGTAATGGCTTAAGTATAGAAGAGGTCTGGATAATACTCCTCTATGGCAAAGAAGAAACGTTATGAGCAATCTTCCGATACGTCCATTGCCGTCAAGAAAAGGATGAATGGTTTCAAATTGACAATGTGCTAATCCACAAGTAATAAGTGTTGGCCTTGGGGACTCATCGTAAAGGAATTTTTCAAGTTCTCCCATAGCCGTACTCATCTCTTGGGGTGGAGGTGGCACAAAATCAGCTGTCTTAAGGGTACATCCCGGTGCTCCAATCCAATTTTGCGAAGAACGAAACTCACCTGGCCTTCTCTCTTGTCCTCTTACTCCTGCAAGAAGTCTAGAATGGATTTTTCTAATGAGACGTAAAGAAAGGGGAAGGCTTTTTACTCTTTCTAATCCGTAATTCATGGCGTTTATATAATTAATAACTTCACCAATGTCACTGGGAAATTTATGTTTTTCTCCAGTAATTTCATATTCTAAGACATCTATGAGAGAGCTCTGCGTTCCTTCAATTTGAGAACTTATAACTGCCTCTTTACGTACATACATAGCGATGAATAAATCAGGATTAGGCAATACATCTGTAATTCCATCCAGTCTCCCAATTGACCGATCGGCTTTAGAAAGTAGATCTAATAATTCCCCATCCATCGACAAAGGTGGATCTGGCGGCAATGGCTTTGGTATAAAGGCCTTGTATCCCTGAGGTTGCGATATATAGTTTCCTGCTCTCATCTTATTTCATATTTTAGCATATTTTTGAAATAAGTCAAGTATAATTTCAATTTTTGAAAATATGAGATTTCTAATTTCAACAATATGGTTCTTATTGAAATTCTTCGTATCTTTCAGGAAAGACAAAGAGGAAATAGCGTGGGCAAAGTGTCAAATTACAACTTTTGTTATTATCATTTTCCCTCAAAGCTAGAATGAATTGCATAGAAAAAGCCGAAGAAAATTCGAGGATCCAAAAAGGTGGAGGGAATAAGCATTTTTAACCAAAGGCAATTTGACGGCGACTATCAGGGTCATCAAAACGAACCTTTCTTGCCTCAAAATACTCAGGGTCAAATTTACCACCGAGCCACTCCATCATTTCCTCATATTCCTCGTGGGTAGGGTCTTTGATAATCTTTAAAAGCTCTTCATAGCCCCAAATCCCTCCACAGTCTTCAGGCGGACAGGCCCTTTTTCCGTTGGTACATACCGGATAGCTAATGCCTCTTTTCTTTGGGATTATCTTTTGGAGTTCAATCTGGTGTTCCCAGTCATCACCAAAATCATATAAGTAGCTTGCTGCGCGGTTTTCTGAAGAAAAATAATCGGCAATTTTCTGAGTCCATCCGGGAAGAACCTTTCTTCCAAAGTCCTCATCTGGAATTCCTATGTTTACCTTTAAACCAGTGGAAGGTTTGAGTAGTTCAAACTCATGAAGATGATAGTCCTGCCAACCCATAGCATCTTGAATGGCAACATGAAAATCCCAAAAGGTATAGGTTTCCGGAACCTGTATTTCTCGCCAAATTGGAGGTCTAATACCTTTTAGGCTAATTTTGAATTGGTAGACTTGATTGAATTCTGTTTTCACGGTGCCTACTCCTTAAAAACTGGCGGACGCGGTTGCAACCAATTCGAACCGCCGCCGAAATAACCGCCCATATCAAAATATTGCCTGTTGCCAACCCCATTTATATCAAAAATTATCCAGAAAAGCAACCCAACTGCATTTATTGGGAATGACCTATGGGCAAATATAGCAAAAAACTTAAACATCAATAGAAAAACCGCCACAAAGACCTGTAAATATGAAGGGAGGTAGCTCCATATTGTGGCCATGGACCATTCATAGACTTATATATCCAAAGCAAAGATATATATGGGCTCAAATTCGCATCTTACACGAAACCGAAAAAGCTCTATTGATTGACAATGGTATGAAAATTTGGATCCCAAAACCGTGGTTACATGGAATAAGGCTAAGAAACAATATCTTTGAGATCTACGTACAAGAAAGCACTGTTGGATAATTTCAATTTTTGAACGTACCAACATAGTGTTGTAATTTTTTCGGTAACTATTTCGGTAATTTTGGAATTATCTTGGGCATTCACATTAAATCTATAAGCAGTTATGCGCCATTTTATGCGCTACATTTTTGGTTTATGCGCCACGCCTATACAGCTTTATATGTTGCACCCTTACCAACGCCTGTCATTCTCACTTGATCCACTTCAACTAGACCATGTAGATCTCTTAAGGCAGTTCTTCTTGATACTCCAAAGATTTTTTGATATAAGGTGTTTGTACAAATTTTACTTTCGTTAACTATCAATCTCAATGTTTTAATTTGTGTACCATTTAACCCTAATTCCTTTAAGTCTACCCGTCTTTCTCAAGGGATACCTGGCACCAAATCTAATATTTTATCTCCGGGGCCATAAAAAGTAACTTTAAAGAAATCGCCTAGTTGAGACAAAACAGGAGGTTTTAGTCCATGTTCTTTCATTAAATTCTTCATTCTAATGATTCCTGAACACTTGACTTTCTAAAAAGAGTATGGTAACTTATATTACTGTGTGGAACTATTTATTACTATAAAAGTAAAGGATTAAGACCAATGTTATTTCAAGAACCACTAAATTCTATTCTTGGACAATCCTCCAAGGTCAAAATTCTGCGGTTCCTTATTCGATCTCAGGCAGAACTCAATGGAACCCAGATAGCTAAGGCTGTTGGATTGTCACATGTAAAGTCTAACATTGCCCTTCAAGAATTGGTAGCTCATGGACTTATAACTATGCGGCGGATTGGAAGATCTTGCCTCTATCGACTTGACCAGGAGAATATTGTGATTAAAAAGTTGTTAAGACCATTATTTGAAAAAGAATATCATCTATCAGATGAACTCAAAAAGATAATTACAGGTGAACTCAAACCTGCTTACCCTTTAAGTATAGTGCTATTTGGAAGTATAGTCAGAGGGGACGCTCGACCGAATAGTGATATTGACCTCTTAGTGGTGATTCCGCAGGACAAGAATATGGCTCAAGCAAAACGGGAGATGGAAAGGGCAGGAGAGAAGGCGCTTAAAATATTCGGCAATCATCTCTCTCCTCTGGTTGTAAAGGTTGATCTCTTCTGTAAAAAATACAGGAGAGGAGAGAAGTTATATGTTGATGCAGTTAAGAATGGAAAACCCATCTATGGAGAGTCACTACAGGGGGTAATAAGTGTCAGGAAGAAGGATTAAAACAAGCAAAGTTGACCAGGAAGACTACCACAAATATTGGAAGAAGGCAGAAGAGTTCTATGAGACAGCAGAGGATAGATTGACTAAAGGTAAATGGAATGCGGCTGCTCTCAACGCTATACACAGTGGTATCTCAGCGAATGATGCCTTGCTTGTCTGCTTCCATGGGGTAAAGAGCATTAGCCCTAAACATGATGATGCCATGAGATTATTGACTTCACTGGTCGAACATGAAAAGACAGGGGCAAATGCTGCTCATCTGCGAAAGTTGATTGGCACAAAGCACATAGTAGAGTATGAAAGCAGACTCTTCATCTAAAAAGAGGCTCAAGCTTTGGTTAAACATGCCAAGAGATTCTTGGATTGGGTAGATTCTATCCTCCCGGATCGGTAGTGCAGTTGCTAATAACAAAGGAGGAGGAAAACTTATAAAAAGTTCTCCTTATTCGTCGCTACCGACGCCTTCCGAAGCCGACCGGCCTCGCTGACATTCGCTGCGCTCATTCAGGGTGCTCACCGTCTCGCACCCGTTACTATCCACGCGTTCCTTCTTCGTCCCGCAGTAACTATCCCCCGGATGCGCTCGACTCGGTTTCGAGTCCTACCCGAAATTAAAAGCTGGCGGACGCGGTTGCAACCAATTCGAACCGCTGCTGTAATCACCGTACATATCAAAATATTTCCTGTTCACCAACCCAACTGCGTTTCTTGGGAATGTCCTATGGACAAATAGCCAAAACCTGAACATTAATAAGAAAACTGCCATAAAAGCTTGCAGGTATGAAGGGAGGTAGGTCAATGTTCTGGCCATTTAGCATTTATAGACTTACATATCCCAAAGAAAAATACATATAGGCCCTGTCCTTCAGGCGCATTATTCAATTACTTAAATCAATGATCCAGTTCAATGATCTTCTTGAGTTTGTCGAAATCAATGCTACCACCACTAAGTATGCACACTGTCTTACCGCGTTCCTCAGACGGTGTGGACAGTGCGGCTGCAACCGAAAGTGCTCCTGAGCCCTCAACGATTAACTTATTTCTGAGTGCAAGTCTTTTTATAGCTGATTTTACTGCCTCTTCTGAAACAAGGACTGCCTCATCAACAACTTGCCTCAACAGTGGATACATCTCGTCAACGATAAATGGCACAGCGGTGCCATCGCAAATTGTTGTCTGAGCATTAACCCAGGTAGGTCTTTCGGCTTCGAAGGTAGCCTGCAAAGATGAACAGGCTTCGGATTGAACACCCACAACTCTCAACGATGGTTTTAATACTTTCAGAGCACTACCTATGCCACTAATCAATCCGCCGCCTCCAACAGGCACAAAGACCGTGTCAACGTCAGGCATATCGTGAAATATTTCGAGCCCAATGGTTCCGTTACCCGCTATCATTTTCTGGTCAGCCCAAGGATTGAGGAAGCTATATGGCTCCTGCTCCCAGCGAGCTTCGAAAATGAAGTTGATAAGCTCGTCCATGGGCACAAGAACTGCTTCCATACCGTAACGTTTGATTGCCTCCAGCTTTGCAGCTGGTACGCTATCCGGTAGTAGGCTTCGCGCTGGAACTCTGAAAAGACGAGCTGTGTAACCCAAGGCCATGGCTGTATTGCCCGCACTAACGGTGCTAAAGCCAGGATTTCGCTCCTCTGCTGTAAGAGATGCTGCCCAGTTGTAGGTACCTCGTATCTTGTAGGAGCCTATAGGCTGTAGGATCTCGGGCTTGAGAAAGATATCTGTTGTCTTATCGAAGGAGTGTAGTGGAATAAGTGGAGTACGTACGATAACTTGTTTCAATCGTTCAGAAGCCGCTTGAATCTCAGTCAGGTCAGGTGGGAATGCAGTAGCACCACCCCAACCAGTGGGTCTTTTGTCAGGATTCATAGACGTTCTCCTTTTTCCGGAACTTAGCGTTACCTTTGGAAAATTGTGTCTCGCTAAGATCCTGTAACGGTAAAACCTGGAATGATCACAATGTTGACTTATCAATGAACGACAAGATGCTTAGAAACCTATGCAGATATATTATTTATCATTCGCAAGAACCAGCGCCTGCAATGTCACCTAACGAATATTGCGTTCCCGAAGTCCAGGGTGGAATGCATTAAAAGAACGTAAGAGAAGTGAACTCACCAAGAACTAAAATTATTCTACCACCTTATATAAAATACCCTGGATTTGGACGTAGTGAGTGAAGCGAACGAAGTCGGGAACGCATAGTTATACGACGTTGCGTCTTTATTAAGACAACAGTTAATTAGTGTACGGATCTTACTTGCCATTCATCTATGAGACTAAATTCCCCGTGCGGTGGTCCGTCGTAGGCATCAACAACCTTGAAAAAGATATCTTTTCCCATAATTTCAATATTGACCACTGTATTTCTAATTCCGTTCCCACACGCCCCACAATCTACTTGATAAACCCCCCCTTCCTGGTCTGGATACTCGTTTGGATTGTCCGCCTCGGCACTTCGGGGATTTCTGACAAGCATGCGATAGTAATAGTGTGTGTGTCCAACTAAAACAGCCTTTACTTTACTATCGTGGCTAACTAGCATGTCCCAGAAGGTATCCCTTTCTTCCTTGCACGCATTAAAAGAATCATAAACATGCCTTTCTCGTGGAAATGAGGGTTCATGCATTGCTATGAAAACATGATCTGCAAGTGTGGCTGAAGAAATCACACTGTCTATCCATTCAATTCCTTTTGAATTTAAACAGCCCCGGTCTCCCAGATCATTATTATGAGCCCTATACGTATTTACAGCTATTATCCGTACGTTTTTGTAATCGACATAGTAGTTAAGCTTATCATCACGTTTTGTTGCATTTTCAAGGTTCTTAACAATAGCTACAGCTTCATTAAAGTCAGAGTGGCTAAGATCATGATTTCCAACAACTGGAAGTAATTGTGGTTTGTCTTTTACATCCGTAAAAACACTATGGAACTTCTCAACATTTTTTAAAAGCGGATCATAGTCTCCGCACACAAGTATGAATTTTGCAGGGCCAACCTTCCTCAATGCATTGTGATCTCTCACTTCTTTAAGAGCAATTTCAAATGCTTCATGGTCCCCTCTGGGATCTGCGAGAGCCGCTATTGACCATTTCTCTATTTCTACTTTTGGTTGTGTAGCCCAATTAAATAGCAAAAATTGAAGAACAAGAATCAAAATAAAAGAAGCAGATAGTTTTCTTAATTTCATTTTCTCCAATATCTCTTTAGTTCTTCCAAAGCAACTCTTGAAAGAATGGTATATCTGTCTTTCCGACCTTTTGCCCCTTTTATATGAATCATATTACGTTTTGCATCGATATCCTGCACCTTTAACTTTACCACTTCACTTACTCTTAGTCCAGCAGAATACGCCAGCACAAGAATTGCTTTATACTTGATATTATTTACAGACTCAAATATACGTATCACATCTTCACGACCAAGGACAATAGGAAGTTTCTTCTCTTTTCTTGGTCGAGGAAGCTTGCCTACTGTTTTTGGCATATTTAATACGCAATCATACAGGAATTTTATGGCACTCACTGCCTAATCATGATATGACCTTGATACTTTCTTCTTATCAATCAAATAAAGCATATAATCTCTAATATGTTTTCCATCAAGCTCTTTCGGACCTTTTACAAAATAACTAATGTATCGTTCAACATGATGTAAATATACTTTTCTTGTATTCTGGCTATATCCTCTTAATTTGAGTTCTTTCTTTACCGCCTCTATGATTTGGATCTGGTTTGGTGTCTGTTTGTAAGATTTTTGATTAAGAAAAACTTGCAAGGCAGAGTCTAGTTGAATATTTTCACCTTTAAAAATGGACAAAATCTTTTTTAGAGTGTCTTTTGAATAAGGAAAACTCCAATATTTTTTATCGGGGTGCCAACGGTAGCCAGGGATAGTCTTGATTTTTTTGATATAGGTAGGATTATAGGGAAGAGTTAATTTAATCCTTTTATCTTCTCTTTCCAGCTTTATTTGAGAGATAGGATTCACACTATGATTATTATATACCAAAATCTTAATCGAAATAAGAACAATCCGTAGATGGGTCAAGAGATCGTTACTAGGGGAACCCCTTAATAGGAATAAAAGAAGAAGAATTAGACACAGGTCCTCGTTTTAACCTTGCTAGACCCCCTTCTTCACTTTATTCATCTAAAAAATAACCAGCTGGTCTTTTGAGAACCTTGGCAATCTTGAGTAAGGTTCTTAGGGATGGCAGTGTGGCTCCGGTTTCATAACCAGAAATGCCTTTCTGTTTGTCATTAATCTTTTCGGCAAGTTGAGTTGAAATTGGTTGTACTGGCGGAGGGGCTGGGACTCCTTCTCCCCCGTCGCTTCACTCAGGGTGCTCACCGTCTCGCACCCGTTGCTACCCACGCGCTCCTTCCTCGTCGCACAGCAACTCTCCGAAGCCGGCCGGTCTCGCTGTCATTCGCTGCGCTCATTTTCCATCCCCCGGATGCGCTCGACTCGGCTTCGAGCCCCAGCGGATATTGAAAACTGGCGGACGCAGTTGCAACCAATTCGAACCATTGGTGAAATAACCGCACATATCAAAATGCTTCCTGCTCGCCAGCTCTATTTGTACCAGAAACTGTCCCAAAAGGCAACTCAACTGCACTTACTGGGAATGACCTTTGAGCAAATAGCCAAAAGCTTAAACATCAATAAGAAAACTGCCACAAAAGCTTGCAGGTATAAAAGGAGGTAGACCAATGTTCTGGCCAGACATTTTCCTGTCATTGCGAGCCTTCCGAAGGTAGGTGTGGCAATCTCATTCATCCAAAAGAGAGATATCTCTGGGCTCAAGTCCGTATCTTACACGAAACTGACAAAGCTATATTGGTTGACAATGGCATGAAAATCTGGATTCCAAAGTCACAGATATACGGAATAAGGCTAAGAAGCAATATCTTTGAGATTTACGTCAAAGAGAGCACTGTTGGATAATACCTAAGATTTTATCCACACTGCTATACTTCAACAGTTCTGGTTTTAACCCCTTGAGGCATAACAGTTAAGTATTGTGGCTCCGGAACTGATCGTTCTTGTACATAACGAGCAGCAGGTTTGCAAAGCGAAACCACAAACGTGCTGTCGTATGATGTTCATAGGTTTTAAGGCTCGTCGTCAATTTTAAAAAGTAAAAATTTTTTCGTGAGTGAAGCGAACACTTCATTTGTGTTTAAAGGGTTTTAAGTATTCTGCTGTTTTTCCAAGCATAAATTCGGTAGCAATATCAAAAATTTTGTATTTTTCAGTTTTTGAATTCTTAGGAATAGTAACTGTTACTATTCCACCTTTCTTACTAAAAGATGAAGAAATAGCACTACCTATTAATGCTCTAAGTTTGTTTGGATACTTTAAGGTGGACCCCATTGTCAAGACACGAATTTGCCATATTTAAGATACAGTTGGGCCTCTTGTTTTGATTATTGCTGTCAAAGTACATCTCAGCTGGTGTTTT
>Ga0307429_1001033_pt1 | contig 14000 bp, 14 predicted proteins | sample SalMarWE160230MG_FD_202151 | JGI IMG/M metagenome (GOLD analysis project Ga0307429, IMG submission 202151) | Salt marsh sediment microbial communities from the Plum Island Ecosystem LTER, Massachusetts, United States - WE1603-230 | ecosystem: Environmental > Aquatic > Marine > Intertidal zone >...
TATGGCTTTCTTTACGCCATTCAAATTGAAGATTCTAGGACCATATCCTATAAGAACTGATAACCGCCAAGGTCGTAATGAGGAATACATATTCCAAAGTTTTTCTAGAGATTTTCCAACCTCAATAGCAGATGACCCTTTTCTAACACTTAGAAAAATGGCTGTAAAAGTAGAGTTGCGTGATACATCGAAATGGTCCAAGAGAGGATTCAATGATTTCCTCTTATAGAATATTCCTCTTTGATACCTTGTCATCTTATCTGATTCATCACAACCTTTCTCAAGTATTTGCGTAGGCAAATTTATTTTATGTAGAAGAATAACTAATGGTGAAAGTAGATAGTGAAAGTAGATATAGTCCCTGTAGACGAAAATTTTAGAGGTCTCTCATATGGACAGTGGGCTTCAATATGGTGTGGTTGGCTCATGTCAGAAGATCCAGACAATACAGTCAGAAAGGATATACTATTCCTAAGAGGGAATCTGGATTATAGCCCTGTAACGTCAAGTAGCGATTTTCCTAGGTTTTCGGATCCCTCTTCCACTCTCATCAAAATAGGACAAAATATGGAAATGATATTTGAAAACACAGCATTATTCATACCTGCCCTGACTGCACAATACTCAATAGGAGATATTTATGATGGTATGAAACTTAAGAGTGAGCAAGATTTACGAGAGGCTGTAAATAAAGACACTGATGAAAGCCTGCGTGTTTGGGCTACGATAACCTATAAGAAAAAAACTTCAAAGATAGTGGATGATTTAACTAAATATCGGGTGGAGTCTCCATTGTTTCAGTTGTCAGTCCCAGTCAATGGCAAATTGAGACTGAAAACTCAATACGTTGTCCTGCCTGGGAAATATTACACTGTAGTTGGAGGATTCTTTCTGTTAATTCGTTCACTTCCCAAGGGAAGATACAGACTAGATTTTGGGGGCAATGGAAGAGGTAACTACAGCACAAACTCTGTCTATGAAATTGCGGTAGAAGGACTACGAGATAATATAGTATTAGATAAGACAACGGAAGTAATCAGGAATAAGAGGAAAGACCTACATGTGGCCTCAGATTAGTTGGTTCGAGGCCCGACAACCTTAAATCGATCTAAAGTCGGAGGTGAAATATGTCAGGCGATGATTTCTTTTTTCCAGATGATGAACCGTATGGCATATCCTATGGTAAATGGACGACTAAATGGTGGGAATGGTGCTTTTCAAATCCTATTTCTATGAGCCCTTTAACAGATGAAAGCGGGAAATATTCTCATCTGAATCAGAATGGCCCTGTATGGTATCTCTGTGGCACGTTTGGAGAAAACAAGTTCCCCAAAAGAAAATGCACGGTGCCCCCAAAAAAGGGAATACTCTTTCCAGTCATAAATTATATCTACGTTCTTGATTCTAGGATAACGAGCGAGTATGATTTGGCTCAACATGTTAAAAGGGATATTGATGATATTGTTAAGCTTGAAGTGATCGTGGATAATAAAGTTGGCCGAGCCTATAGAGTAGGTTCCGATCCTGAAAACTTCCTGCTTAATATACGTGAAGATAACAAGCTTGGTCTGCCTGTAGGCTTGAACAAAGCTTCCTCAGACGGTTATTGGGTCTTTCTGAAACCTTTGCCTCCTGGTGAGCACAACATCTATTTTCATGGTTCATGTTCTGGTGGAGCTAGAAGTGCTACTGCATCTTATCAGATCTTTACCAGCTAAGAGACAGTTCTTCTATACCATAATTGACCTGTACTATTTAGGCTTCTTGGGCAGGCCCATCGTAATCGGCCCCGGACATATGATCGTAGATCTTCTAACAATGAATCCAACAACTAGACCAGGAGGATCGGCCTCGCCCAATTTTGTATTTTGGGATCTAAATGTCTTTCTAACCCCAGAGTGTCTATAGCCTAGCTAGCTGGGTCAAATAAAAGGTTAATGAGGAACGCGCCTCTAGTTATTGACTAATTGGTTTCACTAGGACACAAAGGCTTATTGATCATTTTCGCACTTATTATCGTCGCATCCTTAGTAGACACTTCCATTAGAAAAATTTCTCCATTTTTAGGAAGGCCTGGGACAGCAATTGAGGATGTTGCTGTATTCACATCATTGATCATTATTTATGCAATGGGGCAATATTTGATACTGAACTTTCTTGCTGGGGTACGTTTGCATTTTCAAAAATCCTATAAAATAGTACGATGGTCTCAATATGCATTAATAGTAATGCTTGCCTTGATCGCATGGCAAGTAGTCTTTACTGGAGGGTATTACAGTATTCTCATGAAGACAGTTATCTGGATAAATTATGCTATGTTTGTCATCCTGACCGGTTTTCTAAGTTACAGATTTCTTGCATGGTCCACATCTGATAGGAATAGAGTGGTTGTGGCATACGGCATTGCTATGGCAGTACTCTCTTCTAGTGGTGTATTTACCGTACTTTATGTAAATGATGCACTATCAGGTCAACGTGATATAGAGTATATCAAGCCGTTAAGGAGTCCGATCGCAATTATAGCAAGTGTAGAGAACATATTTAGCTCTTCTTATCTTGCGAGTTCCGTATCAGCTTTTATCCTAACGTGGATAGCCACCATACTACTATTGAATCACTATTCCAAGAAACTAGGAATGATTAGATACTGGATTCTTGTTCTCATTCCATTAGTGTATTTCTTGGGTCAATTCGAAAGCGTATTTCTAGACTTGTCGCTCTCCATCAGGAAGTCCGATCCAATCGTGTTTAGCATGACGTACACCCTCGTGTTTAGCGCTACGAAACCTGTAGGTGGTATATTATTTGGAATTGCTTTTTGGAGCGTATCTAGAAATATTGAGAACAAAATTGTACAGAACTACTTGATAGTTTCCGCCTACGGTATGATCCTTTTATTTACTGCAAATCAACCTGTTGGTTTAACTCTTATCCCATACCCCCCCTTTGGATTGTTCACTATATCTTTTCTCGGATTAGCTTCGTACCTAGTGTTTATAGGAGTCTTTTCAGCTTCAATGTCTGTAGCACTAGACAACAAATTGCGGACCATGATCAAAAGGTCTGCTCTGGATGAAACGAAATTTGTAGAATCAATTGGAACATCGGAAATGGAAAAAATCATAGAAAGAAGGGTTCGGCACATGGTTTTGAAAACGGAAGCTGATTTTAAGGAAGAGACAGGTGTAGAGCCATCGCTCACTGATACTGAAGCCAAGGATTATATCAAGGAAGTCCTAGATGAAATAAGAAGAAGTCGCTAAGCGATTCTTCCTTGGCTACAGGGATTAAGAAGGACAAATAAGATAATGAGGTGAGCACCCCTGCCTTAGTTCAATATTTATATACAAATGTATAGTTCGAATAGCGATATATGGGGATAAAGAAAACCAAACATTGCATAGGAAGATCTAGAATCATTTTGATCGTTCCAGTAATAACATTCCTAGTAGTTATGACAAGTGATAAAGTGTACTCAGATAGTGCGAATCCAGGTCTTTATTCAAGTGATTCATCTCCGTTCGGCATACCGTATAAGGATTGGATCGCCAAATGGTGGGATTATAATGTAGGTATTAATGCTGAAGAACATCCTAGAGACCATTTCACCCCTGAAAGATGTAATTTGGATCAAAAGCAAGCTGACAGTGTATATTACCTGCCAGACAATCTAGGTGGAGAAGAACAGAGAAATTGCACCGTACAGGCTGGAAAGGCGATTCTTGCTCCGCTTATAACTGGAAGCTGCTGGGATGATAACACTGATCCAAAGCTCAAGACAGAAGAAGGATTGCGTGAATGCTCTAGAGAAGGACAGGAGTTTGGCGTTGTTAGTGCGACTCTAGATGGGAGACAGTTGCAAAACCTTGAGCAGTATAGAGCTACAAGTGACGTTTTCAATATGACCGTGGCAGAAAACAACGCCTTTCAAAGCCTGTCTGGGACATTCCCAGCTATAGCTGATGGCTACTTCGCCCTTTTGGAACCTTTGCCACCTGGGGAACACACTTTGGTACTTGAACAAAGCGTTCTAAATCCTGTTCATCCTGAATACAATTTTGCCTCAAGAACGAACTACAATCTTACAGTAGAACCTTAGGCAACACATACTGTGACAGTAATAGCCAACAGGATAGCTAACGCCAATCCATCAGTAAGCGCGGATTCGGTGAAGTTAGTATTGCAAGATCTGGCAGTGCAAACACAGGGCAAAGGAGGTAATGTAGAGGAGTCTCTTACTAAACTACTTGAGCAGGTTTCACAGGAACCCGCAGGTATTTTGGCGATGTCCATCAAAGATCGTACTTCGCAACAACAGGGAATATCTTCTCAACCGCAGGAGCAACAGCTAAGTCAAAATCAAGAACAAACTGAGTCAGTTAACTCCATAGATCAATTATATGACCTATTTTTAAAACAAGGAGATTTAGTATCAGATACAGGAGATGATACAGATACAGGAGATGATAACATAGATTTTGGCGAATGTCGTCTTGATAATGGTCAGGTGAGCTGCAACTGAATAAGATAGTAAAAATGTAGCGAGTCAACCGGTTGATGCTAATTCCTTCCTTTTGGATGACGTAGTTATTGACTAGAAGTTTGGGCGTCAATATGGGCCGGGTCGGATTCGAACCAACGACCCCCGCCATGTCAAGGCGGTATCTTAACCAAGCTGGACCACCGGCCCTCTTGTGATTTTCAATGGCCGGCATAAATATATGTTCTCAAAAAGGTTTAAAGAATGCCATTCTAAGATAATGCCGGTACTAACAATATAAATCTCGCTAGTTTTTGTTAAGATTGATCGTAACGTATTGGGCACTTCTCAGAACTCCTTTGTTCAGTATGAAAAAGATGCGGTGTATAAAGCGATCTTTTCTCGTAGGGATGTTCGGACCAAATTTCTGAATAAGAAAATACCAGGAAACATTTTGGCTAGAATCCTAAATGCCGCTCATCATGCCCCATCAGTGGGATTCTCTCAGCCATGGGACTTCATTCTTGTTAGCGACATGAAGATCAGAGAAAGGATAAAACAGTCATTTATAGAGGAATTTCAAAAATCAGTCGAGATGCTCGAATCTGACCAAGTAAGACAACGTAAGTACACCTCACTAAAGCTCGAAGGAATTTTGGAATCTTCAATAAATATTTGTATTACATATGATCCGACAAGGTTTGGACCTTTTGTGCTTGGTAGAACGTCTATCTCTGAGACTGGTGTGTACAGCGTTTGCTGTGCTATCCAAAATCTCTGGCTTGCAGCTCGGGCAGAGGGTTTGGGGATGGGTTGGGTGAGTATCGTCTCAAATTGTAAAATCCGTGAAATACTTGAAATACCTGAACATGTTTCGCCAGTTGCTTATTTATGTCTAGGTTATGTAAGCGAGTTTGAAGAAACACCTGACCTGGAGCGTTCAGGTTGGCTACCCAGATTGAATTTAGAAGATGTTGTTTGTTATGAGAAATGGCGTGTCCGCAAATCTGAAAAATGGTCCGAAACGATGGATGAGATCACGAGGACAGATTTCAACAAAAATGTAAAGTGAATACGCATGGCTCATGGCTCATGGCTCAGGCAAGACTATCGTAATTGCTTGTTAAATTCAGAAACGAATAACACAAAGGTAAATAGAAGATGAGTAATATTGGTGATGACCCGAGGCCATTTAGCCTCTACTATAACGATCTAGCAAGATGGCTCTTCATCACTCTTACGTTCAGTGGATTGATCGGAACAGGGTGGTTTGGAATACCTCTAATTCCAACGTACATCACAACGAATCAAGTTGACATCGTTGTGGCAATACTGGCGCTGATGAGTGCGCTAGGAACTATCTGGGGTGCTATGGCTTATCTTGAATTAACTAGATCGGCGGAGAGAGTATTATCAGCCAAGTACAAGGCGAAGCTACTTGATCCTCAAATTGGAGATTATCAGTACCAGTCATACAATCCAGAAACCAGGGAATATGAAACTGGCTATATCCCGTTAGGGCCGATCGACTTCTGGGACAAAGAAACTAAGGCTCCATCTTGGCTTGATAAGGGTAAATATTGGCACATACTACTGGGTCTCCAATCTGAAAACAGGGAAATAATAATTCAGGTTGTCCGTGACAGTGAACTCCCCTTATCGACAGGGCGTAGAAATGTTGCTGTTACAATTAAAGAAAGAATTGCATCTTTATCCTCACAACACAGCAAACGCGAGTACTTCAGATACAGGGTAAAAATTCCTCAATGGTTAGTAATGAACACAGAAAGATCAAGGTATATCGACTCCAAGGAATTCCAATCACTAAAGGGCCAGGAAATTAGAGCCAAGATAACCGACTTAAATAAAGCATTAGTAAATGCTTCTGAGGAGGTAATAGAACGAGAGAAGCCGAGAACAATACACCCCTACAGGATAACAACTCTTGGCATTTATCTAAATAAAAGTTTGCCGCTTAGAATAATTTATGAGGATGTCGGTCGCTACTTACCACGTTCAAAAAAGAACTTTATAGCTGATATCAACATGAACCTAGCAAATGCCAAAAATGAGGAACTAATTGCCGCTATAATTCAGGTTGCTTCCGATCGGGGTATTCCACCAAACAGCATTCGAAAAATACGGACGCTTATAAATTTCTTGGGAAACGTTTATGACAACCAAGGTTTAGGCGAGGGCTCGACAGAGTATCACAACTTTCACCATAGTCTAGAGGTTTCGTATATGGTTTTGCAAATGTTACCCAGAGAACTTCATGGATTTGTATTTACGGAAAATGATTACGAACTTATCCTTGTTGCAGCTCTGTTACATGACTATGATCCCGTCCAATCAACATTTGTTACAACAGATACAAATGATAATGGGGCACCAATATCTGTCAAGGGACCAAAAGTTAGCAGGACGATCAATGAACTCAAAGAAACTAGAATTCACGAAGCCTATTTCATGTTGAATCCGCCTGAATTCGAAGAGTATTTTCGGGATCGTTTACACTCCCCAGTAGAATTATCGGTGACCCATCCTGAGTATTTGCGATCAGCAAGATACGAAAGACCAAGAGAAAGCCTAGTGACAGTAGCACTTATTTGGCATACGGATTTTCCTTACTCTACATCGAAGGAGGCACAAACCGCCTTCTCAAGTCTCTTGAATGATCTGTCTGATGAAGGATATAATTCTGATAAGATTAGTCTCATTGCAGAAATACTCTGGTTGACCGACCTATCGGTTACGTATATGAGTTCAGATCCAATTCGGGCATGGGATAGAGTTACAAATCTTTATGACGAATTGTATCTGCCCAAACTTGAAGCCGTCTTGCGAACAGACGCTTTCTTTGCAGATTTTGCAGAGACAAGTTTATTCAAAGAATTACTGCATAGTAGGAGCTTCCCAGACGTATTCAGGCAAAGGTGGAATTTGATTTATCAGTTCTTTCATGAAGGTAATCCCTCAACTCAATTGAATCGGACTATTGCCGATGCAAGGAAATTATACTTAAAAGTAAATGTGCAGCTCGCAATGATGAATGGGGAGATGCTCGAGCAAGTTGCCATAGACAATTGGGCCGAATATTTTATCGGCGTAAGTGATGATCAACAGGAAGTTCTTAAAGCTAAAAATCGATTTGCAATCCTGGATCCGCCAAATGCATCTGCATTCTGGGGCAGTACTCCAAAATTAATCCCAAATGTCATTGATAAGGCAGTGGACAATTTTATTATTGTCTTGCCGAGGAAAACACTGGATCAAACAGAGGATTTTAATCAGATCATCTCGTTCAAGGCGTTACTTTTAATTATAAAAAATAAGCTTCGTGACGATGGTACGATACAGATTCTGACCAATATGAAGGAATATACTGAGCATAAAAATGAGATTATGCTTACCCTCGGAGATTGCGGATTTGATATGATCACTGATGAAAAATACAAAGTATATTTTCCAAGCAAGTGGCAAGGATCCCAGTCAAGTGACGACAAGAAGATCATGTTACTTAGAAGAAGGGATACATAGCAAACCATTTGTCATCCATCAATATATGGATTGAGTGCTTCAAATTATTATTGGATTTCAATCTTTAGTGACGTGGAGTCGAAATGGAATGATTCGCCTATATCGCCTATAAAATATAGTCTATGCATTTTTATTGCCTTAGAACTGAGTGAAATCAGCAAGACTCGGTGGGGGGGGCCAGCGCATATTTATGATATCGATCGATAATCAAAAAATAATCAGGATAATCGAACAGAGGAAACCAAAATCCGTTGCGTTGGATGGGCCAGATGGATTGATGTCCAAAATTCAGGAAACGGCAGATATTATCGCAGAAAAATTCGAAATTCCAACTTACATAATTGGAGACACATGCTGGGGCTCTTGTGACCTTAATACCCATGCGGCCAACGTGCTTGGTGCAGAGATTCTCTTTAATATAGGGCATACAATCTCGATGGATGGTTTTGGAAAGGAGATCGTTATGATAGACGCGTATGAGGATCTGCCCTTTGATGAAGTTGCGAAACAGTTGGCAACCGAACTACTAAGCAGAAATTATAGAAAGATATCACTACTCACAATTAGTCAACACTTACCTCAGCTTGAGAATGTTCGCAGAATATTCGAACAGTCTGGCATAAGCGTGGTTATAGGAAGTGGCAGGGGCCAGCTCAACGATGGACAGGTTTTTGGTTGTGAATTTTACCCCGCTCACAACGAGTCGAACAAGATAGATTGCTATGTCTTTTTAGGTCAAAGTACTTTCCATTCGGCCGGGGTAGCGTTATCGACTGGGAAACAAACTTTCATGCTTGATCCGTACTTTCAGGAATATACTGAAATAAGTAGTGTCGCTGAGGAATTGCACAGGAAAGCGATTCTATCAATCTACAAAGCCGCTGACGCTCAAACAATAGGGATCATTATTGGAATAAAAGATGGTCAGTTTGCAAAGACTCGCGCTTTGGAACTAAAGAAAGAATTTGAAAAAGTTGGAATGAAAGTGAGGTTGATCGGATTGACTGAAATAACGGAAGAAAGAATGCAGATATTTAGTCGCATAGATGCTTTTGTACAGGTCGCTTGTCCGAGAATAGGCATCGACAATCATTTTAAGAAGCCTATGCTTTCGGTACCCCAGGCAAGGGCTTTAATCAGGATCCTGAATAAAGAGCCAGTTGACCAGATTTTTCGTCTAAGCCATTGGTTATAAGTTCCAGGACTACGGCACGACGTAACTGCCCGCTGGCCTGCAATGTGGCAATTCAGCGATTTGTAAATTTGATTAGTGCCAATATGTATTAATCAAATTTAAATTCAATCAAATTGAAATCAAACTGAAAATAAGAGGTACAAACTGAAGTGTTATTGGAGACAGCCTACTGGTTCCAGTAAAGGTCCAAAGCCCCCTCTCAAGCCCAGCAAGATCTGCCACGTAGACGTACCAGCATGACCATGCAATCTTAGGGTTGCTCCCTCCCGGACCTCACCCATTTCGACAATACGCAGTCAAGACCATGCCTTCGCATGGCATGCTGCTCATAACCATCCAGCACGGCATGACTTCATTTCAGCTAGGCAAGCAGGTACCTTGTACCAGTAGATTTACCCAGCAGTTGCTGATCCCAGCATGAAGTCGGTTTCTGGTATGGGGTACGATTAACACCCCGATCCTCCCTGTCTCCAAATATGTAATCTAACATCAGATTATATTTATGTTAGTGTCGTGTGTTTCTCCAAACCATTTAACGCAACGATTTGAAATTATCCTGAATCTTACACACTGAGCAGATCTGCTCAGTACTGTCTCGGCCACATTTCTCGCAAGCCCTCCGTAGAATAGCAGGATCTCCCCGGTTACGAATAAGAGCTGAAATATCCTTTGTAGATTTGTACGTATTGTATTTTATTCCGGGATGTGCTTTCTCCAAATCGTTTAGAAACTGTCGAATTTCTTCTCTTATGCTTTCTTTCATGTAAGGACATTGCTCGCTCTGGAACGGGATTCCATTTTGAAGTGCATAGAACACGATTTCTCTCTCATATGTCTCAGAAAGAGGTTTGATCTTCTTCATGTAGCCTGTATTGTAGATAGAAGAAGCTTGATTCCATCCTATTCGATTTACATCGCCTGAAAACAGATTAATCAAGAATGTTTGTACCTCGTCATCCAAGTTGTGCGCTGTCGCAATTACATTTGCCCCTATTTGTTCTGCTGCCAGGTCTATCGCTCTTCTACGAAATGTTCCACAAATTGAACAGGATGTTAATTTTGCTGATGGCCTTAGCTTCATCGCTTCATCCATATGAGTTCCGAAGAGTTCATCATATGACAGCACAGTAAGTGGAACACCCAGTTTGGAACAAAACCCTGATACTATCTTCAATGATTCATCTCGATATCCAGCGATACCTTCATCAATTGAAATCGCACTCACAGTAATTCCTCTGGAAGCGTCAATTGTGGATTTGAGGATGCTTAATAGAACCAAGCTGTCTTTCCCGCCCGAAGTCGCTACGGCCACATGATCCCCAAATTCGATCATTGAAAATTTATTTATCGTTCGTTGCACCTTGCGATCTATAGAATTGAGGAAGCATCTCCTGCAAAGCATCTCCCCTGAATATTCTCTAAAATACACTGATGGGTTCCTGTTACATTTATTGCATATCTCCATCATTGACTAGGAGGTTGCAAAGGCAAAGGGGTATTATTTCTTATCTAAGTCTTTTTGAGTTAGATAAGACTGACCTGGAACTGGGAAGTGTCAAAAAAAGATCAACCATTCAAGTCTCGATAACCCCAACTACAGTACTCAATGTGGGTATCACATATGTTTTAGTTAGTTGCTCGAACTATCCACCCAAGAACTTAACTATTTTTGTTTATCTTTCTTTGAGCTTTGCCACCAATCAAGGTAGTCGCTGTGAACTCGTTTTCTACCATCTCCAGTCTCATAATATTTTTCAGCCGCTTTATCTCTTAGTTCGTCTAATTTTTCACTGGAAACAAATAAGCCACAACCCTTACAAACAAAATTCTTACTAGGACTGTCAAATTTCATTTCACCACCGCATTCAGGACAAAACCTAGCCAATCAGTTACAGATACTCCCACACACTAATAAAAGCATTATGTACTGAGCAGGTTGCTTTCAGTCCAAAAAGATGAATCAGCATCATAAATTATTCGGCAGAAGCAACCGAAATTGAGAAACAAAATTGATTACATTTAATTTGGATAGATCAATATTTGCTCTCCTGCACCATCTACGGTTAATGCCCGGCTGTTCCTGATAACCTGTGGGATGTTATTGTGTTTCAAGTAAACAGCCGGGATATTTGATATCGCGCACCCGGAGGCCGTCGTTATGTCCATCCTATTGGAACATATGATGGCCAATGGACCAGAGGATTTTTTTTTCAAGCTGTAAAGGGTGTAGGCTCCTACACTGCTACCTATTGAATATGGAAAGACAAATATCTTGTCCTTCAATGTCTTGCCGTAGAGGTGATGATCTAGATCCTTGATCTCCCCATTTCTAGCGTCAACCATTGTAAGAAAATTTATTGGAGTATCCGATATCAAAGCTTCGCCATCAGCGAATCCCTTTACGACGCACTTGCACTCAACAACATACATAATTTATTCAGCTATAGGTTTTCACAATGGTTTTCATATCCTTTAATGCAACACCGACACGATTAGAACTTTTCATATAATATGCTCCCTTTACACTGTTGGTAATGATTGAATCAGTGTTGTCTTTAGTTATTAACGGCGAAAGACACATGCAAGAGTCGCACATAAATTCTGCCCCCGACGACTCCACTTTTGAGGCTAACCCAATTTTCCTAGCTTGATTATGAACGTATCTTGAACAAAAAATAATGCACCTCCTATCAAATTTTCGTCCCGCTATAAGATCATGTAGATAAGTTAGCTCACTTAGCCCGAGCTGTGGACTACCGAACAAGATAACGTCGCCATCCTCACTAGTACTCAACTCGTCCTTGGCTTTGGACATTTCTTCATCGTCTATTGCAATTGATTCACTTACCGACACATTGCCGGATGTAAACATTCCACAGGATCCTGAGGTTCCTAGTCCCGAGGAGATTGCTTTTGCGGGCATCATTTCCATTTCGCTTTTCAGATCTGAAAAAGCAATACAGCTATCTTTAGCGATTTTTCCGGCTACATAGCCAAGTAGGCCGTAATCAGTTTCATTGTTTATATCGATACCCTTGCTTTTCATGGCCAGCCTAGGCGTTCGTGACTCTTCTATTCGAAGATCAGAATATGGGGACTTTCCTGTTATGGCACTTGCAAGTGCGCTAAGAGCGCTTTCCTTATTGGTCATCAACCCCAAGAAAGAATTGGAAAAAACAGCTGCGCTGCTTTCAGCGAAACTCACAGGGGTACCTTTTCTTGGAAGTCGGAATATTTCATATGGAGTACATGAAAAGGATTGTGTGGCTCCCATTTGCTTATAACTTTCCACAATTCGCATTTGCTTAGACAAAAAATTTTGAGAAAGTGTATTTGGTTTCCTTCTATCATAACCCATAGGATTGATCGTTGTTCTTACCCTGAAACGTACGCCATTTGCTACTTCCTGTAAGAAATCAACTCCTGCGTCGCCGATAGTATTATAATTTACACCAGAAACATGAGCCCACTGAATTGGAGCCAGTTTTTCCGCTTCGGTTGCCTGTCCTATCGCCAATAGCACTCGGTATGCAGATGCATATATCTCTCCATTACTTCCATCAAGAATTTTTTCTTCGGCCTTTGTGAGTTCCAATGACAATTATCTCTCTATAGATATCGAAAAAATGGCCCAAATCGGTCATGCAGGACAACCTTCCATTTTTTGAATATAATACCCGTTACTTTGAATATCAGTCTCTATCCTCGGAGGAGCTTGCTGTATGTGACAGAATTGACATTCCTCTTGGGTCATCTGTTGTTCCCCCTCACCAACACTTTCTAGATACTCCTTGCCATATTCGATAGCTTTTTCGTGCGGAGTATTGGCCTCCACAACTACATCAAAATGCATAACATCTCCATCTTTCTTTCTAATGTATGTATCATAAACTGCGCACTGCATGAGAATATTCGCCTCTTAACTCTATTTATTCTAATCTCCTGATATCGTAGCGTTTCCAAGTTTGGAACATGTTGATACCCTGACAGTTTAACTTATTCCTTGAATAGCACCCGTCGCTATTCTTTCCTTATATCGATTGCAAGAATATCTCCGACCTGCGGTATTCCAATCTTCTGGAATCTCCTTTTAGGCATGGTGATCTGTATAGTTGCTTGAGAGTATGTATTAACGACGGTTTGTGGTTGAGCTCGAAGAATGGCTTCCAGGAATGGCTTTACTTGTTGCTTTATGTCCTTGTCTGGCACGAGATTGTCAATTGAATCCAATATTAGCTGTTGCTGGGACACCTTCTCCAGCTCTACATCCTCTGTGAGACTTAATGTAACGCTCATGCCGGTATCGATTAGCTGGTTGACTTTATATCTGGTGACAGGTTCGGTTCGATTCTCCATAATCTACAGGAGTAACGAAATTCTCATCATATTTTAACCATCTTATTGTAAGCTTTGAAATTAGGACTGGGCTAATTCTCGGCTGTTCGAAGTACTGCCAATTTGGGTTATTTCGAATACTCTTGCTGACTTGCGGAGTTGATCTATTAAATTTCAATAAGAACAATAGTAATCATAACAAAGCACTGTACGTATCCCCACTAAAATATTACTAGTTTTCACTATCTTACTGTATATTAAACAATAAAACCATAAGTTGCTCGGTTGCTAGATAATAATACTTGTGGGTTCACTTTGCCTACTGATAATCATTGTCGCTTCGACAAGGTTCTTATAATAGGTTTGGGCCAGCTTGGCCTTCCAGTAGCAAAATATGTGAAGGAGAAAGGATTTGATGTATACGGATATGATATTAGTCAGAAAGCCATA
>Ga0307429_1001039_pt1 | contig 13871 bp, 11 predicted proteins | sample SalMarWE160230MG_FD_202151 | JGI IMG/M metagenome (GOLD analysis project Ga0307429, IMG submission 202151) | Salt marsh sediment microbial communities from the Plum Island Ecosystem LTER, Massachusetts, United States - WE1603-230 | ecosystem: Environmental > Aquatic > Marine > Intertidal zone >...
CAGGCGGCCGATGCGAAGTTGGCGATGGCGAGCACCACCCGCCCGTCGCGGCGGGTCACCCGCGCCATCTCCGAGATCGCGAGCCGCGGCTGGTCGAAGTGGTCGAGCGCTCCCTTGCAGAAGCTCGCATCGAAGCTCTCGTCGGCGAACGGCAGGGCGTCCGACCAGCTGCGCACCCAGCGCGGGCGGGGTCCGCTCTGCTGCTCGGCGTGCAGCTGCGCCAGCGCCGTCATGCGCGCCGAGGGCTCGCTGGCCACCACCCAGCCCCCGCGGGCAGCCAGGGCCGCCGCGTCCTGTCCGATGCCGCTGGCCACGTCGAGCACGCGCCGCCGCGGGGCGGTCCGGGTCTGGTCGAGGCTGACGTCGGTCATGCGCCGGAACAGGTACTCGCTGTCGCGCGTCGTTCCCGTGGGAATGACGTCGCGCATGTCCCGATCGAGATCCACGACCCGCACGGGCAGGGAGCTTAGCCCCTGGCGGCGGCCGGGGCGCGCCGCCGCGCGCACGGGTATGCTGTCGGTAGGATGGCGAAAGTCCGCACGGCACCGGGTGCGCTGGATCGGATCGTTGCCTTCCGCTTCGTCTACCTGGCGATCTTCGCCTACGTGGTCTGCTCGGTGTTCGGTGTGCAGGCCACCCAGGGCCTGCTCGTCCAGCACTTCCGGAGCGCCGTGGACCGGGCCGTCCACGTGAGCCCGGCCGACGGCCCCGTGATCCCCCAGATCCAGGACCGCATGTTCGCGCTGCTGCACGAATCGCCCTGGGTCCGCTGGGGCGGCGTGCGCGTGACCGCGCTGGTGCTGGGCGCGGATGGCATCACGCCGATCTACCTGGGCGGGCGCACGCTGCCGCCGCCGCCGAACCTGAACCCGGATCGGGCCTTCGACGAAGCCGCGCGGCTGCTGCCGGCGATCGTCACGGTCGACGTCGACCTGCCCCCGGGATCCGTGCTCGGCGCCTCCATCTGGGTGCTGTTCGGTGCGATCTTCGTGCCCGTGCTGTTCGTGCAGCAGCGGCGCACCGAGCAGCGGGAGCAGGCGATTCTCGACGCGGCCCTGCGCGCCCGCGACGCCACCATCGAGCGCGCCCGCTCGATCCAGGGCGAGCTCGAGAAGGTGCGGCGCCGGCTGGCGCAGCTCGAGCCCGCCGAGCGCGCCCACGCCGCCGAGATCGCGACGCTCGAGCACGAGCGCGAGCAGCTCCAGCAGCGCCTCGCCGAGCTGTCGCAGCGCGAGCAGTCGCTGAAGGAGCGGGCCTCCGCCCCGAGCCTCCAGCAGGAGCGCCGCGCGCTCGAGGACCTGCTGGACGAGGCGGTCCAGGATCTCGAGGAGAAGGACAACGAGATCCAGACGCTCCAGGAGCGGCTCAAGCGCGCGGCCAAGGAGAGCGCGGCGCGCGGGCGGGCGCGCGCGTCCGAGCAGCTCGGCCGCCGCATGCGCACGCTCTACCGCAATCTCGAGATCGACGAGCGCGCGATCCAGGACATCGTGGCGCTCGGCGACGAAGCGCTGCGGCTGCGGGCCGAGGAGGCGCTCAAGCGCCTGGACGAGAACCCCGAGAGCGCCGGCGTGCGCCGCAAGGTGGGAGGCCTGCCGTCCCACCTCTCGATCTTCGAGCTGGGCTTCGCCGGCAAGGGACGGATCTACTACACGCGCGGCAAGCAGCGCGCCTTCCGCGTGCTGTCGGCCGGCGGCAAGGCCTCCCAGAAGGCCGATCTCGAGTACCTGAGCCGGCTCTCCCTCGACTAGGCGCGCAGCGCCCGGCGCAGCGTCGCCTTGAGCCGGGCGTCGTCCCAGGGCTTGGTGATCAGCGCGCAGACCCCGAGCGCCTCCAGGCGCGTGCGCGGGATCTCCTCGGTCCATCCCGTGATCAGCATCCGCACCGCCGACGGACGGCGCCGCGCCGCCTCGGCCAGCAGCTGGGCACCGCTCATGCCGGGCATCTTCTGGTCGGTGAGGATCGCATCGATGGGACGCTCGCTGAGCAGGCGCAGCGCCTCGTCCGCGCTCTCGGCCGTGAGGATCTCGTAGCCCTCGCGCCGGAGCGCTCGCCGCAGGGCGGAGAGGATGCGCGTCTCGTCGTCGACGATCAGCAGCAGCGGCGCTTCAGCCTTCACCGCCGCCCCCGTCGATCGGCAGCACCACGCGGCAGGTGGTGCCCTCGCCCGGCACGCTCTCCACGCGGAGCGTGCCGTCGTGCCGCTGCACGATGTTGAAGCAGGTCGCGAGCCCGAGCCCGGTGCCGACCCCGACCTTCTTGGTCGTGAAGAACGGGTCGAAGATCCGGTCCAGGTGCTCCGGCGCGATGCCGGTGCCGGTGTCGGAGACCGACACGATCACGTCGTCTCCCACCCGCTCGGTCACCAGCCGGATGCGGCCGAGCTCGCCACTGCTGCCCAGCTTCTCCTCGATCGCCTGGAAGGCGTTGACCAGCAGATTCATGAAGACCTGCTTCAGCTGCATCGGAAAACAGTCGAGGGCCGGCAGCTCGCGGTACTCCTTCTCCAGCACCACCAGGTGCTTCATCATCGGCCAGACGATGTTGGCCGTGGAATCCAGGCAGAGGTTCAGGTCCGCCGGCACCCGCTCCTTGTCGTGATGCGAGAAGTCGCGCAGGTCCTGGACGATGTGGCGGATGCGCTCCGAGCCCTCCTGCGACTCGCGGATCGCCTTGGCGAGGTCCGAGAGCACGAAGCTCACGTCCACCTCGTCCACCAGTGCGGCCAGCTGCTCCGCGGCCTGGCGCAGCGCGGCCGGCTCCGGCCTCGCCGGGTCCAGGCACTTCTGCAGCTGCTCCACGTGCGTCCACACGCGGCGCAGCTCCGCGACGTACTCGTTCATCTGGAAGAGGTTGGCGTGGATGAAGCCCATCGGATTGTTGATCTCGTGGGCGACCCCGGCAGCCAGCTGTCCGATGGACGCCATCTTCTCGGTCTGGAGCACCTGGCGCTGGAGCTGGCGCATCTCGGTCAGGTCCTGGAAGGTGGCGACGGCTCCGCGGGGCCGGCCGGCCTGCCCCGAGGCGATCGGTGCGCAGGAGATGCCGACGGGCACGACGCTGCCGTCCGGGCGCGTGATCGCGCTCTCCAGCCCCTTGAAGCGCACGCCCTCGGCGAGCACCCGGTCCACCGTGCCGCGGCCGGCGGCGTCCGGGAACCAGCCAGCCACGCGCCGGCCCAGCAGCGCCTGCAGCGGCTGACCCAGGATCTGGGCGGCCGGCGGGTTGCAGCTGGCAATGCAGCCGGACGGATCCACCACCAGCACGGCGGTGTTCATCTTCTGGATCACGTCCTCGCTGTAACGCTGGAGCTCCTGGATGCGGCGTCCGGTGGCGCTGCGCCGGCTCGTGGCGCGCCAGCCCCGGATCTGCTCGAGCGCCGCCGCCGCGAGCGTCTCGGAGCCGCGCGAGCCGAGGGCGACGCAGTCCGCCGCCCCGCGACGGAACCAGCCGAGCGCCGCCTCGTTCCCCAGCGCCCGGTCCACCACGATGACCGGCGGCCCGTCGTGGCGGAGCTGCTCCAGCAGGCGCTCCGCGGCCGCGCTCGGCTTCGCCGCGGCCACCACCAGATCGCACGCACCGGCGCGCGCCCGCGCGAGCGCTCGCTCGACGTCGTGCACGACCTCGACCTCGGCCTCCACGCCCAGCCGCCCCAGCTGCGCGGCAGCCCCGGCGCGCCCGGGCTGCAGGACGACGATGCGGACACCGGACGGCCGCTGTTCCGAGCGCTGCTGCAAGCACACCCCCACTCGACGTCCGACCGCCGCAGCGGAGGAACGCGCAGGCACCGGGCTGCCGGGGGGTCGCCCCAATCTACCGGATCGCGCGTCCCGCTCCAACGCCGTGCCGCGCGGTCCGGAGCCCGTGGCGGGCGAGTTTGCGATACAAGGTGCTGCGCCCGATGCCCAGGCGCTGGGCCGCCGCAGAGGCGTCGCCGCCGGACTCGCGCAGCGCCCGCCCGAGCGCAGCACGCTCGTAGGCCTCCAGCGACAGCGGCAGATCGGCCGGCGGGCCGGCGGCGGCCAGACCCCGACTCGCGCCGGCCAACGAGAAGTCCGCCCGGCGCAGCCGCGGCCCCGGTGCCAGCGCGAGCGCCGATTCGACGGCGTTCTCGAGCTCGCGGACGTTGCCGGGCCACTCGCGCGCCACCAGCAGCTCCAGGGCTTCGTCCTCGATGCCCTCGACCGGCGCGCGGTCGCGCGCGTGCTTGCGCAGGAAGTGGTGCACCAGCAGCGGGATGTCCTCGCGCCGCGCGCGCAGCGGCGCGATCTCGATGCGCACCACGTTGAGCCGGTAGTAGAGATCCGTGCGGAACTGCCCCGCCGCCAGCATGCCCGCCAGATCGCGATGCGTGGCGGAGATCACCCGCAGGTCGACCGGGATGGTCGAGGAGGACCCCACCGGACGCACCTCCTTGTGCTGGAGCGCCCGCAGCAGCTTGGCCTGCACGGCCAGCGGGATCTCGCCGACCTCGTCGAGGAAGAGCGTCCCCCGGTCGGCCATGCGGAACAGGCCGGGGGAGCCGAGTGCGCCCGTGAACGCCCCCTTCTGGTGGCCGAAGAGCTCGCTCTCGATGATGCTCTCCGGCAACGCGCCGCAGTCGACCGGAACGAAGGCGCCCGCCGCGCGGGGACTGCTGGCCTGGATGGCGCGGGCCACCAGCTCCTTGCCGGTGCCGCTCTCCCCCTGCAGCAGCACGTGGCTCTCGTTGTGCCGCAGGCTGTGGATGGTGCGCTGGAGCGAGCGCATCGCGGCCGAGCGGCCCACCAGCTCCGGGGCGCCGCTGCGCCCGCGCAGCACGTCTTCGAGCTCGCGGTTGCGCTGCACCAGCCGGCGCCGTTCGAGCGCCTTGCCGACCGTGGTGCGCACCCGGTAGACGTCGTCGAAGGGCTTGGCCAGGTAGTCGAAGGCGCCGCGCCGGATGCAGCCGACCGCGCTCTCGATGCTGGCGTGGCCGGTCATCACGATGACCTCCACCTCGGGCCGCTCGCACTTGATGCTCTCGAGCAGCTCGAGCCCGCTGGTCGCGCCGAGGAAGAGATCCACCAGCACGACGGCCAGGTCGGGCTCCGCCAGATGCGCCCGGGCTGCGCTCGCCGATTCGGCGAGCGCGATGCGGTAGCCCTCGGCCTCGAGGATCCGGCGCAGCGACTGGAGCAACAGCGGCTCGTCGTCCACCAGCAGCACGAGGTCCGGAGCCCGCTCGCCCGCCGCGCGCAGGTCCCGCGCCTCCGAGGCCACGCCGGGGGAAGCCATGCCTTCCCTATCGGTCCCGGAATCGGGACTCTTGAACCACGCGGGGACGCTGCCTACACTGGCCGTCCCCCCTGTTCGGGGAGGATTCCCTTCTGGGCAAGTCGACCGTCCTCGTCGTCGACGACGAGGAGCTCTACCGCAGGGCGCTCGAGCGCATCCTGAAGCGGGCCGGCTACCGCGTGCTGACGGCGCGGGAGGCCAGCGAGGCCCTCGCGATCGTGGCGGACGACGCGGTGGACCTGGTGCTCTCGGACGTGCAGATGCCCGGCCTCAACGGCCTCGAGCTGGTCCGCCAGATCCGCGACGTCTGCCCCGACCTCCCCTGCATCGTGATCACCGGCTACGGCAGCGCCGAGCAGTCGGTGGAGGCCCTGCGCGCGGGCGCCTTCTGGTACCTGGAGAAGCCCTTCGACCAGGGGCATCTCGATGCGGTGCGGCGCCTGGTGGAGCAGGCCATCGAGATGGGACGCCTGCGCGCGGAGAACCGCCTGCTCCAGCGCCAGCTCCGCTCCCGCTACGGCTTCGAGAACATCATCGGCAACAGCCCCAGCCTGCGCGACGTGCTCGACATCGTCGCCAAGGTCGCCGACACGGACAGCACGGTGCTCGTGACCGGCGAGAGCGGCACGGGCAAGGAGCTGATCGCACGGGCCATCCACTACAACAGCCGGCGCGCCGAGCGGATGTTCGTCACGGTGAACTGCGGCGCCATCCCCGAGCAGCTGCTCGAATCCGAGCTCTTCGGCCACGTGCGGGGCGCCTTCACCAACGCCGTCAGCCACCGGGAAGGTCGCTTCGCGGTGGCCGACGGCGGCACGCTCTTCCTCGACGAGATCGGCGACATGAGCCCGAACCTCCAGGTGAAGCTGCTGCGCGTGCTCCAGGACCGCACCTTCGAGCCGGTCGGCTCGTCCAAGACCATCTCCGCCGACGTGCGCCTGGTGGCGGCCACCAACCAGAATCTGGAGCGGGCGATCCAGGAGGGGCGCTTCCGCGAGGACCTGTTCTACCGGCTGAACGTGATCCCGATCGAGGTGCCTCCGCTGCGCAAGCGGCGCGAGGACATCCTGCTGCTGGCCCAGCATTTCCTGGAGAAGGCGAACCGGGAGCGCGCCAAGCAGGTGAAGGGATTCGCGCCGGAAGCGCTGGAGCTGCTGTGCGCCTACGACTGGCCCGGCAACGTCCGCGAGCTGGAGAACCTGGTCGAGCGGCTGGTGATCCTGTGCGCCGGAGAACGCATCGAGGCGAAGGAGCTGCCCCCCGTAACGCAGCCGGTCGAGCCCCACACGGTTGCGCTACGCCGGATGCCCCCCGCGGGGCTCTCCTTCCGCGATCTGGTGGACGACTTCGAGACCGACCTGATCCTGCAGGCGCTCGAGCAGACCCACTGGAACAAGAACCAGGCCGCGCGTCTGCTCGGCCTGAACCGCACGACGCTGCTCGAGAAGATCAAGAAGAAGGGCCTCGAGCACCCCGTCCCGCCGCAGCCCCACTGACGGTTTCGTAACCCCTGCGCCGGTTCTCCGACGCTTTCGCGCGTGCCCGCGCCCGGCCGCCACCCGCGGCTGCAGCCGGCGGGCGCAAGATTCTGCACAACGCTGGCCCGCAGCGCAGCTCCGAAAACCATCGGATTCCGCGCATCTGAATCGCCTGTCGCCCGCGCGTGGCGGGCTGGATGCCGAGTTCCGTCTCCCGGAGCCGCGGATTGGCACGGCCCGTGCTTCACCCCGCAGCCCGAACGCAACGGGCGGGCAGCACGGAGGCCCCGAGCTTGGACCGCCAGCCGACCACAGGAGACGACGGAATGGAAGCGCTGCTCCGCGAGGCGAAGGAAAAGCATTCCGAGATCCCCCCTCCGCTCCGAGAGCAGATCGTGCTCGAGCACACCCCGTTGATCCGATACATCGTGAACCGGATTGCGGTGCGCCTGCCCTCGCACATCGACCTCGACGACCTCCACAACACCGGCGTGATCGGTCTGATGGATGCGATCGAGAAGTACGATCCCGAGAAGAACTGCAAGTTCAAGACCTACGCCGAGTTCCGCATCAAGGGTGCGATCCTCGATCAGCTGCGCTCGCTGGACTGGGTGCCGCGCAGCGTGCGCCAGAAGAGCCGCCGCCTCGAGCGGGCCTATGGCGAGGTGGAGCAGCGCCTGGGCCGCTCGGCGAGCGAGGACGAGGTGGCCGACTCGCTCGGGCTGCAGATCGACAAGTTCCACGAGCTGCTCAACCAGGTGCGCGGAATCTCCCTGGTGAACCTGGAGGAGATCCGCGGTACGAACGCCGATGGCGATCGCGCCGGCACCTTCGCGGACATCGTCGAGGACGTCCACTCCGAGAATCCCTTCGCCACGCTCAAGCTGACGGAGATGAAGCAGGTGATCGCCTCGACGATCGCCACGCTCCCCGAGAAGGAGCGCCTGGTCGTCTCCCTGTACTACTACGAAGACCTGAACATGAAGGAGATCGGGGGGATCCTCGGCATCACCGAGTCGCGGGTCTGCCAGATCCACACCAAGGCCGTGCTGCGCCTGCGCGCCAAGCTCAAGAGCCTGATGGATCGCTAGCGAGTGCCCGCAGCCGAGCGGAGGGCGGGCCCCGTCCGGCTACTCTTCGCAGCGCAGCAGCACCGCGGTGATGTTGTCCTCGCCGCCGCGGTCGTTGGCCATCGCCACGAGTCGCTCGCAGGCGCTGTCGAGGTCGTCCTGGTCCATCACCGTCTTCGCGATCTCCTCGTCGCTCACGTGCCCGGTGAGCCCGTCCGAGCAGAGCACGAAGCTGTCGCCCACGGCGGGGGTGAGCTCCGCCAGATCGGGCTCCACGCTGCGCCGCACGCCGAGCGCCCGCGTGAGGACGTGCCGGTGCGGGTGGCCGCGCGCGGCCGTCTTGCTGATCTCGCGCCGCCGCACCAGCTCCGCGACCAGGGAGTGGTCGTCGGTCAGCTGACGGATGCGCCCCGCGCGAATCAGGTACGCGCGACTGTCGCCCACGTGCGCCAGCGCGATCCGCTCCGGGCCGGCCAGCAGCGCCACGAGCGTCGTGCCCATGCCGGTCAGCTCCGGCTGCGACTGCGCACGGGAGAGGATCTCGCGATTTGCAGCGGCGACGGAATAGCGCAGCTTCTCGGTGAGGCTGGCGGTCGCGTCCACCAGCGTGCCGAGCGCGCGTACCGCCGCCTCCGCGGCCAGCTCGCTGGCCAGCTGGCCCGCGCGGTGGCCCCCCATGCCATCGGCGACCAGGTAGAGGCCCAGATCGGCGGCCACGGCGTAGCAATCCTCGTTGCTGCGCCGCCGCAGACCGACGTCGCTGAGGGCCGCCGCCCGCAGCCTCACGAGAGGGGGACTCCTGCCCGCATCGGGATCTGCATCGGAGGTTTGCAGCCTCCCCTTGACGCCGCCCGGGCCCCGCGGGTACCGGGCGCCCTGGACGGCGGGCCTCGAAAAGCATTCAATTCCGAGCGATCCGCCGACGATACTACCCACTGAGGGAGTCGTTGCGCGCGGGGCCTGCCCGCGCCGCGCGCCACACCGGGGGTAACATGGCCCGAAAGCTGCTGCTCGCCGACGACAGCGTCACCATCCAGAAGGTGGTCGGAATCAGCTTCGCCAACGAGGATGTGGACCTGATCACGGTCGACAACGGAGATACCGCGATCCAGCGCGCCCGCGAGGTCCATCCCGATGTCGTGCTGGCCGACGTGGTGATGCCGGGCAAGAGCGGCTACGAGGTCTGCGAGGCGATCAAGACCGATCCGCTGCTGCGCCACGTGCCCGTGCTGCTGCTGACCGGAACCTTCGAGGCCTTCGACGAGGAGCGCGCGCGCCGCTGCGGCGCCGCGGGCCACGTGGCGAAGCCCTTCGAAGCCCAGGCGCTGGTCGATCGCGTGAAGGCGCTGCTGGCCCAGGCGCCGCCGGCTCCGCCGGCGCCCGCCGAGGCGACGACGGCCCCCTCGCGGCCGAGCCCGACCGAAGCCGCTGGGAACGTCCGGATCGGCCAGGTGGTCACCCAGACCGTGTCCTCGCCCACCCCGAGCAGCGAGAGCTTCGACTTCTTCGACGATGCGCCGGGCAGTCCGACGCCGCCGCCGGCCGCCGCCACGGACCCCGAGCCCGGCCCCGGCCGCGCGACCGCCGCCGACGCGTTCGCGTTCGGGGAGGACGAGCTGCTGGGGGCCGAGCCGGAGCCGACCGCCGACCGCACCGTGGCCCTGCTGGGCGACGAGCTGGACGCGGCGCCCGCGCAGCCGACGCCCGCCTCCTTCGACGACCCGTTCGAGGCCGACCTGGGCGGCGACGACCTGCTGCCGCGGGAGAAGCACCCGACGCCGGAGCCCGCGGTGACGCGGCTCGACCCCAGCTTCGCGGCCGACGACGGCGGCGACGAGCTGCTGCCCGAGGAGCTGATCAGCGCCGACAGCACCGCCTCGCGCGTGGAGGACTCGTTCGACTTCGATCTCGGCCAGTCGCAGCCCGGCGAGGTCAGCGGCCCCCAGCTGGCCCAGGCGACGGTGCTGGATCCCAAGGGATCGTCGGGCTTCGACGTCTCGTCCTCGGATCTCGGCGACCCGCTGGCGGAAGCGCCTGTCGGGCCGGTCTCCTGGCCCGCCGCGGCCGGCCGGCCGGCCGCCCCGCCGGCTCCCGAGCCGCCGCCGCGGCGCGCGGAAGCCCTCGAGCCGGAGCCCGACTTCTCGATCGGCGTCGAGGAGCCGCCCGCCGTGGCCGCCCAGATCGACGAAGCGTCGCTCGAGGACCTGATGACCGCCGAGGCGCTGGCCGAGCCCGAGGAGCCGCGGCGCCCGGAGCCCCAGCGCGTGGCGGTCACCCACGATGCGTCGGCCCTGGCGGGTGTCTCGCTCGCCGAGATCGAGCCGCAGCTGCGCAAGCAGCTCCACGACACGCTGGAGAAGATCGCCTGGGAGTCGTTCGGCGACGTCACCGCCCAGATCGTGCGCCAGGCCGTCGAGCGGGTGGAACGGGTCGCCTGGGAGGTCATCCCGCAGCTGGCCGAGACGCTGATCCGCGAGGAGATCCGCAAGCTGAAGGGCGAGGGGGACTGACCCCGCCGGGTGCCTGCGGTCGCCCGGCCGCGAGACGGCCGGGCACGCTAGGCTAGAGGCCGATGGAGCGCGCACCCCTCCCGCCTCCGCGAAGCTGGCAGCGCCTGCTCGAGCTGGCCCTGGAGGAGGACATCGGCCCCGGCGATGCCACCACCCCGGCGGTCGTGGAGGCCGGGCGCCGGGGCGAAGCCGTGATCGAGGCTCGCGCCCCGCTCGTGGTCTGCGGGCTCGAGGTGGCGGCGGCGGTCTTCCACGCCGTGGACGCCGAGCTGCGCTTCGCCGCGCGCGCCCGCGAGGGCGCCGCAGCCCGCGCCGGCGAGCCGCTGGCCCAGCTCTCCGGGGAGCTGCGCAGCCTGCTGATCGCCGAGCGCACGGCGCTGAACTTCCTGGGTCGGCTGTGTGGCGTGGCGAGCTGGACGCGACGCTTCGTCGAGGCGATCGATGGCACCGGCGCGCGCATCGTGGACACGCGCAAGACGCTGCCGGGCTGGCGGGTGCTCGACAAGTACGCCGTGGCGGTGGGCGGCGGCATCAATCACCGGCTGGGTCTGTTCGACGGCATCCTGCTCAAGGACAATCACATCGCCGTCGCCGGCAGCGTCGAGGCGGCGGTCAAGACCCTGCGCGCGGTGGCCCCGCCCGGTCTGCGCATCCAGGTCGAGGTCGAGTCGGAGGCCGACGCGGTGGCGGCCTGCGACGCCGGCGTCGACTTCCTGCTGCTCGACAATCGACCGCTGCGCGAGCTGCGCCGCATCGTCGAGCGGGTCGGGGATCGAGCCCTGCTGGAGGCCAGCGGCGGCATCACGCTGGCCAACGTCCGCGAGGTCGCGGAGACCGGCGTGCACCGCATCTCGATCGGAGCCCTCACCCACTCGGCACCGAGCGCCGACCTCTCCCTGGAGGTGCGACCGGCCGGGCCGGCATCGCGCCGGCCCCGAGAGGAGGAAGCCGCCGGCGGAGTCGACGCGTGAAGCAGGGAGCGGCGCGAGTGCTGGAGGCCCTGCGCCGCGCTGGCGACCGCTCGTGCTCCGGGGCTGCGCTCTCCGCCGAGCAGGGGGTCTCCCGGGCCCAGGTCTGGAAGCACGTGGAGGCGCTGCGCGCCCTCGGATACAAGATCGAGGCCGCGCCGGGCGACGGCTACCGCCTGGTCGAGACGCCGGACCGGCTGTATCCCGAGGAGCTCCAGGCGGGCCTCGAGACCGCCTGGCTGGCGCGCGACCTGCGCTGGTTCGAGACGGTGGACTCCACCAACCGGGTGGCCCAGGACCTCGCGCGCGCCGGCGCGGCGCACGGCACCACGGTGGTCGCGGAGGCGCAGAGCGCCGGGCGCGGGCGCCTGGGGCGCCGCTTCTTCTCTCCCCCCCACCTGAACCTGTATACGTCGGTGGTGCTGCGCCCGCGCATCACCACGGCCACGGCTCCGAGCTGGATCCTGGCGTCCGCCGTCGCGGTGGCCGAGGCCATCGCGCAGACGCTTCCCGACCCCGAGGCGGTCGAGATCAAGTGGCCCAACGACGTCCTGCTGGGCGGGCTCAAGACCTCGGGCATCCTGATGGAGCTGGGCGCCGAGGCCAGCCGCGTGGCGTTCCTGGTGCTCGGCATCGGCGTGAACCTCAACGTCTCGCGCGAGCAGCTGCCCGAGGAGTTCCGCCACCTCGCCACCAGCCTGTCGAGCCACGCGGGGCACCGCATCCCCCGCGTCGCCTTCGCCCAGCGCCTGTACGCGGAGCTCGAGCGCTGTCTCGATCGCTGCGCGGCGCAGGGCTTCGAGGGGCTGCGCGACGCCTTCGAGGCCCGCTTCCGCATGGCCGGACGCGCGGTGCGGGTCCTCGAGCTCGACGGCGAGGAGACGCGCGGCGTGGCGCTGGGGATCGACCCCGACGGGGCGCTGCGCATACGCGGCGAGGACGGCGCCGAGCGGCGCGTGATCGCCGGCGACGTCACGCTCGCCAAGGAGACGTCGTGACCACCCTGCTCGCCATCGACATCGGCAACACCAACGTGTCGTTCGGCGTCTTCGACTACGCCGCCGGCGACGCCTCCGCGGGAGAGCTGGCGCAGCACTGGCGCATCGGCACGCACCGCGAGCAGACCTCCGACGAGGTGGCCCTCACCATGACGGGCCTGTTCGCGCAGGCGGGCCGCAGCGTCTCCGAGGTCACGGACGTCATCATCGCCAGCGTGGTGCCGCCGCTGCTGCCGATCTTCGAGCGTGTCTCCACCAAGCTCTTCGACCGCCCGCCGCTGGTGGTCGGACCGGGCATCCGCACGGGCATGCCCGTGCGCTACGAGAACCCGCGCGAGGTCGGCGCCGACCGCATCGTGAACGCCGTCGCCGCCTACGAGATGTTCGGCGGACCGGTGATCGCCGTCGACTTCGGCACCGCGACCACCTTCGATTGCGTCTCCGCCCAGGGCGAGTACCTGGGCGGGGTGATCTTCCCGGGCATCCACACCTCGATGGAGGCGCTCTTCGAGCGTGCTTCGATGCTCCACCGCGTAGAGCTCGCGCGCCCGAAGTCGGTGATCGGCAAGACCACCACCGGCGCCCTGCAGTCCGGCCTGCTCTACGGCTTCGCGGGGCTGGTGGACTCGATGGTCGAGCGGATCCGCTCGGAGCTGGGCGAAGCGCGGGTGGTCGCCACGGGCGGTCTCGCCCATCGCATCGGCGGCGAGAGCCAGGCGATCGAGACCGTCGAGCCCTTCCTGACGCTCGAAGGCCTGCGCATCATCTTCGAGAAGAACCGTCCGCCGTCGGACGGATCCCGAAAGGAGAGAACCGCATGAAGAACGTGAAGGTCTCCGATACCCACAACTTCGCGCTGATCGGACACTCCGGCGACGGCAAGACGTCGCTCGGCGAAACGATTCTTCACGCCGCGGGCGCGACGCACGAGCTGGGGAGCGTCAACGACGGAACCTCCGTCCTGAACTTCCTGCCCGAGGAGAAGGAGCGCCACACGACGATCAGCTCGTCGATCTACGCCTTCGACTGGAACGACAAGCACTTCACGCTGGTCGACACGCCCGGCGACTCGAACTTCCAGGCGGACGGCCGCATCGCCCTGCAGGGTCTGGACGGCGGCGTGCTCGTGGTGAGCGCCGTGGACGGCGCCAAGGTCGGCACCGAGCGCATGTTCCAGGCCTGTCGGAGCGCGGACATCCCGGTGATCGCCTTCGTGAACGGCATGGACCGCGAGCGCGCCGACTTCGAGCGGGCGGCGGAGAGCCTGCGTGCCATGGGGGCCAGCCTGGCGCCGACGGTGCTGCCGATCGGCGCCGAGACGGAGTTCCGCGGCGTGGTGGACCTGCTGCGCATGAAGGCGCACGGCGCCGAGGGCGAGTCGGAGGTGCCGGCGGAGCTCGCCGATGCGGCCCGGGCCGCCCGCGAGGCGCTCACCGAGAGCGTGGCCGAGTGCGACGACGCCCTGCTGGAGAAGTACCTGGAGGCGGGTGAGCTGTCCGAGGAGGAGCTGGCGCGGGGCCTGCTCGCGGGCACCCGGTCCGGCCAGCTGGTGCCGGTCTTCTGCGGCGCCGCCACCGCGGAGCTGGGGACGGCG
>Ga0307429_1001040_pt1 | contig 13869 bp, 13 predicted proteins | sample SalMarWE160230MG_FD_202151 | JGI IMG/M metagenome (GOLD analysis project Ga0307429, IMG submission 202151) | Salt marsh sediment microbial communities from the Plum Island Ecosystem LTER, Massachusetts, United States - WE1603-230 | ecosystem: Environmental > Aquatic > Marine > Intertidal zone >...
GCGCTGTCCGGCGGACCGGGCGTCTGGGGCGCCTTCGCCCGCAACGCGGCGCTCCACGCCTCGACGCCGACCAGCAACGGCCTGGGTCTGCGGACGCTGGTCGGGTACGAGCCCTCCGCGCGCGAGGCGCTTCTCGAGACGCGCGCGGCGGATCCGAGCCGGGCCTGGAAGCAGGCGCGGCGCGCGGCCCTGTCGCGGCGCTGGCCTCTGCTCGTGATGCTCGCCGCCGGCTTCGTCGCTCTCGTCGGCTTCGCCGCGCGGCGCCAGGATCCCTGGGTGGCTGCGATCCTCGGTGTCGGCCTGGTGCCGGTGCTCCTGGAGCCGAGCTCGTACTATACCTCGCTGTTGCTGGCCTACGGCTTCCTGTGGACGCGCCGCCCGGAGATCGGGGCGGCGTTGTGCGGGCTCTCCGCCGCCGGCTGGCTCGCGGCGGCCGGCTTCGAGCGCTGGGACGACATCGCGCTCTGGACCAGCGTGGCGTCGCTCCTGTTCGCCGCGTTCGCGACGCTGCGCATGCTGCGGCCGCCCTTCCCTCGAGCACGTGTATGCTAGGAGATCGGAGGTCCGGCCCAGCCAGGCCGGCGCAGCCGGCCGCGCAGCGAGGCGAAGCCGAGCGAAGGCCGGGCCGGGACCGGAGGTTCCATTGCCGAATCAGATTCCCATCCAGGAGGGCCTCTTCACCTGGCCCGCGCAGCAGCCCCAGCTGATCGCCAGCCGCTGCCGAGACTGCGGTGAGCTGACCTTTCCGCAGCAGGCGAGCTGCCCGAGCTGCACCGGGCGCGAGGCCGAGCCGGTGCGTCTCGGACGTCGCGGGACGCTCTGGACCTGGACCGTGCAGCACTTCCCGCCGCCGGTGCCTCCCTACGCCGGCCCGGCCGAGCGCGAGCGCTTCGAGCCCTTCGGCGTGGGCTACGTCGAGCTTCCCGATGGCATCCGGGTGGAGGGGCGCCTCACCGAGAGCGATCCCGAGCGGCTGCGCATCGGCATGCAGATGGAGCTGGTGATCGAGAAGTTCATGGACGACGCGGAAGGCAACGAGCTGATGACCTTCGCCTTCCGGCCCGTCGAGGGGGGGCGCTAGGCGAGATGGCGCGGGACATCGCAATCATCGGCATCGGACTCCATCCGTTCGGGCGTCACGAAGGCGTCTCCGCCATGCAGCTCGGCGTGGAGGCGGCCAACCTGGCGCTGCGCGACGCCGGCGTGGAGTGGAGGCAGGTCCACTTCGCCTGCGCCGGCGCGCTCGAGGTGACCCAGCCCGACAGCATCATCAAGTTCCTCGGGCTCACCGGCATCCCCTTCACCTCGATCTTCAACGGCTGCGCCACGGGCGGCAGCCTGCTGCTGAACGCGTCGCACTGCATCAACGCCGGCTCGGGCGACCTCGGCATCGCCATCGGCTTCGACAAGCACCCGCGTGGTGCCTTCTCGGTGGGCGACGACATGGCCGGGCTGGGCCTGGGCCAGTGGTACGGCCAGACGGGCCTGGCGGTGAACCCCCAGTTCTTCGCGATGAAGACGCGCCGCTACATGCACGACCACGGTATCAGCGCGGAGTGCCTGACGCGGGTCGCCGTCAAGAACTTCAAGAACGGATCGCTCAATCCACGGGCCTGGCGCCGCAAGGCGCTCGAAGCCGAGGAGATCGACGCCTCCCCGATGGTCTGCGACCCGCTGCGGCAGTACCACTTCTGCTCGCCCAGCGAGGGCGCGGCGGCGGTGGTCCTGTGTCGGGCGGAGCTTGCGCATCGCTATACCAGCCGACCCATCTACCTGCGCGCCGACGTGTTTCGCACGCGCCTGTACGGATCCTTCGAGACGATGAGCCCCTCCAATCCGGCGAAGGACGTGCCGAGCCCCACGGTGCAGGCCTCGCAGGCGGCGTACGAGGCGGCGGGCCTCGGACCCGACGAGATCGACGTCGCCCAGCTGCAGGACACCGAGGCCGGACACGAGATCATGCACATGGCGGAGAACGGCTTCTGCAAGGACGGCGAGCAGGAGGCCCTGATCCGCGCCGGTGCGACCGAGATCGGGGGAAGGCTGCCGATCAACACCGACGGCGGGCTGATGGCCAACGGCGAGCCGATCGGCGCCTCCGGCCTGCGCCAGGTCTACGAGGTCTGTCTACAGCTGCGCGGGGAGGCTGGCGCGCGCCAGGTGCCGGGCGGACCGAAGGCCGGCTACACCCATGTGTACGGCTTTCCGGGCGTCAGCTGCGTGACGATCCTCTCCACGTAGGCGCGTGCCGGCGCCGAACGAGCCTCTCCGCATGCAGCGCGGGCTGGCGGCGGCGCTGCTGTGGCTGGGCGCGGGCTTCCTGCTCTATGCGCTGTACCGCAACCGCGACTTCTTCCACGACGACGCCTACGTCACCCTGCGCTACGCGCGCAACCTGGCGCTCGGCCACGGGCTCGTCTGGAATCCGGGAGAGCGCGTGGAGGGCTACTCGAGCTTCGTGGCCACCGTGCTGATCGCGCTGCTCGGCGCGGCGGGCCTCGACTGGGTCGTCGCGGCGCGCGCCGTCAACCTGGCGGCGCTGGCGCTGCTGGCGCTGCTGCTGGGCCGCTTCCTCGCCGGCGAGGCGCGCCGCGCGGGCGGCAGTCCCGTGGCCGCCGCCGCGCCGGTGGCGTTGACGCTCGCGGCGCTGCCGCTCGCGATCTGGGTGCTCGGAGGGCTCGAGAGCCCGCTGTTCGCGCTGCTCTGCACCGCCTCGACACTCCAGGTGATCGCGCTGCTGCGAGGGCAGGGAGGCGCCGCACGCGCTGCGGGTGCGGGGGTGCTGCTGGGCATCAGCGTGCTGACGCGGCCGGACGGCGGCGTGCTGCTCGGTCTCGCCGGGCTCTGCCTGCTGGCACAGGCCGCGGCCCGCCGCGGCCGCGGCGGGCGGCGTCTGCTGCTCGTCGTCGGGAGCGCGGCGCTGGTGCTGCTGCCCCATGCGCTCTGGCGGCTCGCCTACTACGGCGCCTGGCTGCCCAACAGCGTCGTCGCCAAGACGCTGGGGCTGCCCGCCGAGCTGCGCGAGGGCGGCTGGAGCTACGTGTGGAGCTTCGTCCGGACGCCTCCCTACTGGCCCGTGCTGGCCGCCATCGGGGCGCTGCTCGCCTGGCCGTCGCGGAGCGCGCGCTGGGCGGTAGCCTACCCGGTCGCCTGTGTCGCGCTCTATGCGGGTCTCGTGGTGTGCGCCGGCGGTGATCACATGCCTGCGCTGCGCGTCATGGTGCCGCTGATCCCGCTCTGCGCCCTGGTGCTCGGCCTCGGTCTGTGCCGGGTGCTGGCGCCCGAGGCGACGGGGCGGGCGCTCGCGTGTGCGGGGCTGTGCGCGGCGCTGGCGCTGGCGCAGCTCGGCTCCTTCGAGCCGCGCGGCGAGGATCCGGCCGCCTGGTACGGAGCGCGGATCGGTCGGCACATCGCCGAGCGCTGGCCCGAGGGCACGCTCGTCGCGCTCAACACGGCGGGCTCGACCCCCTTCTTCGCACCGCGCTACCGATATCTCGACATGCTCGGCCTCAACGACCCGGAGATCGCGCACCGGCGCCTCGAGGGCGTCCAGACGCCGTGGCAGCGGCTGCCCGGGCACGCCAAGGGCGACGGCCGCTACGTCCTCGAGCGCGACCCGGACGTGATCGTCTTCGGTCCCGCGCACGGCGTTCCGGTCGGCAACGGCTGGTTCCTGACGGCCTTCGAGATCGCGCACGACCCGGCGCTGGCCGCCCGGCTCGCCGACCGTTACGAGCTGGTCCGGGAGGCGGTCCCCGGTCTGGAGGAGACCGCATTCATCTACTACCGGCGCCGCGGAGGCCGGGCGCCGTGAATGCGACCCGCTTGCTCGTCGGCCTGGCCCTGCTGTGGGGGGTCGGAGGGTCCGCCGCCGCCGCGGCGCCCGCCGCGGAGCAGCGCGGGCTGGCCTACGCGGACGCGTCCGATCCCGCGCGCACGCTCGACTACCTCCCGCCGTTCAACGCCGACGGGCGTCCGCCGCTGCTGGCCTTCGTCGTGGGGCGCTTCTGGGGCGGCGAGGGCGAAGAGCAGGCCGACCTCGAGCGGCTGGTGGTGCGGCCCCTGCGCAGTGAGGGGGCCGCGGTGGCCGTGATCCGGCAGCGTCTCGCGCCGCGGCACAGCCATCCGGCCTTTGCCGAGGACGTCGCCGCGGCGCTCGGCTACCTGCTGGCGCACGCCGAGCGTCTCGGCTTCGATCCCGAGCGCGTCTTCCTGTCGGGCCACGCCTCGGGCGCCCAGCTGGCGGCGCTGGTCGCGCTCGACCCGCGCTACCTGTCCGCGCAGGGCCTCTCGCCGCAGCAGCTGGCCGGCGTGGTGCCGATCAGCGGGCTCTACGATCTCGAAGACCCCGAGCTGCCGGAAGAGCTCGTGGCGCTGGTGCGCCAGGCGTTTCCCGCGCGCGGCGACCGCAGCGCCGCCTCGCCGCTGCGCCACGTCCGCGCGGACGCGCCGCCATTCCTGGTGCTCGCCGCCAACGTCGAGGTGCCCGGCCTGCGTGCCGAGGCGATCGGGCTGAGCGAGGCCCTGCGGGCGGCTGGACACCCGAACGCGGAGACCTTCCTCGCCTCCGGATACGACCACGCCTCGGTCCTCGACCTCGGGGACCTGCGCAATCCGGCCCGTCGCCACCTGCTCTCGTTCCTGGGACTCGGCGACGCTCCGTCGGAGACTGGCGAGCTGATGGCGACGCGCCGCTACTGGCGCGAGCCGCGCTTCTCCAGTGAGCCCTTCTACGCGCACACCGAGCTCGTGGAGTCGCACGAGGCCGATGCCGGCATCGCCGCCTGGGTGAGCGCGTACGTCTCGTCGAGCGGTAGCCGGCGGCGCATCGCGCTCGCTCGCTTCGATGCCATCGATCTCTTCGCCTATCTCGACGCCGAGGCCGAGCGCGTGGGCAGCGGCCGCTTCCTGGTGCTCACCGACGTGCGCGGCCGGCAGGCGGTTCTCGATCTCGAGGCGCTTCGGCCCTACGCACCACTGCTCGTGATCGGGATCGACGGAGAGCGCAACCTGTTCCGGATCATCGATGTCTACCACACGCTGCGGCGTTACACCTGGCGCGATGCGGAGCCGGAGCGCTGGGTGCTCGCCCATCCGCTCGGCGCCTTCGTCTACTTCCGCGAGCCGCCCCCCCGCGAGCTCGTGGCGAGCGTCTTTGGGCTCTTCGCCCTCACCCCGGAGAGCCTGCGGCGCAGCGCCGAGGATCCGCTGGCGTCGCTGCGCGAGGGTCTCGACCCGGAGCTGCGCGACCTGCTCCTGACGGACGCGGCCTGTGTGTGCTGTCATCGCTTCCGCGGCGCAGGGGCGCGCGCCGGCCATCTGCGGGCGCGTGACGGCGAGCTGGTCGGCGGCTTCGCGCTGCCGCTGGAGGAGTATCCGCCGGAGGTGCTTCGGCGCTTCCTGTCCGAGCAGGACGAGGTGGCCCGCGAGATCGGCGCCACCATGGTGCCGCTCGATCCCGGGCTGCGCGAGAAGCTCTACGAGGCGGTGCGGCGCGCAGCCGCGGCTCCGTAGTCAGGCGCAGCGGATCGCCAGCCAGGCCAGGCTGGCGGCGGCCAGCGCGGCGAGCAGCGCCGCCGGCAGGCGGACCCGGTGGGGCTGCCGCGGCGGCTCCCCCACGACGACGACCTGCACCGAGACGTTGTCGGAGCCGCCCGCCCGGTTGGCGAGCTCGACCAGTCTGCGCGCGCACGGAGCCGGCCCTGCCGCCGCGAGCTCCGCCGCGATGCTCGACTCGTCGAGCTCGCCCCAGAGGCCGTCGCTGCAGAGCAGCAGGCGGTCGCCCGGTGCGATGTCGATGCGACGCAGGTCGACCTCGACCTGCTCCTCGTTGCCGAGCGAGCGCAGCAGGGCGTTGCGCTGCGGATGCCGGGCGGCGTCCTCGGCGCTGAGCGATCCGTCGCGCACGGCCTGGAACACCCAGGAGTGGTCGTCGGTCAGACGCTCCAGCTGGCCCTCGCGCAGCCGGTAGGCCCGGCTGTCGCCGACGTGGGCGACGCAGGCCGAGCCGTCAGCCTCGATCAGCAGCGCCACCGCGGTGGTTCCCATGCCGAAGAGGTCCGGGTCGCGGGCGGCGCGCTGGCCGATGCGCTGGTTGGCGACCTCGAAGGCGCGCCGCAGCACCGGCTCCGGCGCGCCCCGGGCCTGGCGGAAGCTCTCGCCGATCGCCTCGACCGCCAGCCGGCTCGCCACCTCTCCGCCCGCGTGGCCGCCCATGCCGTCGGCCAGCACGAGCAGACGCGCGCCGGCGGCGTTCTCGAACTCGGCGCACTCGTCCTGGTTGATCTGCCGGACGCGGCCGACGTCGCTGAGCGACGCCGTCGCCAGAGCCTGCGGCCGTTGGGGGCGCATGGTCCGAGCATACGCCTCCCGGGCAGCGGATGGTGTAGGATGGCCGGCATGGATGCCGAGACCGTGGTGCGAGACTTCTGCGGCGCGTTCTCGCGGCAGGATCTCCAGGAGATCCTGGCCTTCTTCAGCGAGGACGCCGTCTATCACAACATCCCGCTGGCGCCGGCCGCGGGCCTGCCCGCCATCGAGGCCGTGCTGAAGCAGTTCGTGGATCCGCAGCGCGAGGCCCAGTTCGAGATCCGGAACCTGGCGTCGCGCGGGAACGTGGTGCTGACCGAGCGCATCGATCGCCTCCACATCGGGGGCAAGCCGATCGAGCTGGCCGTGATGGGCGCCTTCGAGGTCGGTGAGGACGGCAAGATCCGCGCCTGGCGCGACTACTTCGACATGGCGCAGCTCACGGCACAGATGTCCTGAGGGTCGTCAGGGCTCGTCGGGGCTGCGCGGTGGAGCGTCCGCCGGCAGCAGCCGATACAGGTGATTGGCGCCGTACGAGGCGATGCGTTCGATGCCGGGCAGGCCGTCGGGCCCGGCGGGATCGTGCGTCACGACGAGGACGTGCGTGACGCCCAGGCTGCGCACGGCCTCGGATCCGGGCTGCGCGATCAGCTCGAAGGCGTCGGGAGCCGTGAGGCGGAAGCGCGCGCGCTGGTCGGGCCCCGAGCGCGCGACGACGTGCGCGTAGCGGTTGTAGATGCGCTCCTGCTCACCCCGCGGATCCAGGCGGCGCCACAGCTCGAGCTGCGGGAGCGGATGCACGCCGTTGATGGCCCGCACTCCGAGCACGCGAAACAGGTTGGGCTGGTAGGACGGGCCGTAGGCCAGCCAGACGCTCTTGCCGCCCGCCGCGCGGTCGATCGCGGCGATCTCCCGCGAGAGCGGATTGGCGAGCAGGAAGTCCGAGCCGCCTCTCACCAGGGGGTTGAACCACAGCGTGCAGGCGGCCGTCACGCCCAGCATGGCGGCGAGCAGCAGGGCGGGCCGGCGTCGTCGCAGCACCGCGTAGGCGAGCGCGCCGTTGAGCGCGGCGGCCGCCCACAACGGGCCGGCCCGCAGCGTCGGCAGCGCGCGGCACAGCGGTCCGACGCAGAGCGCGAGGCCGGCCGCGAACGCCACGGCCACGCCCAGGGCGAAGCGCCGGTCGCCGCGCTGCGGCGTCGGAGCGGAGCGCGAGAGGAAGCGCACGAGCAGCAACAGATCGGCGAGGCCGAGCGCCAGCAGGACGCGTTCGGGGGGTACGGAGCCGAGCAGCGGTGCCCCCGCCAGCCAGGCCGGCCGCCCCGCCCAGGCGTAGAGGAAGCAGACGACGGCCGTCGCCAGCAGCGCCAGGCTGGGTCCGTCGCCGCGGCCCTTGATCCACTCGCGCAGCACCGCGGGGCCGAGCGCGGGGAAGAGCAGCCAGAACGACGCCGCCTCCGAGATGTTCCCGAGCGGACGCCAGCGCTCGACCCAGGCGCCGATCCAGAGATCGTGTCCGAAGATCTGCCAGACCGGAAGTCCCCCTGCGGCTGCGGCCCGCGCGCCCGGGTAGGCCGTCCGCAGCATCCGATCGATCGCGTCGGAGGCCGACCACCAGAAGCCGCCGGCGGCGAGCGCGGCGATCGCTGCGGCGAGCGCGAGACCCGCGACCCGCCAGCCGCGGCGGGTCTCCGAGGCGCGCCACGTCGGCCAGCCCAGCGTTCCCACCAGCAGCAGCGCCAGCGGCACCAGCGGCAGCTGGAACGGCGGATAGAGCGAGAGTCCCCAGCAGCCGACCGCCCAGCCGCTCAGCAGCGCGCCGGCGAGGATCCCCCGCCGGCTCGTGGCCCCGAGCAGGCCGAGCGTGCCGGCGATGGCGGCTCCCGCGTAGGCGGCCAGGCGCGCCGGCGCGAAGGCCCAGAACTGCATGAAGGGCGAGAGCACCAGCAGCGCGGCTCCGAGCGCGGCGAGCCCGCTGCGGCCCTGCGCCACGCTTCGCAGCACCAGGAGCCAGGCCGCGAACAGGCCCAGCAGCTGACTCCACCACATCCAGGCGATCCCCGCGTCACGACCCAGGAAGAAGCCCCAGGTCACCGGACGGAAGAGCGTGGCGAAGTGCGCGATCGGCAGATCCATCAGGATCAGGTCCTGGCCGGCGCCGATGTTGCGGTTGACCCGGGGAAACGGCGGGTCGTGGGCGCGCTGGGCCAGCGCCAGCGGCAGCGTGACGAGCCAGTCGTCGGAGCGGATGGGCTGCGCCTCGCCGAGCAGCACCTCCTCGGCGGGCGAGCCGTCGAGCACGCCGTGCCAGATGGGCAGCGAGTAGCCGTGGATGCCGAGCGCGACGCAGCTGGCGAAGAGCGCGAGCGTGCCGAGCAGGAGCGCGCGCGAAGCGGCAGGGCGCATGCTTCCCGCCTCAGGAACTCGCCGGGGCTCGCTTCGGCAGGCTCCGCATCAGCAGGGCCATGCCCAGCACCGCGGAGATCGCGGAGCCGGAGAGCACGCCCAGCTTGGCGGCGGCGAGCGCGTCGCCCTGGAGCGCGAGACCGGCGATGAACAGTGACATGGTGAAGCCGATGCCCGCCAGGCAGCCGCCGCCGACGACGATCGGCCAGCTCACGCCGTCCGGCAGCCGCGCGAGACCCGTCGCCACCGCGAGCCAGCTCAGCGTCACGATGCCGAGCGGTTTGCCCACCGTGAGCCCCAGCGCGACGGCCACGCCGACGGGATCCCGCAGGGCGTCGGGCTCGATCGGCACTCCGGCGTTCGCGAGCGCGAAGAGCGGCACGATCAGGAAGCTCTGCCAGGGATGCAGCAGGTTCTCCAGGCGTTCGAGCGGCGAGACGCGCTCGCGCGCGGCCCGCTCCATCTCCCGCAGCGCGGCGAGCTGGGCAGAGCGCGCCCGGTCCTCCCCATGCAGGAAGCGGTCCGCGCGGTCCACCGCCGCCTTCAGTCGCTGGGTGCTGACCCAGGCGCGGGTAGGCGTCATCAGGCCGAGGATCACGCCGGCAATCGTCGCGTGCACTCCCGACTCGTGGAAGCCGATCCATACCGCGAAGCCGACCAGCGCGTAGGCGGGTACGCTGCGCACCCCGAGCTTGGCCAGCAGCCACACGACCAGGATGCCGGCCACGCCGAGCGCCAGCCAGCCCCAGGCGAGCTGCTCCGTGTAGCCGAGCGCGATCACCAGGATGGCGCCGATGTCGTCGGCGATGGCCAGCGAGAGCAGCAGCACCCGCAGGCCCGACGGTACCCGCGAGCCGAGCACCGCCATGCATCCGACCACGAAGGCGATGTCGGTGGCCATCGGGATGCCCCAGCCGCGCGCAGCCGGCTCGCCCGATTGCAGCGCGAGGTAGATCCCTGCGGGCACCAGCATGCCGCCCAGGGCGGCCGCCATCGGCAGCGCCGCCGTGCGCAGGTCGCGCAGCTGGCCCTGCACGACCTCGCGCTTGACCTCCAGGCCGATCACGAAGAAGAAGACCGCCATCAGGCCGTCGCTGATCCAGTGCTTGAGCGAGTGGCTCATCACGAAGGAGCCGAAGCCCAACGTGAGATCGGTCTTCCAGATCGCGAGGAAGGCGTCGGCCAGCGGAGAGTTGGCCAGCAGCAGCGCCGAGAACGTGGCGCCGAGCAGCACGACGCCGCCCGCCGCCTCGACGTGCAGGAAGCGCGCGAAGGGGCCGACGAGCCGATCCACCGGCTCGGACGGCAGGACCGAGGTGTGTGCCTCGTCGTCGGCGTGGGCCATGGCGCGGCATGGTACGCCAGCTGGCTCCTCAGGTGCGCGCGGGCTCCTGCAACAGCCGGCCGAGACGCCGGAACTCCTCTCCGCGCGCCGAGGTCTTGCGCCACACCAGGCCGACGCGGCGCTGCGGCACGGGGGCGCGGAAGGGACGGATCGCGATCTCGTCGCGGCCATGCACCTCCGTGTCGATGGCCGAGGCGGGCAGCAGCGTCATGCCCAGGCCATTCGCCACCATCTGCGTCAGGGTGCCGAGGCTCGAGGCGCGCATGCCGGCGGCCTCGCGCGCGCCGGCCAGCTGGCAGACGGCGAGCGCCTGATCGCGCAGGCAGTGGCCATCGTCGAGCAGCATCAGCGTCTCGCCCGCCAGGTCCGACTCGGCGACCCGGCGGCGCCGAGCGAGCGGATGCGAGGCGGGCACCGCCAGCACGAAGGGCTCTCCGAAGAGCGGCCACTCCACGAGGTCGTCGCCCTCGATCGGCAGCGCGAGCAGCAGCAGGTCGAGCTCTCCGGCGCGCAGCTGCGCCACGCAGCGGGTGGTCTGCTCCTCGTGGAGGAACAGCTGCAGCGCCGGAAAGGCGGCGCGCACGGCGGGCAGGCGGCGCGGCAGCAGGTAGGGCGCGACGGTGGGAATCACTCCGAGGTGCAGCGGGCCGCTCAGGGGCGCCTGCGCCTGGCGGGCGGTGTCGACCAGGTCGTCGAGCCCGCGCAGCGCGGCGCGGGCCCGCTCGATCACGGCCTCGCCGGCACGCGTGACGGTGACGCCGCGGCGCGAGCGCTCGAAGAGCTGGACTCCGAGGTCCTGCTCGAGGGCCTGGATCTGGGTGGAGAGGGCCGGCTGGCTGACGGCGCAGGCGCGCGCGGCGCGCCCGAAGTGGCGAGCGTCCGCCAGCGCTACCAGGTACTCGAGCTGGCGCAGGCTGGGACGATGCATAGTAAAAACTTATCAAAATATTAAGAATATTCAATTTGACTAATCACAGGCATCGCCCATCCTTCGCTCTGGATGGCCGGCCGGTTGCCGGCGGAAAGGAGCGAGCATGCGCACGGTGGGAGAGCGATTTCCGGAGTTCCACGCCACGGCGGTGGTCTCGAGCGACCCGAGCACGGCCTTCGAGCCGCTCAGCCACGAGAGCGACGCCGGTCGCTGGCGGGTCTACTTCTTCTGGCCCAAGGACTTCACCTTCGTCTGCCCCACGGAGATCGCCGGCTTCGGCCGGCTGAACGGGGCGTTCGAGCAGCGCCAGGCCCGCGTCTTCGGGGCCAGCACCGACAGCGAGTACGTGCACCTGGCCTGGCGGCAGAGCCATCCGGACCTCAAGGAGCTGCCGTTCCCCATGATCGCCGACCTCAAACGGGAGCTCTCGACCGCGCTCGGCATCCTCGATCCCGAGGAGGGGGTGTGCCTGCGGGCGACCTTCATCGTGGACCCGGAGGGCGTGATCCGGCACGCTTCCGTCAACGACCTGTCCGTCGGACGCAACCCGGAGGAGGTCCTGAGGATCCTCGATGCGCTCCAGACCGGCGAGCTGTGTCCCTGCGGCTGGACACCCGGCGAGCCGACGCTGGAGTCCTGAGCGGGGCCTCGAGACAATCCCAAGGATTCGAAAGGAGCCCCCAATGAGCTCGAATTCGGTGACGGCGGCGCTGTCCCACCTGCTGGCGGACAGCTACTCCCTGTATCTCAAGACCCACAACTTCCACTGGAACGTGACGGGGCCGATGTTCACGACCCTCCACACGCTCTTCGAGACCCAGTACACGGAGCTCGCGCTCGCCGTGGACGAGATCGCCGAGCGCATCCGGGCCCGCGGTGCCGCGGCGCCCGGGACCTACACCGAGTTCCAGCAGCTGGCCGCGGTGAAGGAGGCGAAGGGCGTGCCGCCCGCGACGGAGATGATCCGACAGCTGGTCGACGACCAGAAGATCGTCGCCGACGCGGCTCGCGCCGTGATCCAGGAGGCCGAGGCCGCAGGCGACCAGGCCTCCGCGGATCTCGGCGTGCGCCGCATCGAGCTGCACGAGAAGAACGCCTGGATGCTGCGCAGCCACCTCGAGTAGAGGCCGGAAGCCGGGGGACCGCGCGGCGCGATCCCCCGGCCTCGTCTCCCCCCGGTTCCGCAGCTACTCCTGGCCGGCTTCCTCTTCCTCGCTGCTCTGCGTCTGCTCGGATTCCTCGTCGCTTGCCGTGTCGGATGCCGGTGCCGGCGGAGCGCTGTCCACCGCAGGCGTCGCCTCGCCGGAGTCGGACGCGGCCTCGTCCTCGGCAGACGCGAGCGTCGCGAGCCCGAGGACCAGCAGCGCCGCGAGCGCCGGCGAGCCGATCGTGCGAAGCAGCTTCCCCATCGTTGGACCTCCTGCTCTCCCGCGTTGCGGACGGGAGCGGAGAGCCTCTCACGCAGCCCCCGGAACGAACCGTGACTCTTGTCACAATTTTCGGGAAAGCTCGGGGCGGGCGGCGATTCCGCCGTCGTTTCGAGGGCTTGGCTACCCGATAATGCCGCGATGCAGCTGCTCCTGAGCGGGGCGATCCCCGGCCCGGCGGACGAGCGCGGCGTGACGGCGCTGCTCGGCATCTTCGACGTCGAGAGCGGACGCCTGGTGCACCGCTGCGAGTACACGCCTCCCGCCTCGCTGCGCTGCGAGGGTCAGAAGACCCAGTTCACGGGCTTCTGCCTCTCGGGCGAGCGGCTCTACGTGTGCTCCTTCAACGAGATCCTGGTGTTCGATGGCTGGCCGCCGACGCGACCCTCCGGGCGCATCACGCTGCCCGGCTTCAATGACCTGCACCACTGCCTGCCGTGGCGGGGCGGGCTGGCCGTCGCCAACACGGGCCTCGAGACGGTGGACCGCGTGTCGTTCGCGGGAGAGCTGCTGGAGCGCTGGGACCTGCTGGAGCGCGAGCCGGGGGCGCGCCACATCGATCCGGGATGCGACTACCGACGGATCCCGGATACCAAGCCGCATCGGCGCCACGTCAACCACCTCTTCGAGGTCGAGGGCGCGCTGTGGGCCACGCAGCTGCGCGCGGGCAACGCGGTGTGCGTCAGCGATCCCGACGCCGAGCTCGATCTCGAGGTCGGCATGCCGCACGACGGTCGCTGGGTGGACGGGCGGGTCGTCTTCACCACCACCAACGGCCATCTCGTGCTGGCCGACCCGCTGCGTCGGAAGCTGGTGCAGGTGGCGGATCTCGGCGCGCTCACCCCCGAGCTCCGACAGCTGGGCTGGTGTCGTGGCGTCGCTGCCGATCCCCGGGCGCCCGAGCGCTTCTTCGTCGCCTTCAGCACGCTGCGGCGCAGCCGCTGGAAGGAGTTCGGCTACTGGATCCGCTGGGGACACGAGCTGCCACCCGGCCGCATCGCCCTCTACGACCTGGCTCGACGCGCCCGGCTGGCCAGCTGGCCGCTCGGAGAGCCTCCCGGCTACGTGCTCTTCCAACTCGAAGCGCTGCCCCCCGAGAAGACCCTCTAGCGATCCCGAAAGGTGTTGCCGGCGGTGGCCGATAGGGAGGGCTCACCCCGGGGACCCGCTCATGGCCACCATCCTGCTGATCGAAGACAGCGAGGCCCACCGGGCGGAGCTCCGCGCCGCCATCCAGGCGGCGGGCCTGTTCGAGCGGGTCCTGGAGGCGGCGGACGGTCTGCGAGGTCTGCGGCTCCTGATGAGCGAGTCCGTCGATCTCGTGCTCTGCGACCTGGAGATGCCCGGCCTGGACGGCGAGAAGCTGCTGAGCGCGAAGAGCGCCAGCCCGGGGCACGCCAACGTGCCCTTCATCTTCCTCACGGCGTCGAGCGATCTGGGCCGCCGCGCGC
>Ga0307429_1001042_pt1 | contig 13850 bp, 13 predicted proteins | sample SalMarWE160230MG_FD_202151 | JGI IMG/M metagenome (GOLD analysis project Ga0307429, IMG submission 202151) | Salt marsh sediment microbial communities from the Plum Island Ecosystem LTER, Massachusetts, United States - WE1603-230 | ecosystem: Environmental > Aquatic > Marine > Intertidal zone >...
AGTAGCTTTCATAAGGTCCTTTACATAGGAAATCTCACCCTCTTTTAATGTAACTTTTTGTTTCCTTAATATTTCAATTAATTTTACCCAGGCTATTTTCCATTTTTCCTCACCATTCCCTATCCCCAGTTCTTCTTCTGCCCAAAGCATAGCTGCCAGTATTGCCTCTTTAATCTTATCTGCCCTATCCTGGCCAAGCTTATTGATCATAAATTTGGAGAGCAGACCAACCAGAAAAACAAGAGCGAAATCTAATAGATATTTAGTGATAAATACTTCTAACATTTATTACTCCTTCTCTCTCCCGGGGAAGGTCCGCGGCCCTTCCAAGGAGAAATATTATATTAATTTATTTATATTACACATCCATAACATCAGTAGACTTGTAATCAAGGATTCTGGCATTAACTTTAGCTACTAAGTCATTGCCGTTATTATGGAAGATATTCTTGGCGATAATCGTATCCATGACTCCTTCAATAGCTGCATCTTGTGCCGCAAAATCAGCATAATCTCCATCCTCCAAATTTTTAGGATTATTCAAAGTGATGTTGATAGTTTTTGCAGCACTATCCCTGAATTGCATATAGAGTCTTTTATAACTAGTTACCTCTCCTAATTCGGTTACCATTTATTTTTCACCTCCTTCTTAGCTAATTGGCTAATAGCTAATTAGCGTGATAAGTGATTAGTAATAAGTAATGAGCAACATAATATTCATATGTTCCTGTACTTTAGATTTTTCACATTTCACTCATTACTCGTCACTGGTTACTGTTTTTAGCTCTGCTAAAAACTTGCTATTCAGTAAGTTGAGATTCTTTTTCAAGTCTGATCTCATCTACAGTGTACTTCTGCAGACCTTCTAAAGCGGTAGCTGTATCATAGACATCTTGGTCTAAAGCAGCTGATTTAATCTTAGCAAAGGTCTTGCTGTTAATGATAGGTGCTCCGGTATCCGGATTGGAACCTACTACCAATCTAAATTGTAGGGCTGAATCGCGAGGAACGGTTACTACTGTTGCCATTATTTTTCACCTCCTTTTTTAGAATCCCCAATCAGGTCGAGGACAGGCTTTAAATCAAGCAAATCTAAGTTGTATATGAACATATTATCATATTTTAATATAAAAGTCAATATTAGAACATTATTGCCCTTTATAGTATATAAAGCTTCCTATTTCTTTGATTTCCTTATAGATGCTCCTTGTTTTATAAAACTATAAAGGGAGCCTTCCCGATACAAGCCTGTCCTCGACCTGATCGGGGAAGGACCCCTTGACTTACCTATATATAAAATTACTATTTGTAAAATCAATAAAATTAGTTATAATAAGCATAAGAATCTATAAGGATATAACGCAGGAAAAATTAGTGGTTAATTTTCAAAACCTCACCTAGAGGCATGCATAAACGAAGTAGCTCGGTTATTTTAAGCTATCTGCAATTGATCAATTTAAAAGGAAAAATAAGAAATGGAGAGTAAAATGAAAATTGATAAAATAAAAATCGAACCGGGGTTGAAACTCGGAGACATTATAAGTGGTGTAGAAAAGGGAAAGGTTAGAATACCACGCTTTCAAAGGGAATTTGTTTGGGAAAGGCCCAAAGTAGTGAAACTTTTAGATAGTATTTATCACCAATTTCCAATTGGTAGTTTTTTCTTTTGGGAGGCACCAAAAAAATACAATAAATTCTTTAGAAACATTGCAGAATTAGGTTTACCTGAACCCGATGAAAGAGATGATATTACTTTTATTCTTGATGGTCAGCAAAGAATAACCTCTTTACATGTGACAGTAAAAGGCATAACACTTGACGAAGTAAACTATGGGGGCATCTGTTTCGATTTAGAAAAGCAAGAATTTGTAACTCGAAAAACAGATAACAAGAGATATATTGCTGTGTGTGACATGTTGGATGAAAAAAAGCATCTTGAAATACACAAAACTCTACTAAAAGATGATAATCTACCTGGTGAGTATCCAGATAGATTTGCTGTCTGTAGAGAAGTATTTATGACCTATCCGTTTTCAGTTGTTATAGTGCGTGATGCAGAACTTGAGGGTGTATGCGAGATATTCGAGAGGATCAACCAAGCTGGTAAACGATTGAGTCTTACAGATTTGGTTGTTGCAAATACTTGGAGCGAGGATTTTGATTTACGAGAAAGAATAAAAGAATTTAATAAGACTTTGAGTAGCAAAGGCTTTCAAAAACTCGATGCAGAAGCAATAACAGAATCCTTATCTTTGAATATCAAAGGTGGGTGTACGCGTTCATTTCAACTCCAAATAAAGACAGAGGACATAAAAAATGTATGGGGAAAAACCATCGAGTCTATAAATTTGGCGATAGATTTCTTACGGGGTAATTTAGGAGTTAAAAGATATGGATTTTTACCGTATAGAGGAATCATCCCTGTTTTGGCTTACTATTTCTATAAGTCAAATAATAGAGCAATTAATCCGACCCATAGGGAGATAATAGAAAAATGGTTTTGGAGAGTTTCTTTTTCCGAACGATATGGTAGTGCAGCACCTACCCATATGGGTGAAGATAGAAAACTATTTGATCAACTTATTGAAAATGAACAAGTCTCTTTAGATTATCCTGCGAATATAGAAATAGGTAGTATAAAAAGCATTCAAATGAAGACAACATCCGCTGTTAAAAATGCAGTAATTTGCTTACTATCTATTAAAAATCCACGGCATTTCAAGAACAATACTTTTATACCATTAGATGATAGCTATTTTTCAGATTTCAATAGTCCAGAAAAACATCATATTTTTCCAGCAAGTGTTTTAGAGAAGCAAGGAATCAAGGAATTTTCTCTTGCCAACTTTTGTTTTATCCCAGCGGAATTAAATAAATATATATTAGATCGTAAACCAAGTCAATACTTTAAAGAGTTCAAGGATGGAAACCCTGAGTTTGAAAAAACAATGGAAAGTCACTTGATTCCTATTAGTGAAGATTCTGGTATATGGACAGACGATTATAATAAATTCATTCAGCAAAGAGTCGAGTTAATAAAGAAAGAAATTGAATCAGGTATTCAGTTATAATAAAAGTGACCAATAGCAGACAACACCTAAAATATAATAACCATTAGGAAAATTATTGAAATAGGCCAGGCTTATAAAATCGATTGTAGATGCCCTCTTTTTCTCTCTCCCCGGTATTTTATTAAAATGATCTGTTAACCTGCTTTTATTGACTTCCTGGTAAATAACTTCTAGTCATCTTATCACAACGACCGCCCGCCAGGAGCTTTTTTTGCTAAGAAGTTTAATTGAAAGCCTTCACATACATAACAAGACTCTATCGGACATTCTAAAAAGGAATATATGAGGGTTTGTCTTATCCGATAAAGCTTTGTTATGTATAGCAAAAAAACATTATATTTTTATAAAACAAAAAGCATTTTTTGCCTTATAAAAATATAAAGGCGGGCTCAATCAGATATTATTTGTCATAGGGTTAAATTTATATTTCTAATAATCGAATGCCTCCCCACCCCTTCCCTCCCTGTTCCTGTTCACTATTCTTCTACGTTTAAATATTTTTTATCTGTCTGCGTGCCTACACTCCGGGTAGAGCAGATAAAAAAAACTAAAACTATCCCAAGAGTTTATATGTGCGACAACGGTGGCGTTTATAGAAGACTCAGCACCGCAAAAAAATGCAGGCAAACAATTAAGCATGAGATTTTTTGCGGCACCGGCTTCTACAAACGCCAGGAGAAATTCAAAGAGAAGAAAAAAGATGATCTTTCCCTGGCGATAGGTGAAAACTACATAAAAAAAATATTTCTTTTCTTTAATATTTTATTTATGGATGTTTTTACTTATCGCTTAACCGTAAGGAATCCGAAAAAATTGTCACCGTAAAAGAAGATAAAAAGCTCCAGCAATTATTCCTTCATTTACTTTTTATCTTGTTTTTACGGGGATAGGATTAATCCACCGCGCGATAACCGCTACACATCTTACATCAGAATAAAGATATATAAGAGGGGGTGATTTTCCCTTCTTATATATCTTTTAAGCGTTCGTCTTCTCTTTAGCATTACACGATAAAAATAATTCAAATTTTTACTTTCCTAAATTTTAATTATTTTTTGAGTGTTATGCTTCTCTTTTTGCTTTTCTATTTTCTGTATTGCTTTTTGTAAAAGAGGGGTGATTTTCCCCTGTTTACAAAAACAATACTCTTTCTCTCTGGCAATACTCTCACCAGGTAAATTACTATTTATCCTGTGAGTGTATTGCTCTTTCTCTGTTTTTCCTCTCTCATCTTCTCTTTCTTCTCCCTCGCGATAGGTAAAAAAATCTTAAATCAAAAAGGGTTTTTCTTTTTGGTTTGAGGTGTTTTTTTCTTATCGCATAAACGCAAAGAATCAAAATAATATAGTCACCGAAAAGGGAGATAAAAAATTCCCACTCTTCTTCTTTCACTTATTTTTTATCTCTCTTTTGCGGGGAGAAGACTAAGGCACAACCGATAACAGAATCACGAAAAGGTTCGCAAATAGGGGCGGGGCAAGGGAGAGAGGGTCTCGATACTGCCTACGCTTATGCTTGTAGAGTAGGGGGTGAATCGACCGCAGTTTTTCCTTCCCCCTTAATGCTTCCCCCCTATTATAGATAACCTAACCTTGTTTTTTTTGCGGTGGCGAATAAAGCGAAGCAACAGCGGGGCATAAGAGCGTTACCCTTGCATTTATGCTTAGAAGCGTCCCCGCGAGCGTAGCTTTTGAACCAAGGAGCAAAAATAAAAAGAAGGGGGTTAAGAGGGGGGTTTTAGGGGGGATTTAAGGGGGAAGGAAAGCTACCCGCCCCGCGCGTGGTTGAGCTGTAAAATTAAAATGGCCAGGATTAATTATATTAATAATTCTAAGTAATAATTTGACATAAAAATATTTATTAGGTATATTTTAAATATCATCCCAGCAAGATGTTGTATTTTGTTGGCCCCGGGCTGCTAGTGCACTCGGGTTTTATATTTTAAGGAGGTTTTTTATGAGCCCTACCACATTACTTTTAATAGGTACTATTTTGATAAGTTTTTCAACCTATAAATATTCATTTATCTTACCTAGTTTAGAATTTAAAATTAATGAAACTTACCTAGATCTGGATCAACATATATCTGAAACAAGAAACAAACAATTAATGTTATCATTTTATGAACTTAAAGATATTAGATATCAAATGGATGAATTTCAAAAAAATATCTTAATTCAAATTAATTCTTCTCCTAACTCTATCTCGAATATTGAAGCAAGGATGATAAAAAATGTATTAAATAATACAAAAGGGTTGGCAATATTGTCGACAGAAAATAATGAATTAAAAGCAACAAGCGAATATGAAGAGAAAATAAACGGTATTATGAGAAATAATAATTTAAATTTTGAAGAAAGAATTAGGGAAATTGATCTTATAAAGAATAAAGAAATAAATAGAATTAATAATGTACAAAAGGAATCTGAGGAGAAATTTAAAAATAATAAAAAAAATCTTAAAGAATTGAAAAAGAAATTAAAAATAAATAGAAATATATCCTTAATTATCCAAATAATTGGTTTATTTTGTATTTGTATATCTCAATTAATGTTAGCAACGCCTTGATTATGCAAATTCTCTATAAAGTATAAATATGACTCTTGGCATGATAATGATTAATAAGAGAGATGGAGAGAGAAAGAGTGGGTCATCAATTTGCTGGGCAAGAGATACTGAAAAAAATATTAAATCTAATAAAGTAAATAAACCGAAAGGAAAACGCATGTTAAATCTTTCGGTATAGTCATATTAAAAAGGGAGTGTAATTTCGGCAAATCGCACTCCCTTTTGTACTGATAATTAGAACATTAAAAAATGAAAATATCAGAAGAAAATAACAATATTTTTTGTCTTATTTCTTAAAATATTTAAATATTAATTTTAAGTGTTCCTTTTTTATATAGATAATTGCCATTACCAGTAAATATGTAAGCTAATACAGAAAATTTTTTCAAAGCTTCGTAAATATTGGGTTCATCATTACTATCGATTGATTTAGTAATGTTTTTAAAATTGCTTTCTATCATATCAAAATAGTTTTCAGGAATACTGTAAAATGTGTTCCTGTTGCTCGCAACATTGTTTAAAAAAGAATTCATGTTTGAATATGTAGATGACAAAACAGAGTGAATTAAAACGAGCATTGGATCATATTCAATATTTAATATCCTTGAAACCATAGCATAGGTTGCACTAAAATAAAACAATTTTTCTCTAGTATTTTTTGTACTATTCATTAGCTCAAATACTTTTTCGAATTCATCTACAATTATTTTTTTATTTTCATTTGAAATTTTCAAATTATAACCCCCCTTATAAATTACCTTTAAATCTATTGTTAGACAGCAGAATATGCAATTAGTGATCTTTTTTCGCTATTTTCTTCTTCTGTTATTTCTATTCCAAACGATTCAAGGTCTTCTTCGGTATTTTCATAAATACCATACCCCCTTGCTGCGCCGATTATCCCTTTTTGCCCTACTACCTCAAAATCAAAATATTGTCCTTGCCATTCTTGCGAACTGGGGAAGCTATTTTTATCTAAAATTTTCTGCATCACGCTATTTATCTGTATGTTTTCTGCCTTTTGATAATCGTATTTATTTTCTGCTACTTCTAATAACCATGGGAATAGCCTGATAAAACGTAACAATGCAATCCCCGCAGAAGAAGTTTTGCTTCCCTTATTTTTCCACTTGGCAAGTGTGCGTTGAGGCATCTCTAATGCCCGCTCAATTGATGACATGCTAATTTTATTATCAATGAAATACTTTAAAATATTTTCAACACTTTTTTGTTTTAACTTCTTAATCGTCTCTTCGATTATATTTTCATTTTGATCGAAAAAATCGCCCCTAGATTCACATGCAGAACACTTATTTTCAATTATCTCAATATTATCCTCCCCAGCAAAAGGCTCCGTAATTGTAATAGTTTCTTTTTTTTCAAGAACCTCTTCAGAACCACATACAGGACATCTTTTTTTATTCATATTATTCCTCCAAGTTAAGTTTTTTCATAATACCGGACTTCTTTATTGCTTGAGACATTTGACTATTCACATTTTCAGATAAATGAAAAGATTTAATAATCCATTTATTAGTATAATTACTATACATAAATGCTAGATATCCTTTTTTATATCCTGTTATAAATTCATAAGCATCTACCATTATTTGTATGCTTTTATCCGGATTTTTTTTCCAAGGGATAGTGTTTATAAAAGATTTATTTTTTAGTCCATCGTTATAAATAAAATCTAAGATTTGGTTTTTAGTACGAAGGTTAAAATATTTATCGGCCTCTTTAATGGCCTCAGTAAATATAGATACATTGTTCCTATTTTTCTTTTTACAATCTTTTCTAAAATCTAAGAATTTATAACTTGGAACCTTCTTTTTTTTATAATACATCAATTATACCTAAATATCAAATGTTTTTATACTTAAAGTATAAATATATCATTATTATTTATACTATTTTTAATTATAACTATTCTAAGCATTTTAAGCAAACTTACGAATTTAAAAGAAATAAACATAGTTTCTTCACAGTCACCTTTATCGTATTAAAATTTATTAAGTATTTCTAGTTATTGGGTTTAAACATGACAAGAGGGTTCTTTATCACACTTTTCTTATAAATCTTAAACATTGCTTTTAAGTAATTTATGGTTTTTCTGACCAGCTAAATCCTTCTTTTTCTAATTTCTTCATGGCTTGATATATTTCCCGAAAATGACCTTCTTTGACCGCTTTTATGCTTTTTGTATCAGCAGAGATATATTTAAATTTGGTATCTTCGAGCAATGTTAACAGCTCTTTAGTCTCGTCTCTCTTTATGTTATCACAATAAATTTCCAACATGGAATTATCTTCATCTTTAATGTATTTATTAAATAGTTTTATAATAAAAAACCCTCCTCAATCCTTTTAACATTCTTCTAAATATAAGTGGCATTTAATCTTCTTTATTTCTTTTGGCAGTTGTTTTTTTGTCCCTAAATAGTAAAAATTCAAAAAGACAACAGGAGGCTGAATAAACAAGCCACACACACCAAGTTTTCCCCTAGTCAAAAGGATTGTAAATATAAGAGGAAGAAAAGAATTTTTTTGCTCCGATCATTCTTGTAACTCCCACGCTATTTGCAATTGCTAAAGCAATAAAGAAAAAAATTATTGGAACAAAAAATGCCAAAATTAATTTCTGTGTTTTATTCACTTTTTACAATTCTCCTTTAATTGTTTTAAAATCTTATAGGATATTTTTAATAAGGATTATAGTCTATATTTTTTTATGTCTTGTTATGTATCTCTTTAATCCTTCCGGACTTAATCCACTCTTTTATTATTTTTCCCCTCTTTGCTGTTATCGAGCCATGGCTCTATAACCACAATAATTCCAAGGGTTAACTTCATAACTTGCCAAGGCGTAGGAGTCTCCTAAGAAATCCATATAAGCATCTACACAGGCTTCAATGCTGTTTAGAGCCAGGGAAACCGAGGATAAAAAAGACGACACATCAATAACACCGTATTTATCCAACGTAGAACCCCAATACCAATCATCGTCCGTATCTTTATATTCAAAAATAGTTAAGAGGTGTCCTGCAGATTCATAGTCATTAAGAAAAAATACGGGTACAGAATATACATTATAATCATGATAGTGTAGAACATAACAATTAAAAATACCAAAATCGACACAGTCTCCTTCTTTCTTAATATAAAATTCATAAGGAGTGTATGTGTCATCATGTTCTTTGTAGTTGCAAGTTGATAAAAAATTAAGTAATTTTAGAGGAGTATTTAATTCATTCAATAAAGATATAAATTGGGGATCATATTCATCCATCCCGCCATTATCCGGAATAATTGGTGGTATTGTTACCCAGCTGCAGCCTCCAAAAAATAAACAAAAAAATAGTACAATTCCTAGAACAAATAATTTCTTCATAGTCACCTTTTTTAAATTTAAAATAGGCGTACCTATTTTATCTATGGTTTAATTCTCTCTATATTTTATTTGAATAGCGGAAACATTTCGCTCTATTGGTATAACGCTATCGTGCAAGATATTTTATGAGCATATTTTACTTTTATTTAATCCTATTTTCTATTTTTTCTAAAAGAGATTCTATATTCATTAGAACATTCATTAAATTTGAATGGTCTTTTTTATAATTAGAAAAATTATTGCTAATATCAAGCAATACCCCACCTATCTCGCCTATATTTTTATTTATCTCGTTTATCTCTATGCTATAGTCGCTCATTTATATTCTCCTTTCTTTAGAATATTTTTTATAATATGATAAGGGCTGGTTCTTTGTTACACTTCAATCCTTCTGGATTTAATCCACTCTTTTATTATCTCTCTTCTCTTTTCTTCCAGGACAACCTAAAAGTTACCGGACTATTGACTTGGTACGCCTTCCCTATTTAAAAAAATGGGATGTGTCCCTAATTGCTACTAATTGCTAATTTTCTATTCCTAAGTTTTGCTTGTCTCTTTTTCCCTCTTGATTTTATTGTATTCAAGATAAAGAAGATCAAATATATCCGTTTTCATTCTTTTTTTTAACTTTTCATTATCGACTATTCTTTTATAGAAATTGATGCTGCCGTTTAATAGTTTATTCATTTCTTGGTTAAAATATTTATCAAATACTGCTTTAACATTCTCTTTTGAATTATTTTCCATCTTGTTTATTAATTCTACATTGCTCAAAAGATTATCTTTTACTCTTCCTAAGAAAATCTTATCATCGTCTGTAAAGTTTGTTCCAAATGCTTCATTAAGGTCTTTAATGATTTTTGAAAGTTCGGTATTAAAATTAGGTATGTATCCCCCAACATCAGCAGATATAGGTTTTAGTTCTCCTTCTGGTTCAAGCTTTATCTCTGTTTTACCTTTTTTTACAATTTTGTACGAATCAATATCCACGTCCTGCAAAACACAAAATGGAAGAGGGTTGTTTATTGTTGGTAGTTTTTTGTTTAAAAATTTGTTGAATATATACATCTTTTCAAGATTGATATCTGAAAACGGGATAAGTTGCGATAGGAAAGAATAGATATTTTGGTATCTCCTCAAAGTTTTCTTAAATTCAACCTGTTTTTCCTTATTTTTTTGTTTAAATTCTTTTATGATAGGGCTCAAGATATTATGCAACTTGGGCTGTGATTCTCCTTTTTTCCATGCCTTAACAAAGGTTTCAACATCTGACTGGTCAAATACCTGATAATCCAGTAATTTCTCTTCTAATTCATACAACTTGTGAGGGTCTGTGGCTTCTTTGAGGAATGTGGTTTCGTAATATGGCTGAAACGCCTTTTGAATTACCTCTGTTTTATTTACAAAATCTAAAATTAAGGTATCTTTTTTATTTGGATGCATCCTGTTGACTCTGCATAGAGTTTGAACTGCGGTAATTCCATTTAACATTTTATCCACATACATTGTGTGTAATAAGGGCTGATCAAAGCCGGTCTGGAATTTCTCTGCCACAATCAATATCTTATATTGGTCTTCTTCAAAGGTTTTCTGGATTGTTTTTTTGCTTGGCAGATTATTCATAGAGTTTTCAGTATATTCCTGTTCATCGTGTCTAACTGTGCCTGTAAACGCCACAAGGGTTTTAATTGGATAATTATTTTTCTTAATCAGTTTGTCAAATGCCTTTTTATAAAGAACCGCATGGAGCCTTGAACGGGTTACAACCATTGCCTTTGCTTTCCCTCTTATTTTGTATATCGTAGAATTCATAAAATGATTTAACATAATCTCTGTTTTTCTTGCAATTGCAACTGGGTGTTCCTCTATAAATGTTCTTAGCAATCTCTTTGTCTTCTTTTCTTCATATTGGGGGTCATCCTGTATTTTCTTAACCAATTTGAAATAAGTTGCATAGCTCAGATAGTGCTTAAGAACATCTAATATAAATCCTTCCCCAATTGCTTGTTTCATTGTATATGTATGAAATGGATGGTAATGCCCGTATTCATCAGACATTCCAAACATCTCTAAGGTCTTACTTTTAGGGGTTGCTGTAAATGCAAAGAAACTAATATTTTTTAAATTCCTGTAAGATTCAATCTCCTTAAGAATTTCCTCATCAGCCTTATCCATATCTTCTGTATCCAAAATCTCGGCATCTTCAAGACTACTTGTGCTAAGAATCTGTTTCATTTTTCTGGCCATAATTCCACTTTGAGAAGAATGAGCCTCATCAATTATTACAGCGTATTTCCGTTCTGGCAAATCTTTAACTTCTTCAAGTATATAGGGAAATTTCTGCAGGGTTGCGACAACGATATTACTTCCTGTCTTTAATGCCTCTTCAAGGTCTTTTGAAGTTTTTTTCTCGTCTATAACTTCCACAATCCCTTTTACTTTTTCAATAGACTGCACCTGCTCCTGAAGTTGCTTATCTATTACTCTTCTGTCAGAAACAACAATTACCATGTCGTAAACCCTGTTATCCTCTTTGTCAAATTTATTTATTAGTCTATGCGCAAGCCAGGCAATAGTCTTTGTTTTCCCGCTTCCATTACTATGTTCTATCAAACAATTTTTACTCGGCATAACATCTGCAAGCAGTAGATTAACGCAATCCAACTGATGATATCTTGGGAAAATGGGTTTTGTTTGTCCTGTGTTTTCATCCTTTTCTATATAAACAAAATTCGGGATTAGTTTTGAAAGTTTGTTTATTTGCAAAATATCGTTGTATAAATAAGATATTTTGTACTCGTTTTTTACTTCAGGGTTTTCAAGCCCTTTGTTAAAAGGCAGGAATCTGGTTTTCAGTCCTTCCAGTTTTGTTGCCATATATATTTTTTCATCGCTCATGGCGAAGTGAACAAAACATCTTTGGAAAATTGGTTCTCTTGGATCTCTATCTTCTTTGTATTGCTTTATCGCTCTTTCAACGCCCTGAGAAAAAGTGTCTTTCAATTCGATAGTTATTATTGGCAGCCCATTGATGAAAATGACCAAATCAAGTCGGTTGCTATCATCTTTCTGCTCGTATTCCAGCTCGTCAATGACAGAAAAGATGTTTCTCTCAAATTTTTCAAATAAGTCAGGGTTTTTCCGGTTGTTTGGTTTTGGATAAAATAATTTAAAGTAACACCCAACATCTTTGAATCCGTTCCTTAAAACATTGATTGTCCCTTTTTTATTAATCTCGTTTACCAAACGATAAAAGAATTTTCGCTCTGCATTACCACCATAAACCCTCTCAAACTTTTTCCATTCCTTTGGCTGGGTATCATGAATAAATTTTAGGGTTAGTTCAGGATCAAGGCAGGTTGCCCTATTATAATTCTCTTTACCTCTTTTGTAATAACCCGTGCTGATTAAATGAGCAATAATATCGTTCTGAAACTTCTTTTCTGATGTATCGGTTACCATTATACTTCAACCCCCCCCTACATTAACTTTTCCTGTAACAACATGATGAATTAAGGATTTTTTATATTCTTCTAAAAGTGTGATTTTCTTTTCTATAAGTTTAATAGTTTTGTCTATTTTTGCGGTGGCTTTGTCTATGTATTCCACTATTTGTTTTTGCTTAAAGAGTGGCGGGAGAATAAGTTGAATTTCCTTTAAGTTATCCTGATAAATTACATCTATGGTTGTTGCATTACTAAGTAGTCTAAGTTGAGTTAGGGTAATATCTGATTCTTCAATTAATATTTCTATAAATTTATCATTTACAACTTTATTATTGTTATTAATTTTCATCAAACAAGGATGTAATATTCCTGTCTCAGCTTTCTCAGATAATCTAAGAGTTTTACCGATAGTTCCTCTAGTTGAAATAAGTAGATCTCCTTTTTTTACTTTAAAACCTATTAAATCCTTGAATTTTTCATTGGAAACATAATTCTCGCCCGTCAATTCACTTTTCTCGATTACATTTTTTTGATTATAAACTTTGACTTCATCGTTATACATCTCATCAATTGTCAATTGGCTCCCAAATGGACCTGTTTTAATTGAGTTTTTCATATCTAATAATGTGAATTTTAATCTACTCACTTCCCACCCCTCCGGAATCTCGCCAATCCATTGAATTCCGGAATCTTTCATTTTTACGTTCGGGTCAAGTCCTTTTGTTACAGCATGATTTATTAAGGAGGCCCGTCTTTCCTTCAAAAGCTCAATTAATTTTTTATCTTTTTCAATTAAGGCATCAATCTTAGAGGTTTTTTTGTCTAAAAAGTTGGCAATGGCGGTTTGGTCGGATTTATTTGGCCAACAAGCTAAAATATTATAAAAAAAATATTTCTGAAGATGTCTTAAACCTGTTCCCCAAAATCCTAAATCATCAATTACCTGTAAACTGTTTAATATTTGATAATAAAGAAATTTCATATTAATTGCTTTTTGCTTCTTTAAAACTAAGCAATCATTTGAAGCGGAAAATTTACCATTATGATAATGAACAGATGCGAAACCACCAGTACCCATTATTAAACACTCATTATTAAATGTTGCTTTTTTAATAAATTTACTTTGTATTTGGCTTGAAGTAAAAAAAAGATACTCTCCTTCTTCATTGCCTTCTAAAGCTTCTAAACCAGATTTTTTCAAAGCATAAACATCATGTTTAACTTTATTTACTTCCCAACCCTCCGGAATCTCCCCAATCCAATCGATTCCCGATTCTTTATATTTTGGATACGATTTAAGTTTCATTTTCATTCACCAATTTAAATTCTTCCATTTTGTTTCCCTCAATATAAACTTCTATCTTTGTTTTTTCTT
>Ga0307429_1001043_pt1 | contig 13829 bp, 16 predicted proteins | sample SalMarWE160230MG_FD_202151 | JGI IMG/M metagenome (GOLD analysis project Ga0307429, IMG submission 202151) | Salt marsh sediment microbial communities from the Plum Island Ecosystem LTER, Massachusetts, United States - WE1603-230 | ecosystem: Environmental > Aquatic > Marine > Intertidal zone >...
CATCTTGGTGCCCGTGTCGGCCTGCTGGTGGTTGTTGGTCATGGCGACGGAGTAGAAGGCACCGACGGAATCGTCGCCCTGGAGGATGCAGCTCGGATACTTCCAGGTGATCGCGGATCCGGTCTCGACCTGGGTCCAGGAGATCTTCGAGCGGTTGCCCCGGCAGGCGCCGCGCTTGGTGACGAAGTTGTAGATCCCGCCGCGGCCGTCCTTGTCCCCGGGGTACCAGTTCTGGACCGTCGAGTACTTGATCTCGGCATCGTCGAGCGCCACGAGCTCGACCACCGCTGCGTGGAGCTGGTTCTCGTCGCGCATGGGCGCGGTGCAGCCCTCGAGGTAGCTGACGTAGGAACCCTCGTCCGCCACCAGCAGCGTCCGCTCGAACTGCCCGGTTCCGGCGGAGTTGATGCGGAAGTAGGTGGAGAGCTCCATCGGGCAGCGCACACCCTTGGGGATGTAGGCGAAGGAGCCGTCGCTGAAGACCGCCGAGTTGAGGCAGGCGAAGAAGTTGTCCGAGTAGGGTACGACGCTTCCCAGGTACTTCCGCACCAGCTCCGGATGCTCGCGGACCGCGTCGGAGAAGGAGCAGAAGAGGATTCCCTGCTTCTCGAGCTCTGCCCGGAAGGTGGTGGCGACCGAGACGGAATCGAAGACGGCGTCCACGGCCACGCCGGCCAGCCGCTTCTGCTCGGAGAGGGGAATGCCGAGCTTCTCGTAGGTGCTCAACAGCTCGGGATCGACCTGGTCGAGACTCTCGAGCTGCTGCCGCCGGGGTGCGGCGTAGTAGACGATCTTCTGGTAGTCGATCTTCGGGTACCGGACGTTGGCCCAGGTCGGCTCCTTCTCCTCGGCGAGCATCTCGAGGAAGCGCCGCAGGGCCTTGAGGCGCCACTCGAGCAGCCACTCGGGCTCGCCCTTCTTCTGCGAGATCAACCGCACGATCCCCTCGTTGAGCCCGGGGGGAACGCGGTCCTCGTCGATCTCGGTGACGAAGCCGTAGCGGTACTCGCGGTTGGCGAGATTCTCGATCAGGGTGTTCGAGGATTCGGACACGCTGTTCTCCTAGCGAGGCGCCTGGCCGGCGCGGCTGTCGGGGCTCGCGATCAGCAGGGTGTCGGAGCGCGCGACGCCGGAGCCGTGTGGGGGCTGGGCGAGGTCGGCGAGCGTCACGCTGCCGAGCGCTCCCCGCACGACCGCGTTGATGCGCTGCCACGGCTCCCGTACGTGACAGCTCGCCTCCTGGACGCACTGTCCGGGGCTGACCGTGCACTCCGTGAGTCCGATCGGACCCTCGAGGGCGGCGATCATCTCGGCCGCGCTGATGCGCGCGGGCGGGCGCGCCAGGCTGTAGCCGCCCTTGGCGCCCCGGTGCGAGATCAGCAGCCCCTCGCGCGCCAGTGTCTTGAGGATCTTGCCGACCACCGGAAAGGGCAGCTGCGCGGCCGAGGCGATCTCGCGGGCGTTGTGGGGAGCGTCGTCCTCGAAGCCCGCGAGGCAGGCCATCAGCACGATTCCGTAGTCGGAGAGGCGGCTCAGTCGGATCATCTGCGAGCTCCTGCCCGGCGGACCCGAACGATATCGGACCGTACCGGTCCTGTAAATATCGGACCAATTCAGTCCCCGATTTAGCCCCGGAGGGATCCCCCTAGGGGCATCGCGCCTAGACGAGCAGCTCGGGATCGCTGAGGCGCGCCAGGGGCGCCAGCACCCCCAGCCCGTCGCGGTGCCAGCCGAGCGGCGGCGCCTGGAGCGCCCCGGGTGCGCAGACCCGCGACGCGCCGAGATCGGCGAGCCCGCGCGCGAGCGTCGGGGTCTCGGCGCCGAAGCCCTCCAGCGCGACGCCGGCCAGCTGGGTCGCGTAGGGAGCCGCGGCGGCGAGCAGCTCGGCGGGAGCGCTCAGCGCGAAGACGCGCACGAAGCGATGCAGCGGGGCGGGCCGCACCGCGCAGGCGTCCTCGCGCACCACGGTCCAGCGGGTTCCCTGGCTCGCGTGGACCGCCACCCGGGCTCCGGCGGCTGCTCGCAGCTCGGCTTCGGCGCGCTGGTGAGCGATCTCGCTGGCCGTCTGGACGTCGATTCGGCCTCGCGGCATGCGTTGCTCGAGGGCGGCGAGCGCGGCGGCGAGCGCCTCCGCCAGCGCGTCCGCGGCGGCATCGCCCACCGCGTAGACGGCCACCGGGGACAGGCACCCGAGCTGATCCCAGAGCGCGACGTCGAGCGCCAGGCGCTCGGCGACATCGCTGCGCAGCGACGGGCGCAGCGCCTCGCCGCCCAGCGCGGCCAGCGAGAGCCGGTGGCCGTGGGCGACCAGACGACGCGTGGGCGGGATCCGTGCGCGCACCGACGCGATGGTGGCGTCGGAGCCCGTCGCCACCACGCACTCCGCCTCGAGCAGCGCCGCCATCCTCTCCGGATCTGCGCCGGGGAAGTCGACCAGACGCAGGCAGCCGCCGAGCTCCGCGTCCGTCTCGGCGATCGACCCCGCCACCAGGAGCGGGGTCACCGGATCCCGCGACGCGCACTTCGCCAGCAGCGGCGAGCGGAGCACCAGGGGTGTCAGCAGCGACAGCAGCGTCGGCATCGGGATCGAGCCGGCGAGCAGTACGGCCGTGCAGGCGAAGCCCGCCGTCCAGGGCGAGCCGCTGCCGAGCCGGGCGAACGGCGGCAGCTCCCGCTGCACCAGCTCGCGCAGCGCGTCGCCAGACCAGCCTGCGAGGGCGAGATCGAGGCCTGCGCGAACGGTCTCCGGGGAGAAGCCCGTGGCGGCTGGCAGCTGCTCCAGCAGCCGTGCGCGCCAGGCGGAGCCCGGGTCGCTCCAGCCGTCGAGGACGCGCGCGAGCGCGTCGAGGGTCTCGTGCTGCGGCCGCCGCCGCAGCTTGGCGCCCGCCTCGCGCAGCTCGTCCAGCAGCGCGCGCAGTGCGTGCGGGTCCTCGAGCCTCACGCGTGCGCTCCCTCGAGCATCTCCTCCGCGGCGATCGAGCAGCCGCGCTGCTCGGCTCCGTCCTGGCGCCCCAGCACCTCGAAGCCGTCCTCGATGCGGCGACCCAGATCGGCGGTCTGCACGGCCAGCACGCTGCCGGTGTTGGCGAGGTCGTGGATCACGAGCGTGCCCGTCTGGCCCGCCCGTGCTTCATCGCCCGTCTCGGGATCCACGATCCGCACGCGCGCCCAGGGCGGACCGAGCTTGCGGCGGAGCGACTCGGGGTCGCGGAGCACGCCGTCGTAGAACTGGCTGCCGAGCTCCGTCATCCCGTACTGGTTGACGATGCGCTCCAGCGGGATTCCGAGCGCCTGCTCCAGCGCCAGGTAGAGCGACGCGCGCGGCACGCTGCGCGAGCGACCCTTGAAGCCGCCGGTCTCCATGATCCGCGCCGCGGCGCCCAGCCGCAGGGTCGTGCGCCTCCGCTCCAGCTCGTCCAGCAGGTGCACGAAGGCGTAGGAGGTGCCGCACAGCAGGAGCGGCCGCTGCGGCGGCGCCGCGTCGAGGGCGGCGAGCAGCTCGTCGACGAGCAGGGCTCCCCGCTCGAGGAAGAAGCCGCTGCCCGCCGCGCCCAGCTCGCGGATCGCCACGCCGAACATGTGCGAGAGGGAGGAGTCGCGGACCTCGGCGGGGGAAGGCGCCAGCGCGAGGATGGTGGCCTCCGGTTGCCCGGGCGAGAGATCCGGGAGCAGGAAGCGGCACAGGGTGGGGAGCAGCGATGCCTCGTAGAGCTCCAGGGTGTCGAGGTGCAGCTCCCCGCGCAGCGAGGTCGAGGTGCCGCTGGTGCGGAACGTGTGCACGGTCCGCTCGGCGGGGAAGCAGCGAAGCGCCACCTCCTTGAAGGCTCCGGTGGGGACGGGCGGGATCTCCCACCAGTGCCGCAGCCCGCTGGGCGTCGCGCCGCGCCGCTCGCAGAAGCTGCGATAGGGCCCGCAGCGCTCGAACTGATGCGCGAAGAGCGCGAGCGCCAGCTCCTCGAAGCGAGCCTCGTCATCGCTCCAGAGCGGCTCCCGCATCCAGGCCAGGATGCTGCGTTCGGCGGCAGGGCGCCCGGTCGTGCTCACGCCAGCGCTCCCACCAGCAGGTCGAGCGCGAGCTCCAGGATCTCCGGCTCGATCGAGAGAGCCGGGGTGATCGAGACCACCTCGCCGGCGTCGCCCGAGGCCAGCGCGATGACCCCGCGAGAGAGCGCCCGCGCGCAGGCGCCGCCCGCGCGCTCGGCACCGTCGCACTCGATCGCGAGCAGCAGGCCGCGACCGCGCACGTCGCGGATGCCGGGCGCATCGGCCAGCCGGTGCCGCAGGTGGGCGAGCGCGCGAGCGCCGGTCTCCGCCGCCCGCTCGACCAGCTTCTCCTCCTCGAGCACGGCGAGCGCGGCGAGCGCGGCGGCGCAGCCCGGAGGGTGGCCGAGGAAGGTCTGCGTGTGAAGCGCTTCGCCACCCGAGGCAGGCCAGGCGTCCATCACTTCCGCGCGGCCCAGGCACGCCGAGATCGGCATGCCGGAGGCGAGCCCCTTGCCCACGCACAGCAGGTCCGGGACGACGCCCTCGTGCTCGCAGGCGAACCAGCGTCCCGTCCGACCCATTCCGGTGTAGACTTCGTCGACGATCAGCAGCCAGCCCTGCTGGTCGCACAGGGCGCGGAGCTGCGACAGGAAGCCTTCGGGCGGGATCCGCTCTCCCCCGCGGCCCTGGATCGGCTCCACCAGCACCGCGCCCACCGGGGTGGAGCACGACCTCGCCGCGCGCCGCGCGTCGTCGGCGTGGCCATAGCGTGCGAACGCGGTGGCGCGGGGCAGGCGGGCGGCGAACGGCTCCCGGAAGAAGGGCCGCCAGGTGGCATCCAGGGCGCCGAGGCTCAGACCGTGGTAGGCGCCCTCGAAGGCCACGACCCCGGGCCTGCCGGTGGCGAGCAGCGCGGTCTCGAGCGCCGTCTCGACGGCGTCGGAGCCGGAGGATCCGAGCACGCCGCGCGCCGCCGCGCCGCCCGGGTAGCGCCGCGCCAGGGCCTCGAGGAGCGCGACCTTGACGTCGGCCGGCTGCACGTCGCCCATGGCGTGCAGCAGCCGTTCGCACTGGTCCACGACGGCGTCCACGACCCGCGGGTGCGCGTGCCCTGTATTGGCCACCCCGAAGCCGGCGCCGAGATCGACGAAGCGGTTGCCGTCCACGTCCCACACGTTGGAGCCCGCGGCGCGCTCCCAGAAGATCGGCGGCGCGGGCGCGACGCAGGTGACGTTGCGGCTCTCCACCTCGGAGAGGCGCCGCGCGAGAGCCCGCGAGTGCGGGCCAGGGACCGCGCTGACGAGCTCGGGAGGCAGCGTGCGGGGGGCCGACACGACGACGATTGTAGCTGTAGACTCGGGGCGATGGATCCGGCCGGAACCAGCGCCTACGTGGCCCTCGGTTCGAACCTCGGCGAGCGCGAGGCGCATCTCGCGGCTGGAATCGCCGGTCTGCGCGAGACGCCGCGCGTGCGCGTCGTCGCGGTTTCGTCCATCTACGAGACCGATGCGCTGGGCCCGGCGCCGCAGCGTCCCTATCTCAACGCGGCGGCGTGGCTCGACGTGCGGCTGTCGCCCGGGTTCCTGCTGGAGCGACTGCTGGCCATCGAGGCCGCGGCCGGCAGGCTGCGCGGGGGGGTGCGGAACGGGCCGCGCACGCTCGATCTCGACCTGCTCCTCTTCGGCGACGAGAAGATCCACGAGCCCGGGCTCGAGGTTCCGCATCCACGCCTGCACGAGCGCGCCTTCGTGCTCGAGCCCCTGGCCGAGATCGCGGCGGGCCGCATCCACCCCGTCCTCGGCGAGACGATCGCCGAGCTGGCACGCCGCGTGCGCGATCCCGCCGCCGTGCGTCGTCTGGCGGGGGCCTAGCCAGGGTGGCGATCGTCGCCGTCAGCATCTCGCCGGTGGGAGCGGGCGCGAGCGTCTCGCGCCACGTCGCGGCCGCGCTGCGCGTGCTCGAGCAGCAGGATCGGGTGCGCTATCGCCTGGATCCGATGTTCACGACGCTCGAGGGCGAGCTGGGCGAGATCTTCGAGCTGGTGCTCCGCATGCAGGAGGCGGTCTTCGCGGCCGGAGCCGTTCGGGTGGGTACGGTCCTCAAGATCGACGAGCGCCGCGACAAGCCGGTGCACATGGAGGACAAGGTGCGCCGCGTGGAGGACCTGCTCGACGGACAGCGCTGAGAGCCTCAGCTCCCGTGCCAGCGCCGCAACACCAGCGGGTATTCACGCCGCCGCACAGCCCGGCCATGCCCGTGACCACGACCCTTCGCTTCACGCGAGACCCCCATCGACCGCGATCGTCTGGCCCGTGACGTAGGAGGCCTCGTCGGAGAAGAGGAAGGCGACGACCGCGGCCACCTCCGCCGGCTTCCCCAGGCGTCGCATGGGAATCAGCTGCGCCGCCTGCTCGCGCGGAAGGTCCTGTGTCATCTCCGTCTCGATCAGGCCGGGTGCGACGCTGTTGACGGTGATGTGACGCTTGGCGAGCTCGAGGGCCAACGACCGGCTGGCCGCGATCAGGCCGGCCTTCGAGGCCGCGTAGTTGGTCTGGCCCCGGTTGCCGCGCAGGCCGGAGACCGAAGACAGCGTGACGATGCGCCCACCTCGGCGCGCCCGCAGCATCGGCATCAGCAACGGCCGCAGCACGTTGTAGAAGCTGTCGAGGTTGGTGCGCAGCACGCGATCCCAGGCCTCCGGTGCCAGCCCGGGCAGGGGAGCGTCGGCGTGCACCCCGGCGTTGTGGACCACGCCGTAATAGCTGCCGCGGGCCTCGAGATCCGCGGCGATCGCCTCCCCGCACGCCTCGCGGTCGGCCACGTCGAAGGGCAGCAGCGCGGCCTCGCCTCCCGCGTCGCCGATCGCCGACAGGGTCTCCTCCGCCGCGTCCTTGCGCTCGCGGTAGTTGATCACGACTCCGAAGCCCTGCGCTGCGAGCCGCTCGGAGATGGCGCGCCCGATGCCTCGGCTGCCGCCGGTGACGAGCACCCAGCGTCTCACGGCAGGGCTTCCCTTCCCGCGCCTCCGGCCGGCGCGAAGCAGCTGATGCGCCCCTTCGCCAGCAGGTCGCCCGACTCGCCGTCCGCGAGCTCGCAGTCGAACGAGACCATGCCTTGCGCTCCGCCCCAGAGGTGGCGGGCCGTCGCCACCAGGCGCTGACCCGGCTGGAAGCGGCGCGCGAGCAGCTCGACACGGCGTACGCTCACCAGGAAGCCCATGCGCGCCGGCTCTCCCCGCGTCCATCCGACCAGTCCCGCGTGGGCGGCCACGTACTGGGCCATGTATTCGAGCCCCATCCAGGCGGGCTCGCAGCCGCTCGCATCGCGCACCAGTGCGTGGGCGCCGGCCCGCGCTTCGCACACCGTGTGTCCGCTCTCGTGCGCGAGCACCCGCGAGAGCAGGACCATCGCGCCCGCGTGCGGAAGGATCTGGTCCGGGCGGGGGAGCTCAGCCGGCGCCATCCGCATCGCCCTCCTTCCAGTAGGGGTAGAAGTTGAACCACTGATAGGGTGCGCGCACGCAGTGATGGGCGAGGCGGTCGGCGTAGGCCTGGGCGTACTCCCCGAGCACCTGGCCGCGTCGTGCCCCGCCCAGCTCGATGCGGTCGGCGAAGCGCTCCACGTGGACGTCGTAGCAGCGCTGGCTGGCTCGCAGCGCCACCATGACGAGTACCGGGCAGCCGAGCAGGGCCGCCAGCCGGAACGGGCCCTGGGGCAGCTCGGCCTGTCCCCCGAGGAAGTCGACCCGGCAGGAGCGCCCCGCCTCGCCGGCGGGCAGGCGGTCGGCCAGGATCGCGACCACCTCGCCCCGCTCGATGCAGGCCTTCGCCTCGGTCACGTGGCGGAAGGAGCCCGCGCGGATCTCGATCACGCGAACCGGTGCTCCGCCCGGCGGAGCGGCCCGCTCCAGCTCCTCCAGGATCGCGTTGATGCGCGTCGCGTGATGCGTGTACATGAGCAAGTGCACCGGAATCGGCGCGTGGATCGTGGCCAGCACGCGCAGCGCCTCGAAGCTCCCCAGGTGCGCTCCCAGCACCACGGCGCCGCGCTTCTCCTCGACGACGCGTGCGAGCTCCTCTTCGCCCGTCAGCTGGAAGCGGAAGAAGCCGGGCGCGCTGAGCCAGAAGCCCGCGCGATCGAGGATGGCGCGCCCGAACTCGAGCAGGTGGCGGAAGACGTGCCGGGCTGCCGGCTCGCTGCCCAACGCCCGCGCCCCGTCGGGCGTGGCGTGCAGGCGGCGCAGATACTCGCGGGACGCCCGGCGCGCGGCCGCGTCGCTGAGAAAGAAGTAGCCGACGATCGGGTAGAGCAGCAGTCCGGCCACCTGTCGCCCGAGCGTCCGATAGAACCACAGGGTCACGCGGATGCCGAGCGTGGAGCCGCGCTCCGTCTTGCGTTCCCAGGACGGGGTCGCATCCCCGGATCGGCCCGGCGCCGTGCGTTCGCGAAGCTTCACGATCCCTCCGGAGCCGTCAGCTCGAGGCGACCCTGCGAGAAGATGGTGTCGCCGTCCGAGAGCTGGAAGCGCAGCAGCCGACGCCGAGGATTCCACTCGAGCGCCAGTCGGAAGTCCTGGCTCGGCCGCATCAGGCTCTTGAACTTGAGCTCCTCGATGCGCGTCAGCGCGGGATGGTGCCCGATCCAACGCGCCGCGGCCCGGAGCACCCAGTCCAGCTGGAGCACGCCGGGAACCACCGGAAGGTCGGGGAAGTGTCCGGGCCAGCAGGCCAGATCGACGGGCACGCGCAGCTGCTGCTCGCCACGCGTCGGCGTCCAGGCCTCCGTGACGAGCTCCGGATCCAGGCGGCGGTCGGCTCGGCCCGACCCGCTCATCGGAGCGGAGCGGCGCGGCGCGCGTCCCTCAGGGAGACCGCGGCGGGAAGATGCGGCGGAACACCGCATCGGTCGGGGCGCCCCGGTAGCGCCGGAAGCGCCATTGGCGGTAGACGAACTCGGAGGCGAAGAGTGCGCCCATCAGCCCATAGGCGATCACCCCGGTATACAGCGCCCAGCTCTCGAGGCTGCCGGCGACGGCGAGCCAGGAGGCCACGATCCCGTTGGCGACGAAGAATCCGCACCACAGGAGGGTAACGCGGCGGCAGTAGCGCGAGTCCTCAGCGGTGAGCGCGCCCAGCTGGACTCGCGCGTAGCCCTCGATCACCGACTCGGGGCCGGCCAGGGAGCGGGCGAAGGCGGCGAGCAGCGCGAAGCTCACCAGGGCCGGCGTGGCGCGCAGGCTGAGCGGGTCGTTCCAGGCGGCGGCGGCGAGCAGCGCCGCCCCCACGGCCAGCAGCGGCAGGCGCACCACCCTCAGGGTGTCGAGTAGCCGGCCCCGGGCCGAGAGCCCCAGCCGCGCGGCGAGCAGGAGCAGCAGGCACAGCGCGACGCCGCGCGGCTGGCTCACCTGGAGCGCGAGGTAGACGATCGCCGGGTACAGCAGACCCAGCAGCAGGGGCAGCACGCCCATCACCCCGCCGACGGCTCGCTCCCCAGCCTGCGGTGGACGAGATCGACGATGTCCTGGACGAGGCGGATCTCCTCGAGCTCCTCTTCGACGACGTCGAGACCGCTCTCGGCTTCGAGCCGGCCGAAGCTGACGTGCTCGAGGATCGCCTGCTTCGTCATCCCCCCTGCTCAGGCCTTCCGGTTCTCGGCGATGTAGGCGGCGAGGCTGCGCACGCTCGCGAAGCGCTCCCGGTTGAGATCCTCGTCGTCGTCGACCACCACGCCATAGCGCTGCTCGAGGACCATCGCGATCTCGAGGGCGTCGATCGAGTCGAGGCCCAGGCCGTCTCCGAAGAGCGGCGCCGTGCTCTCGATCTGCTCGGACGTCATGTCCTCGAGCACGAGCGCCTCGATGATGAGGCGCTTGATCTCGGTCTCGAGTTCCTCAGGCGTCTCCACCGAGCCTCTCCTCGAATCAGCTGCGTAGCTCGGTCGTCAGATCACGAGCCGCGATGGACTGGCTCACATCGGGGCGTGTGAGCTGCTTCGACCGCAGAGGGTCCCCGACGACGAGGGAGAATTCAAGCTTGGGGTTCGGAACGTCGTGCCAGGACTGCCCCTTCATCAGGGCGGGCGGCTCGCAGGTCACGAGCACCGGAGTGATCGGCGCGCCGCTGCGCAGCGCCACGTGCGCCGCGCCGCGCTGGAGGTGTCCCAGCCCGCGCATCGGTGAGCGCGAGCCCTCCGGGAGCAGCAGCACCGACCGCCCGGTCCGCAGACGCTCCAGGCACGTGGCGACCAACGCGCTCCCGGCGTCGTTGGGGATGTAGCCGGCCGTGCTCACGATGCCCCGCAAGAAGGCATTGCTCCAGGCCGCGCGCTTCACGACGAGCGCGGGCGCCGATCCCGAAGATGGAGAACAGGAAGCCCGTTCCGAGGATGCGCCGGACGTGCTCGAGCTTGGCCGCGATGCGCCTGGGGCTGGTCTGCTGCGGCCCACCGTCCGGTCGCCGCGCCGCGCCCCTCGCCCTCGGGGGGCTCCCCCGAGAGGCCCCCTCGGCCATGTCTCCCCCCGAATTGCGTGAACGCATCCCCTCGGGCGACACTAGGCGGGCCCGTGCAGGCTCGTCCGGCATCCTAGCATGAGTCCTTTCGAGAGCTTCCGGCGGCCCGTCGGGCGTACGACGGCGTCGTGCACGGCGGTCTCCCTGCCGCTGCTCTCGCTGGTGTCACCCCGCGGGGCCGGAGCTGGCGCCGCCGTCGAAGCCGAGCTGACGGAGCCGTTCGACCGGAACCGGCCGTGATCGGACGGCGCGGCCGGGTGGCCGGCGTCTGCGCTCTGCTCTTCGCCGCGATGGCTGCGCTGGTCTGGGTCCGCCTCGAGCCGGCCACCGGCCTCACGTACTTCCTGTCGACCGACTCGCGGCTCGAGCTGGCCGCCATCTCGAGCCGGCTCGCCGACGCCGCGCTGACGCGAACCATGATCCTGAGCGTGGAAGCTCCCGACGCGCAGCAGGCTGTCGCTGCGGCCCGGGCGTGGAGCCAGGTGCTGGCCGCGCACCCGGAGGTGGAGTCGCTCCGAGCGGGCCCCGGCGAAGACCTGGCGGCGGCCGTCTTCGAGCTCTACTTCCCGCGCCGCCACCTCTTCCTGTCGAGCCGGCCCGAGGTCGAGCTGCCCGAGCGGCTGTCCGACGCGGGCCTGCGACGCGAGGCCCGCGCGCTGCAATCCGAGCTGCGGACGCCCCGCGCGGGACTCACGCAGCGGATCGCGGGCTCCGATCCGCTGCGCGCCTTTGCGGCCCTGGCGCGCGGCTTCGAACGGGCGAGCGCGGGCTCGCTGCGCTCGGTCGACGGACAGTTCGTCGCGAAGGACGCTCCGCGCGCGATCCTCTTCCTCACCACCCGGCACTCGGCCTTCGATGCGAGCCACCAGGCTCCCTTCGAGGCGTTCCTCGAGACGTCCTTCGCAGAGCTCGATCGCGCGCACGGCGGATCGCTCTCGCTGGAGCGCAGCGCGGTGCACCGCTTCGCGGTCGTCTCGGAGCGGCAGGCCCGCCGGGACATGGCCCGGATCTCGGTCCTGTCGGTGGCGGGGATCGTGGGCCTCTTCGCGCTGCTGTTCCGGTCGCCGCTGGTGCTGGCCGTCTCCCTGACGCCGCTGCTCGGCGGTCTGCTCGCCGCCGCGAGCCTGGGGCTGCTGCTCTTCGGGCAGCTCCACGTGCTGACGCTCGTGTTCGGAGCGACACTGATCGGAGTCTGCATCGACTATCCGATCCATGCGGTCAACCACCAGCTCCTGCTCCCCGACCCGCGCGGACCCGTCGGCTCGATGCGGCGCGTGCGCACCGCGCTCGCCCTCGGCGCGCTGACGACGGCCGCGGGCTTCGCCGGGCTGGCGTGGTCGGACCTGCCGGGTGTGCGCGAGATCGGCGTCTTCTCGGCCATTGGAACGCTGGCCGCCCTGCTCACCACGCTGGTGCTGGTGCCCGTGCTGATGCCCGCCTCCGCCCGCTCGACCGGGATCCAACGCGCGCTCGCAGCCGCTCTGGCGCGTGGACTCGCCCGCCTGCGGCGTCGGCGGGCGCGCCTGGCGCTGCTGCCCGCGGCCGCCGGGCTGCTGTGTCTTGCGGGGCTGCCACGGCTCTCCTGGGACCACGAGGTCTACTCGCTCAACCTGCCGCTCGAGCCGGCCTGGCTGGCCGAGGACGCCCGGGTGCGGGACCGCGTCTCGCGCATGGACGAGGGGCGCTTCGTGGTGGCGCGCGGCGTCGACGAGGAGGCCGCGCTGCGCCGCAACGACGCGGTCTACCAGCGCCTGGTGGATGCACGCCGCGCGGGTCGGCTGGAGGATTTCCGCTCGCTCCACGCCTTTCTGTGGTCTCGCGAGCTCCAGGAACGCAACTGGGCCGCGCTGCGCGCCGTCCCGCGCCTGCCCGAGCGCCTGGCGCAGGCCTTCGAGGCCGAGGGCTTCCGGGGCGAGGCCTTCGCCGGCTTTGCGGACGCCCTGACGGGCGACGCTCCACAGCCGCTGTCGCTGCAGGAGCTGCTCGACTCTCCGATCGCCGAGCTGGTGCGTCCCTTCCATGTGCCGCTCGACGAAGGGGTCGGCGTCCTGACCTTCCTGCGAGGCGTGAGCGATCCGGCTGGCCTGGAGCAGGCGCTGGAGGGCCTCGACGGGGTCGCGTACTACGACCAGGAGCGCTGGGTGGAGGATCTCTACGCCCGCTACCGGGACCGGACACTGCGCCTGATCGAGCTGGGTCTGGTCGGCGTGCTGGTGATCCTGTGGCTGCGCTACCGCCGGGTCGGCTCGGCGCTGGCGGCCGCGGCACCGGCCCTGCTGGCCGCTGCCACCAGCGTCGCCCTGCTGTCGCTGGCGGGAATCGCCCTCAACCTGATGCACCTGCTGGGTCTGCTGCTGGTGCTCGGCTTCGGCGTGGACTACGGGGTGTTCCTGCTCGAGGCGCGCTCCGATGCGCGCGCCGTCGCGGCGTCGCTGCTCAGCATCTGCGTCGCCTGCGCCTCCACCTGTCTCGGCTTCGGCCTGCTGGCGGCCTCCCGGGTTCCGGCCCTCCAGTCCCTGGGCCTCAGCATCGGCGTCGGGGTGCTGCTCGCGCTCGTCTTCGCCCCGAGCGTCCTGCTGCTGACCGAGCCGGGCGAGCGCGGCCGCAGCGCCTCGTGAGTGCGCGGTGGGGCTTTTCACCCGTCCACCGCAGCCGCTGCATCGCTATCCTCGCGCTCCTCGACCGCCCGCCCCAAACGAGGAGGACACACCGTGATTCGTACGGCCGGCCTGACACTCTCGGTCTCTCTGCTGCTGATGCCGTCGCTCGCGCTCGCCCGCGCTACCGAGCACTTCTACTCGGTCGAGGAAGCGGTGCAGAGCTCCCTCGGCAAGCAGAAGCTCTTGGACGTCAGCTACTACTTCGAGGGACAGAAGCATCCTACGCCGAAGAGCGTGATCGGAAAGTGGAGCTCGAACCGTTCCACCCGCGGCGCGTTTCGCTCGGACGCCGAGAGCTGCCAGGTGGCGTTCCTCTCGGCCCTGATCGCTCTGCAGGAGCGAGCCGCCGAGGAGGGGGGAAACGCCATCATCGGCATCCAGTCGATCACCCGCGGCAAGACGACGAGCAGTCCGAACCAGTACCGCTGCGTGGCCGGAGCCACGGTGGTCCACGTGGGCCTGGAGGGCCAGGTGGTGAAGCTCAAGTAGCGGCCGCCGCTTCGCGCCCGGATCGGGCTATGCTTCCATCGACTTCGGCGAAGGTCCTCCATGCCGTCCCCCCGCCCGCCGCTGGCAGCCGCGCGGCTCCAGACCGACCGGCACCCCGCAGCCCGCCCGGGCGAAGTGTCGGTCGAGCTCGAGGTTCCGTTCCACGATGTGGACGCGCTGCGGATCA
>Ga0307429_1001048_pt1 | contig 13786 bp, 11 predicted proteins | sample SalMarWE160230MG_FD_202151 | JGI IMG/M metagenome (GOLD analysis project Ga0307429, IMG submission 202151) | Salt marsh sediment microbial communities from the Plum Island Ecosystem LTER, Massachusetts, United States - WE1603-230 | ecosystem: Environmental > Aquatic > Marine > Intertidal zone >...
CCCACACCTTTGCCGTGCTCTCTCTTGCGTACACTTCTCTTTCATATAGGTTTGAGTTGTCTTCGCAATTTGCATCCCAGGCAGCTAAAGATAGACCGTATGCCAGCCAGCCGGTCCCTGAGCTATCATTAAGATCGCTGCTATCAACTGTGATGGCATTGCCTGGTTGATTTGGTATGGAGCAGCTAGTAATTGAAGCAGTAAGCAAAAAAAACAGAATATATCTCATCATCGATTTTCATGGCACAAAATCTTACCCTAATATTTTGCTGCTAGGATAAGGCAAGAAGAACTACCTGACCTCATCAATTAGGGGTAATTATTACCATGATACCGCTGTTGGCTGAGGTTTTTAACAAAGTGAGCAAAATGCCTGCAATTTGGAAAAGCAGCATTATTGGTCACCTTAGACAATTACATGGCCTCATCCAGCAAATTTAGCAATCGTTTAAAACTCCTGTAGTGGTAGAATATACCCCTAGTACTGAATCTTACGAGCATCTGAGGAACTAGCGAAAAACGTTTGTGAATAGCACATTTGCGCATGTTTTGATGTCTCGATATGGTTACGATTTAGGGGTAATTATTTACCATGAAAACCGGTGCTCATGACTGTATCCATTTCCTTTCACAAGTGATTATATAGTTTCTGTTTAACTTACAAAAAATAATATCCTTTACTCTAAAAATCAGTCTGTTTTATGACTTTCCTAACTGTATAACATTATAATTTGCATGATAAAAAGAAAACTGCTTTTCTCCGAAGAGCCTATTTTAAAAATATTTGAGTTTTGATTACGTGCCACATTGAGTACATAGATTCCATCTGATTTTATTTCAGTATTCAAACACAATACTAAACTTTTTCGTCTTCAAATTTGTCCAGGTGTATAGCACTAGTGGAAAGCGATACGGTGTGCAGGACTGATACAAGATAGAGGAACCCTGACAAAAAAAAGGGAAACTATTTACTCCTGGCATCTGGCCCGGACACTGGCTACCCAGACAGGTATGACCAATGAATGGCTCAAGGATCAAGGACTTCTATCTGTCAAAGAACTGTGGGTGAATATTCACTATCCAGCTACGGCTCAGTAGGCTCTGTGAAATGCCCAGTGCGGACCCGCATGCTGGGTGTTGTGGGGGCTGGGGGGTTAGACCCCCGGCTACCCGATTCTGCCCGCTGTTCGTCTCGGCTAGTCCGATGGTGTTAGTTCAAACACATATCGCCTCTTGAGAGTGTCGAACTCTCCTTGCTGAGTCAACCCCAAGGTGAGCACGTGGGTAAACACGCTTCTGGGAAGCGGGGCCACATATCTGGTGAGGTCCTTGAAACCACTGCGTTTGAGCGTGATCCGATGCGTTGCCTTCGAGATGGAAATGTCAACGGGGGTTCTTCCCGCGAGTTCTCCATCGACATACAGGTCGGCGCCTGTCGGAACGCTCTCGAATCTCACCATCTGGCGCGTGTCACTTACAGGCGGTGCGGTTGCGCAACCACAAAGGGCTGACAAAGCAATGACTATGAGAAAATATGCTCGTTTCATAAGTTCCAATCCACCTCAGAATGCCTGTGCCTTGGCTTTGTAGAGGTCATCAGCCATTTTCTGAAGTGCCTGTTGCATAGCATCAGCAGCTGCATCTCGTAGCGCAGCGGTATAGGCCGAGTAGCCGAATGGCCCACCGAGGAAACCAGCGGCCTTTCTTTTTGAGGCTTCTGCCGTGGCATTAGTTGACCACATGAGCTTCCCGTCGGGAGTCTTGACATCGCACTTGAGTGCGATTTTGAAGGCGTTCTTGGAGAATGTGAAGGTCCCGAGTCGGATGCCTGTTCCTGGCGCAATTGATACTTCAATCGTGCGGTCCGGTGACTCACCCCCCTTTTCCAACGTCACCTTCTCGATCACAGAACCGAAAGCCGCCAGAGCATTCGCTTCTACCCCCTGACCAACAGGAATACGAAACGCTTGCCAGCCATATTTCGCCTCCGCGACGTAGTCCCGTGTTTCCTGTGGGACTTCGAGAAGCACGGTCTTGCTGAGCTTCGCCCGCTTTGGGGTGAAACTCAAGTCGGTTCGAACGTGGGTCGTGGTGGCGCAACCACTCAAGATCACGACTATTGACAGGCAAAGCAAGTACTTCAAGGCTCTCATGTTTCCTCCTGTGTTGATTATAATGTGATGTTACGATATTGTTAAGTTTAGCTTTATTGTGGTGATATTTCAGGCTCTCAACAGAACATCCACTTCCTGTTAGGAGCAAGGCAGAGGCATTTTGAGGGGTTTCTCCATAGGAAAATAAAGGTTAGAAATGTTTAAATTTGTTACCCTTTATGATGACACAAGGAAAACAAAAGTCAATACTAAATTATTACGGAGAAAATACGGATATGAAATCCGTATTACTGAGTGGATAAGAGGTGGGATCTGAGGTTTACCTTTTTATCTTTTATGCCAAATTTTTTTCTCATATTATCTCTATAAGACTCAATCGTCCGAGGGGATACGGTCATCAATTTTGCTATCTCTTTGGTAGTCTTGCCGTCCTTTATGAGATGCGCTACCCGGATCTCTGTGGGAGTAAGGTTTACATATTTAGCAGATAGGTTTCGCATAAATGGGGAGATAATGTCATTGAGATTTGACTCAAGGATATCTATGTAGGCCACTTGTTTGGGATACGATGAGGTCTTCTTCACCTTTTCAAGAAAAGGAACGACCAGTTCCTTCACGTTGGAGAGCACCTTTTCTTCAAGCTCTATCTTATCTTTATCCCTTCTTTTCAGCAAAACCCTCAAGGCGATATTTACTTCCTCAAGACTCATCGTTTTAACTTTTAACTCCTTTTCTCTTTCTCTTAGTGCCTGCACATCACGTTTGTGCTCGGTGATGTCTGTGGTGATTAATGTTGCAGCAATAACCTGGTTATCGTGCTTGATAGCCCCTACTTGAGTCTGATACCATGAAATGTGATGACCATTGGGGCCAATTCCTTTAACTATGTAACTACTGGGCTTACCAGTCTTAAAGACTCCTTTGATGGTTTTCCTTGCTTTGTTCTGATACTCGGGTTCTATATACTTATAGATGCTCTGCCCGGTTGCCTCTTTTGCGCTAATACCTGGCACACCCCGATTGATAAACTGAATTGTGCCATCACGGTTCACGTTTATAATGAAACCAGGGGCATTCTCTACCAGTGAGCGCCACTTCTCCTCCCTCTCCCTAAGCGCCTCCTCTATCTGCTTCTGCTCGGTAATGTCTGCTGCATAGCCAATAAGCCCAACTACATTTCCTTTCTTGTCCTTTAGTGGAGCTTTACCGGTTCGAGCCCATCTTGTTCCTTCAAGGCTGTCATAGTGCTCAATAATGTCCAATTTCGGCTTTCCCAATTCCATGACTTCCTGGTCATCCTTTATCATTTCTTTCCCATGCTCAGGGAAGAGTTCATCAGTAGTTTTTCCTATAATCTCCTCTTTTGATAGTCCAATCATAGTGTCAAAGGCTTGATTTGTTCGGATAGTCTTTCCATCTCTGTCTTTTTGGAAGATTATTACCGGTACTACATTGAGAATTGTCTGCAATTCCTCCTTTGCACGTTTGTGCTCAACGGCTTCCTTTTCTAATTCCTTAATCCTTTGTTGTAGTTCTTCATAGGATGGTTTTTTGGTCATTAGAGTGTCCTCCCATTAACCTTAAAATAAGAAAGCCCATACATTATTATATTTCATGACATGTATGAGCCTTTATCAGTCCCATAAGGGTTATCTCCCCTGAATTGGGTTATGTTTCGAGTTGTTTTATTATCACATGATGTAATTATACACTAATCCCTTATGAGTTTTCATTAACATTATCTAAACAGGAATTTTACACAATATGTAGTAGGTTATTTGCAGTACCTTGTTTTTCAGTATTCGTGCCAGATGTGATAACCGCTATCAGTTCAATTTTATTTAATACTTGATATTGTAATCATAAGTTTAGCAAATTCTTAAGGATGAGGCCGAATCAGGATTTAGTTGCAGTTCGTTTTGGCAGCCATTACCGAGCTGGATCAAATATTTTTTCCTCCCAGAGACCTGGCCCATCCTCGGTATAAAGCGGTGACTCCAAATTATATACATACATCGTTGTGTCATCAACCGATTTGATGACTACATGGTTGCAGGCACAAAACAGATATCCGTAGAATTGTTCATCGGGTCCCACTATCTTCCAGAGTCGTGGATCAAACTTAATATAGGTTTGAATCCAACCGATAAGCTCTAACAATGTTTCCTTATCTTCTATCTGGGTCCATTTATTGCCTATAAGGGTTTTGCCGTCATTTTTCGGATCAAACATGATAGCCGCTGCCGTATCAACAGATAGTCCAGCATAATAAATGGTGTAATCCTGATAATTTTTTTCTAACTCTTGGAGACTGACTTTCTCCTCATGTCTGGATAGTACCCTGATTTTTCCATAGCTTTTAAACCATGAACACCCATAGATGAGAAATAACGCGATAAGGCAAAAAATTGTCAGATATATATATTTTTTCATGTTTGTATTATTTTTTCTTATTCTATTCAATGAGTGAAAATTATCTTGACTACCTACAATACAAAAGCCCTAACAAGATGCAATAATTTTTTTTGAGCCTTCATATTGCTACTTCAAGAGATCTCTTTGTTATTGCAGAAAAAAGATGGATATAGGATTCAGATCAAAAGTAGGTGAGCATGGGCACAATATATGTGAAGGAATTATTACTATATATAATAGGAGAAAGAATAAATAACTAAACCGAATACCCATATAGTGTGACTATAATTCAATTCTTGATTGTTTTCAAGAAGAAATGCTAAGTTAAAATTGGTCAACACAAAAAAGGAGAAATGATGTCGAAAGGAAAGAAAAACTCAAGCCTTAGGCTTTTACAAGAAGCAGATATAAAAGATAAAGTGGTGCTCATCAGGGTTGATCATAATACAGTCAAAAAAGGAAGAATAAAAGACCCTACAAGGATTGACGCAAGCCTCGGTACAATCTTCAATGTTGTTTCAAGAGGCGGAAAGCCAATCTTAATGACCCACATTGGAAGGCCGAGGGATAAAAAAACCGGAAAAATAAACTGCTTGCCTGACAGATCAGTACGTCCGATTGTTGCGTATTTAGAGAAAAAATTGCGGATTAAGATCGAGGTTCCGGAGTTTAGTATTCACCCTGAAAATGGAATAACCAATATTGATAGATCTATGTGGGCGTCTATTTTACGCCTGAGAGAAGGTGCGATTGGGGCTATCTATCTTCCGAATATACGGTGGTTTCAGGGCGAACAGACAGACGGACCAGAACGCAGCAGACTTGCCAGGAAGTTGGCAAGCCTCGCGGGTGTCTATGTAAATGATGCCTTTGGGTCATGGCGTCCTCATACTTCCACCTTCGATGTTACAAAATATATTCCTTCTTACGCGGGTTATTTACTCCAGGAGGAGATTAAAAACCTTGAAAGGGTTCTTCATCCCACTCGACCTTTTTTAGCGATAGTTGCGGGGACGAAATACGATACAAAAATTGGTCCTGTGAAAGAATTATACAAAAGGGTAGATCATTTGATTTTAGGTGGAGTTATGTATAATACCTTTCTTTGTGCGAAATATGGCGTACACATTAGCTCCGTTTCAAAAGAAAATATTGGCTTTGCTCAAGAACTTGTCCAATTAGATAAACAAGAAGGTAAAATAGTAGAACTCCCGCTGCTTGTGGAATCTGAAAATCTTGGAGAAAAGAAAGAAGGAAAAACAAAAACCATAGCTGTAAAAGATTTAAAGAAAGGGAAGCAATATCCTTACATCCTCGATGCTGATCCAGCCTCATTTCATGACAGCACTGTCGGAGATGTAATTCACTCGGCCAAGACCATTCTTGTTAATGCAGTAATGGGTCTAATTCCTCACTTTCGGGAGGGATCACAGGCTCTTTATGAGGCGGTAGATGGCAATAGCCAGGCCTTGAAACTATACGGAGGGGGCGATACCATCGAGGAATTAAAAAATTCATGCCCTGGTATCTACATGATGGGTCTGAACAATTCTCTATGTTATTATTTTACAGGTGGGGGAACAGTTCTGAAGGCGTTAGAGGAAGGAAGCCCCTTTAAAATCAAGCCTGTAGAGCGACTCTTAAGGAAATAACTATCATGACACTTATACCAATCTTTGATCCTCAGGCAAAGGGTAGGGGCATGAGGATCGCTGCCTTTATGTCAGGCTCTGGAACCAATGTAATGCGGTTGCTTGAAAGAGAAAAGGAACTGGAAAAGGAGCCTGCTGGATCCCCCTTTCACACTATCTTCATCTTTAGCGACCGTTCTGATGGTGGTTCAGCAGGGGAAAAAATTGCCCTTGATAATGGAATCCCCTATTTCAGTTACGATATAAGAAAATTCTATTCCTTAAGGGGATTAAAGAGGTCTGCTGTAACCCCGGCAACTTTATCAGCCAGGAGGGAGTTTGACTCTGTAGCCTCTCGTTTGATCAAGGCCTTTGATATAGATATAATAGCCCTGGCAGGATACATGAGTTATCTCACGTTACATAGATGTGTCAATGTACATCCAGCTGATCTTTCTATACTTACATCCGATGGAAAAAGGAAGTATGTGGGTGATTATGCAGTGGGAGATGCAATAGCAAATGGAGAAAACTCTCTCCGTTCCTCAACCATATGGATAGATACAGGGGTAGACACTGGACCCATCTTGATGGTCTCAAATGCCCTTGCAGTAACCTTACCTTTTCCATTATCAGATCTACTTAAAGACAGAGAAGTCTTTAAAAAAGTGGTCGATGAACATCAGAGGCGCCTTAAAGAGTTAGGTGACTGGAGGATTTTCCCTCAAACAGTGGAAATGATAGCAAGGGGGCATTTTTCAATAGATGAAGATAATAATATGTATGTAAATGGACAATCTATTCCTAAAGGGTATCGGCTTGGGGAATAAGTCAAAAAGAATAAAGAGCAGGATAAAGGGATTTTTTATGTAAAAAAGGAGAGGGCATGACCATAACAAATGTCAAAGAGGTTTTTACCACGATGCCGAAAATTTTTAACCCTGGTGCTGCACGGGGATTAAATGTAGTTTTCCAGTTCGATATCACCGGAGAAGGCGGAGGAAGCTGGAATGTAGGGGTCAAAGATGGCGTCTGTCAAATTCAGGAAGGTACTCATGGGGTGCCAACTGTAACATTAACAATGTCTTGCGAAACATGGCTTTCCATTATAAATAGGGAGCTGAACGCCATGCAGGCATTCATGGGAGGTCAACTTGAGGCCAGTGGAGACATGATGCTGGCTCAGCGAATCCCGGAAATTTTTCCGTTCTAAAGAGATACGGTCCTTCCAAGCATGTATCAAGGAATTTTACCTATGCTTAAGGAAAATCGGCAAAAGGAAAAGCAGCACGGCTGTTAAGCACTCCAAGAGACGAAAAAGATGACTTTCCTGATCCCCACCTTTAAGTAACCATGTATAAAAATCTCTATAGAAAAGAACATCGCGTTTTCAGAGAACGATTTAAGAGTTTTCTGTTGAAAGAAATAATCCCGTTTTATGACCAGTGGGAAAAAGAGGGAATTATTCCTAAGGAAGCCTGGAAAAAAATGGGCCAGAATGGATATCTGTGTCCCTGGGTTGAAAAGGAATATAGTGGCGCAGGACTTGGGCTTGAGTTCTCCTTTATTATCACTGAAGAGATGGCCTATGCCGGAGTGTATGGCCTTATGGCCGGACTTCACAGTGATATTGTGGCCCCCTATATACATAGTTTCGGACATGACAAGCAAAGAAGAAAATGGCTTCCTGGCTGCATTTCAGGTGATATAATTCTTGCTGTGGCTATGACAGAACCGGATGCTGGCTCAGATTTATCTTCAATGAGAACAACTGCCGTGAGAGAGGGAGCAAACTATATCATTAATGGAGAGAAGATATACATCTCTAATGGTATACTCTCTAACCTTATTGTGGTTGCCTGCAAAACAGAGATAGAATCTCGATCTCCATATAAAAATATCAGCCTTATCTGTGTGGAAGAGGGTTCACCTGGGTTTTCCAGGGGTAGAAATCTGGAAAAAACTGGGTGGCATAGTCAGGATACGGGCGAACTTATATTCAGAGACTGTCAGGTACCTGTATCTAACCTCTTAGGAGAGGAAGGAAAAGGCTTTTATTATATGATGGAAAAACTCCAGCAAGAGAGACTTGTAAGCGCAATCATGTCTCAGGCCTCAGCAGAAGCTGCATTTACTATGACCCTTGATTATTACAAACAAAGGAAATGCCTAAAACAGGCAGAGGTACCGATTGATGCAAACGGGATAGCAGAGATGGCGACTGATATTGAGATAGGACGCACCTTTCTAAATAGTCTTATCTATGATCATATACATGGTGAAGACATTATTAAGCGGGTATCAATGGCCAAATGGTGGATTTCTGATATGGCCAACAGGGTTATATCGGAGTGTATGGAACTATACAGAGATTACGGCTACTTAGAAGAGTATAAAGTTGGTAGGTTTTTCAGAGATGTTAGGGCACACCCTATCTATGCAGGAAGTAATGAGATTATGAAGAGGATTATAGGGAAAAAATTGGGGATTTAATGGATTTTCATTTAACCATTGAGCAGAGAGATATCCAAAAAGTGGCCAGCGAGTTTGCCAAAGGCGAGTTTGATCCAGATGCCGCTCTCGATTATGATTTAAGGCAGCAATTTCCATTACCCATCTGGAAAAAGGCATGTGAGCTTGGATTTATAGGGGTGCACTTCCCTGAAGAGTATGGCGGCCAGGAACTTGGTCTTTTAGAGAATGTCCTGATAGTAGAGGCATTTTGCCGGCAAGATTCTGGCATTGGGATGGCATTGGCGCTTTCTGGTTTTGGCTCAGAAATGATTGTAAGGAATGGAAATGAAGATCAGAAAACAAGAATCCTGCCTTTTGTTGCACACGGGGAAGGCATCGTCACAAGCGCCTTCTTAGAGGAAGGGCATTTTCTCGCACCTTTCGCAACCACTGCAAAGATAGATGAAAATGAATGCGTGATTAATGGAATGAAGTCCTTTGTCACACTTGCAAACATGGCCGACTATATAATCGTTGTTTGTCAAACCAGAATGGATACACCGCAAGCACAAACCGTTATTCTGTTAAAAAAAGATATGGATGGAATAAAGGTATCAAGTATGGGTGAAAAGGTGGGTATGAGAATGGTACCAGTGGATCAGGTTGTCTTTGCCGATGCTCGTGTTCCAGTAGAAAATATAGTTGGGCAGGAAGACACAGGGTATTTTCAGCTACAAGATTATTTTAATGAGATGAGGATAAAAACCGGTGCTATGGGCATAGGTATTGCTCAGGGCGGACTGGATAAGGCATTAGAGTATAGCAAAAAAAGGCAGCAATTTGGCAAGCCGATTGCAAGTTTTGGCGCAATAAGAAATAAACTGGCAGACATGTATATGGATGTGGAAATGGCGCGGCTTATCACCTATAAAGCAGCATGGTCGTTTGATCTGGGAAAACCTGATTTACAAGCAATTTTAATGGCCAAGATGATTTCCTCTCAGACTGCATATAAGACTGCATATAATGCTGTACAGGTCCATGGGGGGTATGGGTATATGGCAGAGGGGCAAATTGAACATTTTTACAGGGATGCGAAGGTGCTCGATCTATTTTTAGAACCGCGCTATATACAGAGAAATATGCTCGCAGATAATATGCTCGGGAGATAAATCAAAAATAGTCATCAGAATTCATTTCGTTTTTAATGAAAAGGAGACAGGATGGCAGAGAATTATGTGATTGTAAGCGCCAAAAGAAGCCCTTTTGGCCGGTACTTGGGTTCCCTGTCAGAAATGGAACCACTTGATGTGGCTGTCCATGTGGCTAAGGCAACTCTTACAGCACCTGGAAAAGACATAACCAAGGATATAGACCAAATTTTCGTTGGTAACTGTATACCGAGTTCCTTTGAAGCAGGCTCTGTTACTGGCAGACAGATTGGTCTTAAACTGGGGCGCGATGTCTTTACCACGACACTGGACACGGCATGTTGCTCACCTCTTACTGGTCTCCGCATGGCTCTCTGGGGGATGCGTCTTGGCGAGCTCGAATCAGCGCTGGTCATAGGGGTAGAGGCCATGAGCCGTGTACCTCATTCCAGTCGACAGTTGAGATCTGGTGTGAGGATTGGAAAGGTGAATTTTTCTGATCCTATTTATCCTATCTCCTATCCTGGCTATAATTCAGTAGCAGTGGATGCCTCCGATGGAGCGGAAAAGTACGGCATTTCCAAGAGGATGCTTGATACCTTTGCAATGGGCTCGCACTTGAAATGGGCAGATGCCATGACTGAGGGAAAATTTGAAGATGAAATTGTTCCCATAAAAGTGAGAAAAGGACGAAAGGAATATCTTTTGTTGGCGGATGAAATGCCGAGGCCCAATGGAAGTGTTGCCCTTATTGCAATGCTTCCTCCTGTATTTGGCTCAAAGACGACTACTGCTGGAAATGCTCCTGGATTAAACGATGGCGCCTCTGCTATGGTAGCAATGACGGAGAAAAAGGCGCAATCCTTGGGTCTTCCGATACTTGGCACTATAATAGATCAAGCTGGTGAAACCGATATGCCCTATGGTATTTCCTGGATACCGGCTATGAGCATAAAAAGGGTACTGGACAGAAACGGGATGACCATTGATGATATGGACCTCATTGAGATAAACGAGGCCTTTGCAGCCATGCCCCTTGTGAGCACCAAGATCTTGGCCGGTGAAGATGAGCAGAAATGGTATGAGCTGATCTCAAAAACCAATGTCAATGGTGGAGCGGTAGCAATCGGTCATCCGGTGGGGGCATCAGGCCTTCGAATAGCGATGACCTTGATGTATGAACTAAGGCGACGTGGCGGTGGCCAAGGAGTGGCTGCCATTTGTGGAGGATTGACACAGGGGGAGGGGGTTATTATTCGAGTTTAGGAGATGGCTGAGGCACAGTACTATGTATTATACATATATTGGTAAACCGAATTACTATCTTGAATAGGTAGCTAACAAAATTCAAAGGAGATAATAGCGTGCAGGAGCTCAGATATAAAATCGATAGGGAAAAGAGTGTAGCAATTTTTGAGATTGATACAGCTGGACCTGTTAATACCATTGGTGAGCAATTTATTGCAGAGTTGGGAGAGGCCACAGAAAAGGCTAAAAGCGACAGAGTGAAAGGCGTTATTTTAGCATCAGCAAAGGCAAAGAGTTTTTTGGATGGAGCCAACCTTATGGAGATCATGAAGGACCCGTCGCCTCTTGATGTAAAACATCTGGTCCTGAAACTTCATGAGACACTGGGGAAATTGGCGAAAAATCCCTTTCCGGTCGTGGCCGTCCTGGTGGGCCAAACATCCCTTGGAGGTGGTTTTGAGGTCCTTTTGTGGGGCTGTGATCATATATTTGCTACCTCTGGATCAAAATTGGGGTTTCCTGAGATCAATGTAGGCCTCTTTCCTGCTGGTGGTGGGCCTGAAACTCTCAGAAGGGCTATGGGACTCAAGACTACTTTGGATATTGTTCTGGGTGGAAGGATTCTACCCGTGGAATTTTACTCACACTCAGGATTGGTGACCATGGTCTCAAAGGATGAGATTTTTCTAGAGGCGGACAAATGGATTGAGAACAATAAAGGTATAGTGAACAGAAACTACGATCCTGAGTGGAAGGAACCCAATCTGTTGAGTAGAGAGGAACAGCAGACACTTATCAAAAATGCCCGTGAGCGTTATACTGTTTGCCCGGAGAAACCATATTTCAAGGCAGCTATTGATGCCATTGAAGAGGGCCTTGGCTTACCCTTCGAGGAGGCTATCCGAAATGAGGTGGAACATTTCGCTCCATTAATTGTCGAGCCCAATGTCAAAAACAAGATTGATCTCTTTTTTTCTTTAACAAGCCTCGCCCCCAAACTCGCAACGATTGATCGCAAAAAAGCCATACTGGCACCAGAGATAGCCATTATCGGTGCCGGGTTAATGGGACAGGGAATAGCCCAGATCTGCGCTGATAATGGTATAAAGGTAGCGTTTCTTGATGTGGATAAACAGACAGCACAGGTAGGAAGAGAAAAGATTGGTAATGGTTTGGAATTATTAGTTAAAAAAGGCCGTTGGCTCCCAGAGCGGAAAGAACGAGTCATGAATAATATTCGGCCCATGGAGGATTATGGAGAACTCAAGAGCACTCCCCTGGTTATAGAGGCGGTGTTCGAGGATTTGGATCTGAAGCAAAAGATTCTCAAACAGGTACAGGATGTCAATGCTGATATCATTTTCGCCTCCAATACCTCTACCATACCCATGGAGGAAATTTCAGCACACTCAGATCGGCCAGAACAGGTAGTTGGGATGCACTACTTTTCGCCCGTACCATTGATGCCTCTTTTGGAGGTAATTCAGGGTCCTAAAACATCTGAGACAGCACTTGCCACTGCAGTGACTTCTGGTCGTCAGCAGGGAAAGGCCTGCATCATCGTGGGTGATGGGCCTGGATTTTATACCAGCCGCACCTTTGGTGTTTTTGTGATGACTGGTTTTTATCTGGCAGAAATGGGTCTCGACCCGTGGGAAATAGATCGTCTGGCCCTTGAGGTAGGTTTTCCTCAGGGACCCCTGCATGTGTATGGCACTGCAGGTGGAAATGTAGTATACCATGCAGGTCTTTTCATGAAATCTCGAATTCCTGACCTGTTGCCTGTGCCAGAGACTCTCATAAAGATGTATGAGGCAGGCTATACTGGTGCTGGCAAACCCTGCTTTTATAAAGATGGCCTAAAGCCTGATACATCGGCCTTGGAATTTATTGTTCGCACTACATCTTTTCCCATTCCTGAAAGGGATGAGGTCAAAGAGATGCTTTTGCTTGCAATGGTAAACCAAGCCTTTCTTTGTCTGGATGAAGGTGTTTTGAGAGACTATTTTAGTATGGATATTGGAGCCATATTGGGAATCGGGTTCCCCGATTGCTGGCACGGCCCTGCCCGCTATGTGAGCCAGAAGGGCGTAAGGGCAGTCCATAGGAGAATACAAGCAATATATCACAAATACGGCCTTTCATTTTTCAAGCCTGCCAAGGAGTTTGAGAGATTAATTGCTTGTGGTGTGGACAGAGGGCTGATTTAAACGGCACGTTATGGAAAGACGAGAGAATAGAGGAGTAATAATGCTGTATGTCTCATGATTTTAATCTTTCAAGAGAAAGAATGGTAAAAAATCAGCTCATCACCCGTGGAATTAAAGATGAAAGAGTGCTCCAGGCTATGAGTAAAGTCCCCAGACACCTTTTTATTGAAGATGCCCTGTATGGAGAAGCATATAATGACCACCCAGTTCCTATAGGTGAGAAACAAACCATATCACAGCCTTATATTGTAGCACTCATGACAGAGGCATTGGAGCTGAAGGGAAACGAGAACACCTTAGAGATAGGAACAGGTTCTGGCTATCAGACAGCAATTTTAGCTGAATTGACGAGCAGGGTGTATACTATTGAGAGAATCAAATCATTACTGGGACACGCAAGAAAACTGCTATCTCATTTGGGATATGATAATATCCTTTTTAAGGCCTTTGATGGGACCCTGGGCTGGAAAGAATATGCCCCTTTTGATGCTATCATGGTAACGGCTGGTGCCCCACACATAGCAAAGCCCCTGATAGACCAACTGGCAGATAATGGGCGAATG
>Ga0307429_1001050_pt1 | contig 13776 bp, 11 predicted proteins | sample SalMarWE160230MG_FD_202151 | JGI IMG/M metagenome (GOLD analysis project Ga0307429, IMG submission 202151) | Salt marsh sediment microbial communities from the Plum Island Ecosystem LTER, Massachusetts, United States - WE1603-230 | ecosystem: Environmental > Aquatic > Marine > Intertidal zone >...
AGCTGCTTCACACCAAATTCTTTACCAAAATCTGGACCCTTTGTCTCCTCTCCTATATCTGTTCTACCACCATAAAGCAAATTGCCATTGGGAAGAAGACGCGCAAACTGCCCCGGTCTATAGGGCATTTTCCACTGATGGACAATTTGACCCTCCATATCAATTAACCACGCGTCATACCTGCCGAATGGAGCAATCAAAGTGTATCCATCGTATGTCTTTGATGAGAGATAATGTGTAACACCTCTCCTGCTTTCTCTCATTAGCATCCTCCTTAATGACTTGGTTCATTTTCCTCTGAAAGCTTGGAAAAGGAAACTTAATTATTTAACTCCGTATCCCTTTATTGTTGCTAAATTAAAGGGCCTTGACCATATAGAAATAAGACATAAACCTGACTTTCGCCAATACGAGGTTCTGTTCTCTGAAAACTGCATAGGTTGTATGATAGTGAAGAAGAGATAGTAAAATATCTTATTACCCTCAAAAGCCTAAGAATAGAAGAGATTGCCTGCTTCATTGTGGATATGTGGAAATCTTTTCCGTAAGCTATACATGAAGTTTATCCTAAGGCGAAGATCCAAGTATGATTACTTTCACATCTGAGAAGCTGTAAATCGTCATCTAGAAAACGCTGTGAAGGAATGCTCCCGTTATCTAAGGTATACAGGAAATCCTTAAGCTCGCTAAAAGAGTATGGGCCTATAGGAGAATTTTCCTTTGAGCTCCCTAAGATACACCGAAAAAGATAAGAAAATAATGGATGAGATTATCCTATTCTGTAAAGAGGATCTTCTTACAAACGTCCTTGTTTTGAAAGATCGATTAAGAGATATCTTCGAGACCAGCTCATCGCAAGATGAGGCCTACAAGAAAAAGAACAAACTATACTTTGAAGGCTGGCATAAGAAAAATCGCTACTTTAAAAAGACCATTAAGCTATTTATGAATGTTCCTACGTGTGAGTATATATTCACCTATCTCAAAGAGCCCAATGTTCCAAGATCTGGCAATTCAGAGAACTCCATTAAACTGGTTAGATCTTGGGAAGACCGCAGATATGGTTTTAGAACCACCAAGGGACGTAAGTCTGATGAAAACAAGAGTTTCCCAAAATTTTCAAAAGTCAGGTATTTCGAAAGGTAGCAACAGTCGGGGAGTCCGCGCAGCAGTGTCCTCATCCTCCAGCTGGTAGGTTTGTTTAATGAACCTGAAGGATTCCCCACACTTCCACCTTGTCCGGTATATCTCCATGATCCTGAGGCATCTTCCCGTTCCTCGACCACCTCCCATTTGAATTCTGGAGTAAATGTTCTTGCTTTTTTCACTGAGTGGACTCCTTCCAATCCGGTCCATCAGACATCCTAACACCCCTGACCCATTTGTCCCAGTCTAGGGGTTCACCCTACAGGACCAATCTATTATTTTATGCTTCCAAAGGTTATTCCTCTTACAAGTCTTTTTCTACCTATAAGAGCTAACGCTATCACGGGGATCAAAGCCAAAACCGCTGATGCACACATTTCTTCCCATTTTATCCTCGTGAATCCGATAAGATTAGGCAGTTGAACCGTATAGGGCTGAGTATCCCTTCTGGTCAAAATCATAGCATAAAAAAATTCATTCCAAGTAAAAATAAAGGAGAGTATTGCTGTGGTAATAATTCCGGGGATAGCTAGGGGTAAAGATATTCTTATAAACGCTCCGATTTCAGAACACCCGTCAATCATGGCAATCTCATCTAATTCTTTAGGAATATCTTGAAAAAAACCCCTTATCAGCCAGATACAAAAAGCCAAATTATAGACGCTATAAATGAGGATTATTCCTAGATAGGTATCTAGTAAGTGGAGCCTGATGTACATTATATAATAGGGGAGTGCAAAGGCTATAGGAGGACCCATTCGGGTGGTTAAAGTAAAAAAGAACATATTCTTCTTATAAGGAAATTTATACCTAGCGAAACCATAACCACTTAAAGTTGCCATTGTTATTGTAATGCAAACAGTAGCTCCAGTAATAATAAAGCTATTCAACAAGTAATCAGAGAAGTCTCCAGAAATTACGGCTTTGTAATTCTCTAAAGTTGGCAAGAAAATCCACTGAGGAGGAATAGACAAAGCCACCATTCGAGTAGCAAATGATTCCCTTATTATCCAAAGTAAAGGAAAAAGAGCGATTACCATACATATAATTAACATCAAGTGAGCCAATATTTTATAAAAAAATTTGAATTTTATTCTCATTAGCTACTCTTTACTACCACAGATGCGTAATAGAATACTAGAGATTCCAATAATTACTATTAGCATAAAAATGCCCATGGTACTAGCCTCACCCATTTTAAACCAGGCGAATCCCACTCTCCAACTGTAAATGCTTAGTGTTTCTGTAGAAAGTCCCGGACCCCCCCGGGTCATTATAAAAACCTTATCAAAACTCCTCATAACATCCATAGATCTTATCACTAACACAGTAACAATGGGAATTTTCATAAAAGGCACAGTGATATATCTCAGAATCTGAAAGGAGGAGGCTCCGTCTACGCGAGCTGCTTCAACTGGTTCTTGTGGAATATAAGCTAGACCAGCGTATAAAACAGCAATTGCAAAAGGTGTCCATTGCCAAATATCAGTAAGTATAATCGTAATGAGAGCCCATTCAGGATTGCCCAATAAGTTAGCATCTTCGATCCCCAATACGCTTAAAAAATAAGAGATGATCCCGAGGCGGGGACTATACATGAACCTAAATCCTAAACCCACTATTATAGGGGTCATAACCATTGGAATTAACAAAAAAGTAGAATAAAGCCACCTAAAGCTGATAATACTGTTAAGAAGCAAAGCCACTCCGAACCCTACTAAAAAAGAAATTCCTACACTCAGACCAGTATAATAAAGAGATAAAGATACAGCATGCCAAAACCTTTCGTTAAAGAACAAGTTAATATAGTTATTTATCCCCACAAAAGTTATACCTCGCGAGCGAGTCAAATTATAATCGCAAAACGTTAGCATGGCAGTGTATATGAGTGGAAATACAACCATTATCAACAAAAATATAATAGATGGCATCGTCAGATAATATTTTAGCTTCATCTACACCGTTTTCCGCAGTTATAGAAATTTTGTAAATATTCAGTGAAGGACATTCTATGTTGTTGACTGCGAGGAGCAGAGCGGGTAGCCGTACCCTTTAAGGTGCACACAAACGCAGACTAACGCCTGCGACTACCGAGATTGCCAAGGTCTTGAATGTAATGGAATATCAGAAAGTGCGAAATATGAGCTTAATCGAAAACAACTATCTTACCATCCTTTCTGGCAGGAAGGCAAGATAAATTGCCTTCCTGCTTTACTCCTACGATCCTATTTGAGCACTCCGACCATTCTCTCTAATAATATCCAGCTTTTTCTAGTATTCTGTAAACCTCGGAATTGGCCTCTGTCAGAGCTTCTTTTGGTGTACACATTCCAGCAAGTGCTGCCGAAGTTTGGACAGCTACCGCCTCGGATATTTCTGCAAACTCTGGCACAAAAGGCCAGTATGAGCCATCGGCTACCTTGCATGTCTCTATAAAGACGTGTGCATATTTTCCTGCACCAGCTTCCATGGCTGCCTCGAAGAACTCTGCAGATTCTTGAGCCTTACGACTGGTTAGATCAAAGCGTCTTCCAACTTTTTTTTGTTGTGCTTCTTTCAGCTGTGTCTCTGTGGAACATCGCCACTGTACAAATAACCAGGCGGCTTCTTTTCTTTGCTCGGATATATCATTATTGATTCCATACCCTGCACCATAGAACCACTGCCAATGGTTTCCAGCCGGACCCTTTTGGGGTATAGCAAATCCAACTTTATCAGCAACTTTGGAAATTTCAGGGTTTGTGAGATCTGCACCATAATCATTCGTATCAGCAAACATTAAACTCCCGCCCTTCATAAATATGTTATAGGCGTCATACCAAATAATATTAGCTGCCCCAACAGGGCCGTGATCTCTAGAGAAATTAACCCAGGTATTCATTGCCTGTTCCCATCCAGGGTCAGAGAGTAAGGTAGGTTTATTAGCGTCATCAAGCAGCTTAGATCCATAAGCCCACGCCCAGCCAGCGAGAGAACCAAACGCATTAAAGTCTTTTCCTGCCCGGGCAACCCATCCGGTCATTTTCTCGTAATCGCCTTGTTTTTTTATGGCCTCAAATTTGTCCAACAATCCCGTCACTTCACTTATAGTTTTAGGTACTGTCCATCCGTATTTATCAAAAATGTCTTCCCGATAATAACACATACCTCCTATGTTATGAAAGGGAATTGCCCATTGGTGTCCATTTATCCAGAGAGTTTCTATCTGGGAATCATATAGGTCATCCATATTCAGTAACCCTGGAATCGATTTGTTTTCTATATAGCTGTCCAACGGAATTATAAACCCAGCTCCAGAGTATTCCGGAACGAACCACCATTGTATCTTGGCTATATCATATGTTCCTGTGTGAGAGATATAATCTAAGACCATTTTATCTCGTGACGTCTCCTCTGCATAAACGCTATAATCAACTTTTATTCCTGTTCTTTTTTCAAATTCTGGTATCAAATGTACTATAGAAAGAGAAGGAGTAGCTTCGTCCTCGATAACGTGTATAGTCATTCCTGCATATTTTTCAGCATATTCTGCCAGAGTCTTCCCTCCATACTTCTTAGACGGTTCTGCGGAAAACAGTGTAGATGAAGAACCCACGAACACTATGGACAAAATAAAAATCACCCCTATGAAAATTTGCCTTCGCCTATTTTTAGACCAAGTAAAAATCATTGGTTAACCTCCTCGTAAATTGAATTTAACCCAGGGTCTTATGCTCTTTAAGTACGTATCACCACCTCCTTCACTGTGATTTTTGACCCTCTCCTGGTACCTTGGAAAATAGGAGCAGTCTACCTAAGCTACACGGCTCTTTGATATTTCATAACTGACCAAGGCAAGGATGGCTTGCAGCTCCTAACAACGCGACATTACTAGTGTTCTGATAGACTTGGTTCATTTTCCTCTGAAAACTTCTAAAAAAAACTTAATTATTTAACGTTTTTCTTCTTCGAGGTAGTTCAAGAACCCCTCTTCTTGTATTTTCAACCCACCAAAATTTTAAACAACCCATCTGTCAACCTAATTTTGTAACTATTTAGGCACTCCCATATCAACTTAAATACACAGCTTAACCCAACCCTGAAAAAATCGTCGATTTTTTTGGATTAGCTGGAGTCTTTTTTGTTTTTATATGCCAATTAAGATTCCATTATTTTTTTTGCTGCAGTCTCATCAGTTACTAAAGTTGTTATTAAACCCGAACGTAATAGTCCCCGAATAGCTTGAACTTTGTATTCTCCTCCTGCAATGACTACTCTATCCTGGATGTTTTTTAGCATATTTACAGGGATGCTTACTAATCTTTCCTCAAGATTAGTGTGAATAAAATTTCCATCTTGATTAAAACAGTGCCCTAAAATATCTCCAACCGTGCCTAATTGTTTTAATTTTTGTAATTCTTCTGAGCTTATCAGCTTTGGAGAAAGCAATGTCCCTTTTTCAATAGCTCCAATCCCAAATAACGCTTGTTTACATTTTTCCCACATACCCCTTATCTGTTGGCCCATAGAAGATTTATAGATAATTGAATTTCGTAATTCTTTGTTTTCAACTGCAGCAAATGAAGTAAGATGTGTGCCTTTAGCTTTTAATTTTCGACAGACTTCTTGTACAATTGTAAAAGGATTTCTTCCATTAACATCGGCTAATCCACCCATTAACTGGACAATATGCAGATTTTTTGTTTGCATAGGGGCTAAATTTTTCACTACTTGACCAACGGTATTTCCAACGCCTAAGCCAAGTACATAGTTATCTGGGAGCGAGATGCCCATATAAAAAGCCCATACTTGACCTAATAATGTAGAAATATCGTATGCTTCGGACTTAGGATGTTTTACTATTATAGCTTTTTCTATATCGTATTTTCTCTGTATTTGATTCTGAAGTTTTTCGTTCAATTGAAAGAAAGGATTAACGCTTATTTGAACAATTTCCAATTCCTTGGCCTGCTCCAGGAATCGCGATACTTTCATTTTAGATAAGTTAAACTTATTTGCTATTTCCTGTTGAGTCATACCCTTATCATAATAGAGAAAAGCTATTTGAGCCATTTTAAATTTTTTAAATTCCTCATTTTTTAAATTTTGTTTTTTAGTTGAATGCATTTTTATCCCATTTGACATTTCAAGTTTTTGATATAAATAACATAATGTATTATATCACATTTGATAATTTTGTCAACTTTTCGAAAAAATTTTATCAATTAAAGTTTAAAATGTCACTAAAAACTGGGAGTCAAGTCCATTTTTTTCTGTAAATTTCCCCCAAGATGAAGAAATTATTCAAAAACTTGATTTTCAAAAAAACTAACCCAGTAATTATGGTTTTAGGGGATCAATATTTCTTCGCAAAAGGCCAAATTACTGAAATACTTTATTAGCCTGCATTATAAGGAACTCATAGAGGCTTATTTCAGCCCTTAAAAATTTTGGGGAAAGTCCTGATCATAACCAGTCTGCGGCAACAAGGGAGTACGTATCAGAACTACAACTCATCAATGTCAGGAACTTTTCCACTCGATAGTCTATACAAAACTTCCCCTGCATTCCTCACCAAAAGAATACCTTCTTTTTCTTTACCGGCGTAATCTTGAATACTAATTTGAGCAGGATCCAGGTAGTCCAGATTTATCCTTTTGCACCTTTCTTGTGAAATCCTGGTAGCTAAAACTACTTTTATACGGGGGATCTCTTTTCCTTTCCGATAAGCGCCGATCCCTTTAACATGAGTAGAATGAGCTAAAATTGCTCCTGGAATATGCTTGAACTCATCGAGTTGTTTTAAAAAATAATCCCTCGTATGATACCCTATTTTCTCGAGGTACTCCCCATGAGTGCAGGAGACCTCCTTTATATGAGGCGCATAGATTATAAGCATGCCTCTATCTTCTACCACCGGTTCTAATTTATACATACACTTGCCTGCCGTCCATAGATCCTCATACATCCTGGGAGCTATGGAAAGAACGGTATGGAAGGTCTTGTCTACCCACTTGATATTAAGCCGGGAAGAAAGATCGCTCGCCTTTGACCAGGCTTCTTCCTCTCCAGCATAGAATCCAAAAACATTTTTCTCCTTCACTACAAAACAGAACTGGGTTATGGGAATATCAACCAAATGGGTGGCGCTATTAATTACCTCCCTTATGGGAGTATCTTTTACGCCGTTGATCTTAGGGTTAGTTATGAGTGCTCCCAACCAGTGGAATCTGTGTATAATCTCGGGTCCGGCAATTCCTGGAAACAGGTATTTATATCCTCCGGAAAACCCCACCACCTCATGAGGAAATACCGGTCCTACTGTGAGGAGTTCATCGTAGTCAAAGATTTTCTTATTTATCTCAACCAATATAGGTTTATCCATCAACCCATGAGAAATGCGCTGAATTTGAGAGCGGCTAATGGTTCCAATACACTGAAGCTGTTCTGGTCTATCCCAGTGATGCTGGAAAACGTCAATATCTCCGTATTTGGTTTTTCTCTCCTGGGAACTTATCCCTAAGAGTCTGTTTATCTTTTCTTCACTCATTAAAGGGTGGGTACCCAAGGCAATCATAAAATCCAATTTTTTCGCTTGCCTCGAAAGACTCTCGCAAATAGTTTTGAAAAATAAATCTGTGGGTCCGCTACGGGTGGCATCGGGAATGATTACTAAAACCTTTTTACTGTGAAAATCTTTCTTCCGAAGAGCTTCTTGACATAACTCTGTGAGTTCTTCTTCACTCAAAAATCTGTCTTGGGATCCTTTCCCTACAATCACCCTGCAAGTTCCTCCTATCTCGATTTTACTCACATCCTTATATAGCACTACTAGGAGTAGGCGTCAAATAAATGGGGTCAGGTCTCAACATTTGACATTAAGAAAATTTTATGATACTTTATGTGCACTATGGCAAGACACTTAAGATTATCTTTTGAGAATGCTACCTATCATATAACTGCAAGGGGAAATAGAAAAGAGAAGATATTTTACTCAGATAAGGATAAAGGAATTTTCTTGCATAAAATGAAGGAAACACTCGAGAAATACTCCATTATTTGTTATGCATATTGTCTTATGAATAACCATTACCACTTATTTATCAAGACACCTCTTGCCAACATAGCAGATGGTATACACTATCTTAATACATCTTATTCTAACTGGTTTAGAGCAAAGTATAAAATTGTAGGTCCTGTATTTCAAGGAAGATACAAGTCAATTATTGTTGATGAAGATAGTTATAGCTTAATACTTTCAGTGTATATTCACTTAAATCCAGTGAGGGCAGGAATAGCTAACAACATTAAAGAATATCCGTGGAGCAGCTTTTTAGACTATATTGGAAGGAGAAAACCTTTAAATAGGCTTGATGTTGCACTCATATTAAACCAGCTTGATAATGATTTAATCGAAGCTAGGAAAAAATACGAAAGATTTGTGCTTGAAAATATTGATATGAAAAGTCCCTTAGAGAATCTATATAAAAATGTAGCTCTTGGCGATGAGCTCTTTAGGAAAAGAATAGAGAAAAAGATAAAAGCCGTAGGTAGAAAAAGGGAAATTCCAGAAACCAAATTTGCAGAGTCATACACACCGGATGAGATAATTGATGAAACTTCAAAAAATCTTAAAATAGAAAAAAGCGAGATATTTAAAAAACAGAGAGGCAACATGTATCGTCAATTGGCATTGTATTTAATTAAAAGATATACCCCAATGAGCTTAAGAGAGATAGGAAGACTATTTGATATGGATTATGCTGCTCTCTCACAGGCAGTTAAAAGGTTCGAGGATAAAACTAAAGGAGATAAAGAGGTATTGGGGATAAAAGAGAGACTCACAAAAAGATTAAGAGGAAACTAATGTCAAATGTTGAGACCTGACCCCAAAGAAACACTGAAAAAGGCGAGGGAAAGACTACAAAATTTCCCCGGAACGCAGAAATTTCTCATTGCCATCGACTCTGACGGATGCGTATTTGATTCAATGAATCCCAAGCAAATTGTAGTTTTCCATCCTAAGATTATGGAATTTTATGAGTTATGGGGCATTGAATCTTATCTCCGAGAGGTGGCCGAATTCGTTAATCTTTTCTCCAAGATCAGGGGATGCAACAGGTTCATTGCCTTGCAGTATATCTATCGATTTTTGAAGGAAAGGCCTGATATGGAAAAGGTATTGTCAGAGAAGAGTATTTTGCTCCCGGATACCACTAGCCTGGATGACTATATCAAAACCTATAAGGACATATCATTGGGCAATCCCACTCTGGAAGAATATACCAAAAAAATCTCTGAGCCATCTTTATCCAAATTCCTTGAATGGAGCAAATCAGTAAACCTGACCATAGCCAAAAAGATTAAGAATATTCCTCCCTTTAAATGGGTCAGAGAAAGCCTTGAATTAGCTTCTAAAAAAGCCGATCTGGTGGTGGTCTCGCAAACACCTTATGAGGCTCTGGATAGAGAATGGAAAGAACATGGCTTAGATGGTTATGTAGATGCTATTGCCGGACAGGAAATGGGCAAAAAGGCAGATCACATTAGAATAGCCGCCCAGAAGAGATACCTCCTTGATAAAATGCTCATGATAGGCGATGCTCCTGGAGATAAAAAAGCAGCCGATGCCAACGATGCACTTTTTTATCCCATCGTTCCCGGCAGAGAAACCCAGTCCTGGGAGAAGTTGTTAGAAGAAGCATTGCCAAAATTTTTTGAGGGAACTTTTGCCGGAGATTACCAAAAGGATCTTTTAGCAGAGTTTGATCGAGCGCTTCCCTCTGAGCTACCCTGGCTAGAGACAAATTATGATCATCGAGAATCATACAGACAAAGACAAGCTCTAAGAAAAGCCCTGTACGAGAGGTTTGATCCTCGGGGGAAGCTTCTGGTAATGGAAGATTAACTGAAAGTATGATTAATATGCCACTTTTAACCAGAAAACCACCTGATTTAAAGGTAAAAATATTGGCTATTGGTGCCGGAGGATTGCAAAGAGCTTTAACCCATGAATGGGTCCACGATTTAATCAAGGCAGGTGAATACGATGGGGGAATCTTTGTGGGCCAACCAAGGCACACCACAACCGCGAGGGCACTCAACCAACAGGGCGGATTATACCACGTGGTTACCTTTAACAAGGGTGGAGTAGCTGGAATAAAATTAATAGAAAGTGTGGTGGGAGCTAGTAGTCTATCTACAGCAGAAGGAAAAGAGAAGTTCCTTAGTTGGGTTAAAGGCGATTTAGACTTAATTCTGGCAGGAGTTACCGAAGCAGGGGTAAGAAAAGGACAAATTGGAATGGATATGCTCGATGAAACTCTTTTTAGATACTATAGTCAACACGGTTCAGACAGTACTATCTCGGTTATGGATACAGATAATCTCAGAGGTAATGGCAAAATCTTGCGAGATATTCAGTTGGAATATGCCAAAGAAAGGGGAATTGATCCCTATCTTTCCTGGCTTGAAAATAAGGTTGATTTTCTTGATGAAATGGGCGACAGATTGGTACCAAATCCCGCTGCTGTTCCTGAGGCAATAAAAAAGGAAGCTAGAAGAAAAATAGGAAAAGAAGACCGTCTGGCTACTTATACCGAAGAGATGCCTGACCGATGGTCATTGGTAATTAGCGATCCCAGGAGGAGATTAAGAGTTCCCTTTTCTGAACTTGCTCACCGGGGAGTCGTCGTCACCGCTGGTAGTATTGACTCTTATCATGATTGGAAATTGAGATTACTTAATTCGGTTCATGTTCCCTTCGTAAGCCATCTGGCTCAATTATCTGGATATAAGCGCATTAACGATGCGGCACGCGATCCTCTCATCAGGCCGTATCTGAGGTCAGTGGTTGAAGGTAATGCCCGAATTGTGGAAAAAGACATACCCATCGAGGGTGAGAATGCAGTAAAATATGCTTTGAGTTTTATAGAAAGAATCAGCAGTCTAGAAGATGATGCAGCCAGAATTAATATTAATCATACTTTAAAACTGAGGGAGAGGATATCCGGAACAATTGTCTCACCCAATTATGCTGTTGCATCGGAGGATCTCAAAGATAAATTGGCCTTCGCCATAGCTACCGTTTTTAGATATTTAACCGCTGTAAATCAAGAAAAAAATGCCTGGGTTGGCCAGACTGATACGGGAATAACTTACCAGTTTACCGACCCCAATCCTACCCTCCCTACCCTATTGGTAGGTGCTATGGAAAAGAGTAAAGAATGGGTTGAGAAAAAAGTAAGACGGATATTTTATGATTACTCCCTCTGGACTCCTCCCGGGTCAAAGCAAAAAGTAAATTTAAGTGGCAATCCGGATTGCATGAGGAGAGTAGCTAACTTTTATCATAGGATGGTCAATGGGCAGAAAGCCCTCGATATAATAAAGAGATTATGAACACGCCTTTAGTTATAAAGCCTGTGACTCTTTAGCCACAGATTCACACAGATTTTGTATATGGTAATAAAGAAAAATATCAGCGTAAATCTGCGGCTGAATAGTAACTAAAGCTTCTTCAAACCAAAGCCATCCAAATGGAGTCTTATGTGGCGGGCTATAGTTTGATAATAATCCTCTAAGTTTTCACTCAAGATTCCTATCATTCTTTTTCCAAACTTTTGTAGCAAAGCCCCGTAGGCAACATGAATAACCTGCCTCCAATCATCATTTTCTGTTAACCCTTCCACTGCCTTAGTTTGATTCAATTCTCTAGCTTCGGGGACGTTAGCTAGATTAGTGGTTAGGTGATAGGTTTTGCGGTTGGGCTCAAATGTTTCCAAAGCATGTTGATGGAGCTGGCGATAAAGAGAAGGATTGGCCTTGGCTATCACCTTAACTGCCTCAAGATAGCTGGTTCCCGCAGTCTTCACATGAAACATTCCCTCGGTATGCCTGCTGATTATAGGATAGGCGGTAAACTTATCACTCCCTGAATGGACACCCAATTTATAAGGACCCATTTTTCTAGCAATCAAGGCATGATCTTTAACATTATCCTCAAACCTCTTCAAATCCGCGGGTGAAGGTTTTCTACCATTGTTAGTTCTAATATCGACGCCTTTTTCAAATCCGGCGTCAAACCTTGGCGCCAAGCTGGTCAATCTTACTCCGGCATCGCGTAACTCTCTAATGATCAAGTAATGGGCTAGAGCAGTTGTGGGGGTACTGGTTTCGTCAACGGACATCTCAAAATCAAAATCAGTCGTGCCTTTATGGTGAGCAATAGCAGCATAAGCATCACTGGTAAACCTTATTGCTCTTAGATATTGTACCGCAATTCGCATTACCTCTTCTTCGTGGTACTCAATTTTCAGAGTATCAGTTGGGCTGGTCAGCTTTCGACTGATGGAAAGATATTTCTCCATGAACTTTTTGGCTTCTCTTCGGGTGCTAAAAAGAGTCAGAAAAGCTCCCCTCAACTCTTCCAGACCCATATTTACCACAGTATCATTAATGCAGCGGGATGGATCAACGGTGAACATGGTAAATCCCGCATCAACAGCCTGGCCCATGCTGACTAAATCCATTAAATGGTCAGCATCTGCACCCCATTGGCGTTTATATCCTTCCTGGAAAACACCCCAGGTAGCGTCATCAAGAACCTGCCGGAAAGTTCTTCCCGTCCTGGCATTTTCCCTGACAGACTGCTGAGCTAAAAACACGGCTACATCGTAATTCTTGGCTGCTCTGATGTGGCCCGGTGTAGCACTCGCTGCTCCCCCTATTCTATCACCGGTACCAAAAGCAGATTTGGTGCTTAAAACACTGGGCGAAGTATAACCGAAAATCTCCCTTATAACCACGGCACTATCGTGAGTTAAAGGACAAACTTTCACCGTAAAATTGTTCAGATTTAGAACTTCACTCACTGTAAATCCTTCATTGGCTTTATTCCTGGGAGCAACGGAAAGTAGTCTTCTTTCTCCGTCTTGATTGATCATAAAATAAACTCTCCCTTTGGAGGTCTCCAGGGAATCACGATAAGGATAAAAATTTAATTTCAATGAAGAAATCGTCTCTCCCATCATCTTTTTTTGCGCGGGAGTGATTTCAGAAGACCTAAAAACTCCTTTAAGTTCCAGGGCTTTTACCAGACCACCAATTCCCTCTAACATGGTCATCTCCAAAAAATCAGCGGGCAGCTCTGGCCACTCCACCTTTTTGAGCACGCTCTACTTCTCTGGCTACTTCAGCTAAGCTAGCCATACTGGTATCCCCAGGCGTAGTTCCTGCCAGAGCTCCATGGGCGGCAGCAAATTCAACGGCTTCTTGTGGACCTTTATCGGTCAGAATGGCGTAGATAAATCCCGAGGCAAAACTATCCCCCATACCCACACGATCATAGACTTCTAGACCTCTTCTGGGCGTTGCTTCGTAAAATTTCCCATTCATATAGAGGATGCCTCCCCAATCGTTTATGAGGGCAGTTTTTGCGTTCCTTAAGGAAGTGACGACAGCTTTAAAATTGGGATATTTTTTTGTTGCCTGTTTAGCCATTAACTGGAAACCTTTGGTCCCCCCAATATCCATTTTCTTGCTGATATCCACTCCTTCAACCTCAAAACCTAAGGCTGCCGAAAAGTCTTCTTCGTTGCCCATCATTACATCAACCAGGGGAGCAATTCTCTGATTAACTTCTCTTGCCTT
>Ga0307429_1001053_pt1 | contig 13759 bp, 18 predicted proteins | sample SalMarWE160230MG_FD_202151 | JGI IMG/M metagenome (GOLD analysis project Ga0307429, IMG submission 202151) | Salt marsh sediment microbial communities from the Plum Island Ecosystem LTER, Massachusetts, United States - WE1603-230 | ecosystem: Environmental > Aquatic > Marine > Intertidal zone >...
AAAAATATCTACAAAAGCTGCAAAAGCGGACAGAGGAAAGAGCGGTAAAGGACGCATCCGATATCATAGCTGAGCTTGAAAAGATAGGTTTTTCGAACATAGGCGATTTTGTTGAATTTAGCAAAAACAAGGTAACGATAAAGGATTTCAGTAAGTTATCCGAAGAAAAACTTGCTGCTATAGCAGAGATATCGGGAACGGATGTGAATATTGTAAAATTAAAGTTATATGACAAGGCGAGAGCGCTCAAGGATTTAGGGTTAAGGTTCGGAATTTTCCCGACGAAAATAGAGCACACAGGCGAGATAACTCTTGCACAGGCAGTACATAAAGCGATGAAAGATGCAAAGTGAAATATTAAATTTCATCGAGCGGGGCCGGAAAGATTACTCCTGGTTCATGACTCATGCTCTTGACGTCAAGCCGGAGCACTTATGGCCCAAGATGGTAGCGTTAAACAATTCGGTTCGAGACAACGAGAAAACAGCGGTCGGCGCGGGGCACGGTGTTTCGAAATCATACACATCGGGAAGAATAGCACTGACATTCTTATCTTGTTATTACCCATCAACTGTAGTAACGATTGCACCTTCGGGACACCAAGTCAAGAATATAACCTGGCGGGAAATCCGAAGCGCTCACACAAACGCCCGTGTCCCTTTGGGCGGAAAGCCTACAACAACAATGCTGGATATGCAGCCGGAGACGGGTGTGATCTGGTATGCTTTTGGCATTTCTACCAGGCCGGACACGGTAACACAGGAAGCTACGAGACTGCAGGGGATCCACAACGAGCACGTATTAATCATACTTGACGAAGCGGCGGCGATCCTGCCGGAGATATGGAGAGCTATAAGATATATCGGAGCGCCGTTCAAGAGGGTGTTAGCAATCGGTAATCCAACAAGCAAATTCGGGGGTTTTCCCGCCGTTCTCAAAGATCCAACGTGGAATCACTTACAGATATCTGTTACCGACACGCCGAATTTCAAAAAAGGAAGGCAGATCATACCCGGAGTTTACGGCAGGGCATTTGAAAGAGAGGTACGATTAAAATACGGCATTGATTCAGATGAATACCGGGTTCGTGTTAAGGGTGGAATTTCAGAGAAAGGCGCTGAGGGTGCATACTATGGCCGGAAGATGGCGGAGCTCGAGAAGAAAGGCCGCATAACCGATTTAATCGAGCACAACCCAAACTATCCTGTTCATATCGTCCAGGATGTCGGTTACACAACTGCTGTTGGATTTCTGCAGGTGATAGAGGGCTGGTCGAATTTCATCAATTATTACGAGGATTCAGGCCTCAGTATTGAAAAGTACGTTGAGCTGTTTGATGAATACAAAAAAGAGTTCGGATACAGGTATGGCGATGTAATTGTTCCTTGTGATATGGACAGTAACGCGACAAAGGTAATTACCGGCCAGACGTCACTTGAAACATTACGGGGCTTTGGTTATTTAGCAGAGCCATTACCGCGTGAGAGGAGAGTATATGAGGGTATCCAGCGAACACTGAAATATCTTGATACCTGCCGATTTCACAAGACAAGATGCGCCCGGCTGATAGAATGTATGGAAGGATATCACGAAACGAAGAACAAGCAGATGAGCACTGAGGACAAATTTGTCGGCTCGGGTTTTCCTGAAAAAGATGGTACTGACCATGGAGCTGATATGGTAAGATATGCAAGTATGGCGGTAAAAAAACTGAGTTCAAGTACAATGACGGCTGACGAAGCCGAGGAAATTTGGCAAAGACATAGGAGGCCAAGCTAATGGATAAGAGAAATATAGCAAAAAAAATAACCGAAATTTTGGTGCATACACAGTTTGCCCATTGGGTAGAAAATTATCAAGTGGATCCACAAGCTGAGAATGTAGAAGCTCAAAAACAGAGAGCGTTAAAATATTACTTGGGATGTGATATAGATGGGATAATAAGGTGGGGTACTCAAAACAGTTTTAATACAATAATCAAGTTGCAAGTTGGTATGATTCTGCGAATTTTAGAAGAAGAGGGATTCTGAAAGGAGGCTAAGCTAATGGGTTTTTTTGATTCATTATTTGGAAGTTTATACTGTATTAATACTCAAGAGGAAGCAAGGCTTAGAGCTCAGCAAGCGGGAATGGCTGCGGCAGAAAGTCAAAGGCTACATCAGCAAGCCTGGAGGTTTTATTTGGATCCAGTGATGGCTTCGATGCCACCATTTGGTAGTTTGTGCGGGTGTCTGGAACCACCAAAACCTCAACGTGAGTATGTAGAAAGCAGGGATATAACCTCAAAGCAGCTCGAAGGTGCTGTAGATACCGTTAAGGAATCATAGGTACTTTAGCCGACAGGGAATATGAGTGATAAGAAAAAAAACTTGACAGGTTTGCAGGAATCAGCTATAATACTCAGCGACGATGAGAAAAGAATCATTAAAAACATACAGCGGCACGCAAAAAAGCATACGAATGATGATATTGCCGTTATATTTAACGTGTGCGATGGGGAATTGAAGCGAGGGACTTTATGCACAGGTCATAATAGAACGATAAGAATATGAAGATATGAAAATTTTCGAAGAGGAAATTAGTAATATGCGTTGGTGAAATGTAATGGTTGCAGGCGGCCCTTCAAAAGGCCCGGGGTAATCCCGCATAAAGCTGAATGGGTTCGATTCCCATTGCCAGCGTTAATTTAATATAATAAGTAAGTCGAGCTTATAAATGTTTAGAAGATTGGCAACTGTATCAGTTAGTACAGAACCCTTAATTAAGGGAGGATTAGCAAACAAACGCAATTTAGGTATTCTTGATGAAATAGACAAGCTCGGATTAAGTAGAAGTAGAGCTTTATATATTGACAAAGATGGCAATTTTCAGAAAACCCAAAATTGGCAAAATGAAAAATTAACAGAGCAGGAAAAATCGGAAAATGAAGGGGAATATAAGAAGTTTTTTTACTAGCGTTAATTTAATATAGTCGGACATACTTTTCCATCACAAGGAATAACCTGGTGGCGGTCAAATTTCATTGACCCTATCAGGTTTTTTTATTATGGATTACGCAGACAAAGAGAAAGACTTAGAAGAGGCCTTTAACAACGCCTACGACCTCTGGTTTTCGTGGATGGACGAGGCGCATACCGATTGGAAATATTATCTCAAAGACCCCTGGACAGAGGCCGACAGGATTTATTTCAAAGAGCAGAACCGGGAAGTTCTTAATTTCAATATAACCCGTCGAATAGTCAAAATGATTTCAGGCTACGAGCGTCGCAACCGGCTTGCCTTGAAGATTGGTCCATCCGAAGGATCCGATGCAACGGTAGCAGGCCAGCTCACCGGAATAATAATGCCTTTAATGGAGAACAATCACGGCTATGAGGTAATGAGTGACGCCTTTGAAATGGGTACTTTGGTACCTGGTATGAATCTTATCGAACTCTACATTGACCGGTGGGGCAATATACAGTTTGCACGAAAACCGTACAACAAATTCCTTCTGGACCCGAACTTCACACGCAGGGACTTGAAAGACTGTGGTTATATTATAATTCACGAGGATGGAATGCTCACGGACGATGTTATAAGTCTCATACCTGGAAAGGATGAGTTGATAAAAGAATATGCCAAAAGAAGCGAGGCCTCCGGGACCCTGCCGTTTTCTGCATATCGTGGCCGGGGCCGTGATGAAGGCAAAAGATGTAATTACTCGGAGTTCTGGGAGCGCAAAACAAAGAAGGTAAAGTTCATAGCAAACAGGCAGTCGGGCCAGAAATTCACATGGAAAAAAACCAAAGAGGAGCTCGATACTCTTTTAAACAAGTATCCTTTACAGCTTGTTTCTTATGATGATTACATCGAGACGGTTGAATTTTCGGGTTTTGTAAATGGCAAATGTGTTCATAAGGGGCCGGACCCGAACGGTATAGATGATTATCCGCAGGTCTTAATGGCCGGTTTTTGGTACCCGGAGTATGACGATGTAGCTGTAAAGCTACAGGGCATTGTAAGGCCAACCAGGGACCCGCAGCGGGAAGTATCGAAACGGATAAGTAAAATCCTCGATATGATCGATAGCCAGGTTTCTACTGGTTTTGAGGCGGAGGAAGGTTCTTTTGTTAATCCCGACGATATCCACGCCACCGGTCAGGGCAAGGGTATCTGGCTTAAAAAAGATGCACTAAACAAAGTAAGACGGAGAGAAATAGCCGATATCCCACAAGGCCTGTTTCAATTGAACAGGGACCTTCAAGCCCTGATAAACGAAATAGCTGGTGTGAATGATTCGATGTTTGGCACCGAAGAAATAAACGCACAGATGTCGGGTTATCTAACGAAGCTCCGCAGTGGTGCTGGGTTGGTTGCTCTACAGGACCTATTCGACAATCGCAGGTTTACCAAAAAGCAATTGGCCTTCAAGATGATTAAGCTGGTCCAGAAAAATTACTCACCACAAAAAGTATTCAGGATATTGAACGAAAAGCCGGCGCCTAATTTCTACACAGAGGATTTGAGTCAATACGACTGCACACCACAGGAGGGTGTACTAACCGAGACACAGCATCAAATGTTCTATGTCGAGCTGTTACATTTGAAGAAGTCCGGTTTTACTATACCTGAAGAAGTGATAATCGAAGCGGCACCGATCCAATTCAAGGAAAGGCTGAAAAAATCCATCCTGCAGGCCCAGCAGCAGCAAAGACAAATCCAGGGTGAGCAGTTAAAGGAAAAGCAGTTACTCGACAAGATGAGAGAGGCGAAGATAGCAGCCGACTTAGGTAGAGCCAAAGAACGTGAGGCCAACGTAGAGGAGCACAGGGCGGATGCAGCTTTGGCCCGTATTAAAACCGCCAAAGAGTTAGATAAAATGGAATGGGACAAATTGATGGGGCTAATGGACAGGATGGCAGCCTTAGAAAATACGAGTCGAAGGGAGTCAATTACGAGACGATAATGGGATTTCCTCTTAAAAAAACGCCGGCGACGGTAAAGGTCAGGATTTTGAGAAATAGTAATCGTACTTATAAAAAAGACGACAGTTATTCAGTCATAAAAAGAGTGGGCCGACTTTGGCGGGTAATAGGTAAATACGAAACAAGAGACGAAGCGGTGAGCAGGGTGCTGGTCGAATTGGAGCTGCTCAAGCTGGAGCTGTTCAAGCTGGAGCTGTTCAATCAAGATAAAATTATCAATCTGTTTGGTAAAAAAAAGGGAGAAAAAATAGGAGCGGCAGCGTAATTGGCTAATACGAAAGTAAAATAGATAAGAATTTTAGTGGATATACCGAGAAAGATTCTTCGTCACATACTCAGGGCACAGGGGATGTATGAGATGCCCGCAAAGAAAACATTTTTAATGAAGTTGAGAAAACAAAAACAGTTAAGAAAAACCGAACCAATAAGACCTTTAAGTTTATTTGAGAAGTTGAAAAGATGGCTAAGAAAGTCCAAATTGGTGAATTACTGCCGGACATTACAAAGAACTTTGAGAAGGCATTTGAGGATTGCATAAGCAAGAATAAGCACCGCAGAGAGACTTATTATATTTTTGCAACGGCAGATTGGTACGCTAATAACACAAAGATGAGGGTTGTTGTTTCACCGAGGGAAGTATGTCCACCGGTGATGCTAAATACTATGTGCTGGAGGGTTGATAATAAAACGGGTGAGGTTAGGGAATTGTGGGTATTACCGAAGGATGCACCGATAGATAAGTCGGTTGAACTTAAAGGTGTTGATGAGTCGATTATAAAAGTAGCCAGGCGTTTGCCGATAATCTATAACTAAAAGGGAAATCAAAAATGAAAACTTATATTGGAACCAAAATCATTAGAGCGGAACCAATGGATGAATTTGTTTTTAGGCAAACAGTTCATCCTCGTCATTCTATGCTGGAAATTGATTCCAAAGGTGCAAGCAAGCCTGGTTACAAAGTTGTCTATCCTAATGGATACGTTTCATGGTCTCCAAAGGATGTTTTTGAGCTTGCTTATCGGGAGATTACAATCGAAGAAAAAGTATTGATATAACTAATATGCCAGAAGGATTTAATAATTGCGTAAGTAATGATGGTCGAGTGAGAACAGTAACTGCGGGTACTCCCGCTGGTAAAAAACTTGGCCTTAAGGAAAATCAGTATTGTCACGTATGTGTCGATAAACAGGGAAATTTTCACAAAGGAGAAGTACGCACTAAGAAAAAAACAATAGACCAAAAGTAGGGCACAGGCGGTTAGCTGCCGCTGAGATGCCGTGATCATCGCGCCTATACGGGGGCTCGTTGGTAACTCCAATGAGCCCCCTTTTCTTTTGGTCTTGGAGAAAGAAATGGAAGGTCCAGTAATGGCAAAAACAGAAGCTCAATACGAAATCGAAAATAATGCTCGCACGTTAGTTGATGCTGAGATTGTAAGGAAAGACACCAAAAGGTTCAATGCTGCGATTGCACAAATCAAAAAGGAAAACGAAGCGCGAGAAAGCGCAGTAAAGAAATAACACGGGCTTGGCGTAAAAGAGGACCTGTTCGCCACAGGTTCGATGAAGTCGAAGCCGGACTTTAACAAGGAGAATAGTTATGGAAACAGAAAAAGCAGAAGCGAAGATTGATACTGAAGCAGCAGGCAAGGCAGAGGCCGGGCAAAAGGAAGAATCCGGCCAGGAGGCCGACGGCGGCGCCCAGGAGCGTATACAGCAGTTGACTAAAGAAGTTGAAGAACAGAAGCAAGCAAATAGCTTATTGCAGGAGAACATGGCCCTTTTGCAGGCCAACGCGCCGCAGCCAGGTCAACAGCCGGCAGAAGAAAAGGTTGATATCTACAAGCAAGCCGGTCTTGACCCTAATGATCCTGAGGACATACCGAACCAGGGGCAGTTGAAAAATATTTTAACGCATCACATGGGCCAAATCAGCGGAAAGATCAATCAGCTCGCGTTTATGGCGGAACATCCAGACTATTCTGAAATTGTAGGTTCTGCCGAGCAGATCAGGTTAGGGCAGATGGCAGAACCATTGAAAGAAGCAATAAGAAAAAACCCAGCCCTAATAGCCACCATTCAGGCATCAGCACAACCGCAGTTAGCGGCTTATTCTATAGCTAAACTACATCAGAAGAATAAGGACCAGGGAAAATCAACAACAAAGACTGAGGCCGAACAGGTTATAGATAACGCCGTTGCTAATGCCAATCGTGTCAAATCAGCCAGTAACACCAAAGGCGGAACAGCGCTTACCGGCGATAGCCGTTATGAAGCTATGACTGATGCCGAATTTGTAGAGATTGCTAAAGCTAACGGGGCCAATTTCTGAGGTAAGAAATATGGATAACGTGACAAGCACATCAGTAATTACACCAGCGGTCAACGCATATTTTCAGAAGCTGCTGCTGGTGAGGAATAAACCAAAACTTATTCATGCCCTTTTTGCCGACCGTTCTGATTTACCAGGCGGGAACAACAAAACGGTTGTATGGCGCAGGTATGGAGCGATGCCGACAAGGACCGCAGAGGTTCTTGAGGGCGTAACACCGGATGCCGACACGCTTTCGAAGCAGGACATTCGAGGTACTGTAGCCCAATATGGGGGTTGGACACTTATAACAGACGTTCTTGAGTTCACTTGTGAGAACAAGATCCTGAATGTTAGTGTTAGCGAGCTTAACGATCAGATGCACAGAACGGAGGATGAGCTGGTAAGAAACATCCTGGTAAGCACGGCCTCTGCAACAACTGCAAGTAACGGAACTCCCGTTGTGACAAATCTGAACGCCGATGACATCGAGACGGTTGCCAACACGCTGCAGAACAACGATGCGTCAATCGTAGCACCGCAGATCAATGCCAGTCCGAGAGTAGGAACAGCGCCGATAGAGGCCTCATACTGGGCGATGATGCACACCGCGTTGAACAGGGACCTAAGAAGGTGTGAAGGATTCATCAAGCCGGCGGAGTATGGCACTCAAACCGGTATTCTGGAGGCGGAACGTGGTAACGTTGATGAAGTAAGATTTTTAGCCTCATCGGTAGGACACAAAGAAGGAAGCGCGACAGAGGCGTTTCCGTCAACGGCAGGAACTTATTACTACATCCCGATAGTTGCCAAACATGCCTATGGAAAAGTGGATTTGAAAAAAGCAAACGCCAGCCTGATCATTCATAAGAAGGGTGAAGCCGGCGCCGGCGATCCGCTTGACCAGAGGCAAACAGCAGGTTGGAAGTTTATGACCCTTTGTCGTATTCTTAACGACAACAACATCCACGTTTTGAAGGTGACAAAAAGACCAGACTAACAGCATCTATGTTTTAAAGTTAAAAAGAAGAAAGATTAAAAATATTTAAATGAACCCGTAGGAAAAGATTAAGGAGTGCAAAAAATGCAAATGATACAAAGAGTACTTGAAGGCGCTGGCGATGCCTATAATCTCGCATTGGGATTTATTCCCGATTTTGTAGAGATTTGCAAGTATCACGCTACACCCGACTCGATTACCTGGTTGAAGTGGTTCGGGCCTCGTGAAGAAGATAATGCAACTATAATTGACGGTGGTGGTATATACGGCCATATAATCGACGGAGCTGTTGTTAGTGAGGCCGATGCCGATACCGGTGTCCAGTCTTATGAAGGTGACAAGGCGCCAAAGGTTCTTGTCGATTCACCCAAACCGGGTGGCGGTCTCGTTGAATGCAGCGTAGCTGACTGGCTTGCCGCTACATCTTATGCAGCCGGTGAGAGGTCGGCAACGGCCTGCGGAACAATCGTTCGTCCTCCGATCCATAACGGTTATGTCTATGAGCTTACCACAGATACAGCAGCCGGCACGAGTGAGCCGACAGCAGGTTGGGCCACAACTCCAGGCAAGACCTGTACTGATGGCGGAGACAATGTCTGGACCTGCCGCGAGGAAAACATCGTCAATGCCGGCGAATTGGGAATCACGATAGGTGCGACACTTGCCGCTGACAGTCAGATATTGCTCATCAATGCTTTCAAGGCGGATATGTCGGAAGATCTCGGTGACGTTGCGTAATTAGTCAGGCGTGTAGCCTGTCTTTAATAAAGGATTATAGTTATGGCAAAGCAAATAGTCCATCTATCCGATGGTAAGAAGATTGTCTGTGGAGCGAAAAGCGGAAAATCAACAACCGATGTTAAAAATTACAATTGCAAAAAATGTAAGAAGGCGGTTATAGCCCTGGCCGAAAAGTTAAAGAAAGAGAAAGCTGAGAAGCAAACAGACCAAACGGCCAAACAAGAGAAAAAGAAAACCGATACTTCTGTATGGTGCAGGATTTTCAACCGGAACCTTGTTGATGGTACTGATTTTCAATTCACTTTTGAAGGCAAACTTTATCATTTGGTGAGCGGCGGAATAAGAAGGATACCTCGAAGCGTTATAATACACCTTCGAGGGCTGCATTATCCGACTCCCAAATATAAACAGGGTGAAACCGGAGGGACCGTCAAAATCGAAGGTTCACGACATTGCTATATTGTCAACGAGCTATCCGAAGAAGAAGTAAAAGAAGTACAAGCAAAAGAATCGCAAGCAAAGGACCCAGCTCAAAAAACAGGATAGATATCAACCCCGCCCCTCCGAGGAGCGGGGTGATATTCCAAAAGGAATGGTTCTTATATCAGCGTGATACGAGACCGAGTAGATGGGGCACGGATGCCTACATAAACGCCTTTATTGAAAAGGAGAAATCTGATGTTACTGAAAAGATTTTTGATAGACAATTTCGATAAATTACAACCCGCAGCGGACAAAATTGAGAATATTTTGGTAGCTGCAAAAATGGGTCCGGGGGACATTTTCTTTGTTGACAACACCAACGGCAGTAATAGTTACCGCGGGACAGATCCAAAACACGCCTTTTCAACTCTGAACTATGCAGTAAGTAAGTGTGAAGCCAACAAGGGCGATGTGATTATAATGCAGCCCTGGCATGCGGAAACAATCCAGGACACCGGCACAGCGAGTGGTGCAACAACTGATGAATGTGTGTTCGATAAGGCTGGTATTAAGGTTATAGGCCTCGGCTGGGGATTGCTGAAACCTACATTCACGCTTGAAGGTGCTGTAGATGCAGCTCTTGTTGTGCTTGCGGGCGCAACAAATGTAATGCTTAAAAACTTTATAGTCAAAGCCAATCTGGCTAATATAGCTGCCGGCATTACTTTGAGTGCTACTTCTGGTGGTACTGTCCTTGAGGACCTCGTTTTGAGGGATGGTAACGCAGCAGATAAAGAGCTGGTTCTTGGTGTTTCAGTAGCGGCTGATTGTGATGATATTGCAATCAGGCGATGTGTTTTTATCACAGTCCCTTCGGGTGGTTGTGCCAATGCGATTCTGCTTGCTGGTGGTTCTGACCGTTGCGAAATTGTAGATAATATTGCACAGGGTACTTATTCAGCGGGAACAGTGCTTGCCTCAGCAGCAGAAAGCAATGAAATGATTATAGCACGTAACATCTTCACCAATCAAGGTGCTCTTGCCCTCGGCTTAAATGCAAGTTGTACTGGGATTCTGGCAAAGAACTTCCTGGCTGGTAATACAAGTATAGCTGCGGCCCTAACAGGTATTGATGCGATGTGGCCGTTTGAAAACTATGTAACGGGTGAGGATAACAAGAGTGGTCTGATTGATCCTGGGGCCGATGGCGATTAAAGGCCCGGACCGTAAATAGATATCAGGGCGGGTTACGGCCCGCCCTTTTAACCAGAGGTAGATTATGGCTATTACCTGGACCAGAGCGGAAATAAGGGCGAAGGTGCGTCAGCTTGCCTCGATGCCAGGCACATCGAATATGTCGGATGTTGTTATAAACGACAAGATAAACGATTTCTATCGAAACATATTTCCGGGTGATGTGAATGTGCAGGAGCTTGAGACATTTTTTACAATAGATACGGCCGCTGACGATGATGGTGAGTATCAACTGTCGGATTCGATGCACACCATTGAAGAACCGATGACAATAAAAGACAGTGATGGAGATATTTCAAAGGTCGCTTTTTATCTGGATAAGAATATATTTTTCGAGCTTTATCCGGAGGATTCATCGGATGAGGACGATGAACGAAATACTCCGGTAGCGGCTCTTTTGTATGGTAGAGTCGTTTATTTAAGGCCGAAAGCTGATGAGGTTTTCACCTTCAAGACGGCTGCTAAAAAGAAGCCGGCAATACTTTCAGCGGATGGCAGCACTCCGTTAGATGTTCGATGGGGCCCGGCAATAGCATACGGGACGGCAATTCTAATTAGAGAGGAAGTACGCGATTTCGATAGCGTCGAAAAGTTATCACAGGTATATGGTTCATTGATCACGATAATCAACAGGCGGGACCTTATACAAACATCAAAAAATCAAAGGGCAATACCAAGGTTCTAAATGAGCTTATCTAATTACGCAGAAAATGTTGTACTCGACCTCTTAATGGCGATGGTTGCGTCTGTTGGGTTATCAACGGCGGACCCTGGCGAAGATGGTTCAGGGCTTGCCGAACCCTCCGGCATGGGTTACAGCCGGCGAGCGGTAACTGCGGCGGATTGGAACGCAGCTGCGAGCGGCTCTGTAACCAACGCCAATAAGATAGAATTTCTGCAAGCGACAAACAATTGGGGGACATTAACACACCTTGTTTTATTCGATAGTAGCGGGAATATGCTCGGTTCAAATGCTTTGGATTTACCTGCAATAGTTGTCGGGGGGGATTACCCGAAATTTGAAGCCGGAGAATTAACTATAAATGCAGATTAAGGAATTAGATTAATGGCAAAATTGGATGAGCTCACACAGTTAGAGTTCGCGGCAAAAGCTAATTTTGAGGTGAGGTAATCGTTATGTTACCGGAATTCTACAGGTTTAGAGTTAAAAACTCAACAGACCAAACTTTCACTTATGACAATGGAGCGAGAATAGAAGTGAATATAACGCCCTGGAAAATGACATCCGGAGCGATGGTCCAAGGTACAATCGTATCAGACACTACCGACTTTCTAAATACCGGCGAAAATGTTGCAGCGGATGGAGAAATAGAAGGAGCGTCCCATGATAATACATCGAACCTTCACATCGGATTTACAGGTACATTTTATGGTAAAGCTGATGCAGATTCTACTGACGGTACGCTTGATTTGTATATGGAGATGTCAACAGATAATTCCAGATGGCCTTCTGACTTGGCAGATTTTGACATAGAGAAACATTGTATTTTACTTGGTAAATTGGAATTTTCAACGGACGCAGTAGATGAAGAAGCTGCTGTTAATATTCAGTTTTGAAAAATGACTATAGCGTATAATCCATATTTGAAACCGCCGTTAGGTACGACCATTAATAAAGCTATAGCTAAACAGCTTTGTTTGAGTAGTCTCTGGTTGGAGAACGAAGGCGCAGGAAATTCAATCTCTGATTTGAGTGGGAATAATCCCGTTGGAGTATTTGTTGGCAACCCTGTATGGAAAGTTGATAATCAGGGTTATACTATCGATTTCAGCGATGATGCAATAAATATAGGCGGCAACATTTACGATAGATGTGCATCGGAACTAACAATAATCGTAAAGTTAAAATGGGATGGTGTTGCAAACACTTACGCCATGATAATTGACAAATACCCTGGCGTTTCAATTTATAAGTATCCAACCTTGCAGGAATCTTTGTGTTTTTATGGCAAAATTGGCGGTACTGGTTATGACGTAAGATGGGTTTCGGCAAAAGTCGTTTCGGGCGAAGAAGCTGTTTGGGCTTTACGACTGGGTAATGGTTTTCAGGAGTGTTACAAGAATGGCAAATTATCAGATGCAGCTTTAGCGGGCGGTCCCTATGCAGGTAATTACGATATTGGTACTGGAGTCAATGCCTATATAGGCAATAGCGCTTCCGATATGGCTCGTGACTGGAGTGGTTTAATATCTTATATGATGATTTTCAATCGCGCCCTCACCGCCTTTGAAATAGCACATCTTTACCGTGAACCGTTTTATATGTTCAGGGATTCAAACGAAGCTGCCATTTTAGGAAGCTATGTCACAGCGGGCGGAATAAGCATACCTTTAGTAATGCAGCAAATGGACCAATTTAATGGAGGGGTGATGGTAGCATGAGACCAGTAAAGAAAGATTCCACAGACCAATCCGTAGTAATTCGAATTATAGACAGCACAGACGGAACGCCGGAAACAGGTGTCGAGCATGATACCGCGGGGATAGATTTGTGGTATCGGAGAGAGGGAGCGACAAAAACAAGTATAACCGAAGCGGCCCTGGCTGCTCTTGATTCTGAACATAGTGACGGTGGCATAGAACATATTGGCGATGGCTATTACCGTCTTGATTTACCCGATGCTGCCGTGGCTACTGGCTCAAACGGAGTGATGGTAGGCGGCACAGTAACGGGAATGATTGTTATGGGTTGCTATATTTCTCTCGTGGATTATGACCCTTACGATTCTGTACGAGCTGGGTTGACGGCTTTACCCAACGCCGCAGCCGATGCTGCCGGTGGTTTGCCGGTAAGCGATGCCGGCGGTCTGGATATAGATAATCAAAAAACAGCCATTGTAGATGAATTTGAGACGCAATCTCAAGCCGATCCTACTGGATTCCATGTAAACGTAAAAGAAGTGAACGGTACTGCACAAACAGCTAACGACAACGGAGCTGATATAAACGCTATTCTCACGGATACAAACGAAATCCAGGGCAAACTGCCAACAAATAAGTTTATGGGTTCTTCCGATGGAGCTGATGATGATGGTACACTCAA
>Ga0307429_1001058_pt1 | contig 13711 bp, 14 predicted proteins | sample SalMarWE160230MG_FD_202151 | JGI IMG/M metagenome (GOLD analysis project Ga0307429, IMG submission 202151) | Salt marsh sediment microbial communities from the Plum Island Ecosystem LTER, Massachusetts, United States - WE1603-230 | ecosystem: Environmental > Aquatic > Marine > Intertidal zone >...
AGGCCTTTGCGGCGCAATTTTTCGCTGATGCGGCCATTGTCGAGATAACGCCCTTGCGCCGCTCGCTTGGCGGCTTCGTCCCATTGCGGCAGCCAGTCGCCGAGGGAATAGCCGAACCACGGCGGCTGCGGCCGCAGCGGCCCGAGATCGAGCTCCTGCCAGATCGCCTTGGCGCGCTCCATGTATTCCTGCTTGGGCAGCGCCAGCGGCGGCATGTCGGACTTCATGGTCGCGTCCATCAGCAGGGTCGAATCCTCCTCCTGATTGTGTTCGCGCTTGGGCCCATGGCCCTGGCCGCGATGCGGCACGATCTGCACGTCCTCGACCGGATTCATGCGGTAGGCAATCGCCCACAACAGCGCGTCGGCATTGTCGACGTCGATGTCCTCATTGACCGCAATGCAGATCTTGCCACAGTCGCCCTTAAAGAAGGCTGCGCCGTAAAGCGCACGCCAGACCTCGGTGCGCGAGCTGCCCTTTTCCAGCGTGATGACCGTGACGCGTAACAGTCCGGTGAGCGGCTCGTGCAGCGCGACTTTCTTCACGCCCTTGATGCCCAGGACGTTGCGCAAATGCGAGGTGAACAGCGGCTCATAGGCGACGCGCTTAATCACGCTCGATTCAGATGGCGCCACCTGGCTGATATAGGACGGGATGATCGGGTTCTTGCGGTGGGTGATCGCCGTCACCCGCATCGGCATGTTGAACTCTTCCAGCGCCACGTGCCCATGTGACTCGCCAAACGGCGCCTCCGGCTCGAGATATTCGGTATCGATCATTCCCTCGATGACCAGCTCCGATTCCGCCGGGATCATCAGATCGACGGTGCGCGCACGCACGATATTGATCGGCCCGCCAGCGAGCCCGCCGGCGACGGTGAGCTCGTCGACACCGATCGGCAGCTTCTGTGGCCCCATGAAGGCGACGTAAGGCGGGCAGCCGAGCACGATGGCGCAGGGCATCGGCCGCCTTAGCTTCTGGTATTTCAAGTAGTGCTGGTAACCGCCGGCGCCGCCGACGCGCGTCGCCATGCGCACCACCAGCCGGTCGGGTGCTTTCAAAGCGGCCCGATAAGTGCCCATGTTCTGCACGCCGGTTTCCGGATCGCGCGTGATGACGTTGGTGGCGGTCAGCGTCGGCGCGCTGTCGAAGCCCGGCGTTGAGATCGGGATCGGCAGCCGGTCGAGGCCCCTGCCCTCGCCTTTGAGCGCCTCGTCTTCGTGCACGACTTCATGACACACAGCGTCGTTGACAAGGCGCGGCTCGACCGGGTTGGCGATGGCTTGATCCCATTTGGCCTGGATCTCGGGCAGTGGCGCCTGCATGCCCACGCTGTAGATGTCAGGATTGGCGGCGATGGCGCCGACCACCACCGGAATGTCGTAGGAACGGCCGAGGCCGTCGGTGATGTTGGTGAACAGAAAGGCCTTGCGCTCGGCCTCGTCGATGCCGCCGACAAACTGCCAGCGCACCAGCGGATGCAGTTCGGAATCCTTGTCGATTCTGCGGTCGATCCGGCGCAACAGCCCGCGCTCCTCCAGCGCGGCCAAGTGCTCGTGCAGATCCGGATAGTTGCGCGGCGCAGTCGTCATTCCGCACTCCTCGCGGCATTAGCGGCCATCATGGCCGGGGAACGGGCCGATTGTCACGCGGCTTTCCAAAGCGGGGCAAACTGCGTGGCCACCACCTGCTCGTAGGTTAACGGCCAGTCGATCAGGCCCAAGTCCTGCGCAAATCTGCTCATGCCGGCAACGAAAGCGGGGGTGATGTGAGCGTCATAGTACGGCAGATCGCGCTCGATCAGCGCCGCGATCAGGCCGGCCTCCGGTCCCGGGAACAGCTTGCGGCCGACTTGCGTCGCGCGCGACACGTCCTGCCGAAGCGCACTTTGCGTCTTGACGATCGCCCGCACCGCGGCGGCGGCGACGTCGGGCTGCTGCACGATTAGGCGGTCGGTGGCCGCCAGCGAGGCCATGGTATAGTTGAACGCCGCGGGCGGACCGTCGCCGCGCCGCACGTCCAGCACCACGGTGCCGACGCCGCCCTTGACCGCGATTTCGGCCGCCATGCCGTTGGCCCAGAAGCCGTCGATCTTGCGTTCTTCGAGCGCGCGCGCCGCCGTCAGCCCGAAATTGACGCCCGCGCCCTGCGCGCCCGGCACCGGCGCGATGCGGACTTGATCGCGCGCCAAGTCCATTCCGGCGGCAATCAGCAGCCGGCGCAGCCCCATGTCCACCCAGGGCGCGGCGCCGATATTGCGGCCCTTGATCGCGGCGAGATCGCCGCGCCCGGCGCCGAAATCCTTATGCAGCACCAGGAACCAATACATGCCCTGGGCCTGCGCGCAGAGCAGCTTCACACCTTCGAAACCCGGAAAGGCGGCCAGCGCCGAATGCGCCGAGCCGGCGACAAAATCCACTGCGCCATCGCGCAGCGCTTCGTAGGCTTTATCGACCGGGAAGATCAGCTCGAGCGCGACATCGAGCCCCTGCTCGCGGAAAAATCCGAGCTCCACCGCTGCCTCGGCCGGAAAATAGGAATTCGAGATCATGTCGGGAACGGCGAGCTTCATCCCCCGTCACACCTCTTCCAGCGTCATGGCATCGGCGCGTCGCTGGCTGGCGATCATGGAAGTGCGCAGCAGGAATTGCCGCGCCTTCTCCGGATCGGCGGCCGTCGCCCGCAGCTCGTCGAGATTGTGCTTGCGCGCTTGGCTGTCGCGCGCCTCCAGCCGCTGCTTGTTGGCGATCGACTGCTGCTGCACGAACTCCACCGCTACGGTGCGGCGCTGGCGGTCGTAGAGATCGAGCAGCCGCTCCGGCGCGCCGTCAAGCAGCACTTGCGCCAGCTTGCCGGACAGATTTGCGGCGTCCTGGATACCGCCGTTGAGGCCCATGCCGCCGATCGGATTGTTGACATGGGCGGCGTCACCCGCGAGTAGCACGCGGCCTTGGCGGAAGCGCGCGGCCACCCGCTGATGGGTGACGTAGAGATTGCGGTGGACGATCTCGTATGGCTGCGGCGCCGGGAAAAACGACTGCATGCGCGCCTGCACGCTTTCGTCGCTCATGACCTCGTCGTCGCTTTGCGCCGGATCGACCGGATAGACCGTGCGCCACAGGCCGGGCGGGCCGTCGGCGGAAACCTTGAAGCAATTGCACCAGGCGCCGATGTCGGCAAAGTAGCTGCGATAGCAATAACCGCGCTCGGCATCAAAGTCATAGGGCGTCGTCAGCACGACAAAGCGCTCGGGCCAGGTGAAGCCCTCGAATTCAATCGCACATTCCTTGCGCACGGCGCTGCGCCCACCGTCGGCGCCGATCAAATAGGCGCCGGTGCGTTTCGTTTCGCCGCGCGCGTCGCGCACCCGCACCGTGACGGCATCGCCGCATTGCACCACGCCCGTTAGCGTATGGCCGAAATTCACCTCGACATTCGATAACGTATGCAAGTGATCGAGGATCAGCTTCGCGGTCTTGAACTGCTCACATTGCACCACATAGGGAAAGCGCGTGTCATTCTTGAGCAGGGCGTGATCGAATTGCGCGACCAGTTTGCCGGAGGGCCGATCCCAGAACTGGAAGATCGGCGCCACCAGCCCGACGCGCGCCATGTCGGAGGCCAATCCGTCGTCGGCCAAAAGCTCCAGCGTCGCCGGGTGGGTGGTGGCGGCGCGTGGATCGGCCTGCGGCTGATCGTTGTCGTCGAACAGCGCGACCGGAATGCCACGCCGGCCCAACAGCCAGGCGCATAACAGCCCGACCGGGCCGCCGCCCGCAATCAGCACGCGTTTTCCGTCACCGCTCATGCGCGGTCACGTAGCCTCATCCGCGCGCCAGCGCTTGACCAACCCGCTGTCGATGTCGAACAGGTCGAGGCAGCGACCGACGGTTTGGTTGACGATGTCGTCGATGGTCTTCGGCTGGTGATAGAAGGCCGGTACCGGCGGCATGATGATGGCGCCGTTCTCGGTCGCGGCCAGCATGCTTTTCAAATGTCCTGCGTGCAGCGGCGTCTCGCGCACCACCAGCACCAGCCGCCGCCGCTCCTTCAGGATCACGTCGGCAGCGCGGCTCATCAGGCTGTCGGTGGTGCCATACGCAATGTCGGAGACGGTGCGGATTGAGCATGGAATGATGACCATGCCGCGGGTCTTGAACGAGCCGCTCGACACCGCAGCGCCGACGTCGCCATTGGCATAAGTGACGGCGGCGAATTTACGCACCTCGCTGACGGACAGCCCCGCCTCTTCCTTAAGCGTCACCGCCGCCGACTTGGACACAATCAGATGCGTCGGCACGCCGACAGCGCGCAGCGCCTTGAGCAGCTGTACACCGTAGATCGCGCCGGAGGCGCCGCTGATGCCGACAATGAGAGGAAGCGCCATGCCGCTGTCTCAGCCTTAAGCCTCGGATTTCCCATCATAAATGGGGACGGCGGCGGAAGCTATGGGCGCCCGGTGAAATAGCGCTGATTGCGCAACGTTTTGGCCGCCAGCACCAGCCAAGGTCTTATTTTTCTGACGCAAATGAACTGTCCAGCGAGGGGCTACGTCTTTTTCTTGATCAATTGTCGCCGCAACGGGTTGGTCTGCATTGAGGAAACTGGACCAATTTGAATGAGAGTTTTCCGGTTAGGCTTTGATTGAAAGGAGCCTGCCGATGAAGAAGTCGAGGTTTAGCGATCAGCAGATCGCCTTTGCCCTGCAACAGGCGGAGACGGGGACGTCGGTTGCGGATGTCTGCCGGAAGCTGGGGATATCCGAGGCCACGTTTTATCGCTGGAAAGAACGCTATGGTGGGCTGATGCCCTCGGAGGTGCGTAAGCTAAAGCACTTCGAAGAAGAGAACGCTCGGCTGCGCCGGCTGGTTTCGGATCTGAGCTTGGACAAGGAGATGTTGCAGGAGGTTCTCAGAAAAAAGTCTAAGGCCTGCCCAGGAACGGGAGCTGGTGGATCATGTCCGCACCTGCTTTCGGGTCGGTACGCGCCGGGCGTGCCGTGTGCTGACCCTGCATCGGTCGATGTACTTATACAGATCGAGGCGCCCTGAGCAGGCCGTGCTACGCAAAAGGATTCGTGAGATCGCGGAGACGCGGGTCCGATACGACTATCGGCGGATCCACATCCTGTTGCAACGCGAGGGTTGGTCTGCGGGCCGAACCCGGGTGTACCGGCTCTATAGGCTAGAAGGGTTGCAAATGCGTCACAAACCGCCCCGGCGCAGGGTCATGGCCAAACTTCGAGACGACCGTGCGACGGCTATTGCACCCAATGACTGCTGGTCCATGGATTGGATGTACGATCAGCTCTTCGATGGAAGGCGGCTTTGGGTCCTGACCCTGGTCGACAACTACTCCAGGGTGTGCCCCGCACTTTGGGTTGGACATCAGGCCAAAACATCTGACGTAGTGTCTATGCTCAATCAGGCCGTCGCCGCGTTCGGCAAACCGCGAACCATCCGAGTGGACAACGACAGCCAGTTCACCTTGCGCGAGTTCGACCTGTGGGCCTATGCGAACGGTGTCATCCTGGACTTTAGCCGGCCCGGCAAACCCACGGACAATGCCTTCATCGAAAGCTTTAACGCTCGCGTTCGCCTTGAATGCCTGAACCAGCATTGGTTCATTGATCTTGACGACGCCCGCACAAAGATCGAGCTTTGGCGCCAAGACTACAACGATGTGAGACCGCATAGTGCAATCGGTGAGAGGACGCCGATGATCATGTTCACCGCCCATACGAATACCCTGATGGGCTCAACAGTGCCGGAGGCTCTCGTTTAAACTGGTCCAAATATCCAAAGCGGACCAAACATGCATTAGCCTCTCAGCTCGCCTGGTACAAAATATCGGTCAGGCCAATCAGACCGCACTCAGCACTCAACTATAGGCTGCCGACGCCGCAGACATTCGCACCCTTGGCTCACCACCTAGATGAGATCATCTCGATGCAGTAATATCCATGTCGCTGGTATGAAAAAGCTGTCGAGTCATCATAGCCGTTGAAGATCGATGAGGTAGCCAATGTCAAAAGCTATGGAACGACTATCGTTACTTTGCGTTCTCGTAGCGCTGGCGAATGTATCGAGTATGGTGCCTGCTTCCGCAATTAGCGCCGATCTCGCGAAGAAGTGTCGGAATTTGGCGAGTAAGGCGCATCCAATTCCGGTCGCAGGGAGCAAAAACACGGGAGCAGCAAAGGCGCAACGTGAGGCTTACCAAACTTGCATCGCAAAGGGTGATGATACCCAAAGTGACAATCAGGTCGACAGCATAAAAAAATAAATAATTGTACGCGAAGTTAGGCTTTGTTGATCGGCCATCGTCTGCGGAAACAAGGAAGTACATTAATGTTACGAACAGCAGTGTTTCAGTTTCTGGTGATATTGCTCGCGCTTGTAATGGTTGACGTGGCAAATGGGCAAGGCACCAGCAGTAACTGCAATAGGAACGCCGGCGGCGCGACCAATACAAATTGCGGGGTTAGGACCGGCCACGGTCCGTTAACACAACCAATCCCTCCGGCTGTCAGTACAATTAATTCTCAAAATAATCAGAACCCACAAGGTATTCAACGTTCACAGAATTTGCCAGGGCCCGCGCAGACGAATCTGCCACAGCAACCCTTCGGCACACGATAAAGGCCCCGAGATGAAACTAATTTCGCTTTGACGTTGCGCACAAGAGGTTTGGTTGTCGCGACTAACGGCTAGGCACCGGTTGCTAAGAAAATGCAAACAGCCACTGGCGGAAATTGATGTGAGTTTTGAGAGGAGTTGACACCGTCATCGACGTCTCACGCAAGCTCCAACCGTGGACCGTTGTAATTCAGCAGGCATGTAATCGCATTTCATGCTTGTGGCTCCCCACCCACCATGACCCACCCGCCACTACGCTTTGCACAGTACGGAGCCATTGGGGTAAAAGTCGGCGACAAATTCACCGTACCGCTTCGCCGCGGCCATCGCCGGCAATCGTATCACGCGGGTAATGAAATTTCGTAGTAGCGAGACCTCAACATCAACGCGCTTCCAATCGCCAAAAACCTTTGGAACAGAAACGTACTCAATTTCGCCGACGACCAATGATGCGCCAAACGGTTGATACATTTTCGATCACTGTCGCACTTAGGCGAGAACTAGAGACCATTTGCGTAACGGATGAATTCCTTCTTGCGTAATTAGCTCGTCCTTTCCAAAAACTCTTACAGTCTATACATGGCATAGAAAATTAGTATTATCAAAGCGTTGCACGATAGCGAAGGTCAAAAACTATGAAGCTCGCACTTAAGCAACGGCTCACTGCCGTTATTCTCTGGTTGAGCATTGCTCTATCCGTCGCGGCACATCCATTGGCGGATGGTGTTGGCGCTGACAAGAAAAACGAAGAATACGTAGCCGTCTTGAAACAATTACGTCCGTTAGCTGCACAGGGCGATGCGCTCGCCCAAACAATAATCGGATTCATGTACGCTCATGGGCAAGGTGTGCAGCGGAATTATGCTGAGGCGATGAAGTGGTATCACCGTGCCGCTGACCAAGGTAACGCTATTGCTCAGTTCAATATCGGTGTCGCGTACGCCCACGGCCGAGGCGTAGCGCAGGACTATGCCGAGGCAGCGAAGTGGTATCGGCTCGCTGCCAACCAAGGAAATGCCGCGGCTGAGCTCAATCTCGGGGCGCTGTACCGCGACGGCCAAGGTGTTCCTCAGAGCGATGCTGATGCGATAAAATGGACCAAACTAGCCGCCGATCAAGGTAGTGCCGACGCCCAGTTCAATCTCGCGCTCCATTACCTGCAAGGTCGCGGCGCTCCGCAGAACTACGCCGACGCAGTAAAGTGGTTTCGCGCTGCTGCGGATCAGGGCAACGCCAGCGCCGAATTCAATCTCGGGATTGCGTACGCGAACGGCCGGGGGATAGCGCAGAATTATACTGAGGCGATAAAGTGGTATCGTCTTGCCGCGGACCATGGCCACGATGGAGCCCAGTACAATCTAGGACTCATGTATATCAGACGCGTGCCCAGGGAGATTGCCCGCGGATACATGTGGCTCTATTTATCGGCGGCGCAGGGCAACAAAAAAGCAGCAGCTAGTCGTGACGAACTTGCCAAGCACATGACCCCAGCCCAGCTGACCGCAGCGCAGAAGCTCATAAGTGCGTGGAAGCCGACTAAGCAGACGTCTCAATAAGGTGTGTGAATATCTTCAGCGAACGTCAGTGAAGCCTACCCAGCAGCCGCCATATCCGGACCCGGGAAGCCGAACCAGCTCAGCTTTGCTAAGGCGCCGCCGCTTTGGCAGGTTTTTGGGCGATCGGCTGCTGGACTGGGCATTGCGAAAATATCGATCCATTTGCCGTCGCAAATGTCTCGATGCAAAACTCCGGCGATTTCACGGGCCCCTCGACCGTAAAATCATATCCGACTCGATTCATAACGAGCGCGTAGCGTCCCGCAGCGAGTGTTTCGTTTTCATCAGGGCGCGCGATTACCATTTCACGCTGGCCCGGTACGGGTGAAACTTTAAATTCCTTTGAAATGTTTCGAATCCGCCACGCTCCATCGATACCCGTCACGCTTGGCTTTCCAGCAACAATTTTCGTGTCCAGTTTCAACTGCGCAACCACGCGTACCGCGACTTTTTGCGGGGCGTTGTTCAACAGATCGCGTCTAAACAGAATGAAAGACGGCTTGTTGCTGGATATCATTGTCGTAGAAGCCTTTGTCAATGCGGCTGAAATCGCTACGCGCGGATCAGGAACACTGATCGGCAAACGCTTTAGTTCAGTTAGTTTGTTATCACTCAACGCATAAATGCCATATGACTTTGGCAATGGGTATGGGACTTTCGGCACATCTTCTTCTTGCTTTAGGCTTACACTTTTTCCGGCGGTCGCGCCATTCTTGGCCAGATTGTCCGCAGTTTCTATATGGGAAGAGAGCGGCGAGCGCCATAGCACACCGGCGACAATCACAGTACCAATAAACATTATCCCAAGAATCAAAACGACGATTAGCTGATTTGCGAATCGTACATTCGGCAGGATCTGGTCGACGCGCCGATCAGGTGGATTTTCAAACTGGTTAGGCCCGATTAGGAGCGGAGCGAAAGGCGCCGGCGGTAATATTTGGAAAGCGTTGTTCGATAGCCTCTCGGTATCGTGCCGTTGGGCGTGTCTGTCGGGTTGGTATTCATTTCCCAAATAACTCCCACCAGAATCCGCTTCGATACGGTCAACCGCGAGTTCAAACTCATTAACGTGCTGAACAAGATCGGTTAAGCGCATCGATGAATATCCGTAAAGAATATCGCGTTTGAAATTAAATCGCGCCCGTTCATACACGAGAGCCCGCAACTGTTCCGGATTTTTCTTGGTGTTTTCGATCGCGCCTAAAAGCATCGAGTAGTAGTCGATCTGTGGTGTCGATGCCGGCAAGTTTGTTGTGCGCCCGATTGATTCCGAGGCGTTATACGCGTCTGCTTCCGAGATGTTATGTGCATCGAATGAAGCGGTGTTGGTTTCCGAAACGTCATGCGTATCTACTTCCGAGGTGTAATGCGCGTCAGTTGAAGGGGTAGGAGCACCGTTTGCTGCGCGGCCGGATACGGCATCTATAAGTTGGTCTAAGTTTTCAAACTTGACCAACCCCTGCGGCATCATCGCTTCAATCGAACAGTCAGGCAGCACCCGGTAAGGGATACCGGCGTATTCTCCGTCTCGCTCGAATGCCGATGTTTCGTCCTGCTCGAATGCCGACATGAATGCTTGCTGGACTCAAATGGTTACTGGTGAGGCGGGGGATATTATTAAGGTAGCATTCTCCTAAACTGAATGGAAGCCGAGCTACATAACGCCATTTAGCGCTATCAGCGGGTTCTCTTGCCACATTTAAGAGGAACGGTCGCCGCCAATCGAACGCGACCCAACGGCGCGAATCGCTGGTACTTCCGAGCAATGACAATTTTCTCGTCAATCACGCTGGCGCGGTCCTGCCGCAGGATCCCGAGCCAACTGAAGGCAGGCTGCCGCAGCGAAAATATACCGTCCGGTCGGCTTTAGGCTGCACAGCAGGTAGACGATGGCCCGCCCCCGGTCTCAGCGAGCCGAAGCCGAGCGCGTGCGCAATTCGTATGCGTTGCAGCTAGCGACCGTGGCTCCAACCGATGTCGGAATAGCCTCCCCAATACCCTTGACCGCCATAGGGCCCATAGGCCCCGTATAGCGGGGCGCAAGACATTCCGTCCGGGCACGGCCGCGAGCAGACGCGGTGCCAATCGCAGCCGGCTGGACCACATCGCCAAATCTCTTGGCAATAGAGCCCCGCAGACCGAGAATAATGAGGGGTTCCACCTACATCAGCGGCATTCGCGTTAATCGATGCAAAAAGGCTGCCGAAAACAACTGCAGAAACCGCCGCGAGCGCCCAAAGAAGCCGAGTCATCGTTGCCTCCGTCAGCAAATATTGACGAAATCGTAGCGGTTAATGGCAGCGGTGGCAACAGTTCCGTCGGGGGTCGCATACTTAGGGATTGATACGAGTAATTACAGGTAAAAATACTGAAAAATCAAGGGATTGTGGCGGCTTCTTAAGCTCAGTTTCAATGAAACAGTATATGATTAGCGCGCCAAGAGTTGCTTACAAGCAACAGGGAATTTATTGCACGTGAATAGGGGATTTCTGGCGCGGATACAGGGAATATCAGGACCATAACAAGGAAAGCTTCGACGTCAAAAACTTACCTTTGGAAAAGTCGCCCGTTCGGTCATGGTACCCAAATGTAATTCGTGGGATTTCTTCCTGCCCGAAAAGCCTCCCCCCGATCGGCCCAGTTATTCCGTGCAAAGCCGCAGTGCTTGTTAACTTTTGTAAACTTTTGTCGTTGATACATCGCTACCGACGGATGGTGAGCAATCTTTTTACAAAACATCGAGCATTTTAACCGGGTGGAAGAACTTCGCCCGTATTCGTGTTCGACGGGCCCGTTTATATTTGTGTTGGCGTAAAACAGTGCACCTGGCCATTAGGATCTGCACGATCACTACAACGTTGGTCGCGGTCGTAGCGCTCCCTTTTTTAGCTCTGGCAGCTGCGCTGATGGTGGGCATACCGGGTCGGTCGACGGCCTACACGGTATCCCGTTTCGGCCATTATCCCCCCGAACTCCACGCGGTGGTTCAGCAAGACAAGTTCGACATGCCTGCTTCGGGGAGCCCCCCTCCTCTCGCCACTGCGCGTGGGGCCAATGCAGAAATTCAGCAAATCATTTTTAACATGCACTCCGATGCACCCAGCATATTTTTGCGTGCTTCGCTCAATGTGGTGACAGAGCCAAGCAGCGCCAACCGGGTCGCCGTGGCATCGGCATCGGTTACTCCAGATTTTGCCGGGTGGCCGCATGAGGTGGGCATCAACCGCATTAACTTTGATATTCCCTCGCTCGCGCCGCTAGGATTCGTGCGCTTTTGCATGAGATATCCGCAGGATTGCAACGCCCCGCGAAGCGCCCTCCAGTCCGTGTCGCTGACCGAGGCACGAAGGACTGAATTGGTTGCGGTAAACAGCGACATCAACCACGCCATAACGCCGCACGAAAAAGCCAATGTTGGCTCGTCGGACGAGTGGTTGCTGTTTCCCCGCAAGGGGGACTGCAAAGATTACGCGATTACCAAGCGTCACACACTTCTTGCACGCGGTTGGCCCACGCGTTCGCTGCTCCTCGCTGAAGTCGTGATTCCGTCGGGCGAACACCACTTGGTGCTGGTCGTCCGTACGCGCGAAAGTGACCTGGTACTCGACAATCTGACCGATAGCATCCGCCCCGTTTCGCAGACTACCTATCGCTGGGTTCGTGCACAGGGAGCGAAAGATCCTAAATTTTGGGCGACCATCAGTGTGTCAGGCGCTTGATGGATGGCCGCGGTCCACCCCTACCCCGATCAAAAGTTCAAACCAACAGTTACGCCGCAGACACCGGGTGTTTAGCGCTCCTGATAATCAAGACCGGACTAACCGAATCTGCCGCATCAACGGACTTGCGTTCTACAGATCAGGATTTCCGAGGTGCGCCGTGCAATCGCGGTCATTTGCTAGTAAGCGCTCTGCACGCGCGATCAAGCTCGGAGTTGGGACCTCGACGAAGCTAACTATCTCACGGACTTTTGCTGCTGAGATTTACGCAACCGCACTGACTTGGCCGGTCGCTGTATCGCCTGCCCGATTACGCGGCCGGGTGGCGGAACAGGCCCCTTGAAATGGCGATTCCGATAGAATCGCAATTAGCCACATGCGTCAATAGCCCGGTTCTCAAATAACAGGGGAGCTATGCACCTCAGAAAGAGAACCGACGTGAGTACTATCGATTGGCCCGACAAATCCAGGAAAACCTACAAATATTGGTTCCTTGATCTCGATAGGCCGGTCAAAGACGAGGATGGCAATTACATGTTTGTCAAGCAATTGGCGAACGGGAGTTACCTCCCGCTCCATATCGGGCAAGCGGATAGACTGAAAAACCGCATCCCTAACCACGACAGGCTTGATGACGCTAAGCGTGCCGGTGCTACTCATGTGACGGCGCACACCACGCCAGCCGGAGAACGCTCCCGGCTCGACGAAGAGCGCGACCTGATCCAGCACCGGAATCCGTCGCTGAACGTTCAGCACTGTAACGTGTCCTGACGTTCGGCATACGCGGGTCGTCACACTCAGAGACGGCTGGTGTGCATGGCATGCCCGTCACTCTTGCGATTAACATGTGATTGGTTTGTTTGCGCGTCATTGCCCCGTCCCTTACCCAGAACAATTGATAAATGTTTGCGATGTATCAACCTTCCGACAGATGCTTTTTACGCTTAGCCGCCGGCTTCTTTTTCTGTATCGCCCTTCCTAGTTTCATCTCAGAATGAGGTTTAGGAGGCGCCCTTAATAAGTTGCCAAGAACGCGCTGAAATTCTGGATTCTTCGTTGGGTCTCGTGCCATGTCCGGTTTTGATGAAATTGTAGCTTTCCATAATCAGCTGAGAGGAGATCACATCAATCTAACGCCAGACCAAATTTATTTAGTTGGTCGGGTAATAGTTCAGTGGACGCCCCTGCAGTCCCACCTCAATTTTCTTGTTTCGATGTGGCGATCCGATCCTACGGTCCCAAAAGACATCCGACAACAAAAAGTACGTAAAGAATTATCACGAAAGCTCGAATATCTGCGCACGTTATCCGAGTTAGTTTTTCGCGGTTCAAATTTAAAACAAGAGTTGCAACAACGCCTAGGTCGAATCGAAGCCTGTAAAAATAAGCGTGATTGGTTCGCACATAGCGCTTTTGCGCTTCGTGATCAAAAGCGTCCGCATGTAATTGGCATCAGCTATAACAATCATAAGTCTTGGATCTCACATGATAAAATCGAACAACTAATAAATGAAATATCACTCCTCACAGGTTATATTATGAGCATCGATTTTCGCCGCAATGCCGACCTACATCGCGCATTGCATCGTAAATTACTCGAACAAACTGCCGCCGTCGTAGTTCTGAGGATTAGCTTCCCATTTCTCAAGGGCATTTATCCCAGCAGCGATTGAGCCACCCCCGTTGAAGTGGTCCGACTTGAAGTATGTCATTTGGCATCAAGGAGGACCGAAATGCCGAGGAAGAGATACAAGCCTGAGGAGATCGTCACCAAACTGAGGCATGTAGATGTTCTGGT
>Ga0307429_1001066_pt1 | contig 13676 bp, 9 predicted proteins | sample SalMarWE160230MG_FD_202151 | JGI IMG/M metagenome (GOLD analysis project Ga0307429, IMG submission 202151) | Salt marsh sediment microbial communities from the Plum Island Ecosystem LTER, Massachusetts, United States - WE1603-230 | ecosystem: Environmental > Aquatic > Marine > Intertidal zone >...
TTTTTCCCGTTTTTAAGAGTAGGACCAACGAGTTCAAGTGAAATACAAATACTAACAATTTTTGAAAGGGCAGTAAGATGAAAAAGAAAATTTCAATTGTTTTGGTTTTGTCATTGTGTATGGTTGCGAAGGTTGCGAAGGCGGATTTTACCTTCGGCACTCCCACAAGTCTTGGGCCAACTGTCAACACTTCGTCTCGCGAGTTTAACCCAAGTATCTCTGCCGATGGCCTGTCAATTTTCTTCAATTCCAACCGGCCCGGCGGACTTGGAGGGATGGATATTTGGGTGGCGACGCGGGAAACGACAGACGACGACTGGGCCACCCCGGTGAATCTCGGGCCGCCTATTAACACTCCGAATAACGACTGGGGCCCGAGCATCTCGTCCGACGGCCTGACTCTCTACTTTGATATAAGCCAGTCCGGCACATCAGCAGCTGTTGACGACATATGGGTGGCGACACGAGAAACGACAGACGACGACTGGGGTAATCTGGTCAGTCTTGGGCCAACGGTCAACAGTTCGGCTGACGACTGTTACCAATGCATCTCGGCCGATGGACTGTCGCTCTACTTTTCCTCCAGTCGGTCCGGCGGGTATGGTAATTACGACCTATGGGTGACGACGCGGGAAACGATAGACGACGACTTGGGCACCCCGGTGAATCTCGGGCCCACGGTCAACACTTCGGTTTTCGAGGTGGATCCTGGCATCTCGGCCGACAGACGGATGCTTTTTTTTACTCGCGGAGATGGTCAATCAGACGCAGATATATGGATGACGAGGCGGGCAACGACAAATGATGACTGGGGTGAGCCTGTGAATCTTGGGTCACCCGTCAACAGTTCGGCATGGGAGGATTACCCGAACGTCTCGGCCGACGGTTCTACCCTATTCTTCCGAAACAGCCAGTCCGGCAGGTATAGTGGTGGGGATTTGTGGCAAGCACCAATCATTCCAATCGTTGACTTTAACGCCGACGGAATTGTCGACGCCGCCGACATGTGCATCATGGTTGATTATTGGGGCACGGATGAGCCTTTGTGTGATATCGGCCCGATGCCATGGGGCGATGGAATCGTAGATGTCCAGGACTTGATCGTCCTTGCCGAGCACTTGTTTGAGAACATCAACGACCCAACGCTGAAAGCGCACTGGGCATTTGATGAGACTGAGGGCATGTTCGCTGCTGATAGTGCCGGTGATAACGATGCCTTTGTTCTCGGTGGTGCTGTATGGCAGCCCGGTAGCGGACAAGTAGATGGTGCGCTTCAGTTGAACGGTGTCGATGGCTGTGCCATCGCCGGCGAAGTGCTGAATCCGGCAGATGGCCCTTTCAGCATTTTCACCTGGGTCAACGGTGGTTCGCCGGGACAGGTCATTGTATCTCAACAGGGCTTTGCTAACTGGCTGACAGCGGATGCCGAGGGCAACTTGATGACGGACTTGAAGTGTACCGGTCGTTCCGCAGGTCCTCTGTATTGTGAAACAGTTATCACCGATGGGCAATGGCACCATATAGGTCTTGTCTGGGATGGCTCGCATAGAATGCTCTATGTTGATGGCGTCGAGGTCGCCGACGACATACAGCCCGGGCTGGAAGGTTCTCAAATGGGTCTATACATCGGTACAGGCAAGGCTATGGAACCCGGAACCTACTTCTCCGGCCTGATCGACGAGATCCGCATCTACAACCGGGCCGTCAGCCCGTAGCAAATCGCGGCCCTGGCACAATAGGCCATGTGTCGAGGGCGTCTCGCCCTCGAATCGCGGGCAGGATGCCCGCGACACAAAACAAAACGCCCAATATTGTTGAAGGGCTGGCAGCTTGCGGGACTTCCAGCCCTTCTTTGTTCGAAATCATTCACTCGGGCTTAAAATAATCTGGTCGATGTATATGTGGTCTCTGTCATCGCCACTCTGGCCGGAAGCGGTGCTGTCACCTAAGCCGATCGTGATTTTATTTACAGAAGTCAAATCTACACCGCCATCACTGAACTGCACAAGGGCAATGATCCACTGACGCCAGGAATCAGACTGACACGCATGGGTGAATGTCTCGACCCTGAAGCTCTGGCCGGCAGCATCCTCCAGCGTCAAATACATCAGATGCTCCATGTTTTCGTGTTCGCCAATGAATGACAGCGACAAAGTCTCGACAGATTGAGCAGTCCAATCCTGCGGACTGTCAAATGTCCTCGTGGCCTGAGTAAAGTAAGGATCAAACTGATTCTGGAATTCAAACCGCATGGTGTTGTTCTCGCCCGTCGCCAGAAGGACATATTCGATCCCGGCTTCCTCAATGTTATCGACCCACGCACTCCTTAAGCCTTCATCGCTGGTGTATGATTCAAAGTCATCCACGATCAGATAATCCGCTACCGTAAAGGTCCAGGTATGACCTGTCACCGTACCGGAGGGTCCGACTTGATCGACTCTCCACTCGTACGCCTGGCCTAATTCGAGATTCTCGGGTGTATAGGTGGTTCCTGCCGGTGCGGGGTCAACCTTTTCCATTGCTCCGGCTTTTCCCAACCACAGCTCGCAGCCAGTAGCAAACTCCGCCTCGACCCAACTCAGGCTCGCATCAACGGGCACATAAATCGCCCCATCGGCGGGACTGAGATTCACCGCCGCCGGACCATCTGAAACAGAGAATACATCGTCAAAAGTAGAATGATAGCCGACCGGTTCCTCGTTTTCATTCTGTGCGAATATTCCGCTTGCACCGCTCGTAAAGACTTCATCATTCACGCCCTCGTCTTCCCACGGGTCGTTACCGTTCGTATCCACCATCGTTGCCGTCCTGGCGACAAGCGGCCCGCCTTTGTACTCATAAAGACTGCCGGTGATGTACACGGGCCCCGAGCCGACGACATCCAACTCGGCATAGTAACTCCGGGCGTGATTGAGCCCCGGCACAAGAACGTCCAGATTCAGCTCCTGTGATTTTCTCATGATGTTTTGCATCATAATAACCTTTTCGAGGTCGATTCGCAGGTTGCCCGGGCCGTCTTCCCAGTTGACGTGCATTATATAAGTTTGGGCCGCAACAAAGCCGGGAGCCACGCCGGTCATCGAGCCATCCGGGTCAACGAAGTATTCCGTGCGTGCGAACACGCCGCAATAGCGCCATGAGGCATCTCCGGTAACATTAACAACTGCCCCGACACGAACGTCGGTGAAAACCTCGACAGTTCCGAATCCCGCGCCGAACGCCGAGCCGCCGATGCCCGTTGTGCTCGTCTCATCCAGGCTTAGATATTTGTTGCCGTTTGGGTCGGTCACGATGGTATTCGTGAACGTTTTGGTTACGTCGGGAAAACATTCGTACTTCCATGTTGCCAGGTCGGGCTCGTCGCCGTCGAATGTTTCCAGCCAGTTAGCCTGTGCAGCGTCGCTTACGAATGCAATCAATCCCACGAGCACACAGATTGTTACTAAACTTCTCAATTCTCTGAACATAACATTCCTCCTTCAAAAATATGTGTTTTGTATATACGTTAAACGAAACCGTCATTCTCAATTAATATCTCGATCTCCACTACTGATTGTGCTTGTTCCAGAAAACTCACAGACCAAACGACCAATAACAATCCTGCCTTCCCTGCACTCGATCTTTGTCTGCCAAGAACAATTTCTAACGATTTGACTTCACCTCCTACCTTTGAAAGCCCAATACGAGCTTTAGGTTCAAATATAGAAGTCTTTATTGCTCCTCTTCAACGTCGAAACTGTAAAAGAATCCATCAAGTTAAAAAGGTCAAAATTTCTAAGTTCCACTTATATTATAACCCAAATCAGCCACTTTTTCATCAAAAAAATTAAAAAAGGCAATTGATTAGAAGATTCTTTATAACCATCTCCAAAATTGGCTTTGTTTGGCTTTGAATTGGCTTTGTTTTTTCGCTGCCTCTATCCATCTAAATCCCCATAAACTCTTGTCATTACTAATTTAGCGTCATTCCGTGCCGGAACAAATTGGCTTTGTTTTTTCAAATCGCATCCATTCTTCTTATTTAGGATTTAGTGCTTAGTACTTCGGATTTCCGGCCGAAGGCCGGTTTTGGTTTTGGTTTTTCAAATTAACCACGAATTTTCGTCGTTTTCTACTCTTTTTTGCCTCTGTTCTATGTTTCTCAATTCTCAATTCTCAATTCTACATTCATTATACGAAATACGAATTCGTTAAGTATTATACGAATTAAAATCCTAAAAGGCGGCAAATTTCCAAATAAATCTCCGTGAGACAGCGTCCTTTTATCTACCGCTGAGAACACCGAGAACGCAGAGGATGACTCAAATAATCATTAATCATTTTCTTTTTTCCCCCTTCCTTCCTTGCCCAAGAAGGTAACAGCATCTATAATTGAACATAGCGGATATGATAGCTCTGAAACGGCAACGTCGTAGTTTGTGCTTTCTTGATTTGTGACGAGAGGTTTGGGATGTTATGCGGAAACCATATATACATTGTTAGGCTGTGAAGAAAAAGAATCATAATCTTAATTTATTCTTATTAGGAGAAAAAGGCGGAGACTATGGAATGGGGAAAATTATTATCTGAGAAACGTATACGAGAGCTACTTGAGGACAAACCTGCAAATCCATCAAAACCAGATGAGCGAACTCAGCATGGACGGGATTATGATCGGGCAATTTTTAGTACCCCTGTTCGTCGTCTGCAGGATAAGACCCAGGTGTTTCCACTTGACCCTAATGATTCGGTGAGGACTCGGTTGACACATTCATTAGAGGTTTCAAATATTGCGCGCAATATGGCTCGGGGAATAGGCAACTGGCTTTTCGAAAAGAAAAGAGAAATAGACAGCAAGCAAAGGGATTCTATTGAAATGATAGCTACAACATGCGGCCTAATCCACGATTTAGGAAACCCACCATTCGGTCATGCTGGTGAGGACGCAATACAGGAGTGGTTTAGAGAAAAGGACAAAGATAAAGAATTCTTTAAGTTTTGTAAAGATGCGGATAATGGCGAACAACTGAAGAAAGACTTTCTGAAGTTTGAAGGTAACGCACAGACAATTCGATTGATTTCAAAACTACAGGTATTGGCTGATTTTCATGGGCTTAATTTTACCTGTGCGACAATGTCTGCTGCTTGTAAATATATTGCTTCTGCAAGTGAAATCACTAAGACTCCGCATGAAAAACACAAGCTTGGATATTTTACCTCAGAGCAAGGTCTCATAAAGCTCATTCAAGAAGAAACTGGAACGGAAAACGTAAGAAATCCGATCACCTATATTGTAGAGTCTGCTGACGATATAGCGTATTCAGTTGTTGACATTGAAGATGGAGTCAAAAAAGGTGTCATTGGTTGGGGTGACCTTAAGGACAATCTTAAAGAAGAATTTAAAGGAGCATTGGAAAAATATTCCCAAAGCAACTCGAGGATGTTGGGGTCATGTTTTTCAAAAGCAGCTAACTATCTTAAGAAAGCAGATCCGTCTATTCTCAAAAAAGGGAAACCGCACGATAATGCCATGGCTCAGGCTTTTCGGGTATTTGTTATAATCCAATCGGCAAAGGCTGTTGTAAAAGCATTTAAAGAGAATTATAAAGACATTATGAATGGCGATTATCACGATGAACTATATAAAGGCAGTAAGGCTGGCGCCTTGATCGAAGCTTGTAAGGAAGTAGGGCAAAAGTATATATATTGTTCAAAGGAAAATCTTAAATTGGAATTGATGGGACGGCGGGTAATTCACGATCTGATGGATATTTTTTGGAAAGGGGCCTTAACAGGCAGTAAAAAAGAGCAGGGCTTTGAACGTAAGATTTTCGATTTGACTTCAAAGAATTATCGTGTAGTATATGATAAGGCTATAGAAGAGCAGAAATTTCCTGCTGAATACTGTAGCATGCAACTTATGACGGATTATATTTGTGGTATGACAGATACATTTGCGTGTACACTTCATAAACGGTTGACTAATGGTTAGTTTAGAAACACAAAAATTGAAACAGGACCTTCGAGCACGGCTTGGACGGTTCGTTGCTACCGATTCTAAACGTCATTACCCACATTTATATAGTGTGCTTGAAGATATCCGCAACAATGACTATCCGGCGTTCTTGTGTGGTGGTGCAGTAAGAAATTTCCTATTGTGTAACAATAGTATTCCGCGTGATCTTGATATTATTTTAGGATACGTTTCAAGGGAACGACTTGAGACCTTATTCCCAGATCATATTAAAGGGCAAACCAGTCTTGGAGGACTAAAACTACAAGTAAAAGATTGGTCGATTGACATGTGGCTAATACAGGACACTTGGGCCTTTAAGAATGGAAAGGTTACAGGAAAAGGATTTTCAGATTACCCTAAAATAACTTTTCTAAATATAGATGCAATTGCTATACAATTATTTAGCAAAAGAAGACAGAAGAGAGAAATTTATTCACAAGGTTTTTTTGAAGCAATCGCAGAAAGAACTATAGAACTTAATTTCGAAGAAAACCCGGCACCTGCAGAATGTATTGTTAGGGCTTTGCAGATAGCCAACAAATTCAATTTTGTAATTGGGCCAAAACTTGCTCGCTATATGATATCTTATACAAATCAGATGGAGATTGAAGAATTAGCTGAGATATATAAACGTCGTTATATAAGTGCGGATGTCACCGTAGAAAAACTTCACAATTGTCTTAAAAGCATTGAAACACAGATGCAAGCTTCTAACAATAGACCTGTTAAGGTATTTGCGGAGCATAACAGCAATTTCTTCGAGCAATCCCTTAGTTTACCTAAGAGAAATCGTGATTTATTTGCGATGACTTAATGGTAATGACTTAGGAAACTAAGGAAATTAGGGACAACCACGAATGGCGGGACGTTAAGCGATTCGTATGTAGAAAGCTCCCACATCGGCAAGAGGTAGTGTATGAATTGGAAGATACTGCTCTTGCCGCAAAAGAGAACGAGAACTGCATTTAGAAGTAATTTCGTCAATCGGCGTCTGAAACCTCCAATAATTACGAAAAAGACCGATATACGGCTTAAAGTCCCGCTCATCGCGGGAGTAAAAGTAGCCTACCGCCGCTTAGTATGCTATAATCCACAGCAGTTTTATGCAGGCTGGTGATTGTATGCAAATCCCTGCAAATGAAAGAGGCAGACATGAATCCAAACACAGATTTAATCGCACGAGATGAACTTATGAAACGACAAGAATTTAAACCGAAACATCGTAGCACAGATTTGGAAACCTGCGCTATAACACAAATGCACGGTATGACCCGGCGTGACTTTCTCGGCAGCACCGCCGCAGCGACCGGGATTCTCGCTGCACCATGGTACAGGCACAACACAGCAGCAGGACAGGTCACCGACGAACAGCGGCGGCGAATTGAGGCAGCTATTCCGAGCAAAGCGTTCGCTGCGCCCCGTAAGAATCGCAAGCTGCTGATTTTCGATCTCAACGTCGGGTACGGCGGGCACGGCTCCATCCCTACGGCCAATCTGGCTTTCACGCTGATGGGCCAAAAGACCGGTGCTTTCGAGACGGTTATCAGCAAGGATCCTTCCGTCTTCAAGCCGGATAATTTGAAACAGTTTGACGCCGTATTTCTGAACAACACAGTAGGCAATCTCTTTGAAAATGCAGGATTGAGACAAAGCCTGCTCGAATTTGTTTACGGCGGCGGCGGACTTCTCGGCGTCCACGGCACTACCGTAGCCTTTACGCAATGGCCCGGCGCTATTGAAGACTGGCCGGAGTTCGGTATCATGCTCGGAGCGCGCGGCGCCAACCACTACGACAGCGACGAGCACGTTTTTATAAAACTCGACGATCCCGAGCACCCTGTCAATCAACCTTTCGGCGGTAATGACTTCGAGTATCGGGACGAGTTCTTTCGAGTCCACGGGCCATATTCGAGGGACAGGGTTCGCGTGCTCTTCAGTATCGACACCGACAAGACAAAAATCGAGGGACAACCCCGCGGCAATTGTTTCCGCGAAGACAACGACTACGCCCTAGCATGGGTGCGACAGTACGGCCGGGGGCGTGTTTTTTACTGCACGATTGCACACAATCCTTATGTGTTCTGGGACCCGAAGATGCTGCAGTTCTACCTGGCGGCCACTCAGTTTGCTCTGGGTGACCTGCAGGCACCGACAATTCCAAGCGCCAAATTAACGCCGGCCATCCGCTCACAGGAAAAACTCAACTGGCGTCTCGGCATCGAGTCATATACTTTTAATAAATACACGCTCTTCGAGGCGATCGAGAAAACCGCCAAGCTCGGCCTGCCATATATGGGCGGTCTGAGCTTCCAGAAGGTCAGCAAGGAAATTAACAAAAACTTCGATTCCAATCTGACCGACGAAGAGCTGAAACAAATCCGGCTGAAACTGGACTCGGCAGGCATCCGCCTCCTGACGTATTACTATCACGATATCCCGGGCGACGAGGCCGGCTGCCGGAAGATATTCGAGTTCGGGCGAAAGATCGGCATCGAAACGTTCATGTCGGAACCATCGCCCGATGCCCTGGATACAATCGAAAAGTTCTGCGACGATTACGATATCAACGTAGCTATTCACAACCACGACCAAAAAGCTTCGCCGCAGTATTGGAATCCTGAAGGGATTATGAAGGTCTGCCGGGGCCGTAGCAAACGTATCGGGGCATGCGGCGACATGGGCTATTGGATGCGTTCCGGCATCGACCCAATCAAGGCTTTGAACACGCTCAAGGATCGTTTAATCACCATACAAATGCATGACCTGCATGAGCTAAGCCCTGACGGTCACGATGTCCCCTGGGGCACCGGCGCCGGCAAGACGAAAGAATTTATCGAGGAAATCCACCGCCTGGGCATCAGGCCTACTATGTTCGGCCTCGAATACTCATACAACTGGTTCGAATCAATGCCTGAAATAGCGCGATGTATTGACTTCTTCAACAAAATGAGCATGGAACTTGCACAACGAGGTTAACTTATGACAAGAGCGAAACATTCCAACGTAACAGATACTCGAAAAATTAACCGGCGTGAATTTCTTGGCCGAACGGCTGCGCTTTCAGGGATTGTCACCATGCCATGGATCGTTCCCTCCGCGGCGCGCGGTGCAGATTCAAACACATCGCCGAGCGAGCGGATCACAGTGGGATTAATCGGCAAAGGTTTGATGGGCAGCGGTCACTTGCGCCGGCTGATCGGCGACAGCGAAGTTCGAGTGCTGGCTGTCTGTGATGTGGATCGCGTGCGGTGCCAAGACGGCAAGCGCCGCGTGGAGGAAACCTACGCCGCAGACCGCGCCAGTGGAACTTATCAAGGCTGCGCCGCCTATAATGACTATCGTGAGCTTCTCGCCAGAGATGACATTGACGCCGTGGTTATCGTCACGCCGGACCATTGGCACACGTTGATTGCAATTGACGCGGTTAAAGCCGGCAAGGACGTTTATTGCGAAAAGCCGATATCGATAACGGTACGGGAGGGCCGCCGATTAGCCGAAACGGTGAGCAGATATAACCGGGTCTTCCAGACCGGCACACAATACCGTTCCATCCCGACGATCCGGCAGGTCTGTAATTTCGTACGCTCAGGCGGGCTCGGAAAGGTCAAGCATGTCTTCACACTTTGGTCCAGGTTGGGCGGCTTCTTCGGGGCAGCCCGTTTCAAGCCATACCGGCATCTGATGGACGTCGAGAATACCGGCAAGTCCTACACGCCCCTGGATATAATCCTCCCCGCCGAACCCGTGCCGGATGGGTTAGACTGGGACCTCTGGGTCGGGCCGGCTCTGTGGCATCCCTACAATCCCGGCTATCACCTGAATCCTTCGCCCGGCGTCGTTCCCTGGTGCTTCTGCGAAGATTTCGGAGCGGCTTCCGTAACATGGCATCACTCGCACAGCGCAGATGTTATTCACTATGCGCTGGGTATGGAGGAAAGCGGACCCGTGGAGTTCATTCATCCGAGCAGCGGAGAATTCCCCACGCTGACCTGCAGGTATGCCAACGGGACGCTCCTGCATCTTGTCGAAAACTGGGGGATTGTGAAGGATGTCTATAAGGCGGTTCCTGCAACTGCGCGATTGGCGGGAAACTTCGGCGGCGTTTTCGTCGGACAGCGCGGCTGGGTCACGTCGATGACAACGGGCGGTCCCATCGAGGGCGGCCCTGAGACGTTATTCGAAGAAATGAAGCTCACAACACGGCAGGTGAATACCGGCCAGAACAATCATCACGCTAACTGGTTCGACTGCATTCGGACGCGACGCCAGCCAAGCTGTAATGCAGAACTCGGCCATCGTTCGGCATCGCTGGGACATCTAACGATTATCGCACACAAGCTACGGCGATCGCTGAAGTGGGACCCGATTAAAGAGGAATTCCAGGGTGACGAAGCGGCCAGCAGGTTGCTCTTCCGCGCGATGCGCTCGCCGTGGCACATCTGAAAAGATTTATTCCGGAAATATACAATGAAACGGACAAACCGCAGAGAAATTCTCGGAGGTCTGGGCGCATTGCCCTTTCTCGGTATGGCCTCATCTTCAAAAGCAAAATCGCAGGACACAATCGATGCCGTATTTTCATGACACTCAAACTGTGCGAGGAATACGGCATCAACGGCATCGTTCTGAAGAATCATAATTTCAAGCACTTCAGATTATCAAATTACTGGAAAGATTGGGGTGGCAGGATGTGGAATTCGCCCTAAAGACCATCGCAGAATCGAAGAATCGTAAACATCCGTGGATAACATAAGCATGATGCCTCGTCTTCGCTCGGCATGAAGAAACTCTTCACCCTGAGCGGAGACGAAGGGTGAGCGGAGACGAAGGGTGAGCGGAGACGAAGGGTGAGCGGAGACGAAGGGTGAACGGAGCCTGATGCCTCGTCGAAGTTTACCCTGAGCGAAGCCGAACGGGCTCGACATGAAGAAACTCTTCACCCTGAGCGGAGACGAAGGGTAAGCGTCTCAGACCTCCTTCGTTATCCCCGGTTGCGGTGCGGGGTAGATATCGCCGGGTTCTACATGAATGGGAGCGGGAGTTTCAAAGGTCATGCCATCAATGTCCCGGACAAATTGGAAGTCGGATTTCAACACCTGATCCCGCGTAAGAAACTGGCCGGTATGCGTCGCCATGCGTCCCATGAGTGCTACTACTTCCGCCTCGCCGGCCCGCCGGGCCTCGTTGTGCGGCTTATCCTGCCGGATCGCATCCAGAAGCAACTGCCATTCTACTCGATATGGATTCGGGTCGGGCCGGCCAAATTCCCAGATGAGATTTTCCGGGACCATATTGTGGCCTTTGTATATTTTCGGCTTTGGCTCGCCGAGAGTCGCCATGAGCACGGCCGAGCCTTTGGAACCGTGTGCGTAGTCGGAGTAGGTATTCCAGCAATTGTTCATGCCCCGAGTGAACGCCATAAGTTTCGTGCCGTCGGCAAAAGTGTATTCCACGGTGTAGTGGTCGAACTGGTTTCCCGCCTGCTCGTAGCACCGGCCGCCGAATCCCTGGGCCGAGACCGGCCAGGCCCCTTTGGCCCAGCAGGCCACGTCGATGTTATGACAGTGCCAATCGATGAAAAATCCGGACGAGACCCATGTGAAACTGTTCGGATACTGGAGCTGGAAGGCCAGCTCGTTGACACCATCCAGCAAAGTCGGACAAATGACTGGGCCGTGCACGCGATAAATACGCAACGTATGGACATCCCCAATTGCCCCATCGTGAATCCGCCGGATCGTTTCCTGCCGGGCCTCCGAATGTCGCCACATGAAACCGACGCCGACCTTCAGATTCTTTTGCTCTGAGGCCTCGGCGGCTTTGAGCCAACGGCGGACGGACGGCGCATCCGTCGCGAACGATTTCTCCGCGAAGACGTTTACGCCCCTCTTTACGGCGTACTCGAAATGAAGCGGACGAAAAGCCGCATGAGTAGTCAGCAGCACGACATCGCCCGGCGACAGGCAGTCGATTGCCTTCTTGTAGGCGTCGAAGCCGATGAATTGACGTTCCGGAGGCACATCGAGCTTATCGGCAAAATCCTTTTTCAAATTGCTCAGACTGCTTCGAAGGCGCGGTTTGAAAAGGTCGGCCATAGCGTATAGCTTCACCGGGCCGCCCGTGGCCGAGAGAGCATCGGAGACAGCTCCCGTACCGCGGCCCCCGCAGCCCACCAGTGCCAGCCGAATCGTATGGTCCTGAGCGGCATAAATCCGGGGCAGGGCAACGCCGGTGACGACCGAACCGGCCAGCAGCCTTCCACTCTGTTTCAGGAATTGCCGGCGGGAGGGTTTGCTCGATATGTGACGTTTGATCTGTTTTTTCATGACTTCTCCTTTGAAAATGGTTCGGATTCCCATTTTACGGTTGCACAAGGTCATGTTAGCAAATATCCTTAAGACTGCAAGGGTGTTAATGAGGATTAGTTATGCACAGATAAAGGAGATATTCGAAATGAGCGACGACATTGACAAAACAGGCAGTGCCGGCCGGGCTATTATCACCTTCTCCCGCGGCTGGCAGACTCTGGTCGCGACCCGCAGCCTCGGGCGGCGCGGCGTCGAAGTAATCACCGGCGACGAATATGCCATGACGGCGGCGTCATTCTCACGATACAGCGTCGCCGATTTCCGCTATCCGAATCCGACGAAAGAGCCGGAAGCGTTCCTCGACGCTCTGGAGAAAGTCGTGGCCGAGCATAAGCCCAGGGATGAAACGACGCCTTACGTCCTTATGCCGATTCACAAGGAGACTTACCTTATCGCCCGTCACCGGGAACGTTTCGAGCCGCACATCTGCGTCCCCGTGCCGCAGTTTGAACATATCAAAAAGGTGCACAACAAGGGAACTCTCGCTGCCTATGCGATGCAGCAGGGCCTGCCAATTCCCAGGACATGGATTCCGGATGATCTGGCGCACTTCGATTTGATTGCTTCGGAGATTAAGTTGCCGGCCTTTGTAAAATTACAAGAATCCGCATCCGGAGTCGGAATTCGAAAGGTCAAGACACTTGACGAACTCGTATCCACATTTAAAGAGTTCGTGGAATATTTTAAACTCAAAGAAAAAGACTATCCAATTATTCAACAAGCCGTTCCCGGAGATGATTATTGCGTGACCACGCTTTTCGACCACGGCAAAATGGCGGCATCAATGACGTATCGCGGGCTGCGCGCCTTCCCCGCAGAGCGAGGCGCAACCGTCATGCGTGAGACTGTCGAGGCCCCGGAAATGGAAAAAGTCGCCGGCGAGCTGCTTGGTTCGATCGGCTGGCATGGCGTGGCGGAGCTGGACTTCAGGTGGGAAGGCACGCCCCAAACGAAGCCGCAGCTCATAGAAGTCAATCCCCGCTTCTTCGGCGGCCTGATACAGTCGGTTGAATCCGGATGGGATTATCCCTGGCTGCTCTTCCAACTCGCGGTCAAAGGTCACATCGATCCCGTGAAAGAAATTCGGACCGATGTTCGAACCGAAACACCCATCCTCGCTTTTCTCGCTACCCTGCAGGAAATCGCCGAGAACGACCGCGGCATGGCGGCCCTGACCGCCTCGTGGGAGCATGCAAAAGAAGAATTCCGCACAGGCTCGAAACGCCAGGGCATCAGGAAACTCTTTCGAGGTGTCAGGGACTACTTTGACGCCAAGGCCCGACTCAACAAGGCCAGGCAGATTCTCGACGAAC
>Ga0307429_1001069_pt1 | contig 13661 bp, 17 predicted proteins | sample SalMarWE160230MG_FD_202151 | JGI IMG/M metagenome (GOLD analysis project Ga0307429, IMG submission 202151) | Salt marsh sediment microbial communities from the Plum Island Ecosystem LTER, Massachusetts, United States - WE1603-230 | ecosystem: Environmental > Aquatic > Marine > Intertidal zone >...
GCCTTTGAAGCTGTGACTACTCAGGGAACAGTGCGTCTGGAGGATTTTAAAGGAAGTTGGTTAATTCTTTTTTCTCACCCAGCTGACTTTACCCCGGTCTGCACCACAGAATTTATGGCCTTCGCTGAAATTCACCCAGAATTAAAGAAACGAGGAGTGGAGCTTTTAGGTCTTAGTGTGGATAGCGTCTCTTCGCATATTGCTTGGGTAAGAAACGTCGAGGAGAAGATGGGAGTCAAGATACCCTTCCCGGTCATCGCTGACTTAGACAAAAACGTAGCTACTCTCTACGGTATGATCCATCCAGGAGAGAGCAAAACCGAGACCTCAAGATGCGTCTTCGTCATTGATCCGGAAGGAATCCTGCGGGCTATGATTTACTATCCCCTTACGACAGGGCGCAACATGCAGGAGATCCTTCGCTTAATTGACGCACTCCAGACAACAGATAAACATAAGGTAGCTACTCCGGCTAATTGGGAGCCGGGGGAGGCAGTCATCGTGCCCCCACCCAACACCCAGGAGATGGCGGAAGAACGTCTAAAAGAAGGGTATGAGTGTAAAGACTGGTACTTTTGCAAGAAGAAGCTATAGGAGGTTACCATGGCCTGCATCAACCCGGATGGGACCCTAACCGCCTCGGCCAAAGCAATTCTCTCTGCTCTCTCCTCACCAGCCGCCCTGGAAGAAGTCACTAAATCTACGGGATTACCGCTTTTCAGGATAAGAAGCAGTATTCGAGAAATGCTTGAGGCTGGTTTAGTAGAAAAAGAAGAGGGAAAGTATGCTGCTACTAAATTAGGACGAGAAAAAATTGAAGGGGGAAAAGATGACAAAGTTAAAACAGATCTATAAGTGCAATGTATGTGGAAATATTGTCGAGGTTCTGCATACGGGTGTAGGAGAATTAGTATGTTGTGGAGAGGCTATGCAGCTTATGGAAGAGAAGAGAGAGGATGTGGGCCAGGAAAAACATCTACCAGTAATAGAGAAAATGGAAAATAAAGTTAAGGTGAAAGTGGGCAGCATCCCCCATCCCATGGAAGAGAAACACTACATTGAGTGGATAGAGTTAGAAGCTAAAGGGAAAGCCTACCGCCAGTTTCTAAAGCCGGGAGATATTCCTGAAGCCAGCTTCGAAGGCCAGGCTGAAAAAATCACCGCCCGTGAGTACTGCAACCTGCACGGATTATGGAAAAAAGGAGAGAACCAATGATCAGCAAGAAGATGCAGGATGCAATGAACGAGCAGATCAAGCATGAACTGGGCACACGAACCTTCACTGTGCCGACGACGCCAGAAACCTAAAGGAGGTGATATACTATGGCCAAAGTAACCCGAGAAATGGTGGAAAAGGCAGGGGTCAATGTTGACCAACTGGTGGAACTTTTGGTCAAGAACGCCGCCGCTGAGCTCACCACCTACTATTACTACACGATTCTGCGGGTGAACCTCATTGGACTAAAGGGAGAGGGGATCAAAGAAATTGCGGAGACTGCTCGCATTGAGGATCGCAATCACTTTGAAGCATTGGTTCCCCGCATCTATGAACTCGATGGAAAACTGCCAGAGGACATGAAGGCTTTCCATGATATCTCGGCCTGTCCCCCCGCCAGTTTGCCACAGGACCCCAGGGATATCCAGGCAATGCTAACCGTGTTGGTAGAAGCAGAAAGGTGCGCAGTGCGAGGATACACTCACATCTGCACTCTGACTGCCGGCAAGGATCATCGAACCTACGACTTATCTCAAGCGATTCTGAACGAAGAAATTGAGCACGAATCCTGGTTTTCCGAGTTCCTGGGAGAGGGGCCTTCGGGCCACTTCCTGAGAAGAGGTGAGACTTCTCCCTTTGTCTCCAAGTTTCTAAGGTAAGAAAGACGTAAGGGGGGTCCATGACCAGGGACCCCCCTTACTCTTCCCTTTTTGAATTAGCTATGTAGTGGAGCCTTCAAAATGAGGAAATTTACCAAAAAGGAACTCGCCCAATACGATGGCAAAGAAGGAACTAGAACCTACGTTGCTTATAAGGGGAAGGTATACGACGTCTCCCAGAGTTTCCTCTGGCAAGATGGTAGACACCAGGTACTTCATACCGCAGGAACAGACCTTACTCATGCTCTGGCAAAGGCACCCCATGGTCCAGAGCTCCTGAAGAAATTCCCGGTAGTGGGGATATTGGAAGATTCATAAGATCGGATGCTATGATTTACGGTAAAGCAACTGAATTATGCTGTTTAGCGTAGGTGCCAGGCATGGGTGACATCCTATGGTCAGGCCTGGGGTATGGCATTCTGTGTATTATCTTCTTTGGACTCTATGCTGCTCCCCGACGGTATGCTTCCTCTCCCAGTTTGGAATTTCTTCTGACTATGTGTATCACTGTGGCGATTTGCACCAGTCTTACTGGAGTTTTCTTCCCCGGATGGCCACAGCCTGGCCTATAGCTAATCTTAATACCATCGTTACCGTTGTCTATTCTTCTCTGGTGCTAAAAGAAATCTCCATTAGACAACAAAGAACTAAGATGTTTGCTGGATTGATTATGGGAGTGATGGGAATAATTCTGTTAGTTCTGGCTAGAACCTGAGTTACCCATTTCTCTTCAGGAGGTTGAGCAGAGGAAGGTAACAAACGAAATTAATGAAAGGAGATAAGTCATGCGAACTTCATGGAGTATAGGACGTTTATTCGGAATCGATATTAGAATTGATTCCAGTTGGATCATCATTTTTGCTATTGTCACCTGGATGTTAGCCGGCTCTTACTTCCCCAGTCAATATGCAAATTGGCCTCTCTGGCAATATCTGTTAATAGGAGCCATAACGAGCCTCCTTTTTTTTGCCTCGGTTTTGCTCCACGAGTTGGCTCACTCGCTGGTAGCCTTGAAGCAGGGAGAGGAAGTTCGCAGCATCACCCTTTTTATCCTTGGTGGAGTAGCTGAAATTACGGATGAACCAAGAAAGCCTTCCCGGGAATTCTATATGGCCTTTGTTGGTCCCCTATCCAGCTTGGTCATTGCTTTGGTCTTTTTGGCACTATGGTACTGGCTTCGCAGCATCAGCCAGCCCTTAGGTGCAGTATGCCGCTATCTAGCTCTCATTAACTTTATCCTCGCTATTTTCAATCTCATTCCCGGTTTCCCTATGGATGGAGGCAGGATTCTACGAGCCGCGATCTGGAAGATCACAGGAAACTTAAGAAAGGCCACTCGAGTTGCCTCTATAACTGGACAGACTATCGCCTTCCTTATGATACTTTTCGGCATCTGGCAGATTCTTACGGGTTTCTTTTTCAACGGTATATGGATTGCTCTGATTGGCTGGTTTATCCACAGTGCTGCAACCAGAGGCTACCAACAGGTCCTCATGAAAGATATGCTCAAGGACCTGAGAGCCAAGGATCTAATGAATCCAGACTTTGAGACTGTAAGTAGCGGTCTTAGTGTTCAGGAGCTTGTGGAAGACTATGTTCTCAAAAGAAGGGAAAAAGCCTTTTTAGTTTCTGATGCTGGAAAACTACAGGGTATTGTCTGTTTAGAGGATATCAAGACTGTTGCTCCAGACAGGCGGGGCTCGACCAAGGTCAAAGACATTATGACTCCCAGGGAAAAACTAGAGATTACCTCTCCCGAAGATAACGGTAATCAGGTTCTCTTAAAATTGAGCCGTCGGGATATCCATCAGCTTCCGGTAATAGAAGAGGGGAAGGTACAGGGAATTCTTTGCCGGGCTGACGTGCTTAGATTTCTACATCTTCGTTCGGAACTCGGAGTGTGAAGTTTGTGGGGATTCCTCTGGTAGCAATCTCCCGGCCCATCCACCAGAGAATGATTTGACTGCTAACTCATTTTTGATACATTTTTAGAATGCTAGGATTTGCAGAGATATATGATTGTTCGATATTTGAGGATGAGTGTGTGGAGCAGAAAAAAAATATGTTTTGAGAAACTATGAGTAAGCGAGGAGAGCAAAATGAATAATTTTTCTAAGGCGATTAGAACAGCCATTAAGTTGGAAGAAGACGGTATAGATTTCTATCAAAAGGCATCCGAGAAAACTTCCCATCCTTTTGGTAAAAAGATGTTTTTATCCTTTGCCGAAGATGAGGAAAGGCACTTAACTATCCTCAAGGAAATCCTTGCTGACCTTAAGTTCTCAGACTTCGACCGATTCTTCGAAGAAAAAAACCCCAGAGAGAAAATCAAAACCATCTTTCGGGAAGTTAAGAGTGAGATTAAGGAAAGAATTGCCGCAAATTCTGACGAACTAGAGGCATTAAAAATTGGCATGGATATGGAATCGAAAAGCGTTGAGTTTTACCAGGGTGCTCTAGAAAAGACCCAGGATTCCCACCAAAAGGCTTTTTTCCGGAGGTTGATTGATGAAGAAAAAGAACATTACGAGCTTCTGCAAAACACCCGCTCTTACCTTAAAGATTCCGGAGAATGGTTTCTCTGGGAAGAAAAAGCTCTGCTTGATGGAGGATGAAAAGATAGTAAAGGAAAATCCAGCTAAAAATCAGGACTAAGAAAGATTCAGGAAGAGAAAGGAGCATATCAATGAGTATCTTTTTCTCGGTGCGGGAAGCAGTAGAAATGGCTATAAGCACAGAAAGAAGTGGTCAGGCTTTTTACCAGACTGCCTCAAAGCTAGCCAGGGAAAAGAGCCTTGAGGAGCTTTTCCGAGGTTTGGCAGAGGAGGAAGAAAAACATCTCAAGACCTTCCAGGGTTTCTATGACATCCTCAAGGAAGGACCGGAAACAACTCCCTATAACTGGGAGGAGGCCAAACTCTATCTTAAGGCTCTGGTAGATTCCAGATTCTTCACCGGTCCGGATAAGGCCATCAGCTTGGCCAGGGAGGCAAAAGATGAACTGGAGGCTATCAATTCAGCCATTAACTTCGAAAAGGACACGCTTCTCTTCTTCTACGAGATGCTGGAGGTGATTAAACCTCGGGACCATGACCTGGTTAAAAAGATAATCGGGGAGGAAAAGAAGCATATCCGCAGACTTTCCACTATGAAAGGCAAACTGACCTAGAATCAATTATCCTTCCTATGAAAGACCTATCTGATGAAGAGTTAGTGGAAAAGATTCGCAGCGAAAACAACGAACTGTACGCAGAAATAGTTAGGCGCTATCAGCAAAAACTCTATCGTTATCTGCGGTACCTGAGCAATCGCCCCGGCGAAGCAGAAGATTTGGTACAGGATGTGTTTATTAAAGCCTACCGAAATCTATTTGGCTTTGATACCAGAAAAAAATTTTCCTCCTGGATTTATCGGATTGCTCATAATGAGGGAGTAAATTTCGTGAAGAGGGCAAGCAGGGAAAAACAGGTTTCTTTGGAGAACTTAGAGAAAATTAACTTTTCCACGGGGAATGAAGGTGATTCAATGGAGGATGCCTTTATCAAACAAGAAATACGAGAAAAGATGAAACATTGTTTAGATGAATTGGAGGCTAAATATCGAGAACCGTTAGTCTTATATTACTTTGAAGATAAATCCTACCGGGAAATTAGCGATATTCTGCGAATTCCTGTTAAGACGGTGGGAACTTTTATTTTCAGGGGAAAACGGATTTTAAAAACAATATACCAGAAAAAGGAGATAATTCACTAATATGAACCAGGAGAAAGAAGTGCATCTGGAAACGAAAGTAATGAAGAAAATTAAGGATGAGAAGGTTAATTTCCGCTCCAAATATATTTTCCTGGCCCAAAAATTTGGACTCGGGGGAGGACTGGCACTTTCTCTGCTGCTGGCTATTCTTTTTCTCAATCTTGCTTTCTTTACCATGAAGATCTCAGAAAGTTTAGAATTTCTTTCCTTTGGCAGGATAGGTATTCTGGTTTTCCTGGAATCCTTTCCCTATCACTGGATTTTAATGGGGCTCGTATTCTTTGTTGTGGCTAGCACCATTCTTTCCCGATATGACATTTCCTATAAAAAACCGTTCAAGAAACTTCTGGCTGCTCTTCTTCTACTCATTTTTGTTGCTAGTACAGCCTTAGCTATCAGCGGAATCAACGAAGCAATGGAAGAAAAAGTCACTCAAGGTAAGATCCCTGTCCTACGATCTTTCTACGGAAGAGGAAGGGGAATATGGAAAAACGGCTTAGTGGGAGGGGTGATTGAAATCAGAAGCGGTGGACTGGTGGTAGAAACCAGGCACAAACAGAAAGTGTTTATTGAACTCACCAAGAATACTCTTTTTCCAACAGGATCCGATTTTAAAGTTGGGGACCGCATCCGAGCAGTGGGGAAATGGGATGGAGAAAATTTCCGTGCTTCTGCACTCAGACTCACCCATAAATGGAGAAGACCTACCTCCCTCCTGCGAACTCTCCAGTAATCCTCGTCTTGTTATCAAAGACTCGTCCTTTTAGTCAAAACTATCCGCTCAATCAAGCTTTCCGAAAGTATTTGAGCAAATTTTTACCCTGCATTTGAAATAAATTGTTGCTATTAAATGTATTAATAAGTGAAAGAGAGAATGATTTTTTACCAAAGATATGAAAGATGGAAATAGGCTCATGGCAGGATCTCAGCTATATTCTTAGGCAAAGGAGATGAAAGAAATGAAGACAATGAAAAAAAGAGTAAAGCTACTCATCTTTTCTCTCATTCTCAGTTTGATGGGGATGGCTATAGTTTCTTTCCCCGCACTGGCCTGTGAATTTACCTTTAACTATGATCGAATAGAGGCTCCTATAGGTACGGTGGGCGAGATAGGGGTGCGAGTGGAAAAGACTCACCCGCGGTGCACTATGGATGATTCTCTTGACTATCAGTTTGACTGGGAAGGTATCCAAATCCTGGGTGAGACTGATTGGGAAGAAATTGGTCCCCAGCTCTATGAGAAGTGGTTTCAGGTGTCTCTTAGCTCTATCGGTGAGGGATTTTTGAAGATTTCCAAGGATTGCTCCAAGGAAGGGTATGAGGAGGCAGTGCTGCCTATCGCAGTAACAGAGGGAGACGAGGACTGAGTTTAGCCGTACCAATTTTTTCTATCGCTTTGACCAGTTTGAGAAACTATTTTCTAGCTGCCTGGTAGATTTTCAGAAAGGACAGTACAAAAAATGAGAAGAAACAAAAAAGCTTTTTTGGCGGAAATGATGATCCTGGTTCTTCTTGCGAGTCTTTTGCTTACGGTTCTACCGGTTAGTGCCGATGATTTCGGCTCGGGAGCTAAATTCGATGCTTCCAACAAGGAAAAGATTTTTAATCCATCGACCACTACACAAGATAGAGAAAAACCCTACTTTCTTCATGATCAACTGATTAAACTAATCCTTCTTTTAGTATTTATGGGAGTTACCGCGCTCATAATCATACGTTCCCGTTATAAGTATCGAAAAATCATTTTGATGGCTTCGGTAGCGGTGCTGGGGTTGTATCTAGGAGGATTTCTTTGCCCGCTCACTGCTATACAGAATCTGTTTATAAAATGGCAAACGGGTTACTTACTCCTCTTTCTAACAGTTCTTGGTTCAGCTCTTTTATGGGGCAGAATTTTCTGTGGTTATATCTGTCCTTTTGGAGCCTTACAGGAGCTTTTGCACTTCAAGAGGATCTCCCGAACAATCCCCTCTGTTTGGGACCGCTACCTTACCAGAGTTAAATACGTTTTACTGGGATATCTGGTAATGAGAGTTTTAGTCACTGGTCAGGTTATTCTCCAGGATTATACCCCTTTCAAGGCATTGTTTACCTGGGGTGGAACTCCCTTATCCATTGGCCTTACTCTAATTTTTGCTATCCTGTCCCTAATAATGTATCGTCCTTTTTGCCGGTATGTGTGCCCACTAGGTGCCTTCCTGGCAATACTTTCCCGCTTTCGCCTCTTTAAAGTTAAAGTCGATTCTCATTGTGTAAATTGTGGACTTTGCCAGAAAGTATGTAAGTCTCGGGCTATAACCGGCAAATCTCCTAGAATAGATGCCTCAGAGTGTATCCTCTGCGGAGACTGCCTGCTCAAATGTCCTAAGAAAGCAATTGTCACAGAAAGAACCAAAATCTGGGATATCTCTGGGGCTGGACTGTGTCCGGTGCCAATCGCAGAGAAGAACCCGGGGAAGATTACCAAATAGTTTTTTTTCCGTGTGATCCACTTCCTCCGCCTGCCCATTCTCAGGCGGAGGATTTTTTTTGACATCGCCTCACCGAGTTGCCACAAGTCCACCGATTTGGTAAAATATGTAAATAATTCAAGTTCCAATCAATAATATGCAAGAAAAATTATTTTTTGAAAATAGCAGAGGAAGTAGACTTTGTGGAATATTAGCAAATCCAACGTCCAACAAAGACAGGCCAATTATGATTTTATGTCATGGGTTTACTACCAGTAAAGATAGCTACACCTATGTTAGGTTAGAAGAAATTCTAAATGGAAAGGGAATTTCTACCTTTAGATTTGATTTTTTCGCTCATGGAGAAAGTGAGGGAGAGTTTGAAGATATAACAATTTCTGAAGCTGTGGACGACATTCTAAATGCAATTAGGTTTCTGAAAGAATTGGGATATTCAAAAATTGGCCTTGTGGGTTCAAGTTTTGGTGGAATAGCAAGTGTTATAGTGGCTTCAAAAACAGATTATTTATTCATTTTAGCGTTGAAATCTCCGGTTTCAGATGATTTGGGCAAATTAGTTGCTCAGGAAAGTAGACAAGAAATAGAAACCTGGAAAGAAAGAGGTTTTATTTATTATACAAGTAGCAATGGGAGAAAACTTAAGTTAAACTATTCCTTTTTTGAAGATGATGAAAAAGTTAATGGATATGAAGCTGCTAAAAAGATAAAAATTCCCACCTTCATTGTTCACGGAGATAATGACGAATCTGTTCCCATTGAACAAAGTAAAAAGATAGTAGGTTTAATTGATAATAGCAGGTTGGAAGTTATCAAAGGTGCAGACCATAGATATTCTAAACCTGGAGATTTTGAAAAAATGTTGGGTTTGATTTCTGAATTTATTATCAAAAATTCTTAAAAAAGGAGAGGCAATGAATATTGGATTTATCTCTACCCGGCTTGCCGGAACCGATGGAGTTTCTCTGGAGGCAGCAAAGTGGGCTAGCATCTTTGAAAGTGAGGGCCATCTCTGCTTTTATATGGCGGGTGAATTTGATAAAGATAAACCCAATCAAAGATCGCTCCTGGCAAAAGAGGCACATTTTAAATATCCTCTAGTTCAAGAGATCTCTCGTGGATGTTTCGGTGTTAAAATCAGAGAGCCATCTATCACCAAAAAGATCCACCAGACAAAAGATAAGCTTAAAAAGCACATCTATGAATTTATCAGAGGCTTTAAAATCGATCTTCTGGTGCCAGAAAACGTCCTTGCCATCCCCTTGAATATTCCTCTCGGACTTGCTATTACGGAGGTAATCGCTGAGACACGGATTCCCACCATTGCTCATCACCACGATTTTTTCTGGGAACGCAAACGATTCTTGATAGATGCTGCCTGGGATTATCTTAATATGGCTTTTCCACCTCACCTACCATCTATTCAGCATGTCGTCATAAACTCCTCCCAAGACAACCAGTTAAGTCTTAGAACAGGTATCTCGGCAGACGTAATTCCCAACGTTATGGATTTTGAGAATCCCCCCTCTTTTGACGGGTATTCTTCTGATATACGAGAATCTCTTGGTCTTGAAGCAGATGAGCTTTTGATCCTTCAGCCGACAAGAGTGGTTAAACGCAAAGGTATTGAACATTCTATAGAGCTGGTGAGTCGGTTGGGGCTAAAAGCAAAACTGGTCATCTCCCATGCTTCAGGAGATGAAGGCTATGAGTATGAGAAGAGAGTGCGTGAGTATTCTTCAATTATGAATGTGGATACATTGTTTATCTCTGATATTATCAAGCCTTATCGAGGGAAAACCTCTGATGGAAGGAAGATATATACTCCTCAGGATATCTATCATCACGCAGATCTTGTAACCTATCCTTCCAATTTTGAAGGTTTTGGCAATGCCTTTCTGGAGGCTGTATACTTTCGAAGGCCTATCGTAGTTAACAATTATTCTATATATGCCATAGACATTAAACCCAAGGGGTTTAAGGCTATTGAATTGAACGATTATGTCGATTCTAAAGCAGTTGAGCTTACTAAAAAGGTTCTTGAAACCCCCGTCCTGGCAAAAGAGATGGTTGAACATAATTATGAGCTGGGGAAAAGATACTATTCTTATTCTGTTCTGCGGCAAAAACTTAAGGCTCTTTTATCTAATTGTTTCGGTGTATAGAAAAGAATCAATTCACTGCTTTTTCTATTGATCAGTGCATTTAAAAACTTCTGGAAAAGAGAGAAGAAAATTTAAGGACGGATATTTACCTTTCTTAATCTGTTGGCATTAGTGACCACGCTCACTGAACTAAAAGCCATGGCAGCCTCAGCTATTACCGGGTGAAGCAGCCCCAGCATAGCTATAGGAATAGCCGCCGTATTGTAGCCAAAGGCCCAGTAAAGATTCTGCTTAATCTTTCTAAAGGTAGCCCGAGAAAGTTTTATGGCGCTGACTACCCCGGACAGACTCCCATTAACCAGAGTTACATCTGAGGCCTCGATGGCAATATCGGTGCCGGTACCAATAGCTATACCCACATTAGCCTGGGTTAAGGCCGGAGCATCGTTGATCCCATCTCCCACCATAGCCACCGTCCCTACCTCAGCCTGGAGTCTCTTTATCTCATCTACCTTGCCCTCGGGTAGAACCTCGGCCAGGATCCGGGGAATACCTACTTTCTCAGCTATAGCCTCAGCCGTACGTCGGTTGTCGCCGGTGATCATAGCGGTCTCTATACCCATCTTCTCCAGCTCTCCTATAGCCTCGACCGAGTCCTCCTTCAAGGTGTCAGCTACCGCTATTACTCCAGCTATTCTGCCATCGGTGGCTACCAACATGGCTGTTTTAGCTTCTTCTTCCAATCGCTTTAATTCGGTCTCCATAAGGGGAGCGCCTCTGATCCGCACCACCAACTTCCTGCTGCCTACTAAAACCTCTTTCCCGCTAAGCTTAGCCCTTACTCCTTTACCGGCTACTGCCTCAAATTCTTTAGGCTCAATCAGATTTATTCTCTTTTCCTCTGCTTCTTTTACCATAGCCTGGGCTAGCGGATGCTCAGATCCCATCTCTACGCTGGCTGCCAGACGGAGAACCTCCTCAGCCTTAAATCCCTTGGCAGGTATGACATCGGTTACCCCCGGCCTTCCCCTGGTAATGGTTCCAGTCTTATCGAAGATGACCGTATGAACATTTTTAAGGGTCTGAATAGCTGCCCCTTCGCGGATAAGGATACCGTTCTCAGCTCCCATCCCGCTTCCCACCATAAGAGCAGTAGGGGTGGCCAGTCCCAGGGCACAGGGACAGGCAATAACTAATACCGCTACCGTGGCAAAGATAGCCAGGGTAAACACTCCCAGAGTGGGATTAACCCAGGGAAGAAAAGATCCGGCCCACACGCCTACCACTTTTAAAGCGTCGGGAAAGATAAGCCAGAAAACAAAGGTGAGAGCTGCCACTATCAAGATGGTAGGGACAAACCAGCTTGTTACTCTGTCAGCAAACTCCTGAATAGGGACCTTAGATCCCTGGCACTCCTCAACCATCTTAACTACCTGAGATAAGAAGGTATCCTTTCCTATTTTGGTTGCCTTCACCTTTAAGAGGCCCTGCTGGTTTACTGTAGCTCCAATAGCTTCATCGCCCTTCTTTTTTCCTACCGGCATAGATTCACCGGTGGCCATAGATTCATCAATAGCGCTCTCACCTTCTATTATCTCTCCATCGGTGGGGATCTTCTCTCCGGGACGCACTATCATTACATCGCCCACCTTGACCTCATCAATGGGAATGTCTTTTTCCTTGCCATCCAGGAGAATGCGAGCAGTCTTGGCCCCTAATTCCAGGAGCTTCTTAATAGCTTGCGATGCTCTTCCCTTAGCCATGGTTTCTATATATCTTCCCATCAAGTGAAAGGCGAAAATCATGGCCGCTACCCCGGCATAGTTGGCTATAGGAAAAGAAAGGGTAGCAAAACCGGTGGCATAGGATGCTGTGGTGCCCATGGCGATAAGAACATCCATGTTAGCGCTTTTGTGGGAGATGGATACTACTGCAGAACGGAGGGTGGGCCAGCCCAGCCAGAACATAACCGGTGTGGCTAAAATGATCATTCCCAGATCAAAAATTAACCTGGAGGGCCAGGCTTTACCCGTAATCATCTCCGGGATCATCCAGGCAATGATGGGAACGGTAAAACCCCAGGTCCAGAACATTCGTCTTCTGGCCTCAACTATCTTTCTCTCCTCCTCGTCTACCTCTTCCTCTTTTATCTCTTCCCGATCCATTACTTGATAACCGGTTCGCTCTATCACTTTTTTAATCTTTTCTGGATTAACCCGGCTGGGATCATAAGAGATCGCTGCCTTCTCCGTAGCAAAATTAACATGAGCTTCCCGTACTCCCTCGATTTTTTTTAAAGCTTTCTCGATAGTCTGAGCGCACGAAGCACAGCTCATTCCTTCAATCCTTAGAGTTAGTCTCTCGGTTTTCAGGGCCACATCGTAACCCACCTCTCTTACTGCCGCAATCAAATCCTTGTTACTGATTATTCGGGGATCAAAGTCGACATAAGCTTTCTCTAGGGTAAAGTTGACATTGGCCGCGTGAACACCTTTCTTTTTCTTTAGGTTTTTCTCAATGGTCTGGGCACAAGAAGTACAGCTCATACCCTTGATTGGTAAATTAACTTTCTTACTGGTCATTCTAAAACCTCCTGATCAAATTCATCATCTAATGAATTTGTAGATCGTCTCCATTAGCTCCCCAATGATGAGACCACCTCCATCGGATTTGATGGCATCAGTTACACAGGTTTCAATATGGCGCTTCATAACGCGGAGACCTACTTGATCCAGGGCTCTCTGAGCTGCGGTAACCTGATTGATGATGTCAATGCAGTACCTCTCTTTTTCCACCATCCTCTGGATTCCTCTAATCTGTCCCTCAATTTTTCTCAATCGAGATAGAACATTCTTTTTTGTTTCCTGGTTAATCACAGGGTTACACCTCCTTCATCTTAATCTCCTTGATTTGGTTTATACTGTTACCCCGTAATGGTATAGATATTATAATCATATTTTATGAAGTGTCAAGGGAGGTCTTACTCAGAATGCAAATGAAAGATACTTGTTACGAAATTTCTTGAAGAAATTTATCGAGAAGATTATTGTGAAGGATGGAGGGATTGAGATTGTCTATTACGCACCTGGAGCTAAGTTTCCTTCTTCAACTCTTCCAGGCGTTTAAGGACGTCATCTATTGTGACATCACCTTCGGTTTCGCAAGCTCTGAGAAATTTCTCAATCTGGTTGGTAAGTTTCTTTGCTATTTCAATCATAAGCTCATCCATAAAAACCTCCAAAAATAAAGCGGAAGCATAACTTCCGCCTTGTATTATAAAAAATAAATCTAATATTAATTTAGCTCACTTTTTCAGTTTTAGAAATATTATAGCCCCAGTGTATAATGGACCCCATAATTCGGACACTATGCTAAGATACAGGTAAGGTCAAAAAGGGAGATCCATTATGACAAGCATACGTAAGAAATATCCACCGAGTTTCAAAGCGAAAGTAGCTCT
>Ga0307429_1001070_pt1 | contig 13661 bp, 11 predicted proteins | sample SalMarWE160230MG_FD_202151 | JGI IMG/M metagenome (GOLD analysis project Ga0307429, IMG submission 202151) | Salt marsh sediment microbial communities from the Plum Island Ecosystem LTER, Massachusetts, United States - WE1603-230 | ecosystem: Environmental > Aquatic > Marine > Intertidal zone >...
AGCTCCTCAACCCTCTGGGTTATCTCCACATGATAGTATCGCTTCTCATGGTAGTGGTCCCGTAACCTCTTGATGCTATCCTTGATCTCCTTCATGTTCACGATGGAGTATTCCTTGATGCCCAAGCCCTCCTTGAGATCCGCCTCATCTATGTTCTTGTTTCCCTCAAAGCTGATCGTTCCTATCGAGGGCATCTCCACTACCTTGAAGGTGACTATCTTGCCCCTCGTCCCCTCCTCTACATCTATCTGAACATCCTCGAAATAACCCATTTTATGGATGGATTTAAGGTCGTTATCGAGCAATGACGGATCATAGAACGTCCCCTCTTGACTCCCAATGACGGCAAGGATCGCATCTTCCTCAATGCGCTTATTTCCTTCAACCGACACCCTTTCTATCTGGTCGATGCCCGTGATCCGGTTCACCACCATCTCCGCTGCCCTCTCTGCTACCTCGGGAACTTCATCGATAGTGTTCCCCTCAGCGAACACCGACAACGGCTTCCTGTCGGTACGTACGGGGATAAGAGTGAGGTCAAGACTGACCACATCTCCGATATGAGTAAGGCTTCCGCTGATCACCCAGTCAACTCCCATCTCCCCGGCAACCCTCCTGAGCAGATCCACCTCAGAGCCCTTTATCCTTGAGAGGCTTCCCTCATTGACAGTATAGGGATCGATGAGCTCAAAGCCCTTTTCCGCCAGACGCGTGGTCAGCATCTTCTGAAGTCCCAGGGAGAGATGATCGGCCGGCTTCGCCGTATGGAGCGTGAAAGGGAGCACGGCCACCGTATTCTTTGACTGGGCAGATACAAAAGAATGCACGAAAACAGTGACGAAAAGAAAGGGGACGAGAAGGCTCGACATCAGAAGGCCGTATGAAAAGGCTCCCTTTCGATCCGGTTTCATCTCATGGTGTGCCGAGCTCTTCGCGTTCATCAACCTGTCCCATACTCCCCTAAGGAGTCGAGCCTTATGTGTAGGAGGCAGTAAATAATTTTCCGCATGTACCACATTTAACAGGACCTGTCAGCGGATTTCTTTCTCTCTACATGCGACGCAGCACTTGTCGCCCTTCTCCTCGTCGAACCGTACCTATGGCATGCTTGGACCCTGTGATCAGATCAGAACGTTATTACCCGTTGGTACTCGTCTTTCAAGATCTGGGTAAACGGCTCGCCCATGTACTGCACCTCTATCCCAAGTTTCTCTAAGCTCTCAGAGACCCCATAGCTGTCTGAACATGCCTTGCAGGCCTTTAACCCCACTCCGGCTTCTCTCATCTCCTCGATGCGACCTTGCAGTTCGCTGTCTTCGGTGAGCAGCTTGGCCGATGGACCCCATACGATCAAGGTAACATGCTTCCACCAGTCCCTTCGCTTCGCATTCAGGGTATACAGAAAAGCCATCTTTGTTGCGACCTCTCTGTCTCCGCTCGACCATACGACCACAAGCGTATCTGGTTTGACCGATCTCTCCTCCATGCTAAGTCCCCCATTAAATAGATTTACCAGCACCTTAGGCAAAATCACGCTGCCGGTCAATCGGGAAATGATCAATGGTGGTTAAGCATGGTACGGTAAGGATAAAGCATGGAATTAAAAAACCACGCCCAGATGACGTGGCTTTGCTTGGAGCCCCCTGGAAGGGGCCAAAGGTGTGCCCTCAGATCCCGGGGTTGTTGGAGTAATGGCCTGCCCTGGTGCGACGCGACATGACAACATGATACTGTTTCGGAAAAATGATATTATATTTAGCTCTAAACCCAATCCTCGCTAACCAGGTCTGGGCCAGGGAGTGGTGGAGTAATGATCTCTGAAGAAGGGTTTTGAAAGGCAGGAAGCCAGCACCAATACCATCTACCATGGACCTTTTTATGGAGGATATCCGCTATAATGGTTTCCCATGCTCCACTCATCCAATACTCCCTGGCCCAGACCTATATAAAGGGACCATTTTAGTAAAGGTTGCTGCCATAGAATATAAGCTTTGCATTTGTGTATTTTCAACAAGTCGCACCAGGGCGGGCCATCACTCCGTGCGAAGCAAAGAACTATGACTGCCAGAGCCATCGTCTCTGACCATGCGCAGAGAACGTGGCTTTCCAGAGCGAAGTCAATTACTACCGACTGAAGCCGGCAGCTTGGCGGGCTGACATGGCTTCGTCGAATGAATTCGACTCGCCATCCCTGAAAGACCGTGGATTGAATATCGAATAGCGAACAAGGAACCGCAGAATTACCAAGGGATCACTTGGAGATTCGATATTCCTTGTTCGATATTCTGCGGTTTTCCCTGCCTTTCGGGCATACGAACGTCTTCGCCTAAAGGCGAGGGTTTTTCTCTCAATCCCCGAGTGGGACAATAAAAAACTTGACTCTGTAGTATTTTGATTATATTCCAGCAAAAACATCCGCACTATGCTTCTCTATGAAACACTGGGCTGATCCCACATCTAGTTGGCTTGCGCTCAAGATGATTCCCAATTTGGGTAACATCACGTACAGACGCCTTCTCGATAGATTTGGCGATCCGGTGGATGTGTTTAACGCAGGGCTCCATGAGCTCCTCAAGGTAGAAGGGATACGAGCTGAAACAGCAAAGAGGATTGTCTCGAATAAATGGGAGGGAGATCCCCACGAAGAGCTGGAGAGAATTAAAAAGATCGGCGCAAGGCTCATAAGGATCGTGGATTCCTCATATCCGATGGATCTCAAACAAATTCATGATCCACCTCCCCTGCTCTACATAAAGGGAAACGATCTGCCCTTACAAAAAATCATGATCGCAGTAGTAGGCTCGCGGAATCCAAGCCACTATGGATTGAAGGTGACCGAGGAGATATGCCACGGCCTTGCCATGCGAAATATCGCGGTTGTCAGCGGAATGGCGATGGGAATCGATGCTGCGGCTCACTGGGGCTGCTTAAAAGCAAAAGGCTCTACCGTTGCTGTGTTAGGTTCCGGTATAGATGTGATATACCCGGGCTCTAACGTCAAGCTATATCACTCGATTGCGGATCATGGATCGGTGATCACTGAGTTTCCCGTTGGAACCCCGCCTGAGGGGAGGAATTTCCCTATACGAAACAGGATAATCAGTGGTCTTTCAAAGGGGGTTGTCGTTGTTGAGGCCTCTCGAAGAAGCGGATCACTGATCACTGCCTCCCTTGCCCTGGAACAGGGCAGAGAGGTTTTTGCCGTACCCGGGAGCATCGAATCCTTTAAGAGCACCGGAACCCACTTTCTCATTAAGCAAGGGGCCAAACTCGTGGAAAATGCTGATGACATACTCCAGGAGCTTGGGATAATCTCCCCCTCGCCAGGACATGGGCTGCCGGCGAAAAAGCCGGCCGTACCCCCTTTGGAAGAAGACGAAAGGCGGATCTTTGATATCCTTAGCAACTACCCAATCCATATAGATCATATCGTGCGATCAAGCACGTTCGATTCAGCAAAGGTAGCAAGCATCCTAACCGGACTTGAGCTCAAGGGAGTGATCAAGCAGCTGCCCGGAAAGATGTTCACGGTTTCTTGAAACTGATCAAGCAGAGGTATTCACAGGTATCAAACAAGGATGGCTGAGAAAAAAACAACCATGCGCAGCAGAAGATCCCCGCATGTCCCTGATGCAGCGGGGAAACAATTGGTGATTGTAGAGTCGCCCGCCAAGGCGCGGACTATCAATAGATATCTAGGTCCCCAGTTCGTGGTCTCTGCCTCGGTAGGTCACGTGAGAGATCTCCCGGATAAAAATCCAAAGGGCTCCAGGAACCCCGTGCCCGGCGTTGATCTCGATAACGATTTTACTCCCACCTACGAGATCATCAAGGAGAAAGCGGCAACAGTCAAACAACTAAAACAGGCGACAAAAAATGCATCGGGCATCTGGCTTGCCACGGACCTTGATCGTGAGGGAGAGGCCATTGCATGGCACCTGACAGAGGCGCTCGGGATCAAATCAGAGGATGCCCGAAGGGTGGTATTCAATGCCATCACCAAGGGTGAGATCGACAAGGCCTTCCGCAATCCTCGTGCGATCGATATGGACAAGGTCAACGCTCAACAGGCACGCCGTATCCTGGATCGTATCGTTGGCTACCAGGTCTCGCCGCTTCTATGGAAAAAGGTGGGCAGCGGATTAAGCGCCGGCCGCGTACAATCTGTAGCAACCCGCCTGGTAGTAGATCGGGAGCGAGAGATCGAGGCATTCATCCCGGAGGAGTACTGGAAGGTGATGGGCTACTTCACCACTGATCTGGACAATGCCGGCTCCATTGGAACGCGATGGCAGAAATGGCTCGAGAAACCACCGGCAGAGGAGAAAAGGGGGAAGCCCGATACACGAACGGCCCGGGAAAAAAACCGTTGGCTCCTTGAGCACCATAGCCTCGCTGCGGATCTGGTGGAGATCGATGGCCAAAAATTCGAGGCAAAGGATACAGAGGCAACCATGGCAGCCCTGACACGCGCGGGCTTCAGGGTTGATGAGAAAATCGAGACACAAAACCTCACGGCCAAGGGGCCCGCACAACGGATGATACGGTTGAAGGGTCACCTGGCAGGGGGTCCTGCCTGGAGGGTGACATCGGTTCAGGGCAAACGGACCAAAACGCACCCCTCTGCGCCATTTATCACCAGTACGCTACAGCAGGCGGCATCCAGCCAACTTGGCTTTCCTCCTCATCTCACGATGTCCATAGCACAATCCTTGTACGAGGGTGTGGATGTCCACGGAATGGGTTCGGTAGGGCTCATTACGTACATGCGGACCGACTCCACACATCTCTCGTCTGAAGCGGTTCAAATGGCAAGGGCTTATATCGATTCCCATTTCAGTCATGAGTATCTGCCAGAGAGGCCAAACGTATACACCACGTCCGTTAAGGCAGCACAAGAGGCCCATGAGGCGATCCGACCCACCGATGTGAAGCTAACGCCCGAGAGCATTCGCTCATCGTTGAGGCAGGAGCACTACAGGCTGTACAAGCTTATCTGGGAACGGTTTGCGGCATGTCAGATGAGCGATGCCCAATGGGACTCCACCACGGTCATGATCTCCGGCATTGCTGAGGGTGGGAGCCTGGTCTTTCGGGCTACCGGCCGTGTGCTCGTCTTTGATGGGTATTACGCAGTGGCCGGCCTGCCGCATACATCCGAGGATGTCCTTCTTCCCTCCTTATCTCAACAGCAGGAGCTGGCAGCAATTCAGATCGACCCAATCCAGAATTTTACTTCCCCGCCTCCTCGATACACCGAGGCCTCTCTGATTAAGAAGCTCGAATCCGAGGGGATCGGTCGCCCCAGCACTTACGCTCAGATTATTCAGGTTATTCAGAGCAGAAAGTACGTGCAAAAAAATAAGAACCTTTTCTACGCAACCGATCTGGGCACAATCGTTACCGACAAACTGATCGAGGCCTTCCCTGAGATCCTCCGGATCAGCTACACCAGCAATATGGAACTGCAACTGGATGACATCGAGGAAAATCATGCCGATTGGCGACAGATGCTCAAGGATTTCTACAGGCCTTTCAAGCATCGTCTCGACAGCGCATATAGGGAAATGGAGCATGTCAAGACTGAGGTTCAGGCCTCACCCTATACCTGCCCCTTGTGCGGCAGTCCTACGGTCTATCGTTTTGGAACCAGAGGTCGATTCCTGAGCTGTTCACGGTATCCCAGGTGTAAGTTCTCAGCACCCATAGACCGGAACGGGAATCCCCTCTCTCCGCAGCAGACCGAGGTGGCGTGCCCAAAGTGCGGGGCGCCGATGGTGTTGCGCAAGGGCCGGTTCGGGCCATTCTTGTCCTGCACCAGATACCCGGACTGCGACGGGAGCCTGAAGCTCGACAAGAAGGGACATCTCATAGCCCCGAAGCCACCGCCGTTGCTCACCGACATACCGTGTCCCAAGTGCGGGGCGCCCTTGAATCTTCGCCGGGGGGGCCGGGGGCTGTGGTTGAGCTGTTCCACGTATCCGAAGTGCTCGGGGAGAATCTCCTGGAGTTCGCTCGAGAAGGACACGCAAGACAGGTGGGCAAAGCTGTTTGATGAATATGAGAGAGCCCATCCAAACTCGATTATCCGCAAGCTGGATGGAACATCAGTTCAAGAAGGCTACAAGCCAGGGGCGGCAGTGGTCGAAAACGATGTGATACATGGGGATTAGATGCCGCTATGGCCAAACCCCCCCTCCCCCCTTGCGGTGGGGTCGATCTCATCTACCTCCTCAACCTGAGCGCGGTACACCTTGCCGATAACCATCTGGGCGATACGATCACCTCTGCGAATGGTGAAGGGCTCTTTTCCCCAATTGATGACGATCAGCCCGATCTCGCCCCGGTAATCAGCGTCTATCGTGCCCGGGGAATTCACCAATCCGAGGCCATGCCTCAAGGCGAGCCCGCTCCTCGGCCGAATCTGTGCTTCGTAACCCCGCGGCAGGGAGATGGAGAGACCGGTTGGGATAAGCTGTATTTCTCCGGGCTTCAGGATGAGCTCTTTCTCTACTGCTGCACAGAGGTCAAGCCCGGATGATCCATCGGAATGGTAGGCTGGCAGCGGCAAATTCAGGTTGTTATCCAACCTCTTTACCTTGATAATGATTCGATCCACGTGCTGTCTTTCTATGCTCCAGGGTTCAATGCGCACTTTTCAGCATCACCGACAACCTTTCTTCATGGACAATCGCTAAAAAGCAGGCAGTAGGCAGTAAGCGCTCATGGGACCACTCTCTTCTCCAACTGCTTACTGCCTGCTGCCTGCTATCAGAAATGCTCCAATTCCATTAGGTCCACTATGCCTCTTGGGTGTCCGCTTCCATCGAGGCCTTGAGCCTTGCCTAGAAATTGATGGGATCCACTGCTATCTGATCCCTCTCTACAGGACCCAATACAGTCAACGAGATACCTTCCGGAGAAAAGATCCTCCTTGACGCCTCCACCACCTCATCGAGCGATACCTTTTTCAGTTCAGCAAGCAACTCCCTGTGGCCGACATATCTCCCGAAGATAAACTCGTTTCTAGCCAACCTCGTCATCAAGACATCGTTATTCTCCGTGCCGAGCAAGATGCCGCCCATGAGGTATTCCTTGGCCCGGGCGAGATCGCCGTCATCCAGATCCCCGTTTTGAATGCCCTTTATAATCTGAACAATCAGCTCCAGCACCTTATTGATCTGTTCTTTTTCCGTACCAGCATAGATCTTTATCATGCCCGTATCGATATACCCGTTGAGACTGGAATACACAGCGTAGGCAAGTCCCCTGTTCTCCCTGATCTCCTGGAAGAGCCTGCTGCTCATATTCCCCCCGAGCAAGGTGTTGAAGATGGTCTCCGCAAACCGCTCCCTTGCCGAGAGCGATGATGCCCGGGCACCAAAGCACAGGTGTACCTGTTCTAATTCCTTGGGATAGGAGGATACGGATGGCTTGCTTGAGGGAGTCGATCGGGCTGGGGATGCGCTCATCAGCTCTGGGGAAAGGGTTTCGAAGAGCGGTTTGAATGAGGCAGCCAGAAGGTCATGATCGAGGTTTCCAGCAGCTGCTATGGCTACTCTCGTGGGGGAATAAAATCGTGATATATACCGCAGGATATCATCCCGGACAATGCCGGTGACGCTCTCCTTGGTGCCCATAATGGGCCTGCCCAATGAATCTCCTACCCAGAAGGCCTCGTCGAACAGGACCCCTACATACTCATCGGGCGTATCCTCCATCATGTGAATCTCCTGGAGCACAACGGACTTCTCGAGCTCAAGATCCTTTTCCGCAAAGACGGAATTGATGAAGATATCGGAAAGAAGATCGATGAGAAACGGGAGGTGCCTATCGAGAACCCTTCCGTAAAAACAGGTCTGCTCCTTGCTGGTAAAGGCATTGGAAAACCCGCCGATGGCGTCCAGGTCCTTTGCGATCTGCGTTGCCGACCGGCTTTTGGTGCCCTTGAAGATCATATGCTCTATGAGGTGGAATATCCCGCGGCCATTCTCATCTTCATCCCTCGAGCCTGCGTTGACCCAGATACCCATCGATATCGACTTCGCGTGCGCTACGCGCTCCGTAATGAGCCTGATTCCATTGTCGAAAAATGTCTTCCTATATTTCATCGCTGCTGTGCCCCAGCGCTGCCTTTCTGGAAAGCCGTATCTTTCCGTTGCTGTCGATGTCGATCACCTTCACCAATACCTCATCGCCCTCCTTGAGGATATCGGTAACCTTCCTCACCCTCTCATCAGCAAGCTGAGATATATGTACCAGGCCTTCTGTGCCCGGCATGATTTCCACAAAAGCCCCGAAATCAACAATCTTTATAACCTTGCCCTCATATAATTTCCCGACTTCCGCCTCTTTGATTATGTCCTTAATCATATCTATAGCCCTTTGCGCACCCTCGCTCTCTGTAGAGGCGATAGAGACCTTGCCGTCATTATCAATGCTTATCTGGGTACCGGTAGCTATGGTAATGTGCTTGATCATCCTCCCGCCCGGGCCTATGACATCCTTTATTTTCTCGGGCCTCACCTCTATAACGGTAATTCTCGGAGCGTGCCTGGATATCTCCGGCCTGGGACTTGATAAGGCCTTATCCATCTCATCGAGGACGTGGAGCCTTGCCTCCCTTGCCTGAGACAGCGCTTTTCCCATCACCTCCTTGGTGAGCCCATCGATCTTGATATCCATTTGAAGCGCCGTGATTCCGGTCCGCGTGCCGGTGACCTTGAAATCCATATCACCGAAGTGATCTTCATCGCCAATAATGTCGGTCAGTATGGCAACCTCGTTCTCCTCTGAGATCAGGCCCATGGCCACGCCTGCCACGGGAGCTGTTACGGGAATGCCCGCATCCATCAGGGAAAGGGAGCCCCCACAGACACTTGCCATGGATGATGAGCCGTTTGATTCCAATATTTCAGAGACCACCCTAATGGCATAGGGAAAGTCCTCCTTTTCTGTTAACACGGGCCGGAGTGCCCTCCGTGCCAGGGCTCCATGACCGATCTCTCTCCTGCCCGGAGCTCCCAATCTTTTGACTTCGCCCACGCTAAACGGAGGGAAATTATAGTGAAAGGTAAATCTTCTGAAGCTATCTCCGTAGATTGATTCTATCCTTTGCTCATCGCTCTCAGTACCGAGGGTGGTGGCTACCAGGGCCTGGGTTTCCCCCCTGGTGAACAGCGCTGATCCATGAACCCGCGGCAACACACCCACCAAGCATTCTATAGGCCTGACCTCGGTGAAGGAACGGCCATCTATCCTTCGCCCCTCCTTCAATACCATATGCCGCACCAATCTTCTCTCGAGCTCGTGGATCGCACCCTCTATCTCACCCTTTCTCTCTCCGTACTCCCCTTGCAATGCCTCCATAATGGAGTTGGCGGCCTCGGCCTTCTTCTTCTGCTTCGAGGTCTTGTTTGGTTGCGATAATGCCTCCTTCATGAGGGTTTCCCCTATTTCGGCCACCTTCTCTATCAGGTTCCCATCCCTCTCGGGTGAAAGAAAACTCCTCTTCTCCTTTCCCGCTACCTCTCTCAGCTCTAGCTGCATATCGATTATGGACTGCAAGCTCTCATGTCCGAAGAATATGGCATCGAGCATATCATCTTCCGAGACGAATTTACTCCCGGCTTCTACCATCACCACGGCCGTCTTTGTTCCTACCACAATGAGGTCTATGTCGCTCTTTTCCTGTTCCGCAAGGGTGGGAAATGCGATGAATCTGCCATCGATTCTACCCACTCGAGCACTCCCAACAGGGCCCATGAACGGGATATCCGATAGGGTGATCGCTGCCGAGGCACCCAAGATGCCGAGAGGATCGGGATCGTTCTCCTTGTCAAAGGACAACACGTTGGCTATCACCTGGGTCTCGAAATTGTAGTGATCGGGGAATAGGGGACGGAGGGGTCTGTCGATCAGACGAGAGGTTAAAGTCTCCTTTTCGCTTGGCCTGCCCATATCCCGGCGGAAGAAGTTACCCGGTATCTTCCCCGCTGCATATGACATCTCCTGAAAATCAACGGTCAGGGGAAGAAAATCGATACCTTCCCTTGTTTGATCAGTGGAGACCACCGTGACCAATACAACCGTCTCGCCCATGGTTACTACCACGGCTCCATTGGCCTCCGCTGCGACTCTGCCAGTCTCCACATTTATTGTCCTTCCGTTAAAATCCCTCGTTACATTCTTTATCATCTCTTCTTTCCCTCTACTTTCTCAGGCCTAACTCCTGGATAAGATCTGTATATTGTGTAGGATCCTTTTTTCTGAGATAGGTTAAAAAACGCCTTCTTTGACCCACCATCTTTAAGAGCCCTCTCCTCGAGTGATGGTCCTTGGGGTGGGTCTTAAAATGCTCGGTGAGATCATTTATCCTCTTGGTTAAAAGCGCAATTTGAACCTTTGATGAACCTGTATCCCTTTCGTGAATCTTGAACTTATCGATTATCCCCTGCTTATCCTTGCTCGTTAATACCACGTTTATTCCTCCTTCGTTATTGTGAATGGTATTCGTGACTAGATGTCAGTCCAAAGGCATAAGGCCGCGGGCCATACACCGTGGGCCTTACGTCCTATGTCGTGCACGTGGTGCCCTCAGCCATATGACGATGGTATCGGTCATGTAAAAACCCTGCTCACCTCATATCCATCGATGGATTCCCTCAGGATCGCAACCAATTCCTCCCCTTTGACGGCCTTACAGTAGCACCCGGGTTTGGGTAGGAAGACATTCTCCTGGCCCAGATCTCCTCTTTGGGGCATATATCCATTCCTGATCCTTCTAACCAATGTCCGGGATACTTCCACCTCCCTCATTCCCTCAACGGCGTCCTTGAGTGGTATTATAACCTCCTCGATGGTACTATTGGCAGCATGCCTGGCAAGGTTTTCGATTGTATAGCCCATACCGACATGAAAGAGCCCGCTCCTCATTCTTCTCAATGAAGCAAGGTGTGCTCCCGTGCCCAACCGCCTTCCAAGCTCCGAGGCAAGGCTTCTTATATAGGTCCCCGAGCTGCAACCTACCTCAATCCAGACCACCGGGAGATCGATCGAGAGTATGGCAATAGAGGTAATCCTCACCTCCTTCTCACGAGGGACAAACTCCACGCCTTTTCGCGCCAGCTCATATGCCCTCTTTCCCTCGTGATGTACGGCCGAATAGCGAGGAGGGATCTGCGTGATAGTGCCGACAAAGCCTTGGATCCTTTCCTCGATGACCCTCTCGGTAAGACTGCCGATATCTCTTTGCCCTAGTATCGTGCCTGTTGCATCATCGGTATCCGTTTCAATCCCGAGCCTGACCGCTGCCCTGTATGCCTTATCCTGGGTCATCAAAAAGGGGGAAAGCTTGGTTCCCTGGTTCAGGAGAACGAGTAAGAGCCCCGTAGCGAAAGGGTCCAGAGTGCCTGCATGCCCGGCCTTTCTCGCTCCTGTGAGCTTCTTTAGACGTTCCACTACCTGGAACGAGCTCGGTCCGGATTCCTTGTCTACGAGCACGATCCCGCTCTTTATCCCTCCCCCATGCTCCATTGCCCATGATCCTTTCGGTGCACTCCTTATGGATTGCCGCGTGCTGAGTATAGCTCATTATCGACATTATCTAAAAAGAGCAGGGCCTTACTGAGAAACTCATGCTTTATCGAGTCCAAGGTGCCCTCCCGTGTGAAGGCTGCTGCCCTTGGATGGCCGCCTCCACCGAAATGACCTGCGAGGTCAGCCACATTTACCGAATCATTTGAGCGCAGGCTGAACCGGTAACATTCCTCCTCACGTTCTCGAATGAGAGCAGCCACCTCCACCCCGGCAATATACCGAGGAAAATCCGCAAACCTTTCGACATCGAAGTGATCGGCTCCCCACGCAGAGCACATTTCCCTCGTGATGGTCATGAGTCCTACCTTTCCCTCGTGGTACACCTCAATGGTTTTCAGAGCAGCGGCCAGGAACTGGAGCTTATCCACACTGTAGCTATCCATGACCTTTCTTGAAATCCTCCAGGGGTCAACCCCCCAATCAAACATCTCACCTGCTATCTCGAATGCCGCTCTCGTAGTATTATGGTACCTGAACGAGCCGGTATCTGTTTGTATCGCAACGAATATGCCCTCCGCTATCTTCTCGTTCATAGGAAGATCAGCAGCCCGTATCAATCGGTAGATAATCTCGCCGGTAGATGAACTGTCTCCGTCGACGATATTCAGGTCGCCGAACTGGGTATTATTTTCATGATGATCTATGTTAATCAGGCATCCCCTGCCCCCCAGCTCAAGAGAAATCCTGCCGAGCCTCTCAAGCGTGGCGCAGTCAAGGATAAAAAGGGCATCAAACCTTGTTCCGTGATCCATGGCATCAACCACCCTCTCTATACCCGGCATGGAGGCCATCGTATCCGTGAGAGGGCCTTCGTTAAAGAGCACGATCCGCTTTCTTGAAAGCCTGAGCGCTTCGCCCAGGGCCAAGAGAGAGCCGATTGCATCTCCATCGGGATCCTCATGGCTGCCTATGAAGAAGCTCTTGCCCTTTTTCAGGATGTCCACAACACGAGTTAAGTCCCTGGGCCTCAGCGGCCCCCAGAGATTCTCATCGTGTTGGCGCTTATCTGTTCTCATGCCCCTATCAATTCACACCTTGGATATCGCCTCACTCATTATCCGGCCTGGAGCCTACTTCTTCCAAAAGCCTCTCTATCTTCTGCCCTTGTTCAAGCGATGTATCGTATCGAAATTGAATGTCCGGCACGTACCGTAAATGGAGGCTCTCGCCTACGGCCTTTCTGATGAACCCCTTCGCGCTTTCAAAACCCGCTTGAGCATCCCTTTTCTGGTCATCCGTACCCAAGAGGCTGTAATAGACGTAGGCATATCTCAAATCCTTGCTCATCGTCACCTCGGTGAGGGTAATAATGCCTCCTAGTCTCGGGTCCCTCACCTTGAACAACAGGAGGCTCGATATCTCCCTCAAAATCTGATCACCAATCCTGTGAGATCTGGCACCGGCAAGCATGATGAACTCTCACTACTCATTGTTCGTCACCGGCTACTGTCTCAAAGGAAACGAGCAACCAGGGACAGGCAACGAGAAATTAAACATTCACGATCTCGATATCAGAATCGATCATTTCCCCAAGATACAGTGAATCAACGTAGGCAAGGATCTTGTCGAGGACTGAATTCACAAATCGTCTATCATTTCCTACCACGCTGATCCCTAACCCTATCATCTGCCACTTATCATTGGAGTCGACCTCTGCAATCGATGCATTAAACCTCTGCTGCACCTTTGCGATGACGCTCTTTACGATCTTTCTCTTCTCCTTAAGCGAGTGGCTATACTGGATATAGAGTGAAATCCTCGCTGTTCCCACCACCACCTTAAAGCTCCGCCTTTATCTCCTCTAGGGAATAAAACTCCAAGACATCACCTGGTTTGATATCGTTATAGTTCTCCAATCCCACACCGCATTCAAAGCCCGCGGGCACCTCCTTTGCATCTTCTTTGAACCTCTTTAAAGAGGAAATGCCCCCATCGTATACGACCACCTCCTCTCTCAAGAGGCGGACCTTGGAGCTCCTCTCAGCCTTGCCATTGGTGACATAGCAGCCGGCAATGGTTCCCACCTTGGTGATGTGAAAAACCTCTTTTACGTCTGCCCGGCC
>Ga0307429_1001076_pt1 | contig 13641 bp, 20 predicted proteins | sample SalMarWE160230MG_FD_202151 | JGI IMG/M metagenome (GOLD analysis project Ga0307429, IMG submission 202151) | Salt marsh sediment microbial communities from the Plum Island Ecosystem LTER, Massachusetts, United States - WE1603-230 | ecosystem: Environmental > Aquatic > Marine > Intertidal zone >...
ATTGACCAATATCCTTAGACAGTTGTATCAAATTATGTTAGGCAGTCTAATTTACCCACGCCGGAGGTTGAACGGCTAATCCTACCTTCCGAAATCGGAAAGATATTGGCGGGAAAACTTGTATTGCATTGCACCGGTTTCAAAGGTTGCATTTCAATGATCGACAGGTATAATTCCCAGGATCTTCAGGAACTCCTGTCTGCTATACAAGTAGGATGCGAACGAACCGATATCGATTTTGTCGTTGCAAAGAGTCATGAAGTTGAAGAAGTTTTCGATAACATATGGAATGATGCAAATAAGATATCAGATGCCAAAAAAGGAATAGATTATGGAGTTTTGATGTCAATTGGACTGGTAGGATATTTTCTAACATTGCCATTAGGTGGAATAGGCGGCATCCTTGCCTCACTAGGCTTCGATGTACTTGAAAAACATGTTAACCCGAAAATTTCGGGCAGACTAGCGAGATTTCTTTATTCAAACTGGTTAGTTTCGATATTTGATTTTAAAGAACGACACCACCTTCTCTCTTGAATCTATTCAGTGTGGATGAGCCGGCCCACCTACTACGTGGGTTCATATACCTCTTGAGACATTGCCCGAGACAACAGAATACGGTATGCAGAAGGATGTCCGATCACCCAATGACTCTCAAAATGTTCACTTATCTCTGTTGCGCTCTAACTAGAGTCCTGTCCCTCCCCTGAATATCAGTTATCGTTATTTCTGAGAGTATAATGCTCGTATCATGATTTACTAAATATTCATTCGCGTTAGCATCAAAGATATCTTCATATCTGTCGTATTCATCGTATGTCCGGTCCAACCCGCTATATTCAGAAACATATCTAGTAAAAACATCTGATTGGCTTGTACTTCTGTTCCCAGTGCCTTGTCTAGAAGCACTACTCTTAGACCTATTCTGAGGTTTTTTGTCTATGGAATCTTCATTCTTATCATTCTTGTTAGCATTAGATTTTGTATTAGTTTTCAACCTGCGACCTTCTATTAAATATACATTCGATTCATAAAAAGTTTAGACTAGCGAATGGTTCCAACTAGTATAGACTGTCCAAACTCACGTGGCAGATTAATGGATGTTGCGTTCTCCGTCATAATGGTGTATGTTAAAGTGTTTGTAGCCATGTTATATACTGGATTAGATGACTCTATTATAGCGGTTTACAAGTTACCTGTCTGAGTATTTTCTACAATTAAAGCATCATTAGGTTCATCTGCAGAAAAACTGTTTTGACCTGCAATCCAATTGCCAACAAAGTCCGTAGTACTGACTGATTCTACTATTCTCTCCGGTCTATCCGAAAACAAATAGTCGGTAGTAGTTGCTACATTATTCAATTCCAGTGTATAAGCACTTCCATTGATCTGAGATATCGAACCAGATTTTGCAGTTTGAATACTTTGAAATTCTACTCCATTCATATTCCCCCCCTGCAGCCTGATTCGTCAGCATCATTGTAGTATTGCCCGCTTCTGCTGCTTCTTGTAAATCTACGTCTGCAACTTCAATAATATTATTGGAAGACGACGATAGTGCATTATGAGTAGAAATTAGGGCTGACGCAGCTGCTGTTTCTAGTTGTGAAGTCTCCTGAGGGAATCCTGGACAGGGGCTTCCTGTTGGGTTAATCATTTCATAGAAAGAAGATCGCACAAATATTAGCTGTGGGTTCAAGTCATATGGAACAGATCTCTTAGTGAATCTTTTAAAACACTTTAAAGTTTTACCAAAACCCCGTAAAAAAACACAGGTTTGGATCCCCGAAATTTTGGCTCTATGTACGCGCACTAGGTACTGTTGCAAGTAATAGTTTAGTCTGTTTGAACAGACATGGTTTTATCATCTTTGCATCACTTGTTTTGATCCGGCATGCTGTGAAATGCCAGGCTATTTCCAATGATAGATAGGTCACTATGAATCCAATTCCCAGGTACGCTAGACCTGCAATAGGTTCTATTAATGCCACAATAATCAAATATAGAATGAAATTAATTAAGCAGCCTATAGACTAAATATTATTTGTAATATTGGAACCTGAACTTTGTGGCAGCAGTATTACCAACTTGTATATGACTCCATATACAATGCTTCGACGGTATTACTAATCACCTTATAATACAAGAAGAGTTAAGCGTATCTTGCAAACTGGTGCGCCGTCATAGAAAAAGCGACTAGACTTTCCGTGATTGTAGAGGAGGTGTTCCGATTACAATATAAATAGAAATCTACATCGTATCTGCTACTACCTCTGCAGTAGCAAACCTACTACCAACTGAATTAATCTTAATCTTTACGTTCTTGTCACCCGCTTTTGCATTTTTTACAAAAATCACTAGACCTTCTATTCTAGCAATGCCGTCTCCACTTCTGCCTGTGTCAGTGATATCTACCGTGTACTCTTTACCTGTTTCTACAGGTTTTGAGAAGCTACTCGTTGTTGTTCTAGAATAACCTCCCTCGTTCTGTCCGTAACTCATTAAAAGTCGCATTTAATGGGCATTATGGTAATATGAACTAATGTTTTCAGGTCAAAATATTCTCCAGAATTTGTTTTGCATGCCCGTCTGAACTTTTTTGTGGTCTATAACATTTGGTGTCTATTCATTAGAGCTGCCGATAGCTTCACCCAGGCCAAATCATTGGGCATTCAGTACTACTATGGCAGTCATAGATTAGCTGAGATAGTTGGTTCAGTAACCGGACTCGGTCATGTATCATTGCACTGACTTGACTTATCAGATTACTAATACTATTTCGTGGTAAATGCACATTGCCGAGTGACGGGTCCAGGATTGTTAATAAATTACCAGTGTCCCCACAAACATTTATCGGAATATTGATTGGAGCCTGAAATGTCTTTGAATACCTGCTGTTCATTTGGCCATAAGTTTGAGAATGGTTTTTATCTACACTGTGTAGAAACAGGCTCTCACTAATATCTGATATATTTTCTATTAGGACTGTTTACTATTATAAGGGATGTATAATATATCGACTACCAGATAATAAAAAAAGTGGGTTTGTAGTATCTAGGATTCTAGGTCGTTGTTTCTGTCGTGTCCGCCGTGGCCGTGGTGGTTTCCGCCGTCAAATCCATTGTCTTGGGCTTGTTGATTACCAGTTAGTGCTACTCCGTTCTCGTCGCCCTGAACCTGTGATGCTGTGTTATCACAGAATACATTTAGTGGCAACTTTCCATTTCCACAGGCATTTGCTTGTGAGAGCGCCTGACTCTTCTCGTACTTCTTATGTCCGCCTGCAAATGCGCTGCCAGTGGATGCCAAAGCTGTCGCTCCAATGAGCGTTACTGCCATTGCTGCTACAAGTACCATATATTTGATGTTCATTTGATAGATTGAACGAGAATAGTGCTTATCTGAATTAAGCAAGTTTGGACTCCCATTAATATCTGATATATCTTCTATTAGAACTAGAGTAGGTACCTAGCGTTTCCTATCTGCGGTGGTTAGTAGAAAACTCACATAGCTAGGCCTCAATATTGAAAGTATGTGATGTGAGAACTCTGACAGCTCTTGGTGAGCTGAATCCCATTTTTGAATAATATGATGAACGATTCTCTTGCAGACGGCCCCTACTTTTAGAAGGCGATTTCTGCAATCAAAATATTTAAGTAGGATTCATAATAGCATTTAGAAATAATGAACAAAAAAGCTACCGCAGTAGGAATAATGTCGGCTCTATTCACACTATCTGCAATATTGATGAACATGCAATATTCAAATGTGGCCTTGGCTCAATACCCTCCTCCTCCCCCACCTGGGGAAGCAGGAGTTATCAATGAACAAGTTAATGAGAGTCAGTTCCTTAACCAGACAGAGATAGCTCCCATAGGGAATGACAACATTACCATTAGCCCATAGGGGATGACAACATTACCATTAGCCCATAGGGGATGACCCTAACATTAGCAATCCTGACAACACAACACACCGCAGCCGCAAACTGCAGATTCCAGCAAATACCGCAGAAGACTGTCCATGGGTAAGAGCTCGAATTTTTCATTTTTTCTGTTGTCTTTGTTCTAGCGTCATTATAAGAGTGGATAGTAGCTCTAACGGTTTGTTACCATTTATAGCTATATATATCATCTGATTTTAGGCAAGCCTAAACATTATGTTATGATAGTAGAGTTTTAGAAATAAACTTTTTTATGAATCATCAACAACTGGAACCTAGTGCTCGTGCAAGTTTGAAACTCCCCAGAAGCTACCTGAAGAGCGTTTCAGTTAATAGAATCATTTTGAATCTGTTTCATATCAATCGTACCGTTAACGTCCCATATGGCAGAAAGTGGTGATGGGTTTCCTCCGAACATTTACATGATGCAGGAGAGACAGTATAGCCTAGCTATAAACGTATTGAATACACTGTCTGTTTTTCTGTGTACGTTGTCTTTGCGATTAGCAGTAGGCGCTTCTCTTTGTGCATATCTATCATATAGTGAGTACGATAGGTCTATCTCCCACATTAAAATCCGAAACAGCCCAGTTGGATCCTGAAAATCTTGGTTGTATTTACTTTACGTCTTTATGATACTTGCGATTATACATGTTTCCGTATTTTTCGAATTTGTCTCGGTCCTTACGTGCTTGTAATTGGTCTTGTTGGTCCCTTATCTTACCCCTAATATTCTTAAACTCCTTAACTACATTTTCGAAGTTGGGGTCCTGTTTGAATTGTTGAATCATTTCGTAATCCAATATGTAATCCATTAGATAGATTTCGAACATACTTCTACGACCGAATTCTTTACGATATTTTTTAGATTCTCTGTCTTTATCTAAAATCATCTCTTGATGTCTAAGTCTTTTATGTCTGTTCATTAACAAACAAACGTCCTTGTATTCTTGAACTTCCGTAACTATTCTTTCTATTAGGTTTTGGTCTGATTCATTCTTGTGAAATTTGAATTTGTCTAATCTTTGTCTGGTGTCCAAATGTATTTTATTATGAATGAAGCTTTCTTGTTGCCGGTTGGTCATTTCTTACCTTTGCTTTCCGCTTGTATGATTTCGGACCAATCAAATTTTAGTGTTGGCCACAAGTCAGCGAATAATGAACAAAGATTTGGCCGTGCAGCTGTGCATAGGTGGATTTGGATGGGATATTCCATCCCCTGGCGAGTCTAGCCTTGTTATCTATCGACTAGATAATGATAAGATCAGTCCTATGATATATGTCTGTAGTGACTTACTAGTAGTCTTCTCCTTTCATATTACGTGAGAACCCTAATTAAGAACTGATATCGGTATGGGCCCAAGGGAGTTTGATTCCCGTAGGTAAAGGGGTTCATCACCCGTGTGGAATAAATACTACCTAAATATTTCACTTTATGGAATCATGTCTTAGCTAGTCTAGCTATCTAGCCAAATTCAGTCCATGCTTCATTCAATGGATAATTCAATTGTTTGGGTTAGCAGTCGATAAAAATGTATTTAATATCTATGCGATCTCTTCCGGATATTGATCCATTACTGCATGACCAGCATCTTTGATCTGTACAAGCCATGCTCCTGGAATTTTCTCCGTAAGGATTAAAGAATTTTCATGTGGTGTGTAGAAATTATCATCTATTCCAGTTATGACCAACGTGGGTTTGGCTATCTTCGCAAGCCCATCACATGCACCATTCCAGTCGGTTGCCTCCCAAGCAAAACCTACACTCATCTGATTCTTCATTGCATCAGAGGTCAACCCAGGCTTCGATTGTAGTAATGTCATGTTTTCTGGAATATCAAGAGATTCAGGATGCAGTCTGGCCCATCCTGATCCTAATGAGGCAACTACAAGTGATTTCATTTCCTCCTGAGAAATAGAAACATTATTTAGAGATTTGTTTACAATTTCAGATTGCAATTTCTTAAACTCAGGTGGTTTAGGTATACTGTCTTTTCCGCCACAGCTTGTGGCAACTAGTATGAGTCTGTTAACCTTTTCTGGATAGCTAACTGTAAATTGCTGAGCTATATGTCCTCCCAAAGAATATCCCATAACATCTGCTTTTCATACACTTCTTTAAGAATGAACATGGATAGGACACTATCCTATAAATTGAGATGAGAATCAAAGTGCTGTTTAAGTTGAACTATGATAGGATTGAAATCCCGACATCCTAGCCAAGGCCTAAGAATACGCCCAAGTTTAAGTTGAACTATGATAGGATTCAAGACTGAAGCGGAATGGATTGGACAAGCATGTTGAACCCGATATAAAATTGCATCAACTAGCTTCATTTGACTGTTATCGCTTCACTCTTAGCAAATGTTCGACTGACAGCTTGCCACTGCTCCCAAGCACGATCATCGCTATTCCACGAATAATAAGTACTCCAAATAAAACATGAATTGGAAAAATTATTCCAAATACGTCAGAATTGCCAACAAAGACAGCAGCTGCAGTGGCAATAGAACCTAAACTAATGGTAATTATTCTAAACGATGGTGGCTGACGTTTGGCTAATGCACCTTGTATTATTCTACCGATACCATTAAACATGACACTTATGGCAATGGAGAATAAAACTAGCGGTATCGTAGATACAGTTACAGGAGATATGAAAGCTATGCCTGCAAAGATTAATGCGAATATCCCAAGCCCTATATTTGTAGTACTAATACCTTTTGTGCGACCTGAAAGTTGAAGATTCGATGCCGATGAAGTTGCAGACGAAATTAGGAGGATACCTGTATCTACTCTCTCAACTCCAATGGCCAGTAATATAACTGAGAGTAGAGTGATTATTGTAGATAACGCAATTGTAATACTAATACTATTGCTAGCACAGACAAACTGAGGGAAATTATCCCACTAGCAATTTGTAAAGAACGAAACCACCTCGGTAGCTTATTATCATCGCTATTGGCACTCACTGAATATTCTATGAACATATCGCATTTATTTAGCCTGCTTCTCTTTCTAGATTTCTAATTCTGAAAAAGGTAGTGCCAGAATACGAGGTGTTGGTCGCCTACCTGACATAGATTGGTTGGTTGGTTGGTTGGTTGGTTGGTGGCGGTGTCGTATTTCTATACTGCGGCCGCACAACAAATTATAAAAAGGATCTAAAATGTCTAAAACAAACTTTGCTATGCCAATCTGTCATTATTTAGTATACAGATTTGCGACTGAGTTATACTGTACCACAAGATCTACAAACCGAGCAGGATTGATTATTTTCGCCAATAATTCCAATCAAGTTATTGTTCTTGGTCCTGGTTTGCCAAAATATTCAGTAGTGTTCACTGCATAACCTTGACGAAGGAGAAAATCAATACTATAAGGGGTACAAAAAACTAGGTTTGGATTGCCGTCGTAGTCTAGCTGTCGTATAGATAAAAGCCTTAGCAAAGAAAGCATCACATCATAAACTTCATCCAAACTAGGTGTAGCTGAGCTTAAAATATCCATAATGCATATGCTGACACTATACCTACCAGCTAAGGGGGGGCAGCCAACCCCACGTCTGTTTAGCTATCCCTGGCTGCATCTTACACTTTATAAAAGACCAACAAGGATCTAGAGTGACTTATGGGAATGATAATGCTATGTCCGTTACTTTTTGTTTTTACTGTTTTAATTAGTCTACAACCACTAAATGTATTATCTGCTGCAGCAGACAACTATTCAAATATAACACAGCCCACCGTCACCACAGAATCTAATGTTTCAAGTTTAGGCTATGATATTGATTCAAACTCTTTCAACATCTCATACTCAGACTGGACTGCCAAATGGTGGCAGTGGGCGTATTCTATTCCTTGGGATAGACATCCATCTTATGATAATACCGGGAAATTCTGCAGCGAAAATCAGAAAGAGCGAGTGTGGTATCTTTCAAATTCGTTTGAACATCCAGTCGTACGAACATGCAAAGTATCTTCAGACGCTGCTATACTGATTGCACTATTAAACTCTGAATGCTCTTTTGCTGAGTTTCCAACATTAAAAACTGAACAAGAACTACGTAACTGTGCTGAAAACATGCAAGATGTTGTTAATGGAGGACATGCTTTTCTGAATGAAGCGAATATATCTAGCTTAATAGAATATCGTGTACAAACTAAGATGTTTAATTTCACGTTACCACAAAACAATATTCTTAACCTAACATCTCAGACAACCCAAGCTGTTGCTGATGGAAACTGGTTATTTCTAAAACCTTTGCCTCCGGGTACTCATGAATTAAAGATAAAGGGTGATATCAATTCCACAGTATTAAAAAGTCTTGATCAATCGTCAGAAGTAGATCAATATAGTGGGCCTATAGGATGGAATCAAACAACTACTTATGTTCTGAATGTCAATTAGTCATTGTTTTGTAGTTTCACAGTTATTGAATTTCATAGTAATTGCAGACAGAGAACGAATACTTATGTTCTATGATTTGGCACGATCTTTTTTGCTTGGAAATTAGATCCTTAATAATACATCCTCAATAATAAATCACTCGGAGGAAGCAAAAGTGCAATATGACCATGGTCATATCCTGTGAGCGCTTGCATGTATCTCAATGATCTTGGCTAGTCACTATGGACCACTCCATTCAAATGGGATATGTTTGCTCGACCTGCCATTCCATTCCCATTTAAAACCTAGGGCATCAACCTCATTAGAAATAGCCTTTGCCCACGTTGCGACTCCTCCAGGTCCTACTTCACTTCCAGGGGGGTTAATAGTTTGAACTCTTTTCCCGGGGGGTGTTGTAGGGCCAGTTAGTGCTTCGGCTTTTGCCAAGACTTTTCCTGATATCTCTGCATTCCAGTAAGAGAGATCATCTGCTAGCTCAAACTTGATAGGTGCATACTCAATTCCCCTAACTTCTCCGATAAGCTTTGCAAACTCAGCCATGAAACCACCGGCCTTTCCACTAAAGATCATATTCAATGCTTCCCTCTGTTGTTCATTCGCCTTCTCGTCGAAAAAGATAGCCAAATTCACTTTTGTTTTACCATCACCAGCCCAAATATTACCTTTGAAGCTACCCAATGCTAATACATTTAGGCCGTCAAGAGGTGTTCCGCCGTAATTGCCCTTCTTAATGTTGTAGGCTAAAATTCCATCACAGTCACCATATGTGGGAGCCTGTGCAAACTCACAGGGACATGGTATACTACACTTACATACGTCAAACCAATCTCCTACAACCGTCCAGTTTGGAATCTTTTTTTGAGTTGTGGTAGGGATGGTCTCTTGAGGTTCTGCTTCCATGTCCCATCATATCAAAGGTATTATTTTAGCATTCCCAGAAAATGGATTCTAAACTCATCTCGCTCAATCCAAACCAAAACTAAAATTGCTCTAGTATTTATGAGTCCTCCTTATCATAACATAATATTTATCTTCAAGTTTGATCATTTGATTAACGGAACCCATTTTAAAAACGGATAACGGTATTGAAAACGAATTTCAAAATTGCAGCAAGGTTCAGGACCCTAGATCATCTTGATTCTATAAACTGAAACAGATGGCGTTGCAGTTAAATTCATTGCACCATACTTTAATGCTTGATATCGCAATTAGAAATGAGTATGAACTAATTGACATCTATAATACCCCTAGAGTAAGCCTAACCATTAAAACCATGGTTCTAACCCTTGATTGCAACTGTAAGCAGGTAATCCAAATGCAATATATTTCCATAGAAGAATGGCTCGATAGCTTTAACAAAATCTGTTTGTAGATCGGCTGCTTTGTTTCTATCAAGGGAGTGAAGAGCGTGCATTACTGGACCAAACTGGGTACTCATAATGTGCCAATAATGATTTTCACTCAACAGTGGAACATCTAGTACTCCACGCTCAAAATGCATCTCTTCTACATTTTTGCCCAATCGTGTCTTAATAACTTCAGGGATACCCCAAAGAACAGGTGAAGGAGGAGCATCAGGAAGAGGAAGCATATGATTAGCTACCGCTGTAAATATCCGACCTATGGCATGTTCAGGTGGCCAAGTAGTAAAGGCAATTCTCGCTCTAGGTTTACAGACGCGAAGAATTTCCCTAGTTACAACATCCGGATCTGGAGCAAACATATGGCCAACACTTGATAGAGCAACATCAAATGATTGATCCTCAAATGGAAGAATTTCAGCATCGGCTTCCTTCCACTCTATCCCCTTTGCATTAGCTATGGTTGCCTCCTCACCTGCATTATCAAGTAATTCCGGAGTAATGTCGATACCAACTACCTTCGCTCCCGACCTACAGGCTGTTATAGCAGTGTTACCGGGACCACATGCTCTAAAACAACATCCCCAGGTTTTACCTTTGCTGCGCGTACCAAATGGGCAGACATGGGTGGAAGTATAACTGCTACATCGCGATAAGAACCTGAGGCCCAGATTGTCTTTGCTTTCTGTACGGAATCCTTTTGAGAATTGTTGGTCATTGTGAATAGGAAACTTGTCGTGGTATCTGTTAAACTTTTGGTGTATATTCTGAATGAAAAGCACTTTATTATTACTGTAACCTACACACTAGTGAGTCAGAAGCATGCCTTCCTTCGAGTCTTATCTTGCGGCTTGAATCGATATCTTGTATCGATATCATACCACAAGATTGCAGATTTGTCAAAAGAGAAAGAGTCTAGTCCAAGACAAAAAATAAGGTGATTTCTCCTGCTTACTAACAGAATGGATGGTACGAATAACGGTGGAAATTCTGTCCGTGGCCAAGCATATTCTGCAAAACTATCAGGACCTGAAGTCCAGGTATTAGCAAAATCAGATGCACTAACTGTTTCTACAATTAGATCAGGTCTATTCGAGAACGCTATAGGGCTATCTGATGCATTATTTATTTCAAGTGTATCTGCAGGTGCATTAACTTGAGATATCGACCTAGTTATCTCTGGGAGTCATATCGCTCCAGCTCTAAGGAACAAGAATAGTCTATATGCATTTAACATATCTTTCATAACTGACAGCCGCTCATAGCTAAGTTCGATACGTTGAACGTAGTAGCAGCACTGATAGATCAGTTGCAATTACTATAAATCATCATGCCTTCTCATGATTCATCAAACAGTTCTACTAAGGTAAAAAAGAATCTTCCCAGAACTAATGAGCATGACAACAGCTTCAAAGTTGAAGAGGGTCAAATCAAATGAGTAGAATACTCGAGAGCGTCGACAGAGGAGACAGTACGTCATATGGGAAAGAATATACGACACGAGTGTATGGGATCAGAAATCACTTAGTATTACTTCTGGTAGTGATATTGGTCTTAGCAATTTCTATCGGAATGGTTGCATTAGTTCTAAGCGGAGGGTTAATGCCCAATGTAAATAAGGGATCGAGCGTTTCTACCTTTGTCATGCCGTCCCCATCATCTAAATCGATACCATCAACTGATCTTGGAACTATCAAAGGAACAGTACTAGGACCAACAGGGTTGCCAGCCATTGGTGCAACAGTACTGGCTCATAAGGAAATGGGGCTACCTAACTCTGCTGTAAGGGAAGGAGGTTTCACCAAAAGTTTATTTGTATTCATCGACGGTAGCTATAGCCTTAAAGTACCATCAGGCATATACAGGATTGCGGTTGCATTTCCAGATGGAACAGACAAAATAATAGAAAATTATGCTGTGTGGCCGAGTTCATTGTCCTCATATGATTTCCGCTACTAAGTAAATAATAGGTAATCTGCAACCCTCCCTCTTTTTTTGTACAAGATTCAAGGTAAATTTTGATATCTAATTACTAATCATCCAATTACTAATTGGTGAGCTCGTGATAGCAAGCGCAGATATGACAACAACAAAGACTAGATGATCTCATTCATAAACCATCATTCCGCAGAATAGGGGTCATTATCGACCTACTCTAGATTTCCACATCTCCATCTATAGTAACAAGGGATCAGAATCATATCAACCCTGATACTCAAAGGTAGAAACTTGCCTTTGCTTTCATGCCATGTTGCATTTCGATACTTAAGTTTGTCTGTAACTTTTGACATGTTTTTGGCGCCGCACAGCCGTAAAGTTGATGGGTAGATATCAACTTTATAGTATACGGCAAAATAACGCTCTCAAAGATTCAATTTATATCAGATGCTATTAATAGTGTTCAGAACCAAACATTTCAATCTGAATGTGAGGAATTATCTTACCATGAATATGCCAGGGAACTTAATTGGTTTACGTACGTACGTGATTACTATGATGACGAACCTGATGTATATTACGATCGTTTTATAGCCTGTTTGGCGGCCGGATGAGTTTCCAGATGGGCTTTAATATGATTAATATTTCTCCTGAAACATAAATCAGATTTAATTTAGCGTCTGATTTTTCTAAAAATAGAAAAGCCATACCCTAGTTACTATTGACTAGATCTAATATGAACACAAAATACTTGGTAATCGTAGCTACGATTACTGTAATGCTGGTTGGTGCAACAGCGCTTTCCACAACAGATAGTGCATTCGCGGGGAAGAAGAAATATGAGAAGAGTCAAGCAGCCTCTCAAGCCAATGCATGCGGTAACGGTAAACTGCCACTGAATGTCTTCTGCCAAAATCTGTTATCACAAATACAGGGCGACGGAAATGCAGCCAACATAATTGGAGTTCAATAAGAGTCGGCAGAGCTAGACAGTTCCACGAATCTTAACTAACCGTTCACTGAACTATCACTTTTTTTAAAATGAATAACAAGTACCTGCAACTTTATCTGCAAAGCTATTTCTCCTCGAGAAAGCTATCACAGTAATAAGCTGCGTTTTGCCCGACAAACGAATACTCTACTTCACAACCGATTTCACCTTGCCACTTCAGTATCAGTCTACGATGATCGAAGATTCTTCCATAATGTACAACGTAATAGATATATGATTTCTGTATTCTATTGTTTTTTCTTAACCGAGATATGCACCCAATGTTAGATCAAATACTGTATGAATATAATCCGCAGACTGCTGACTGCAACAGGAGTATCGGTAATAACAATGAATTCGATCATAGTACTGTTGTTAGTATCATCTATGGGTGTGCATAACGTATTTGCCATTGATTATGAAAAAAGCCAAACTATAGCACAGACAAATGAATGCGGCAACTATTGGTTTCCATTAGATGTATTATGCTCTAATTTAGGTTCTCAGACTCAGGGGGATGAAAATAGTATTTCAGTCGCATCTGCTCAACAGCAAGAAGAAGACAAATCTAGTAAAACAAGCTACGGCCCGCCATTTCCATAGAAATATCTAATAATGTTTAATGGGTAGCAATTGTGAGGCTACTGTCTACATATAGCGCTATCATACAGCTACAATCTACATCATAAATCATAACACGATATTGCGACAGAAGGTGGTACGTATGAAGAATCATCGTACCAATTGTAATGGCTGCAATTTGCGGCTGCATTTTCTCTTCAGTTAGTTATTGAAAAGATATAACATAAATCAGGATTAACCAAGATAATATTTGTAACCATAACCAAATAGCGAATTTGAAATACGTACATAGGATCAGATAAACGTACATAGGATCAGATAAACGTACATAGGATCAGATAAACGTACATAGGATCAGATAAACGTACATAGGATCAGATAAACGTACATAGGATCAGATTCAGCGCACTAAAAGA